>ERZ780166.15-NODE-15-length-166232-cov-20.324503_pt1 | contig 166232 bp, 163 predicted proteins | sample MGYA00511366_ERZ780166 | MGnify/ENA primary metagenome ERZ780166 (study PRJEB29588, sample SAMEA2162231) | human gut metagenome | biome: human gut; feature: human-associated habitat; material: faeces | place: Denmark | collected 2008/2010 ...
CTTTGAAAAGGTCGACCAAACTTTTATAATTGCTTGATAAAGCAATCAGCTAAACAATAATTTATCTAAATGAATATTATTTTCAAAACTGAAAATAATAATATCGGTGATGAAAAATGTATAAAGATATGCCGTTAGGCTTTGTAAATGCACTTGCAAAAAATGAAAGTGCAATGCAAAAATTTGCGCAAATGGAAAAAGACGAAAAAGAAATCGTGCTTGAAAAAGCACACAATGTATCATCCAAACAGGAAATGCAAAACCTCATCAACAGCATAGGCTCATAACTAAAGACGGTCTTTCGACCGCCTTTTTTCTTTAAAATAATTTACAAATTTGAACTGTTATCAAAGCGTTTTCGTAAAAGTTTTAAAGCCTTGGTTTCAATTCTGCTTACATACGAACGGGAAATATTCAATTTCTGTGCAATCTTTTTCTGCGTAAGCGGCTCGCTCCCGTCAAGTCCGTAGCGCATAACAATTATCATTTTTTCCCTTGGTGAAAGTTCTTCGTTAATAAACTGACTGAGCTTTTTACTGTTGAGTTGAAAATCAATCTGCTCAAGTATATTGTCATCAACCGCCATTATATCAAGCAAAGTCAGCGGATTTCCGTCCTTATCGCTGTCAATCGCTTCGTTGAGTGAAATATCCTGCGCCGTCTTTTTAGCATTACGGAAATGCATTAATATTTCATTCTCGATACACCGTGACGCATAACTTGAAAGCTTAATTTTTTTGCTTATGTCATAGGTATTTATCGCTTTTATAAGTCCGATAGTGCCGATTGACACAAGATCATCTTGTTCACTCTGATTGCCGTAATATTTTTTTATAATGTGTGCCACAAGCCTTAAATTATGTTCAACAAGAATATTTCTCGCCTCTATATCCCCTTTTGCACTCCGCACAAGATACTCGTGCTCCTCTTTTTCGGAAAGAGGTTTTGGAAAAGAGCCGTTTCCGCAGATATGAAGAATAAAAAAGCAAAGGTACTGCCCCAGAAAATTAATTAATTCAATCAAAAAATCACCCCTGACAATGCTTATAATCGGATTTATACCTAATTATAAGTATTCAGTCAGGAGTGAGATTTTGCTTGTACCCACCTAAATATCGTAAGAAATAATTTTTTTATTCTTAATTACAATTTCTTTGTTGCAAATTTCTTTTGCCGCCATTTTATGAGAAATCAAAATACAAGTTTTATCTTTGAGTGTTTTTAGATTTTTAAGCAGTTGAACTTCTGTTTCGGCGTCAAGTGCCGAGGTTGCCTCATCAAAAATAATAATCGGAGAATTACAGTAAACCGCTCTCGCAATCGCAATTCTTTGTATCTGACCCTCCGACAAGCCCTTTCCGTTCTCACCCACGACAGTATCAAGTCCATTTGGCAATCTGTTTATAAAATCATAAGCGCAGGCAATTTTCGCAGACTCAATAATTCTTTCGTCATCGGGATTATTCGACACAAATGCAATGTTATCTCTGATTGTACCCGAAAGCAGAAAATTACCTTGCGGTACATACGAAAACATACATCTTATATTTTTATCGACAAACACATTTTCTCCGTTTGAAAGTGAAAGATAAATCTCGCCTTTATCGGGTGAAATTACATTAAGCAAAAGCTTTGTAAGCGTACTTTTGCCTATTCCCGAAATTCCCGCAAGCAATGCAAAATCACCTTTTTTTAGCACAAGACTTGTATTTTCAAGCACATTTTCCCTACCGTAGCTGAAAGTAATATTATCAAAAACTATTTTTTCTGTCTTATCATACAGCTTTTCGGTATCGATTGCAGAATTATTTACCACATCTTCATTATCGAGATTTTCTATATCCATAAGTCGCTCCGCACTTGCAAGAGCAGAATAATATGACGGCAAAATACTGCTGATACCACGAACAGGGCCTTGAATTTGCGACACAAGCGCAAGCATAGAAGTCAATACACCGTATGTAATGGTATGGTCGCTGATTGCAAAAGCACCCCAAATTAAAGCATACATATATCCGAGGGCAAATATAAAAGAAAATCCGGTTGTGGCAACTATAGAGATATAATTTCTTTTTCGTTTTATTTTAAAATTATTCTGTTGCAAATTCATAGCATTTTCAGACACCTTATTTTCAGCGCCAAAAACTTTTACCACAAGCAGACTTGAAAAAATCTCCTGAAAAAACGACCTTGTCTTACCATCAGATTCCTGTACCGCCTTATGCAATGTTTTCATTTTTGACTTAAAAAGCAGCACAACAACAAACATCAGCGCACCGCCGAAAACAAAAACAAGGCTGAAAGTTTTATCAATAGCAAACAGTACAACAAAAACACCAACCAATTTCACGATAAAATATACCATATTCGGCACTATAGAAATAATCGAACTGACTAAAACCGACACATCGCTTGTTATTCTGTTAAGTAGTTCGCCGGTGTGTATGCTTGAAATCTCATTATATTTTTTTCTGATAATATTATCGAAAATATCTTGTTTTATAGAAATTTCAAGTTTTGACGATACATTGAAAGTCAGCACCTTACTTATAATTCTTATGACAAGCTGTGCGATCGTAAGTGAAATAAGTATAATTGCGAAATACACAATTCCGCCGACATCAGAGTTAACCGCCGAATCCACAATACCCCTCGACAAAGTAGCGACCGCAACACCGAGATATGCCATTCCGCCGAAAATAACAGACATAATTATAATACCGAAAACCTGTGGTTTGGCTTTTTTTACTATCCACTTATTGGTTTCGGAATCAAGTATTTTTTTCAGCTTTTCCATAGCTATCTCCTGTCAGTAAAAATTTTTCGCAAATTTCCGCCGATTCAATATTCATATTGCATTTTAGCAAATAGAAATAATTTTCCTTAATCAACTTATCAGCCGTATTTAACATATATCCCGCATATTCATCATCAAGAGAAAATTTAATCGTATTTTTATATATTCTTGAAAAAATACTGTTTTTATCAAGGACTTCAATACTGTTCTCCTCTGCCCTTTCAAGAAAAATAATGCCGCCGAGTTTTGCACGGATATTTTTATTTATGCCCGTTCCACCGTCAAAAGGCGAACCGTACACATACCAATCATTGTCAATAAATCTGATAATCGGTTTATCATCATTGATTATCTGTACATTTTCAGCGCCGAATTTTTTTATCCACAGTTTTGTGTGCGTTGACTTGCCCACTCCCGAATCGGCAGAAAAAAGATACGCTTTGCCTTTATAAAGGATTGCAGACGAATGGAGAAATATTGCATTATATTTCAGAATTTTTTTATTGAAAACATCTGACATAAAAATACATTCCAATTCACCGATAGAAAAGAGCATATTCTCGTTGTATTTTTCACGCAGAAAATCTTCTTTGACTGCAAGTTTAATTTGAGCAGGTTCGTTGCCCGAATACTCATAATTCTTTGCATTTTTTTCAAATGTCGGAAATTTAGGTCTTATATCGCTTATAATATCAGCGATTTTATACATTGACATATTATCACCAAAATACATTATATTACAAAAAAGGAAAATACGCAACAAAAAAGCACAGATGTTGCCACCTGTGCTTAAGTTTAATAATTTAGTTTTGACCGTGAGCGATAAATGTCTGAATTGCTGTAACATCAATTACATCAATAATTCTGTCCTTGTTAAAGTCGGCAGCCTTAACAGCGTCATCCGTTAATACAGACTCACCTGCAATGTAACGCTGTAGAAGTGTTACATCATTAATATCTATCTTGCCGTCAAGATTAACATCACCCGAAATCACCTTTTTATCAAGATGAACAAAAGGAATGTTGTTCTGCTCGGCATAGCTTTCTGCAACTGTATCGTAATAGCCATATAAAGTTAGATTAGGACAGTTGTAAAAAGCACCGTTTGCAATATCCGTTATGTTCTTTGAAAGTGTAAGCTCGGTAAGTGCAGAACAGTTATAAAAAGCATAGCTGCCAATAGACTTTACTGTGCTTGGAATATTAATCTTTTCAAGCGAAATGCAGTTGCCAAATGCCTGCTCGGGAATTACGGAAACATTGCTGTAAATTGACACCGACTTTAAAGCTGTGCAATCCTGAAAAGCAAACTCGCCAATGCTGTTTAGCCAACCGGGAATTATAATTTCCTCAATAGAACTGCAAGCGTAAAAAGCATATTTGCCAATGCTCTTTAAAGACATAGCGTCTGTAAATGAAATGCTTGTAAGCTTAGTATTGTTTGAAAATGCACGAGGAGCAATTTTTGTTACAGGGTAATCACTGATTGTGTTCGGCACTACAATATCGGTAGTACGATTATTATAATCATATCCGTAAATTACCGCCTCAGAATTTTCAATCAGATAATAAAAACCGTCTTTACTTACAAGGTATGAGTCTGCACTAAACTGAACGGCAGACATTAAAAGCAATGATAAAGCTAAAACAAAAACGGAAAGTTTTTTTGCAATGGTTTTAATCATAAAAATCACCTTTTATAGTAAGGCAGTCAAAAGACTGCCTTACCAAAATTATGTGTTATTATTAGAGGTCGCCCTCTTCACCGCCGGATTCGTAACCAGGATTCTCAGGATTGCTATATTTTAAACCAGGGTCATCGGTTCCGCCACCAGCAAGAATATCCTCAAAAGAGAATTTTTGAATCTCAATTTCAGGGGAAATATAAGATTTTTTCATAATTGCCTCCTTTTCTATTGCTTAACCTTCATATGTCTTATTGCCAACATTGAAGAATTTGAATTCCTGAGGAGCAGAAACGCTATATTCATCAGTAGTAGCATTGTAAATGTATGAGTAAGCAAGTATTGTGAGATTCTGGTTGTTTTCAGTGTTGTTTACATTCCAGCTATATTCAAGTCTGTTCTTGTTATCAAGATTTTTCTTGTTAAGCTTGTAGTTGTAAACCTTAGCGTCACCCATTGTCTTATCTGATGAGTTGCCGCTGTTAAGAGCCTTAACTTTTGCAAGTAAATCAGACTCATCTACTGTGAACTTATCAGTAGCGTCAGCAGCTGAACTGTGTTTGCTGTTTACAACAAATACTACACCGCAAACTACATCATTATTAATGTCAGCACAAAGCTTTTTGCCGTTGTAATTATAAGAAACTGCAAAGTCAGCATATACCTTATCTCTGCCTGAATCATACTGGTTTCTTGAATACTCAAGGAACTGCATTGTAGCAGATACGCTTAACTTAGAAGCATCTACATCATTCTTACCGTAGCAAGCAGTAATGAGATAATTGTCATAAGCAAGGAAGTTAAACTCTCTTGTATAACACTTAGCTACTTCAATGCCGTTGCTGTCATCAGTCTGGATTGTCCAGTAACTGAACTTTTCACCATTAGCATTTGTTTCAGGAGCAACAAAGAGGTAATCCTCATCATTAGAACTCTGAGTTGTTGGGCCTACAAGATTCTTAGGTGTAACGAGTGAAGCATAGTTTACTGAATATGTCTGCTTTGGCTTATCATCGCCTAAGTCGGCTGTAACAGTTACAAAACCGTTGTCATACTTAGCAGGAACAGTAGCTGTTACTGAGAGCATAGCGTTGGTTGTAGAATAATCAACATTGCTAAGATCCCATGTGATAGACTGTACAAAGTTGTCTTCGTATGGTGCAACCTTTAAGAGGAATGACTCCTTGAATTTATACTGACCCTCTACATAATCAAAGTACTTGTCAATATCTGTACCGTAGAATGTACCGCTTACTGTGTAAGTTCTCCACCAATTTTCATTGATTTTTTTAGCAGGAATCTGTGACTGTGAGTAACCGTTATTATTGTAATACTCTCTGCTCTCGTAGCCAAGATACTTAAATGTTACATTGTAGTTAAATACATCAGCTGTAAAGTCAGTGTAAAGATTTATTGTATTAGTTTTGAACTTCTGACTAGTAGTATCAAACAATTCGGAAAGCTTTGCAGAATATGATTTATTTTCCTGATTATATTCCCATACTGTATCATCAGTTGCTTTTGTATATGTGTAAGTACCGGCATTATTTGTCTGGCGGTATGTTTCACCTACATTGCAATGTGAATCAGCAACAGGATTCATAGTGATAGTGATTGTATAATCACTTCCATTAGTTAAGTTTGCAAGGATTTCTTTAAGTTCTGCATTGCCCTTTAATGTCAAACTACTAATATCAGACTTAGATGTATAAACTACCTTATTGTTGCTATCAGTAATAGTAAGAGTAAATGTTGTTTTACCGGTACCGTTACTTGCTGCAGGAACCGGATTTGGAGCTGTGCTGTAAGGGTTGTAGTTAAATGTAATATTTGACTCAACCTCAGGCAATTTAAGGTCTGAATAGTAGTTGAGAGCCATTACAGTCTGCTTGTCATTAACAAAGAGGTCTGAAACATTAACCTTATAAGTTATAGTTGCAGGATCAGCAGCAGGACATTCCTTATCGTAAAATTTACCGTTATCCTCTTTCTTCAATGTAGAAACACCATTTAAAACACTTGGATAATAGAAGTTAAGGAAGTGTGACTTAGCATATGACTGAGTATAGAGTGTTACCTCAATATAAGAACCATCATTTTTGTTTACAATATTTTCAAGTGTTACAGAACCGGCATCACTCTGTGTAGCAACAGCCTGAGAATCAACAGCATTGCCCTTAGCATCAAACACTTTAGCTTTTACAGAGAAAATACCAAGACCGTTATGTGAATCAGGACCTGTATATTTTGAATGAGTTATTGTTACAGAACCTGTAGGATATGGCTCATACATTGCATAAAGCTCTGTATTTGTACCTACAGTATAAGTTGCGTTAAGGTCTGTAAGGTTAAGATCTGTGTAACCTGTAACTTTACCGTCTGCACCATACTTTGGTGTAGCCCAACCTATAAACTTATACTGAGTACCGTTAGTAGCGTTCAATGTAATGATTGTATTTCTTTCTACAGAATCAGAAGCTAAGTTAGTGTGAGAAGAACCAATACTATCCGTATAGTCAAAGGAAGCTGAGCCGCCTGTTACCTTACCGGTAATTTTAGAATCACCAGAAGGCTTATCAACTGTCCAAGCATCATTTTCAGAATTTCTGTAAACGATACCAACATTTACATCCAGCTTATCGGTAGAACGAGCATAGTACCAACGACCGTCAATACGATAACCTGTGTTAATTTTATCAACAGATGTTGAAGCATCCATTCTGATTTCATAAGAAATTTTAGCACTGTTATACTGTAAACCTTCATTTACAATAGCTTGATATGCTTCTGTCTGCTCAGAAGGAGCTGCCTCAGTAAAGTTGCCGTGTTCGTCAACAGAACCTCTTGGAATAAAGTCAGATGGCATGCCCTGAGTAACATAATCTCCGGCGGAATTATATACATACCAAATAGTTGACCATTTGTTATTAATTGTACCTATTTGCATACTCTGGTTACCAACAGAAATAATCTGGAGTGGTTCAGCAGTATTAAGGCCGGTATTATTATTATTCTTAGCAGTTTCATTTGTATAACCAAGAATACTTACAAGCTCACCGTCAATGTTGGTAAGATCTTCATAATCTGTAGCAGTTTTATCAATAATTGTAGTACCTGCCATAGGTTTGTTATTTGTAGCATTATTAACAAGTAACTTCTGGTTTGACTCGGTTTTATCAGCGTAATACTTTACATCAAACTCAACGGTATCGTATCCCATACCGGTAAGCTTTTCAAAGTCATCATAGTCGTATGTCTGGTTATTATGTAACTGAACTTCGTTTAAGAAGAGCTTATGAACATCTTCGTTTTCGTAGTAGTTGTTATTAGTAATACCTAATACCTGTTTGGTTTTATCACAAGTAAATTTACCGTTAACATTAGTATAAGCGTACTTAGAAACCTTAGCGGCAAATCTGCCCTGAGAGTCACGCATCATAAGCTGACCGGGATAAGCACCGTCCATATTAATGTCTGTATCATTATACCAAGAATAAATTGAAATTGAATTTCCCCAAGGTGTCTGGAGTGACTCTGGAGCATTGGTGTAAATAGTAATATAGTTACCGTCTGCCTCAATTACTTTATTATAGTAAATTGGAGTGATTTCAAGATCCTTTGTTACAGTAATAGGTGAAGCAGTCTGATAAACATTATTGCCGTTATCTACTACATCTACCTTTTCGCCGTTTACAACAAAAGCATATACATAATAGCCAAGGTCTGCCTCTTCTTTGTTTACAGTACATGATACAGTAATCTGCTCTTTATCATTAACAACATAAAGATTATAGAAATCCTTAACACTTGTTTTGAGAGGTTTGTCACCACTCAACAAGGAAATAGTTGTTGTACCAAATTTATGACCAACTTGGCTACCCATTGTAGCGTAAACCTTATGAGAATTAGCCGGAGCTACAAAATATGTACCATTGATGATATATGTCTGTGTTTTAGAATTGTAAGTTACCTCGATATTAGTAATATCGTCAGTATTTTGGAACTGAACCAGTGGGAAATGTTTTCCACCCCATTCTTTATTTTGAGCTTGTTTTACATAATTCTTAAAGTGATCATCAACTTTCACCGTAAAGGTGCTGTTGTTAGGAACTAAACCAGAATTTTTACCGTCTGTTGAGAAGGATAAAAACTGAGTATTATTTGATGAAATTGCAGAAACAGGGAATGTTACAGAATATGTACCATTGTTCTCATATACTGGATAGTTTGTTTTATATTTACCAGCGCTATCCTCAGAAAGTGCCTTATCAGAATCTGATAACATAAACTTCCAATCTGAAAGAGTGCCCGGGTGCTCTTCAAAAGTTGCAGTTACCTTTACATCGCCAACAACATTAATTGTAATTGAAGTTGAGAAAGAGTCCTGACCAGTTGCAAATACTACATTGCTTTCATTGTCAAATTTCCAACCGCTGAATACATAGTCTTTGACTGCATTAGCTTTAAGTGTGATAGTTGAGTTAGACGCAACAGGAATATCAGAAGAAGTTGTGCCTTCGGCAACTGTGACTGCTGTACCGTTGTAAGTATAACTTACATTACCACCCTTATTGCTTGCAACAATAATGTTATGATTTTCAATCTTTTCATATGTAAGATAAACAGTTACTGTTGTGCCGGTTACAGAAGAAGCATCAAGAGTATAAGTATCACCAGTAGCGAACTTACCTTCAAACTTCCACTTAGGGAAGTAACCGTCAACTGACTTAGCTTTGAATGTTACAGAAGTGCCGGGTTTTGCATTTACCGACTTAACAGTTTCGTCAGTATTTTTTACAATATTGCCTGTGTCGTTATCTGTGTATGAAGAAATGTAAGCTGCACTGCCATCTACAAGGTCTGCATTTAATTCAACAGATACAGGATCGGCAACAGCATATTCCCACTTAATTTTACCGTTACTTATTCCGGCAGTAATGTCAAATGTAATTTTAATTTCTTTACCTGCCTGACCAAGAATGCCCCACTTATCACCACCGCCTGTCACAATAGGTTCAGTAGAATAGGCATTTTCTGTAAGCTTTTCAGGTCTTTTAGACCAATATGTTGTATTTGTAGAATTATCAGTAATAGTAACATATAAATCAGCTGTAGGTTTCATCATACATGTATAAATACCATTAGATTCTTTGGTGAATTTATAGTTGTCGGCTATAATTAAATCCTTACCATCCATGTAACCAGTTACATAGAATTCATAATCGTTTTCAGTACTGTTTTCAGTAGTAATATCAATAGTAACATCATCAGTACCGGCAGCTAAAGTATAAGTACCGCTTGTACCAAGATCAGTACTACCCTGCATTACTTTTGAAAGTGAATAGCCACTGTTAGGTTCAACTGTAAGTGTATAAGATTTATCATTATCAACAGTTACAGCAGTGCCACTGGTAAGAGTCTTATCACCAAGTTTTACAGTTGCATTGCTGAAGTTTGCAGTTACTTTATGAGTGGTATTAGGATCTGCGTATGTTTTCCATTCACCAGTAAATTTATTAGATCCAGAAACCCATCCTGTGGATACATATTCGTTACCGGTAGCTTCAGATGCTTTTAAATCATCAGATTGATTCCACAACATATCGCCCCAGCCGTTTTCAGTTTGAGCTTTGTCCATACGGCAAAAAATTACATTGGCATAACTATTCGGGACTGTAACGCTATAAATTTTATTATCATTGGGAACAGCAGTACAATCTACCCAAGCTTTGTCAGTATCACTATTAAAGAAATATGCAGCCCATCGCTCATTGCCTTGATTTATTGCTTTAGTATCAAAATACAATGTTGAGCCCTTAGTAAAAGTGTCAGCCGCATTCGAAGTAACCATACCGACAAGCATAGTCGAAAGCATCATCATAACAGCAAGCACAATAGAAATCGACTGTTTGCCAATACGCTTGAAATTCGTTTTCATTTTTATTACCTCCATTAAAAAAATTGAAACATATGAGCCGAATAAGTCTGTACCGTCCGAGAGGGAAGTTTTGCTTTGACGGCGACCGCTTTTACCGACTGACCTTCGGTGAATTTGCTGTATTCGGCAGTCAGACCGTATACTAACCCATAATTTTATTCCTTTATATTATAACATTTTTAGGTTTTTATTTCAATATTTTTTTGATGTTTTGTCGATTTTGACATTTCTTTATTAATTATATACAAAACAAATATATAATTATTGTGCAATAATAATATTTTAAATTACTTCAAAGAATTATAATTTTATAAATTTTTTATAACAAAAAATTTTTGCTGTCAATATGCATAATTTGCATTGGCTTTGCAGTTATTTATTATAACCGCACTTTTTTAGCAATATTTTTCACAATAAAGCATAATAACAAAAGAAAAAGCCTTGCCGAAATCGACAAGACTTTTTAAAATTATGGCGGAGAGAAGGGGATTCGAACCCCTGGTACGGTGATTACCGTACACATGATTTCCAATCATGCTCCTTCGGCCAGCTCGGACATCTCTCCAAAGACAATGCCTATTATATCAAATACGCAAAGGAAAATCAAGACTTTTTTTAAAATTAATAATACTTATTATTCGCTTTCCCTTAATACCTTGTTAATATAGTTAAGCACACGCTTTTTGTCTGCGCTCCACAAGGGGGCTACAAGTATTTTTTTATCGCCGTCACCCGTAAGCCTGTGAATTACGGTGGTTTTTGGGATAACTCTAAGGCATTTTACGAGTATATTCGCATATCGTTCGAGCGACAGAACGGGCACATTGCCCTTTTCGTATTCATCGCATAAGTCGGTATCCTTTAATATGTGCAAAAGCTGTAACTTAATTCCGTCAGAACATTTGCCCGCATATTCAGCACTCTGCACTATCATATCTTCCGTTTCGTTAGGCAAACCGATTATAATGTGCGTTATTACGCTTATGCCCTCCTTGTGCAGGCGCTTAACCGCATCATCATACACGCTTAAGTCATATCCACGGCGAATATAGTCTGCCGTGCTTTTATGAACTGTCTGCAAGCCGAGTTCCACCCACACAGGCTTTATTTTATTAAGTCTTGAGAGCAAATTTACGGTTTTGTCAGGCAGGCAGTCGGGACGGGTAGCGACCGACAAAGCGACAATTTCATCGGGTTCTATAGCCTCGGTGAAAATTTTTTCAAGGTACTCAACGGGCGCATATGTATTTGTAAACGGCTGAAAGTAAGCAATAAATTTTTTACAATCGGTTTTTCTGCCGATTCTCTCTTTAGCCTCCCGAATTTGCTCGGTTATGCTGTGGTTTCTGTCGGCGGAAAATTCTCCCGAACCTCCCCTACTGCAAAATATACACCCCCGTGTGTCTATTTTGCCGTCACGGTTAGGGCAAGTCATACCGCCGTCAAGAGAAATTTTATATACCTTTTCGCCAAAGGTGTTTTTTAAATATTCGTTTAGAGAATAATAATACATAACTGCTCCGTTTTCGGTAAAATGCAAAATGACCGACTATGTCGGTCATTGCTTTGGTTAGAAAATTTAGAAGAGGAAAATCTATGAAAACTTCTTGTTAACTTTATTGTGCTCATATAATAACCTGCTTTTGTGACGATTATATGAATAGAAGTACAAAAAAATGTGAAACTTTGTGTGATTTTTTAAAAATCTTAATTACAGCTTAGAATACAGCTTGATATACTCAAGAAATTTTGCTGAAATTTCGTCTTCAAGTTTTTCAAATTCTTTGTCAATGCCGCCGTTAAAAAATTGCTTGGTATAAATTTGCAATGCGAATTGTAAATGTAAACATAGTTTATCTAAATAATTCCATATCAGAATTATATAAATCCTCTCTCGTAATATCGGCGTAAAATTCTTCACCCGTAGCATTTTCCAAAGCCTTGATAATAAGGTTCGGATTTGCGTTGTCAGTACTGCCTGCGGAAAGTACAATTTCAAGCTCGGCAAAATCACATTTTTCCGATAAAGAATAATTTTTAATACTTTTCTTTAAATCAACAGTCTTGTAACCCGACTTTGACTTCTTTTCAAGCATAATTTCTTCGCTTTCCAAAAGTTCTTTCAGTGCGGTATATACTTTATCAGAGTTAAGATTATCACTGCTGATTTTCATATTAAACCTTGCATACGCAATTTTTCCGGCTTTCATAATCGGCTCTGTAACCGCAAAAACTCTTATGCCCTGCGGCAGGCAGGCATTAAGATTGTTGATTAATTCTTCATCGGAAATATCTTCAATCAATTTTATATCCATACACTCGTTAATTCCTCTGAATCCGAGTGAAAGCGGCAGAGGAAAAGTTGCGAACGGGTGCGGATTAAATCCCTCGGTATGCCATATCGGAGCTTTGCTCTTGTGCAATGCTCTTAACATACAGCGGTTAAGGTCGAGGTGCGATATATAACGGCACTCGTTATCTTTCTTAAACCAAACTCTTGCGTTTTTCAAAGCACACACCCTCCCCGTATTTTGCCGCACCGCAGTTGTTGCACTTCAAACGGCAATGCGGTGTTGTTGTATTTTCATATGCTTTTTTACATTCTTTAATAAGATAATCCTTAGTTACGCCGTAGTCAAGGTGATCCCACGGAAATACCTCGTCAAACGAGCGCTGACGGTTTGCGTAGAATGTCGGGTCAATGCCGCACTCTTCAAAAATATCAAGCCATTTCTGCAAGTCAAAGCAGTCGCCCCAACCGTCAAAATGAAAACCTTTTTCGCAGGCAATTTCCATTGCTTTACACAGCTTTCTGTCACCACGGGCAAATACCGCCTCAAGGTAACTTGTGTCGGCATCGTGGTAATTAAACTGAATCTTGCGGGTTGTAATGCTTTCTTTGATATGCTGTTGTTTAGCGTGCAAAGTAGGGATTGTGTCCTGTCCGTGCCACTGGAACGGCGTAAACGGTTTTGGCACAAATGATGACGCAGAAACTGTTACTCTTACACCCTTTCCCTTTGGCTTATTCGGGCAATTATAATAAGTATCGACTACAGCCTGTCCGAGGTCGGCAATTGCCTTTACATCGTCCATTGTTTCTGTAGGCAACCCGATCATAAAGTACAGTTTTACAGTAGTCCAACCGCCTTCAAAAGCTGTTGCGCAGGTCTGCATAAGCTCATCATGCTGAACATTTTTATTGATAACATCACGCATACGCTGACTTCCCGCCTCGGGCGCAAATGTAAGTCCGCTCTTACGCACTGTTTTGATTTTATTCATAATATCATCGGTAAAACCGTCAACTCGCAATGACGGCAGAGAAATACTGACTTTTTCGTCCTTACTCCACTCATTGAGTTTTGTAAGCAACGGCACAATCTGTGTGTAGTCGCTTGAACTCAGCGAAGAAAGCGACACTTCGTCATAACCCGTATTCTCACACAATGCTCTGCACTGCTTATTGATAACTTCGGGAGATTTTTCTCTTACGGGACGATAAATAAATCCTGCCTGACAAAAACGACAGCCACGAATACAGCCACGGAAAATCTCCTGCACCGCTCTGTCATGCACAATTTCCACAAGCGGAACTACGAAATTATCGGGATAATAGCTTTCGTCCATTTTCTTCATAAGACGCTTGTGAACAACAGACGGAGCACCGTGCTTTGGAATATACCGTTTAATTGTGCCGTCCTCGTTGTACTCAACATCATAAAGCGACGGCACATACACGCCCTCTATCTGTGCACATTCAATGAGGAACTGCTCTCTTGACTTACCCTCTGCTCTGCACTTTCTGTAAAGCTCCATAACCTCAAGGTCAACCTCTTCGCCCTCACCTATGAAGAAAAGGTCGATAAAATCCGCAATCGGCTCGGGGTTGCAGGTGCAAGGGCCGCCTGCCACAACAATCTGCTTTAAACCTGTACGCTCACAGGATTTAATCGGCACACCCGAAAGCTTAAGCATATTGAGCACATTTGTAAAACTAAGCTCATACTGCAATGTAAAACCGATAAAATCAAAATCCGATACAGGGTCGCCGCTCTCAAGTGCATAAAGCGGAATATTATTTTTAATCATTTCTTCTTCCATATCAATCCACGGCGCAAAAACTCTTTCACACCATATATACGGAATTGAATTAAACAAACTGTATAGAATTTTCATTCCGAGATGCGACATTCCCACTTCGTAGGTATCAGGAAAGCAGAAAGCAAACCTCACATCAACATCTTTTTTATTTTTTACAACTGCGTTAAGCTCTCCGCCAACATATCTGCCCGGCTTTTGAACCTTTAGCAAAAGTTTTTCTACTTCCTTGCTGACCATTGTATTACCTCCGTCAGAAATACCTGTTATTTTTAAAAACTAATGAAAGTATAATATAACCGCATACAAACAACAGCGAAAAATTATAATCCGAATTAAAAAGTATTATAAATCCCAGCACAGCTATTGGAAATAATGCGATGAAAGTTATGATATTTACTGCCTTTTCCGCCGTATGACCCGTAAATCTGCGGCTAAGCAAAATATACAATAGCTGCCCGCCGTCAAACGACATTACAGGCAGTAAATTTAAAAGACAGAGCGACAGATTTACATAAGCAAATTTTAATAAATCTGTTCCAATACATAAGTATATCAGAAAAATAATAATAAAACAAATAAAATTAGCAAACGGCCCGAAAAAGACTATAAGAAAATTCTGTAAATCACTTCTTTGCTGTCGGCTTTCATCATTTATTGCAATTTCAAACAAAGAAATGCTGATTTTCTTCGGTTTGCTGCCGAAAATCAGCATCATTAAAAGATGCCCCGATTCGTGAATGACCACAGCAAAACTGCACATTACAAATCCGCCGAATATATCAAGTATAATACAAACGGCAATCAGGCAGAGCAATGTGTATGAAACACTGAATTTAATATTGAACAGTTCAAACTTCATCGTTTGTCGCAGTACCGAAAATTTCGGATAAATTGTAATCGTCGGGAGTATTTTCGGCTATAATTGATTTGTTAAGTTCGCCGTAATACCATTGACGGGCAGCAGTGTAAAAATCGCCGCCGACAGTTTTTATAACAAACGCAGCCAAAGCAAGCAATAAACATATTATAAGCTGCATCGTAACAAGGACTTGCGTATTGTGAGATTTTTTACGCTTTTGCGGCGGTAATTCTGTATTTTGAGGACTTTCCTCTTCCGTTTCCGTATGCGCAGGAGTTGAATATTCGGGGCAAGAGGCACTCTGCCAACCGTCATCGTATGTAATTTCATTTGTAAAATTTTTTTCTGTCAAAACAACCACCTCAATGCAATATATGCACTGAGGTGGACAAAATTAACCTAACTTTTTAAAATCGCCTTTAACAAGATTTATAAAGAAACAAATCGCAATAGTAAGCGAGAAAATCTCGGCAATCGGAAATGCATACCAAACTGCTCCGATTCCCCAAATTCTTGAGAAAATAAACGCAATCGGTAAAATAAGCACAAGCTGACGGGCAAAAGACATAATAAGACTTCTGATTCCCTTGCCGACTGCCTGGAACAAGGTGGTAAAGATAATACCCGCTGCGGCAGGAATAAAGCAAAGACTTATAATTCTGAACGCAGGCACGCCGATCTTCATAAGTTCCTCTGTGCCGCCGAACATTGAAATAAGCTGTTCCGGGATTATCCACATTGCCAATGTGCCTAAAGTCATAATAATTACGCCAATTATAATACCACGCTTGAGTGCGGAATATACACGTTTGCGGTTTCTTGCGCCGTAGTTGTAACCGATAATCGGCATAACGCCCTGGTTAAGTCCAAAGCAAGGCATAAATACAAAGCTCTGCAATTTATAATAAACACCGAGAACCGTTACCGAAGCCTCGGAAGCGGCAAGAATACCGTTAAGTCCTACAATCATAATCGAACCTATCGACTGCATAATAATAGACGGGAAACCAACGGCATATATATTTTTTACAGTCTTCATACTGAATTTAAATTTTCTGAATGTAATTTTAATTAAATGAGATTTCAAGAAAATTATCAGAAGTGCAAAAATCATACTGCAAAACTGACCGAATACCGTTGCAATAGCTGCTCCCGTAACACCGAGTTTCGGGAACGGACCTATACCGAAAATCAAGAGCGGGTCAAAAATAATATTAATTACCGCTCCCGTGAGCTGAAACAACATTGGGAAAATCATATCGCCCGTAGCCTGCAAAGTTTTTTCGATTGTAACTTCTATAATCGAAAAGAGTGAAAAGCAGAGAACCACTGTAAGGTACTGTGTACCATATTCTATGATATTTTCGTTGGTTGTATAAAGCATCATAAAAGGTCTTGAAATCACAATACCGAGGACAAGAAAGATTGCGTAGCTGAAAAAACTTAACAGCAGACCGTGGGTTGCAACCTCGTTTGCCTCTTTAAAATTCTTTTCGCCAAGTCGTCTTGAAACAAGTGAGTTAATACCGACGCCCGTACCGACCGCTACAGCAATCAAAAGCATCTGCAACGGATAAGCAAGTGAAGTGGCATTAAGTCCTTCCTGACTGTACTGTCCGATAAAAATACTGTCAACTACATTATACATTGCCATAATTGTCATTGAAAAAATTGCAGGCAACGACATAGTAAGTATCAGTTTTGTCATGGGCATAATGCCCATTTTGTTTTCTTTTACATTTTCCATTCGTTTCTGTTTCCTTTCCTAATCTTAAATATTCATTTATTTTCACTTTTAGCGATAAAACGCTTTTTGTATATCAAAAAAATAAAAAGCATTATTAATGTGCCGAAAATCACACCCGAAAAGTCGAGCAGTACATCTGTAATCATTCCTGCCCTGCCCGCAACATTGAGCTGTATTGTTTCGTCACATACAGCTGTGGCAAGTCCGCAAAACATTACATTAATATAGTATTTGTATGGTTTTAGTTTATCAAATGCAAACGCGCACGACATAAGCATTGCGCCTATTGCGGTGTATTCGCTGAAATGCGCAGCTTTTCTTACTATATGGTCAGTAAGTTCGGGAGTAAAACCTAAAAAGTCTAAAATTTTCTGCAAAAATTCAAGTACATTTCCGCTTTCTTCCGATGATATATCAGCAGGCATCGAGGAATGAATAAATGCAAATGCCACAAGGGCTATCGTTATTATAATTAAAATCGCTTTTACTTTTTTACTGCAACTGTAAGTATCCATTTTTAGTCACCTCGTATTATTTTACACAAATCTACATAATATGTCAATCGACAAATAAAGGAATGGTTATATTTTAAATGTATGTTAAAATTTTGCGTAAAAGCTGTAGTTTTTTAGATAAAAAATAAATTGCAATATATATCGGTATCTGTTATACTATTTTAGTACCTTTATTTTGAAAGGAGTATTGTTTTGTTAAACTATATCTTGGTATTTTTGATTTCTATGGTTCCTCTTATTGAGCTGAGAGGTGCCGTTCCGTTCGGTGTCGGAATGCAGCTTGATTTATTCTGGGTGTATGTCCTCGCAATTTTAGGTAATATGCTCCCTGTACCTTTTATATACTTTTTCGCAAGAAAGGTACTTGTTTGGGGCAGTGATAAAAAATTTATAGGTAAATTCTTTAAATTCTGCCTTGAAAAAGGTGAAAAGGGCGGTAAAAAATTGCAGGCAAAGGCTGGCAGAGGTTTGTTCTTCGCTTTACTTTTATTCGTAGGTATTCCTCTCCCCGGTACAGGCGCCTGGACAGGTACACTTGCCGCAAGTATGCTCGATATGGACTTTAAGTCAAGCGTAATTGCAGTAATGCTCGGTGTAATTCTTGCAGGTATAATTATGGGACTTGCAAGTATGGGCTTATTCGGCGGATTAAGCGCAATTTTTGCTCCAAAATAAAAACCGACGGGCAGCTCTTTGGCTGCCCTGTTTTTTAGGATGATTACTTTGAAAAATACAAATTATGATATAATAACGGTCGGTGCGGGTGCTGCGGGACTTGCGGCGGCTATATCGGCAAAACGAAATAACAGAGATTTAAAAATAGCAATTCTTGAGGCTCAAAGCAAAGCAGGCAAAAAAATTCTTGTTACAGGCAACGGCCGCTGTAATCTGACAAATACCAATGTCAGTAAAGAATTTTATCACGGCAGTTTTGATGTTTCTAAAACCTTAAACAGATTTTCCGCAGAAAAACTTATAAATTTCTTTTCAACCTTAGGTCTTGTATGCGACACAGAAACAAACGGACTTGTTTATCCTCATTCAAGACAAGCAAGTGCCGTGCTTGATGTTTTGCTTATGGAAATTAAAAGGCTGAAAATCGAAATCATATGCGACTGCAAAGTTGAACTTATCCGTAAAAAAGGCGAATTTTTCAATATAAAAACCTCGAACGGAGAATACACAGCCAAAAAAGTAGTTATGTCATGCGGCGGAAAGGCCTTTCCTACAGCAGGCGGCACAGGGCTCGGACTTGATGTTATAAAAAATCTCGGTCATAAAATCACGCCGTTATTCCCTGCCCTCTGTCCTATTCAGGTCAAAAGTGATTATATGAAAAGTCTTAAAGGAATCCGTGCTAAAGCGGAAGTTACTCTTTATGACGGTGAAAAAGCAATAAAAAGCGAAATCGGCGAAGTACAGTTTACGGATAATGCACTTTCGGGAATTTGTGTGTTCAATCTCACAGCTCTTTTACCCAAAACCAAAAATCCGATTATTTCCGTAAATCTTACAAAAGATTATTCGTATATAGAATTATTAAATTTACTTTATGACAGAAAAAAGCTGTTTGCAAATGAACCGCTCGAAGAATTTTTCACGGGTCTTTTTCATAAAAAAATAGGAACAGCACTTATTAAAAGCATTACAAACAAAGCATTGACAGAAAGCTGTAAAAAGTTAAGCGACAAAGAACTAAAATCACTTGCGAATTTAATTCAAAATTGGAAATTTGAATGTAAACAATGCAAAGATTTTTCAAAAGCGCAGGTAATGCTCGGCGGCGTAAACGGAAACGAAGTAAACGGCTATACATTTGAAAGCAAAGTTGTAAAAAATCTATACATCTGCGGCGAAGCACTCGATGTTTGCGGAGATTGCGGCGGATTTAACCTGCATTTTGCTTTTGCAAGCGGTATTATAACAGGAGAAAACCTATGATAAGAATAAGCAATATACATTTACCTCTTGACTACACAAGTGAAACCGTTTTAAATAAGGCGGCTAAATCAATTAATGTTGATAAAAAGTTTTTTAAGAGCTGCACAATTTTCAAACGCTCGATTGACGCAAGAAAAAAGGATAATATATTTTTTCTTGCAACCGTTGACGCAGAACTTTTTGTAAACGAAGAAAAGATATGCAAAAAATTTAAAAATGCCGAAATCGCAGAAAAATATGAATATAATGTTGAAAAATTCAGAGGTACGGTCAGCCCTGTGGTAGTCGGAGCAGGCCCTGCAGGATTATTTGCCGCACTTATACTTGCACAGAGCGGTGCAAATCCGATTTTAATCGAGCGTGGCAGAGATGTAGATACCCGAACGGAAGATGTACATAACTTTTGGAAAAGCGGTATTCTTGACACAACAAGCAATGTACAATTCGGTGAAGGCGGTGCCGGAGCTTTTTCTGACGGTAAACTTACCACAGGCACTAAAGACACCCGTCAGCGCAAGGTACTTATTGAATTTGTAAAACACGGAGCACCTGACGAAATTCTTTACAATGCAAAACCGCATATCGGAACAGACAAATTAAGACCGACAGTTAAAAGCATAAGAAATGAAATTATCCGCCTCGGCGGAAAAGTTATGTTTGAAACAAAACTTATCGGATTTTCAGCAAAAGACAATTCTGTTACAGGTGCGGAAATTGAGCATAACGGAACTAAACAAACAATTGATACCAATGCTATTATCCTTGCAATCGGACACAGCGCCAGAGATACTTTTGAAATGTTAAATGAAAAAGCTATACCGATTGAGGCAAAAGCATTTTCTGTCGGCGCAAGAATTGAGCATCACAGAGAAATGATTGATAAATCACAGTACGGCAAATTTGCAGGCAACAAAGCGCTTGGCGCAGCAAGCTACAAGACAAATGTTCACCTTGAAAACGGCAGAGGCGTATATACATTTTGTATGTGCCCGGGCGGAAAAGTTGTAAATGCCTCAAGCGAAGAAAACCGACTTTGCACAAACGGAATGAGTGAATTTGCAAGAAATAAAGAAAATTCAAATGCCGCCTTACTTGTCGGGATTACACCTGCCGACTTTTTTTCCGACAGTCCGCTGGCAGGAATGTACTTTCAGCGAGAGCTTGAAAGCAAGGCTTTTGTGGCAGGCGGAGAAAATTACAACGCACCTGTTCAGAGAGTGTGTGACTTTCTTGACAATAATGCAAGCACCAAAATCGGTGATGTTAAGCCGACTATCGGCCCTAATTTTACCCCAACAAGCCTTGACAACTGCTTGCCGAATTTTATTACTAATTCTATGCGACAGGCGATTATTCAAATGGATAAAAAACTGCATGGCTTTGCTTACGGTGACGCAATACTTACAGGTGTAGAAACACGCAGTTCTTCCCCAATCAGAATTATGAGAAACAAAGATTTGCAAAGCGTAGCAATAGCAGGACTTTACCCATGCGGTGAAGGCGCAGGATATGCAGGCGGAATTATATCTGCCGCAGTCGACGGAATTAAATGTGCGGAGAAAATTATAGAAAATTCCATATCAGAATAAAAGCAAAATTACAGCAAGCAAAAAGTGCAGTTCATACGAGCTGCACTTCTTTTGTTTATAAGGTATATGAATATTTAATTTTGAACTGCAATATACATCTGAAGTTCTGTTACATCTAATACTGTAAGCTGACCGTCACCGTTGAGATCGAGTGCCTCAAGTACCGCCTTGTCGCTTTCATCTATTATAGGCATACCGTCATCATTTTTAGAACCCGCAATATGTAACTGCATAGATGTAACATCGGAAACATTTACAATGCCGTCACCATTTGCATCACCCTTGAGCACTTTTTTGCCATCAATAGCCACAAATTTCAGCTTGTTGCTATCGGTGTAAGAGTTTACATAACTCTGTGCATACGAACCTTCGTAGCCATAAATTGTAATGTCTGAGTTAAGGAGGAAGAATAATCTATCGCCAATTGAGGTTACGCTCTTAGGAATAGTTACACTTTTAAGATTGTAGCACTCTGTAAAGGCATACTCTTCAATAGTTGAAACACCGTCCGGAATTACTACGCTTTCAAGGCTTGTGCAACCCCAAAAAGCACAACCCTTAATGTATGTAAGGGTTTTTGGAAGAGTGATGCTTTTCAAATTTGTTTTATTATAAAACGCACCACGAGCAAGCATAGTTACGGTTTTGCCGTCAATCTGTTCCGGAATAACTACATCGGTATCACTGCCAAGGTATTCCCAAAAAATAATTGACTTGCCATCAATGTTCTCATAGCGGTAGTCGCCACTTGTTATAACATAATGCTCAGCATCTCTGCTCTGCGAAACCTTTGGAACATTTACTTCGGCTGCGTTTGCAGTAAATGGTATTGCCGAAAACGCAGAAGTAAGCATTACGGCAGCAATTATTGTTGCAATAGCTTTTTTAGATTTTTTCATCTTATAACCCCTAACTAATATATTTATATTTCTATGTTATCACTGCAAAAATGCTTTGTCAATAAAATGAATAAATTTTAACACTAATTTTTTCTGTATTGTAGATAGATATGACATAATTTGTGCAAAAATTACAATCTGACTATAAAATCAAATGACTTCGGTTATGAAAAAACAGCGGATTTAATCGAAATACTTTTCAAACAAAAATTTTCGTTATGATTTTTTAGGGCGATTTTCAGATTAGAAAATTATTAATACAAACTTCAAATTAAAACATAATTCACCTTAACTTTAATGAAACAAGCTAAAAGACAGACAGTAAAAACTGCCTGCCTTTTTCTTTGTCAGCCGTTACAGCCACACTCAAAATTACATTTTTCTCTTTCTTCAGGTCTTGCATTCGGTGGGAAGAATGATTCGTTAGGAAAATCTACCCTGTTGAATACTTCGCACGGGTCGTCGCTTTCAGGCTTACATTCCTTGCGAGGAATACAAAAATCATATGACGGAATCATAATCTGTACATTTCTCTCAAGCTGTGTAATTGTAAAAATACCGATAGTGGCACTTACGCTCGCATCTCCGGTCACAGCAAAATCGTCACCAAAGTATGTTATTACACATTCAGGTATAGGAGCACAAGGAAGTTGCGGAACACTTCCTTTTATAAGTCGTGCCGAAAGAGCCATAGGTTCGGAAATTTGTACTTTTGCATTTGGTAAAAACTCCGTGCAACCGCATGATGTAACAGGTTGAGAGCAAACTATACAACTGTCGCTTGAAAAACTCTTTGAATTTGATTCACTGCCGTAAAGAACCGACCTTTTACCGTAAATTGCAAGTCCGTTTACCCGTGACGGAATTGTTGAACCGCAGGTATATGCCTCAAGAGAAATATCAAAATAGAATGTAACATCAACCGCATAACAGCCACGATGAAAAGCGATTGATTCAACGCTTACATCGGCGGTTATAACGCTTGCCTTGCAGATTTTTACAGATGATGCGTTATTGATAACAGTTTGACTGCAAGGTGTAAAATAAACCGCAAGATTGCTAAGGCAATCCTTTGAGCCGCAGCTGTCATAAATACGGCTTGCGTTTATGCAGACAGCGTCTGTGCATTTGTTTTCGGTAAGCGGTTCGTTGCCCGACTGCCGTGGTACTGTGCCGTATGATACATCTGGCATAAAAATTAACCCCCATAAAATGTATTAACAGGCTTACGCTCTGTAACAATACATTTTATGAAGGTTATACTTAATTGTGAATATTGAGTTGATTTATTTTAAATAAGGCTTTAAAATTTCATCAAGTTCTTTGTTTACAGCTTTCGGATTTGACTGCGTATAATTTGAAAAAGCGATGAATACTTTGCTCTGGTCCTGCGCAAATACAATTCTTGCATTAAATCTGTAGAATGCTGCGTCACAATAATAATTACCGCAATCGTCAACATATAAACCGTACGCAAAACTTGATTTATAAGGAGTGAACATTTCTTCTTTGGATTTTGCAGACAACAATTCACTTCCCGTAATAGCGTCTGTCCATTTAAGCAAATCACTCAAATTGGAAATAAGACCCGTAGAAGAATACGCAACACCCGGATAAATATTCCACTCATCGTCAAAAATATCCTGATAACCTGTAGCGAGTTGGTCTGTGCTCTCAAAGGTTGTCGAAGTCATTTCGAGCGGCTCAAAAATATTTTCTTTCAAAAATTCCTCATAGCTTTTTCCGCTTACCTTTTCGATTATGTCACCGAGAATAAAATAATCGGAATTTGAATAGCTGTAATTTTCTTCATCATTATCAATTTCTTGTGACAATATCCATTTTAAAATAACAGAATGATTATCTTTAGCGGAATTTTTCTCTGAAATATCGTACTGCGGAGCATTTGCACGCACGCTTTCGTCAGATTTGCCGAGATAATCCGGCAAGCCTGTTGTCATTGTAAGCAAATTACGGATAGTTATATCCGAACCGTACTTATAATCGGGATAATACTTGTCAAGCGTATCATCTGTGCTCAGCTTATCCTGCTCCTGTAAAATCATAACAGCCGCAGCGGTAAACTGCTTTGTAAGCGAACCTATGTAGTAATTTGTATTGAGTGAATTATATGTATGCGAACCCTTGTCGGCATAGCCGTTATTGCCTATATATTCAAAATCATTTCCGAGTTTATAATATACAGTTCCTCTGAATTTACTTGCAACAAGTGTATTATCAAACTTAGCTGTTATGCTGTCGGTATCTTGTTTTAATTTTGTAAAATTATATGCAGGATTAGTAGGTACTTCATCAGCAGTTGCAGGCGCAGCGGTAAGTCCCTGCGTCGATGCACCTGTAGAATTTGTAGTCTGCGGTGCTGTTGTAGCCGAAGATTCCGAATCATTGTCACAGCCTGTAAATGCAACTGCGGAACACGCCGCCATAGCTACGCACATTAATGATTTTGCTAAAGCCTTCAAAAAATCACCTCATCAGATTTTTTCCATTTTACTGAAATTAGCCATAAGAGTTTTTGTGCCTGCCTTATCAAAAGCAACTTCAAGCATTGTGTCGTTGCCCATTTTTTCGGTTTTCATAATCATACCTTTGCCAAATACCTTATGGAATACGCAATCTCCTTTTTTGTAAACAGTACCCGATTTAACGGCAGGTTTAGTAAATGTATTAAAACTTTTGTTAGGTGTGAATTTTGAACCGGCACCGATACTGATATGACTTGAGGATGCGGAAAAACCGTTTGTTGACGCAAAAGTCTTTTTCTCGCCTGTATAATTAAGTAATTCGGGCGGGATTTCATTTACAAAGCGTGATACTTTGTTATAGCTTGTATGACCCATCAACATTCTTGACTTTGCCTTGGTAATGTAGAGCTTTTCTTTTGCTCTTGTAATACCTACATAAGCAAGTCTGCGTTCCTCGTTAAGTTCATCGGGATTCATCATTGTGGCAATTGACGGGAACACACCTTCTTCAAGACCTGCAATGAAAACTACGGGAAATTCAAGTCCTTTTGCACTGTGCAATGTCATCATTACCGATGAATCCGCTTCTGCATCATAATTATCAATATCTGTCTGCAATGAAATTTCCTCAAGGAAGTTTGAAAGTGACGCTTCTTCTGCGTAATCCTCTTCAAATTTGATAATATTTGAAGAAAGCTCTTCGATGTTCTCAATTCTTACATCGGGGTTGTCTTTCTCTGTTTTTAAATATTTTTCGTAATCTGTATGTTCGAGAATGAGATTGTATAATTCTGCAAGAGAATAATCTCCGCTTTGTTCAGCCTCCATAAGACCGTCAATCAGTGCAACAAAACTCTTTAACTTTGTTGCGGCTCTTGAAAGCTGCGGATATACATCTGCATCTTTAATTACGGAATATATGCTTTCGCCGAGTCCTGCGGCAATTTCAGAGGCTTTTTCAAGTGTAGTTGCGCCAATACCACGCTTTGGCACATTAATAATTCTGCCCAGTCTGACATCGTCGTGCGGATTATTAATAACCTGAAGATATGCAACCATATCTCTGATTTCTTCTCTGTCATAGAATCGTCTGCCGCCGATTACACGGTGCGGAATACCGCTTCTTGACAAAGCCTGCTCAATTGAGTTTGACTGTGCATTCATTCTGTAAAGAATTGCAAAATCAGAGAATTTTCTGCCGTCTGCTACACCGTCAAGTATAGTTTTTGCAATAAATTGAGCTTCGTCACGCTCGGAATCGGAAGTATGCACCTCAATTTTATCGCCAACGGCATTTTCAGTCCACAACGTTTTGCCCTTACGCATTGTGTTGTTAGAAATAACACCGTTTGCCGCATTAAGAATATTCTGTGTACTGCGGTAATTCTGCTCAAGTCTTATCATCTTAGCGCCTTTAAAGGTGTTTTCAAAAGAAAGGATATTTTCAATTGTAGCACCTCTGAATTTGTAAATACTCTGGTCGTCATCACCTACAACGCAGATGTTGCCGTATTTTGCGGCGAGCATACTTACAAATTTATACTGCACCTTGTTTGTATCCTGATACTCATCAACCATTATGTATTTAAACTGATTTTGATAAAATTCGAGTATATCGGGACATTTTTGAAAAAGCTCAACAGTCTTGCAGAGCATATCGTCAAAGTCCATTGCATCTGCGGTTTTTAGTCTTGACTGGTAAATTTCATATACTTTTGCCACGGACTGCTTGAGGTTATCGTAACCTGCTCTTTTGAGCATTTCCTGCGGAGTAAGCATTTCATCCTTGGCTTTTGAAATTTCGTTGAGCACTCTTTTTACCGGCAACATTTTTTCGTCATAATTAAGCTGTTTTAAAATATCTTTTACAAGTTTTTTCTGATCGTCAGTACCGTAAACGGTAAAATGACTTGTAAAACCGATTCTGTCGCCGTATCTTCTTAAAATTCGCGCACAGGTAGAGTGAAATGTAGCCGCCCAAATATCCGAACCGCCTTCCGGAACAGCGTTGCAGATTCTTTCTTTAAGCTCCCCTGCCGCCTTATTTGTAAAGGTAATTGCAAGTATCTGCCACGGTTTGCAAAGTTCAGACTGCAAAATATACGCAATTCTGTTTACAAGAACGGTTGTTTTGCCCGAACCTGCACCCGCAAGTATAAGCAAAGGGCCTTCTGTGCAAAATACAGCTTGCTGCTGCATATTATTCATATGTGAAAACTGTTTTTTTAATTCTGATTGTACCATAGCAATATTCCCGTTAAAAGTTTAATAACACAGAAAACGGGCGAACTGCGTCCGCCCGTATAATCTGACGATTTTATTTTATGTAGCCGTAGAATGTTTCAAGAATTTCAGGACCCTGGTCAGCAACAATCATTGTAACATAGTTGCCGTCCTGTGTAACCTTGCAAGCCTCAACCATAGGAAGTTTTTCGGCATTGTAGCCTGAATACTGTGTAACGATTGAAGTGTATGTCTTAGAAAGCGCATCGTTTACTCTTGATGCAGCGTCAGCATCAACAGCCTCAACAAGTACGATTTCAACTCTTGAATTGCTGTCTGAATTGATTTCTGCCGCAAACTGCTTAACATCTTCTGTGTCGATGCTGTAATATTTTTTAAGATCATTAGAATCTGTAAGCTCTTTTAAGTTCAATGAATACTTAGAGTTGATGTCAGAAAGAACTGTTTTTAAATCAACCTCTTTGCTGCCTGAACAACCTGCAAGCGCAGTAAGACAAAGTACAAATATTGTTACCAAAGAAACTACCTTTTTCATAATTAACCTCCAAAAATGTCTTATAAAAAAATTACGCCGAATCAGTGTGACCCGGCGTATTCAGATGGTCGAGGTGACAAGATTCGAACTTGCGACCCCATCGTCCCGAACGATGTGCGCTACCAAACTGCGCTACACCTCGATAAAAACAGCCCCGATTACTCGGGGCTTTTAATGGCTGAGGAATAGGGATTCGAACCCCAACAAACAGAGTCAGAGTCTGTCGTGCTACCGTTACACCATTCCTCAATGTTTATTGCTCATTGCTGCAAGCCGTGCAATCAACGATATATATTATATATTATGAAGTGCGTTTTGTCAACACTTTTTTGAAATTTTTTAAAACTTTTTAGAAGTTTTTAACTTTCGTTTAGCATTGACTTGTTGCTTACTTTCACGCAATCAACAATAGCTATTATATAGCAGAACGTGTGTTTTGTCAACATCTTTTTTCAATTTTTTCTAAAATTTAAAAAATACAAAAAATACGGAATTTTAGCTAAAACTTTTTTTGAGCCTTATATCATCACCGACAAAATTAAGCCTTACACCCTCTCCGTATATTCTTGAAATAAATCTTGAAGTATAAGTTTTTTCAAGTTCTGTTATTGAAAGGTTTGTGTTTATTATCAAAGGCTTTCTCAAAAGCATTCTTGAATTACACAAATTATAAAACTGTGTATTTGAAAAAGTATTTGAAAACTCTGTGCCTAAATCATCAATAATTAATAAATCGCACTTTGTGAGCATTTCAAAATATTCGGAATCGTTGGACTCTTTGGAAAAATGCATATTGCTAAGCGTTGACATAAGCATAGGTGCAGACACATAGATTACACCGAAACCACGCCTTGTAACCTCATTGGCAATAGCGAGCGAAAGGTGGGTTTTGCCAAGACCTGTGCCGCCTCTCATAAGTATAGTCTTTGACTCAGGCGTAAAAGTCCTTGCGTACTGCACGCAATAATTATAAATTTTTTGCATCTTATCAAAAGGTGATACTCCGCTCTCCTTATCAACCTCATGACTGTACATATTAAGGTCAAAACTCTCAAAAGTGGAAAGTCTTAAAGGCGCAGTACGGTTAAGCTCCTCGCACGCAGTGGCTACAAGCAGTCTTTTAAAACAAGGGCAATACACTGTTCTTCCGTCTTTTTCTATATATCCCGTATCTTTGCAGTATTTACAGCTGTAATGCGGTTCAAAGCAATTTTCTTCATAGCCGTTTTCTTTAAGCAGCTTTTTGACTTCATTTTGCATAGAAAGACTTTTTGCACGCAAATCCTGCGTGGCAGACTTTACATCTCCGCCGTTTAAAACCGCACGAACCGCAAGTATTCCGCATGAAGATATTTCTTTTTCAAGCTCCTCTATTCTCGGAACTCTTCTGTAAACCTCTTCACGAACCTGCTCCGCTCTTCTCTCGGCTTTGGTGCGTCTTTCTTCCATTTTTGCTTTTGTCGCTCTGTAAATTTCTTTACTGTATCCCATTTATATCACCACACTAAATACTGTCGATTGTATCTAATCTCTGCAAATCATTTATATTATATGATGTGTTGGCGTCATTCCTGTTTCCGCCTTTATGCTTATACTTATCGGGTCTGCTGTCAAATTTGTTTAAATCGTCAACATTGTAAATTCCGCTTGAATTCCAGCGCTTTAAAATTCCGTTTATGTATCTGAAATCGCAGCTGCCCTTACTGTCAACACATCTTTCGTAAGCCTCTCTTAGCATTTCGGGAGAAAATTTCCACTCGTTTACCCATAAATCGGCGTATTCAACCTGCTTTTTAGTAGGAGAACCCGTATTTTTTAAACCGAACGCAGATGCTACAACCGTAAAACTCTGGCTTGCACGATGTGCTTGTTTTATTTTATTTTCGGCTTCCTCAATCGAGAAAACTCCCGCATCCGACCATCTCAAACCTATTGTTTCAATGGCTCTTATGTTAGATTTTCCGATGCTTATACAATACTGAATAAGCATTATAATTACCTCTACAGGCAAACCGCAGGTATTTTTAAGTAACAGTAACGACGATGCATCGGAGTTTGATAAAGGCTTGCCGAGGGCTGTCTGTGCCTCGTTTACAAGCATTTTAAATTCTTCGTCAACCGCAAGCTGTTGTGCCACATAAACATAATCGGGGCGCTGCGGTCTTACAAACATATGCGGAACTGTAGGCTCTTCCTTTTCAATCGGAGCGGCAGTATTATTGCTTTCGACTTGTTTTGCCGCAGGCTGTTCAGTCGTTTGCTGTTCTGCCTGTGCAGGCTCAAAAACACCGTTATTTTGGCAAAAGATACCTTTCATAACCCAGTATTCAACTGCCTCCGGAATATCGGTTTCATTTACACCTGTCGCCTTACTGATGTCGCTTTCGTTCACATCTTCCCCACTGTGCCGCAAAAGATATAACAATACCTTAAGTTTAACGCCGTCCGAAAACTTAAGTCCCTCGTCTACAACCGACGAAGGCACGGCAAATATTGAATTCCAAGCACCAAGATTAATTTTCATAGACATTTCATATACCTCTGACCCAAAATAAATATTATAATCAAACTTTATCGTACACATTATTATATCACACTAAATTTAAAAATCGACACATATTTTTAAATTTTATAGATTTTTTTAAAGAAATATGTTAAAATACAGTTGAAATGTTTTAAGGAGGTAATATTATGAAATATACATACATTCCAAGAGGTGTTTGTTCAAGACAGATTAACCTTGAGATAAATGACGGAATTATAGAATCCTGCGAATTTATCGGCGGTTGCGCAGGCAACACTCAAGGCATTTGCGCTCTTGTAAAAGGTATGGACGCAGAAGAGGCTGTAAAGAGATTAAAAGGCATTGACTGCCGTGGCAGAGGTACATCTTGCCCCGATCAGCTTTCTTACGCTATCGAAGAGGCTCTTGAACTTGAATAAGCTCTGCGGCTAAAACTTTATATTTATCATAACATTAAAGCTCTCTTTATTTGCGTAAAGAGAGCTCTTTGTTTTGGTTTTAAGATTTAGACGGTTTAATGCAGTGTTTTGTCAAGAAATTCCGGTGTATCACAAAAATTATAAAAGTTTTGTCAACCTTTTCAAAGGTTGTGGGTGTGGGCAAAGCCCACAAATACTTTCCGTTTATGTAATCTGACGATAGCCAAACAGCCTGCTGTTTGGTAACTTAAACAAAAGAGTTTTCAAAACCATAACCCTTTAGTTCGTTTTACAGCATATTGGTTTCATCAATTTTTGCGTTCACATCATCGAGTTTATTTTCAAGCATAACAGACATAAAGAATATCTTTGATGTCGTTCAACACCTCTAATTCTTAGTCGGACATAAAAATCTCCCGAAATCAGTCAACCTTGAAAGTACCTGCCTCAATCTCATCAATCATAGCAAGACGCTTTAAGTGTCTGTCGCCTTCTTCGGGAGTATTGAGGAAAATTTCTGTAAACTTAACAGCATCTTCTTCGCTTGTAACTCTGCCGCCCATACAAAGAATATTTGCGTGGTTGTGTCTGCGTGTCATTTCAGCGCAAAACTCATTGCTTACAACTGCCGCACGAATACCCTTAACTTTGTTTGCTGCCATTGAAATACCGATACCTGTACCGCAGCAAAGAATACCAAGCTCACATTCGCCGCTTGCTACTGCTTTTGCAACTTTATAGCCGTAAACAGGATAATCAACGCTGTCTGTGCTGTAAGTACCAAAATCTTTATATTCAATACCCTTTTCGTCAAGATATTTTTTAATTGCGCAGATAAGGTTATATCCGCCGTGGTCACATCCAAGTGCTAACATTTCTTTTCCTCCATTTTCTTTTTAAGTTCTCTTTCAGCCTGCGGCAGTCTTAAATACATCGGCATAAGTTCCGCAGCCGAAAGCACTTCTCCGTCATTAAATTTTTGTACAGCAATTTCTGCTGTTGATGACGCTCTTTGAAATCTTATACTGATTGGTGCGAGTTCAACATTTGGTAATAATTCTTTCATAGCATTATAGCAAAGTTCCGCACCGTCACCCACAAGTATAATTCTTTCGTCATAGCTCTTAAGTTCTTCTGAAAGCTCGGCAACAGACAAAGCTCTGTCTTTGCAAAGTCTTTCGGGCTTTATGCCGTCACATTTAAAAAGCGCATTATAAACCTGCGAACAGCGAGCGTCCATAACAGAACAGATTATCCCATTTGCAGATTGCAAATTATACGCAAGGCTTTCAAGCGTCGATACCTCTATGCAAGGCAAATCATCGGCAAAAGCAAGTCCTTTAGCCGCTGCAACACCGATTCTTACACCCGTAAACGAACCCGGACCGCAGTTTACCGCAACGGCGGTAATATCTGTTGTCGTTAGGTTTGTGTTTGCAAGCAGACTTTCAACCATAGGCATAAGTGTTCTGCTGTGAGTAAGTTTTGTATTTATAAAGAACTCACCTATTATTTTGTTTTCGTCACAAATTGCGGTTGACGCAGCTGTGGCGCTTGTATCTATTGCAAGAATTTTCATTGCGGATCAACACCTTCAATTTCAAAAATTCTGTCATCATCATTTTCGCCCTTACTGATTCTGATTTTAATACAATCGGCAGGCAAAGCCTCTTCAATATTCTCACTCCACTCAATAATGATTATACCGTTATCAATATAATCAAAAAATCCTGTGGAATACAAATCATCCCATGTATTTACACGGTACATATCAAAATGAAAAATATTATACTTACCTGAATATTCATTGACAAGAGCGAATGTAGGGCTTGAAACATTTTCTCCTGCACCGAGCGCACCGGCAAGTCCTCTTGTAAAGGCAGTCTTGCCCATACCAAGACCGCCAAAAAGAGCGATTACTTCCGTGCCGCACAACTTTTCGGCAATTTTTGCGCCGAGTGCCTCTGTTTCACGGGCATTATGAGTATTTACAGTAATCATCAGAATAAACCGTTAATTTTTCCTTCCTCGGTAACATCAATTTTCTCTGCCGACGGAACTTTCGGAAGACCCGGCATTGTCATAATATCACCTGTATATACAACTACAAATCCTGCACCGTTTGAAAGTGTAAGATTCTTTACTGTGATTTCAAAATCCTTTGGAGCACCGAGAAGTGTTGGGTCATCAGAAAGCGAATATTGTGTTTTTGCAATACAAACAGGAAGTTTTTCACCGCCGAGAGCCTGAATCTGCTTCAATGCCTTTTCGGCAGCCTTTGTATAGTTTACTCTTGAAGCGCCGTAAATTGTTTTTGCAATTTTGTCAACCTTTTCTTTGATTGTAAGGTCATCTGAATAAATAGGAGCAAAATCAGACGGCTTTTCGCAAGCCTCTACTACCTTTTTGGCAAGTTCTGTACCGCCTTCTCCGCCCTTTGAGAATACATTTGAGAGAGCAAAGTCTGCGCCTTTAGATTTACAGTAACTCTCGATAAACTCAAGTTCCTCTGCTGTATCTGTACCGAACTGGTTGATAGCAACTACAACGGGAACATTGTACTTTCTCATGTTATCAATGTGAACGCCAAGGTTTTCAATACCATTTTTAAGAGCCTCAAGATTTTCTGCAGAAACCTCTGCCTTAGGCACACCGCCGTTGTACTTTAACGCACGGCAAGTAGCAACAATAACTACGGCAGACGGCTTAAAGCCTGCATATCTGCACTTGATGTCAAAGAATTTCTCTGCACCGAGATCTGAACCGAAGCCTGCCTCTGTAATACAGTAATCGGCAAGTTTTAACGCAAGCTTTGTAGCACGAATGCTGTTACAGCCGTGAGCAATATTGGCAAAAGGACCGCCGTGCATAATAGCGGGGGTACCCTCGAGTGTCTGAACAAGGTTAGGTTTGATAGCGTCTTTAAGAAGAGCCGTCATAGCACCGTCAGCCTTAATGTCCTTTGCAAAAACAGGCTCGCCTGCATATGTATAAGCAATAAGAATATTACCAAGTCTTTTCTTTAAATCAGAAATATCGTCAGCAAGGCAAAGGATAGCCATAACTTCAGATGCAACAGTAATTATAAAGTGGTCCTCACGAGGAATACCGTTCACTCTGCCGCCAAGACCGACAACAATATTTCTCAAAGCTCTGTCGTTCATATCAAGACATCTCTTAATAAGGATCTGGCGAGGATCAATCCCGAGAACATTACCCTGCTGAATATGATTGTCAAGCATTGCACAGCAAAGATTGTTTGCAGAAGTAATAGCGTGCATATCGCCTGTAAAGTGAAGATTAATATCTTCCATAGGAAGTACCTGAGAATAACCGCCGCCTGCAGCGCCGCCCTTAATACCAAATACAGGGCCGAGTGAAGGCTCTCTTAGAGCGATTACAGCCTTTTTACCAATCTTAGCCATAGCCTGACCAAGACCTGCAGAAGTAGTTGTTTTACCCTCACCTGCGGGGGTTGGATTGATAGCTGTAACAAGAACAAGTTTTCCGTCCGGCTCATTTTCCAAACGATTGGCAAGTTCGTCTGAAAGTTTAGCCTTATACTTGCCGTAAAACTCCAGCTCATCCTCTTTAATTCCGATCTGTGCGGCAACCTCTTTAATCGGGAGTAAGGTCGCAGCCTGAGCGATTTCAATATCACTTAACATATTGAAAATACCTCCGTTCAAATATATTTCTTTAATTATAACAAAACTTTCCCCCTCTATTATTCCAATAAGAAAATATATTTTACAATAGAATATAAAATACTCGGGTTTAATTGTTGCAGATTAGGTAATGTTACTTTGATGGATTCAGTTACAACGGATACTGTTGCATTTAAAATCCGGCTTGGATAGATTTATAGTACACGAAAACTTTTCACACGCAGACAGCGAGGTTGGTTTAAAATCCAATATGGATAGATTTATAGCATATTCGTTTAAATGCTGTTTTAAAGGCGATTAAATTTAAAATCCAATATGGATAGATTTATAGTGCAGGAATGTCTGATGTGGGACTTGTGGGTTATCGGTTTAAAATCCAATATGGATAGATTTATAGATTATCGTGATTTTGATAACCTATCGTGCAATGCGTCTTTAAAATCCAATATGGATAGATTTATAGAAAAGAAAGTAATAATAACAGACCCCGATACACCAGCATTTAAAATCCAATAGTCATTTTTAATTAAGCTCATAGTGATTATTTCCTTTTTGTTTTATAAAATTTTATCATAAAAATGTTGATATAGCAATAGCCGCCAAGCAGGAGATCATCCCGCTTGGCGGCTTTGACTATATTTCTAATTCTGTATGTTTATCGGAACCACCTTACTCAGAAAAGAATTCTACAGAATGATCTCTGTAAGATAAAACGATTTTATATTTGTCAACTGTACCGGTGACCGTAAACTTCATTTTGTTGTGATCATCATCGTCAACGGTGATCTCGGCGTGACCGTTGGAAAAATCTTCGGTAATATCCTCGTGTATATCTGCCGACATCCAGCTTAGAAATACTCTGTTTGATTCCTGAACGACCCTCGGATCTTTCTCGGCAATCTGAATTTCAATATCCGAATTGCTGTCTATCGCATATTGACCATCATATTCAATTCCTTCTTTTATACCGTTTCCGTAATCATTAATGAGTTCCTGAGAACTAAGCTCGCCGTTTTCATCATACTTGTCAATCAGCTTTGCCGTATAATCGCTGCCATTGACGGTTGCGGTCACGAGATGTTCTATCCAAGTCGCTCCCGTAGCGGCATAAGCGACGGCGTTGCTTATAACTAACACCATTATTATTGCGGCGGCAACAAAGGCTACTTTTCTGATTGCATAAATCTTCTTTTTTGTTTTGTTATTAGTCATATTCTGCACCTTCATTATCAGTTTATCAGATGCGTGGACTTCGTCAAAAACACTTTGATAGAACTCATGATTGCTTTTATACTGATTCATAACCACGCCTCCTTTAATTTTTCTTTCAGTATGTTTCGTGCTCTCATCAGTCGAGATTGTACGCCGCTTTCCGAAATATTAAGAATATCCGCAATTTCCTTGCATGTATAGCTTTCGTAGTAATACAAATGCAGTACCGTGCTGTACTTTTTTGGTAACTTCATTACTTCACTGAACAGTTCTTGCTTTTCTGACTCTATGTATGCAGACTCTTCGTTCAGCTCGTCGATGGATGTAACATTTCTGTGCCAAAAGGATTTCCATATGTTCTTACATTCATTGATCGCCGACCTGATAAGCCATTTTCTTATGTGTTCGTCGTCAGCAAACTGAGTATCGGTTTTCAGAAGCTTCAAAAAAGTATTTTGAACAGCGTCCTCAGCGTCATTTTTGTTTTTGCAATAACTGAGCGTTGCTCTGTATACGACATCAGTATATTTCCTTGCAATTCTGTTAAACTCGGCAGCTTCCATACATTTCCCTCCTGTCTGAGATAATTGCAACGAAAAGGATCGTTCACCTTTCGCTGCTTTTGAAAGACCTTTCACTATACTAACAACTCAAAACAGCAAAATATCCCAAAATCTTAAAAAATTTTTCACTGTAATAACAATACCATAGAAAAGCTGATTTCGCAACAGAAAACGCCGCCAAGCAGGAGATTATCGCACGTGGCGGCTGTGCTGGTTAGTTGTAAATCAACTCTACATTTACAATCTCCGTTGCACGGTTGCGGATATTGTTCATCTTCCGCACCCACAGCATTTGGTTTTCTGATTTGAGTTGTTCGGTCACGCCATCACGTTCTGCCATCTGTTTTATGAGCCGAAAAAACATATCCTCAGCCTGTTTATTTACATCGGCAAGGTGTCTGTTCAGTTCGCATTTTGTGAGCAAGGTCGTATAAAAACCTTTACGGTGCGCCTTGATATACTGCAAGTGCCGCTGTCCCCAAATACCGACTTCGACTTAATCCCACGCCCGATCCTGATCCCGAAATTTAAAATCCAATATGGATAGATTTATAGAATTACCTTTTACTGTATCTTTAACTATTTCATCACTTTAAAATCCAATATGGATAGATTTATAGTTTGTTTTTACATTAATTTGATTTTTTATGTAGTTCTTTAAAATCCAATATGGATAGATTTATAGTTGTTGTTTCAATCTCTGAACTGTTATCGTAGTACTTAGTTTAAAATCCAATATGGATAGATTTATAGTAATAAAGGTGAAACAATCTTCTGCCGAACACACGAGTTTAAAATCCAATATGGATAGATTTATAGTAATTATAGGAATTTCGTCTGAATTTTACGAATGAAGTTTAAAATCCAATATGGATAGATTTATAGTCAGGCTACTGTTTCAGTAGCTATCGGTGCATTGGGTTTAAAATCCAATATGGATAGATTTATAGTATAATGCCTATATCAGACCAGCCAAAATATCCTGCGTTTAAAATCCAATATGGATAGATTTATAGTATTTTTACAAAAAGAGAGGTGGTGACGGTGGCAAAGTTTAAAATCCAATATGGATAGATTTATAGTCCTTTGAAATGTAAATCTTATGCGTTCTTGTCATTTGTTTAAAATCCAATATGGATAGATTTATAGGTTTTTTGTGAAGATTTAACTGATAAAACACCATTGTGTTTAAAATCCAATATGGATAGATTTATAGGCGTTGGCAGTGCTGTATTTGAGGAAGTAAAACGGGTTTAAAATCCAATATGGATAGATTTATAGGAGTGAACTTGACAAACTTGCGGTCGGATTTATCGCGTTTAAAATCCAATATGGATAGATTTATAGGTCCTTAAATGACTTGCTTGATCCGCAGTTGAAAAAGTTTAAAATCCAATATGGATAGATTTATAGCCTAAACAGCAAATAGATGTAGAAAAAATGAAAGAGGTTTAAAATCCAATATGGATAGATTTATAGAAGAACACGCAAGTGGGAAGTAATACAGAGTTCTGAGTTTAAAATCCAATATGGATAGATTTATAGCAGAGGATAATTACATAAAGAAAAGTAATTGCCTAGTTTAAAATCCAATATGGATAGATTTATAGCTATGAAGAACAAATTAAAATTATACGATTTTTCACGTTTAAAATCCAATATGGATAGATTTATAGTTGTTTTCTTAATGCTCTTGTTGCCGGCAATGAGCTGTTTAAAATCCAATATGGATAGATTTATAGTTGATTTTAAGCGGTCTTTTCGTGTATAGAAAGTACGTTTAAAATCCAATATGGATAGATTTATAGTTTACAACGATAACATCTTCGGCAAATCTGAAACAAGTTTAAAATCCAATATGGATAGATTTATAGCGACAAAGTCTGAAAAACAAGGCTTTATAAACCTTAGTTTAAAATCCAATATGGATAGATTTATAGTTTTTTCGGTTTTTGTAAAACTTCCGGACATTGACGTTTAAAATCCAATATGGATAGATTTATAGAGTTTTATTATCGGTGGTTTAATGTTTGAACTTATGTTTAAAATCCAATATGGATAGATTTATAGGTTCTTGGAAGTGAAAATGCAAAAGTCACAATGACGTTTAAAATCCAATATGGATAGATTTATAGAGTCAGCCTTGGCGAATATAAGTTGACTGCATATTGGTTTAAAATCCAATATGGATAGATTTATAGTAAACTCACAACCTGACCTTGCCAATACGAATGACTGTTTAAAATCCAATATGGATAGATTTATAGGCTCATAAACGCCCTTGTCGTCTGTGCCTACATCGACGTTTAAAATCCAATATGGATAGATTTATAGATCTGGAATATAGAAATATCCGCTGTCATATGAGTGTTTAAAATCCAATATGGATAGATTTATAGTAATATCTCCCTCATTTTTCTACCTCCAATAATTCGTTTAAAATCCAATATGGATAGATTTATAGTTTCATAAGTTATGGGATTAAGCTCAAGCGTAAAATAGTTTAAAATCCAATATGGATAGATTTATAGTAAGTAAGTGCTATAATGTTGTTACAGAGCAACAAGGGTTTAAAATCCAATATGGATAGATTTATAGATGTGCGTAAATCCCTAAACTTACGCTTATACAAGTTTAAAATCCAATATGGATAGATTTATAGAAGCACCCGTACCCGTGAGCTTGTAAAGCGGATTTGTGTTTAAAATCCAATATGGATAGATTTATAGCGACTACGGCAGGATTGCAAAGCAATGTAATCCTGTGTTTAAAATCCAATATGGATAGATTTATAGCTTTTCGCCGTCCGGAACACTTTTCTTTTTGACGCGTTTAAAATCCAATATGGATAGATTTATAGTCAATGAGCGTTTAAGCGTCTACGTCAATGAAAAGTTTAAAATCCAATATGGATAGATTTATAGCCTTTATAAGATAAGGAATAAACTTATTCGGTTTAAGTTTAAAATCCAATATGGATAGATTTATAGTCTGATGTCCGGCGTGTCCATAATCAAGATTTCTTGGTTTAAAATCCAATATGGATAGATTTATAGCCAACGCTTACCGCAAATGTATTGCAGAATTGATTGTGTTTAAAATCCAATATGGATAGATTTATAGCCTTCTGATGAGATACTTTCAATGTTCTATGAATTGCGTTTAAAATCCAATATGGATAGATTTATAGACTACACCATCAGCCGGAGAAATGCAAAAAAGGTTGGTTTAAAATCCAATATGGATAGATTTATAGTTGTAACAATCCTTTTAATTGGTATGTTGCTTATAAGGTTTAAAATCCAATATGGATAGATTTATAGTTTTGCTTGCTGCTGGTCTGATTTTTACCGCAGTAGTTTAAAATCCAATATGGATAGATTTATAGTCCGACATCTAAACCATTGACAAGCACTTTAATCGCGTTTAAAATCCAATATGGATAGATTTATAGTTTAAATGCAGTTTGACAAGCGCAGAGCAGTATTGCAAGTTTAAAATCCAATATGGATAGATTTATAGTCTTTTGACCTCAACAGCAATTCGGCGTATATGACGTGTTTAAAATCCAATATGGATAGATTTATAGATGTTTTTTCATTGCTTATTTTGGTGTTTGCTTTCTTGTTTAAAATCCAATATGGATAGATTTATAGGTCTTGAGATGTCGGGCTCCGGTTGTAGAATGTTTGATTTAAAATCCAATATGGATAGATTTATAGGATTTCTGATTGGAAGTATAGCAACGGTATTTATACATTTAAAATCCAATATGGATAGATTTATAGAGTGATTTAAACTTAACTTTATATGAGAATTATAAATTTAAAATCCAATATGGATAGATTTATAGCAATAATCCAATGTCCTTTTATTAGTAATATTAAAAAGATTTAAAATCCAATATGGATAGATTTATAGTTTGGTTGGGGTATTCACTTATATGCAGGTCGTTTATTTAAAATCCAATATGGATAGATTTATAGTGGTAAAATTGAATTATAAAGAATACAACAAATCGATTTAAAATCCAATATGGATAGATTTATAGTTTTCTGTTACTTGCTGATTGTGATTGTTTGTCAGTATTTAAAATCCAATATGGATAGATTTATAGGCCCCGGCGGCGGAGTTTCTCTATAGACTGTTCATCATTTAAAATCCAATATGGATAGATTTATAGCAGTTAAGGCTTTGAGTTCGTGCAATACACACGCATTTAAAATCCAATATGGATAGATTTATAGGTGCAGGAACAATACACATATGACGAAGATTACAAATTTAAAATCCAATATGGATAGATTTATAGTACTCACAGTCAAAAATAGCATTGAACAATTTAGGATTTAAAATCCAATATGGATAGATTTATAGAACGCAAAGCACCATATTGTTAAGGTTGTAGAACATTTAAAATCCAATATGGATAGATTTATAGCCGTGGGATAAAATGATAAGTAATCATCGGCATTTTTCTGTGCTGTTTTGTCGATATACCAAATATTTATCAAATATTACTGTCATTTCAATATATCAAAAGCAACTATACCGATGATTACTTGATTTTTAGGTTCTGTCAACCTGCCGGGGGTTTTGTGCTATGTCAGGTCGACAATAAAAGCGTTACAAAAAATTTGATGTTTTATCATCCGTTTTTCCAAGAAAATCTTTATTCATCCACCGTTCTTCACGGGTATGAAACATTATTACCGAATCCTTGTCTTTTCTGATATAAACATCAAGTTCTTTTTGCAAAGCAAGTGAGTTTGCTTTACTTAAGTTTCCTTCAAAAACAGAGTTTTGAATATGTACAAGATATTTTTTGCAAATCTTAAATACCTTTGGAAGTATTTTTCTGCCCTTTTCATCACATATTATATCATATACAAGAATTACATACAATATTTACCACCACATTTCAAAGCCTTTATATTCTTTTTCTCCTATAATGTGCTTTATCAGTTTATAAAGTTCAAGTCTGATTAAGAATTGATAAGATACATTTTTATTAAGTTCTTTGTGAAAAATAGTTGTCTTTAATTTTTCGTCAAATTCAGATGTAATTATTCGTGACGCCCTTTCGGTAAGCTGCAAACCGTTAAGTCCTTCTACAAAACTGCTTTCTGTTATTTGTTTTCGATTAAGCAAAGAAAAGATCAGACGATCCGCAATCAGCGGTTTGAAAATTTCCGAAACATCAAGTGCAAGAGAATATCGCCTTGTACCCGGCTGATGAAGATAGCTTATTGTAGGATTAAGTTGGGTTTTATAAATTTCCGCCAGAGTTTTTGTATATACAAGAGAATTGACATATGAAATAAGGTTGTTAATCATATTGTCGGCAGGATGATAAACTCTTTTATCAAATTCAATATTCTGATCAATAATTACATTCCACGCTTTGTAATATTCCTGTCGAATATTACCTTCAATTCCCATCAACTCTTCTATGGTTTCTACATCTGCAAGTTTCCTCCTCAAATTTTCTATAGCGACCATTTGCTCTAACACATTCTTGCCTCTGCCGTTGTAGTATCTTAAGTTTCTGTAAATATTATAAGACGCAGCAACTATAAATTCTCTTGCTATTGATAATCTGTTTGAATAGTCGCCGTAAGCAAGCACTTGCTTAACCAAAAGCTGACCTGCAAGTTTTGTTTCTTTTGGGCAAAAACTTCCTATGTAAAATTGATAGTAATTGAAGAAATGTACAAGTATTCCGTATTTTGAAAATAAGTTCAGCAATTTAGATGTAACCGTTATTTCATTCATAATATAAATTTCTTTAATATTTTCTATCGGAAGATCTTTTACATTTCCGTCGATTGCAGTAAATCTTAATGTGTTGTCTTTTTGAGTTAAATTGCCTGACGAATATATGTAATAACTTTCCTGCATTTTATCACCTCAAATACAGCACAAATCATAGTAAGCACATGATTTGCAAATTCTTTTACTTTTAAATTTTGGCGGCAAAGCAGCCGATATAATTTTTACTATATCAGCTGCCGCACTTTCAAGCTCTCTTTCATCTTCTTCGCTAAGTTCAACATTAAGACTTTGCTTTAGCAAAGGATAATCAATTCTGCCTTTTATTCCCTCTACCCCACGCTTTTTCAGATAATAAAGATAGTATTTAAGTTGAGCAATACCCGCTTCCTCTATCTTTCTGCTTTTCTTTACCTCATGTAAAAGTTTATGCTCGGTAATAAAATCAATATTGATTGTGTTGTCGATCATAATATGTTTTTTCTTTTGCTTATAAGTGGTTTCATCTATAAGTTTTCCGATTTTGACATTTTCGTTTTCACTTTCCATTGCCAAACCGTTTGAAAAATACCACAGCTTTCTTTTACAAACATAGTAATAATAAATATGCATACCCGAAATATTATTTTCGTCCATAATCATACCTCATATAAAATTATCAGGTTCTCCGTTATCATCAGATTTATCTTGCTTTTTGGTTTTCTTTTCCTTATCAAATCTGATGCCGCATTCGGAATCATAACTGCTGTTAATAACAGGTAATTCAGTATATGGCATTTTTAATTTTTTTATTTCGTAATCGTCAATTCTGAATTTAGGTACGGAAACCGTGAATCCAAGTATTTCTTCGTTTGCCTTAAGTTTATCATCTCTTGAATAAGTATCTGATTTTAAAACTTCCAAAGCTTTTTCTATGGCACTTTCATTTTGATTATAAACATCAATCGGCACAGCGTCACTTCTGTCAATACTTCTTATTCCATCTTTTTTAAGAGAGAGATAATCGACATTTTCTTTATAATATTTATAAATTTTACGATATTCTTGAAAATATTTTGATTTTTCGATTTTTTCAACCGAAAGGTACTCATCTATAAGTTCTTGTTTAAGAACTTCAGAGATAATTCCGTCAACGCTTAAAATCGCCTGTTTTGACAACGAATGAATAGCATCGTCAACAAAACGATGTGCATTACCTTGAATTTCAGTAAATACAAAACAATTGTAAGATGAAAAGTCTTTATTACCCTTTCTGTTTACTCTGCCAAAGCGTTGAAACAGGGAAAATAAATCCGATAACTCGGTAATAAGAATATCAAAATCAATGTCAAGACTTGCTTCGACTACGGATGTTGAAATCCATATTTCAGGTATATTCATACTTTCGTTAGTTTTTTCAGAGGCTGCCAAAATCGCATTTTCTTTAGTTTTTCTGTCATTTTTTGTAAAATTGGAATGAAACAGATTTACACTTGCGTTAATATCCGAATTTTTTATTTCGGTGTACATCTTATTTGCAATATCAATTGAATTGCAAACGACAAGATATTTTTTTACTTTATCGCATATTGTATCATCAAATATTTTTATAATATCGTCAGACTGCAAGTTTTTTTCATATACTTTTACATTATGCCTTAGCTTACCTTTATCAGAAAAATCGGATGTTTTTACATCTGTTCCGAGTATTTTTTCAATCTCGTTTCTTACAAACGGAGGCAAAGTTGCGGTAATTACAGCCACTTTACCGCCCAAAGTATGAATCATCTCAATTGCATAAATAATTGCAGCCAAAACATCAGGTGAATACATCTGTATCTCATCAATAATAAACTTTGAATATGACGCTACCGCAAGTTTGTATTCATAACCTGCATATTTCAATGCAAAGTCAAATATCTGATCAGGCGTACAAATTGTAATCGGAAGTGCAAGCTGTTTACTGCATTGTGCATACGCAAAATCATAATTTTTTCCGCTAATTATTGAATCTTCCAAATAATAGGATTTCATATCGGAGTGAACAATTGCCACTCTTTCCTTGTAATCTTCTTGAGAATTATCTCCGCAAAGTTTTTTAATTCTTTCGTACATCGCATTGATAGCTGTTTTTAACGGCAAAACGAAAAAGCATTTATTGTCCCCACACCAAAGCAATCCCGCCTCGGTTTTGCCCATACCTGTAGGTGCTGTTACAATTAAATTGCTGTCGGTATTTTTAATGCAAAATTCTTGCAATTCATTGTAATGTATATTTCGGGTATTTTTCCAATTGTTTAAAGAAGCAGTCAAAAAATCGTTGACCTTTTCGCAGTCAAGACCTGCACTTGCACTGTAATCGCATTTATGTAAAAGACCTTTTAATAAAACAGCGTATTGTTTTTCTTCATCAGAAAGTTCGGTTTCAAATAAAGCTTTGATTTTCTTAATATTCCTCTTCATTTTATTGTAAGAGTTTGTATCAAAGCCAAATTCAGCAAGGAATTTTTCTATAAGCTCACGGTTTTCTTTAAACACTGTAACAGGAGAGTCTTTGTTATAGTGATGATAAAGCACAGCAAAATATACGCTTATAGGTTTTATACATTCTGATTTATCAATAAAAAAAGTTGAAAGTATACTGTGTGGAATTTCTTGTTCAGGTTGAAAATTTCCACCTTTAGTAATTCTTTTTTGAAATTGAGAATTTGCCTTACCGTTATCATGTTTTAAACATGAAACAAGTAAATCAGCGTATAAATCATCAGATTTTATATAGCCGAGCTTATAGAGCAGTTTTGCCTGCTCTATAAGCTCATTTGAATGTTGTCCGATTGTTTTGTCGGGTTTTGCAAGTTTATCTTCTATATTCATTACAAATACCTCAAGCTAAAAACACTGAATATATACCGTTCTCGGTTTTGTCAAGCATTATGCCTTTACAACCGTTTTCAATATAGTTAAGTTGACAGAAAATAATAGGTACACGATTAAACACTCGTTTTCTCATACCGCCTTTTAACTGCACAGTTTTGTAATCCTTTGGCATTAAATATTTTGTACCGCCTGTGTATCCGCCTTCCGTTTTTGAAATTATATCCATATCGTCTTTATTAATTTCGAGATACTCGACAGGCATATAAACATCAAAATCAGCTTCTCCGTAATCGACATCTTCGTCAACATCAAAAAGCTCTGTTTCAGCACACTCAAGCACTTCTACAAAATCCTCTCCTCTGCCGATTGCAGTAAGATTTCCGATATTATCCATAATATCATTCATAGTATTTTCATCTGCAACTATATGAATGATAAGTTCAATATCGCAGAGAAGTTCATAATACTTAGGGCCTTTTGCAAGGGTTCTGAAATGGGAATACGGAATAGTATACTTTACCTTTTCGTACTCATCATACACAGCCTTTATATGCTTAATACGCTTATCAAATTCTTTTACTTCTTCGGCAGAAATATTTTCATCGGCTTTCATTTCTTTGAGCCGAGTTTTCATTTTATTAATGATTTTTTTATGCTTGTCGATTCTGCGTTTTGTACGCTTTAAAAAGCGGTATTCTTCAAGCAATTTTTCATTAATTACATTAATTGTAATGCCTTTTTCAAAACTGTTTCCTTGAGTATTTTGAGCAGTAGCCACAATCTGATATGCACTTGAAAGCATATCGGGATTTTTCATTTTTACAAGCAAATTTCTGTCATCATTAAGACTGTTAAGGAAACAATCATCCTTATACATTTTAGTTTTTAGAGAACCGTACTTTCCCTGCACGCTTACTTGCATAGGATGATAAGATGTATAACCGCAAGCCTTGTGAAGTGCTCCGATAACAGTTGAATACGGCGGTAAAGGAAATGTCATACGGTTTTGTACAGTTTCTTCTTTTTTGTAATTTGCACTGTTTTGTTTTATATGAAGTCTAATTGCTTTCATATTAATTCCGCCTTACTCCGAAAAATACTCTTTAACCTGACCTCTGAGATTTTCAAAAAATTCTGTCATACTTACAGGATTAAGTTCTCTTACAATTTCGTCCTCGTTTGAAAGCTCGCCGTTACGCATAAGTGCACAACTGTAACCTTGAGCAAGTTTTTCCTTAATCGGCTCTATAATAAGTCTTTTGCCTGAAACAGAAACAGCATTTTCAAAAATATGAGTTTTTCTCGGCGAAAGACCGCCTGCCACAAAAATCGGCTCTGCGTTATCAAGATTTCCCTTAACAACAAGTGAAAGATTTTCTACTGCGTCAATAAGAGCAATTACCCTTTCGCACTTTTCTGCGTTATCTGCCTCTGCACCAAAGTTTTCGTCCTTACCGATTTTTTCGAGGTCAATTGTAAGACTGTAAATTTTAGATGACTTGTCATATTCATACTGATAAGGCATAAGACCGCAATCCTTTGCATTGTTTTGAACATTTAAACCGTGTGCCATAGCATAATTGGTTGCAAGGTAAAGGTTATTGTGAAAACGGGCATCATTAATAAACGGCTCTGTAGCAACAGCGTCTGTAAGATAGAAAGAACTGTTACGGATGTATGTAACATCTTTTGTTGACATATATCCACCCTCAAGCGCACGGCAGGTTGCGGCATTTACATCTTCATTAACAAGTTTCTGCATTGCTCCGTCGATTGATGTCTGTAAATCATCATAAAAACCCGACTGAACACAGATAGCGTTTTTAAGGCTCTCACGACTTCTTGTAGCGTACTCTTTTCCGCCTCTGAATACCTTTTGTACACTTGAAATATTACCGAGGCTTTCGCCGTAGTTGCTTGTCATATTTGCGATTACAGTTAATGTTAATGCTTTATTTTTCATAATAAAATCTCCTTTATATTAGTTATTTTCTTCGTTGTTTTTTGAGCTTACTTCACTTAATGCGCTTGCAAAAGCAAATGCAAGATCTTTATTTTCTTCCGCATTTTCAAGAAATGTATAGAAAAATGAAAATTCCATTCCGACATAAGCAGACAAACTAAGTATAATCTCTTTTGTTCTGTCATAATCATGTGCGCAAAGAGCACTGATTATTTTTTGCTTATATGAATTAATTTTATTACTGCTTTTCATTTCAATTAGTTTTTTGGAAGTTAAAAATCCACAACTTTTTGCTGACTTAATTTCATCCATAATTCCATTTCCTTTCCACGATACATTTATATCAACTAATAAGCCTATCTTGTACATTATATTTTTTTGAGTTTTACGAATTTCACTTATAGCTTTGCTATTCTTTTTCTCGCTTTCCTCAAAATAAAAAAATTTAAACATTTTAAGAATAACATCATCAAGTAAAATATTATTCATACAACGCATATAAACTTCTTTCTCAAGATTAAACCAATAATCATCATTGATTTTTTTGACAAAGTTTAATGATTTCCCCGATAATTCTCTTAACTTTTTTAATCTTTCAAGTCGTACAAAAAATGTTTCGTAATAAGCCTTATCCTGTGATTTTGATATAATTTCAACATCATAGCTTATATAATCCTTTGAGTTTTGCAAAACAAGCATTAGTTTGTTTTTGTCGTCTTTATTTTCTGTACTGCTAAGTTGATTTGAAAAAGCATAGTTTGTTTGAGTTAAAGACTTAACAGAAAAATTGTTATTCACAAAATAAGCTTCTCTCATATCAGGATTTGAGAAAGCAAACGGTATAAAATCAAATTCTAAAATATCATTGCTCTCAAAACTTTCCTTTGAAAAACAAAAGCCGAGATTACTTGTTTTTCTGTCTTTGTCAACATTGTAGCCTCTAAGTCTGCAAGTGCTGTTATCTTCAGTAAAAATAAGTCGTTCATTGCAGTAATTCTTATAAAGGTTATTGCCGTTTTTAAAGATATTTTTTATAATTTCCGCCCTGTTTTCTTCAATAGTTGAGATAAAAACATCTTTATTTGTTCCATCAAATTTTATTTTGTCAAATAGCCCTTTAAGAACTGTTTTGCTCTTAACAAGGTCGTTTACCAATTTAATTTGTTCTTCACTGAATTCTTGACTTTCGAGAATGTTTAAAATATTTTTGTGAGTCATATATTTTTCAAAATAGTTCTCTGCAAACTCAAGATATTTTTCTTCTGTTATATCTTCACTTTTGTAAATAATACCGTCAAAGCCGTGGATATAATTATCGGGCTTTTCTTCAACATCATAGAGGACTTTGTAAACAATTCCAAAGTAATCAAAATATTTACATAAACCGACAACGGCTGCTGCAAACCTCCAATCGGTAGGCTGCAGCAAAGTGTCATAATCAAAGTAATCAATCTTTGTTTTCATTAATTCGGTTCACCTCCCTCCGATAAAAGCTCGGCAAAGCCAAATCCTGCGGATTTTCGTGAACCTATACCGCTTTTCAGCAGATAATTAATAACCGATTTATCGGCATTAATACTAAAACTGCCTAAACTGCATTCAATGTAGTTTTTGTAGTGATAAACCACTGTTTTTTTTGCGTTTAACGGTTTAATTTCAAAGTTTGAAATTAACTTCTCGTCAAAACCGCTTTCAACAAGCTGCTCTTTAATTACCTGTTTTGCAATCTCCGTAAAATCCGGATTAGCAACCGAAATATACTTATCCGAATTATTCTCGGCTTTATGTAATCTGATACACAAAGGGCTAAGCATTTTCACAACAGCGGATGATGAAGTAACATTTTTTTCCGGCACAAGATTAACACTGACAAGTTTCATTTCGTTGCCGAGCGGAGCGGGAATCGGCTTGTCCTTTTGCTTTATAAAAGCAGACATAAAAATACATCCCGTATTATAGTCAGCCGTTGAAAAAGTAATGTTTAGTTGATTTTTCCCGAGTTGAATTTCCGTTTTAGAAAACTTCGGCATAGGCAGATTCACCGCAAAAGTAAAATTTCTGCGTTCCGGTGTAAAATAATATTTTTCATAATATTTTCCCTCGGCAATATCTGACAGTGACCGTTTAAAAAACGAAAGCATAATTCGTCGATAATCAATCGGCAGCTTATTGTTTTGCAAATAAAATCGCAATAAAATTTTCATATTTACCTCCATTTATTATTTTAATAGTATTAGATTTCGTTATTAAAGTTATGATATTTCACAACTCTAATTACAGTATAGCGTTCACAATTTTGTTTGTCAATACCTAATATATATTTGCAAATAAAATATTTTTTATAAATAAACTTATAAATACATTTATTTTTATAAATTTAGTACATTTGATATTTACATTTGATATTTACAATTAATTATGATATAATTTAATAAATCTTTCCAAAATGGATTTTAAATAATATTTATTTACACCACCTTTTTAATCTATCCAAATTGGATTTTGTCTTTACCATACTCTTTTGTCAAGGTGAACCCGTGGTATTTCTCGTTTTTTCCTCAAAAATCCGAACTTCACTTTGGCAATTTAGGGGCAATTTAGGTTTGTCTTTACCATATTATAACACTTTCACTGTACCATAATCCGTACTTTGAATTTGATTTATAAAAAAGATAAAAGATAAAAGGCTCTCGATAAAAATTCGAGGGCCTTTGCTTTTTAAAATCATATTTCGTTATATATGTCGGAGTAATGTTTATAAATTATGATTCACCGGAATATTTTGCACGGCAATTATAAAAGTTTTGTCAAACTTTTATAATTGTGACGGTAGGGTAAACAAAATTTATCTCCATTTTTAAATATTTAAATCATTCTATGCTTTTTTCATCTGCCTGACAAATACCTTGCAAGATATGCTGCAGCACGAGCATACCAATTAACAAACATACCGATCCATACACCTAAAACGCCCATATTAAGAACCATAACAAGTATATAACTGCAAACTATTCTGAATATCCACATTGAAATCATACTTACACCGAGTGAAAAGTTTACATCTGTACGCTTGCACAATTTGAGATATATCTTTGTACATTCTAACATAATAAATGCATTTATTTAAATATACAGATGTATTTTTAGTATATTATTACTATTAAAAATTAGCCGCTTGTATATATAATACTATTCGAGATATTATATTATAAACTCTTTATAAATGTTGTTTTAAATCAAAGTTAATATTCACTAACTTCAATATTTGGCATTTTCTGCTATTTTTCTGTGTTACCAACATTTTATAATTGATTATCAAAAATATAATAAGTTCCCTTCGGTAAAAATTATAAGTAAGTAATCTGTATAAATGATATTATATATCTTGATGTATGTTAAAATTATAATCATCATTAAACTTAGAGTTTAATATAAAACAGTTAAAATTTTCTTAAAATTTTTATAATCTGAAATTATCGCTTGACAAATATTATCTGTAATGATATAATAATATTTGTTACAGAGATAAGCGGATGTAGTTTAGTGGTAGAACTTCAGCCTTCCAAGCTGATCGTGTGGGTTCGATTCCCATCATCCGCTCCACAAAAGGTGCTGTAAAGAAACAGCATATTAAAAAGCCGAGATTCACGAAAAAGTGAGTCTCGGTGTTTTTTTTTGCTTGCATTGCTAAATATTGTATCCGGGCAATAATCGGTCGTTACCCTTATTTGCATTGGCAGTTATCTTTGTTCCGTCTATGTAGATATGTGACATATCCTGCTTTCCTTAACAGCAAGGTGTTTATTTAGATCAATATGATGAAAAACCTCGTTAAATGTATATACCGGATCAGAAATTTCTATTATTTTTTTAATTTCCGGTTATAATTTTAATTGATACGATGTATAATGCACCTTGTTGATGTGGTTTTTCATTGATAGTAAATTATATCACAAAAACGACTGCATTCCTACCTTTCGGTTAGAATGCAGTCGTTTTTTTGGAGTTGTTTTTTACAGTTCCGTTATTTTCACGCCCTAAAGGACACCAAAAAAACAGATTAACAAAAAGCTAATCTGTTTTTTTGGTGCGAGTGACGGAGTGAAAAAAATAAGTACACTTTCTGCCTCGTTTGATACGGCTTGTTAAATTTATAAATTTCATCAACGCTCTCCCTAAAAACAGTCCACCGGAGTGTTTTCTTAACGGTCGCCTCAAGTCCCGTTATTAATTTACTTGTAAAACAAAAAAACAGATTAACAAAAAGCTAATCTGTTTTTATGAAAGTAGTGACCTACTTTGATACAAAATGCACACCCCGTCGACCTTTCGTTAAAATGTGCACCTTTTATATACGCCTGATACTCAATCACGGGATTTGAAAACAGGCCGAAATTATTCTTATCGTAGTTTTAGTTGCCATCATCTATTGGCCCAAACAGCTCGTCAAACCGTTTTTCTAATAGAGACATCAAATCAGTATCAATATCATCAATCAAGAGATCAGCCCTGTCGTTTTCTTGGATAGCTTTTAAATTTATTTTTGCTCTCATATTCTGTATAAAATCATTTCGTCTTTCAGTAAATGTGATCATAGCTCCTCCAATTAAAAATCCATTTCTTCGATTTGAACTTTTCTTCTTTTTCTTGCACAGTCTCGTGTCGATGTCATACGTCTAGTTCCATAATTGCGGCCAAGCATCAAAGTGCTTCTATATCTGTGGCAGAATTCCTTATAGGCTTTTTTGCTCATACTTCTTTTTAAGAGAAGAAGTTGTTCATTTCCCATAGAGGATGGTGTACTAATTAGTTTTTTCTTTCCCATGTAAAAACACTCCCTTTAAGTTATCGCTGGATCATTTAACTGTCTGGTAGCCTAATCAACAGATTGTTTATCCAGATACTCGTAAATTCTTCTATAATAATCTGAGACGGCTTCCTCGGCATAATCGCGAGCATCCATTTCGCAGTTCTGGTAGTAGTACGAGCAAAAATCGTAATCGCCGTCTATATAGTTATTAAATTCTTGCCCATATTGGGCTGCGGCTTTATAAATTCTCAGTCCTTTTGAATTTTCATCAGCAGCATTATATGCTTCGACGAGTCGATGTTGATAGCTGTGATATGCCTCGTGGCAGCAACTGTCAAGGACATCATAAACCGAATCATTTTCCAAGTGGTTAAGGTCTATACTGATAGTGTGTGTGTTATCGTTATAACAGGCAAGTGTATACTCACCTAGGTTGGCAATTCCTACATTTAACTCGTTGGGCAAGCCTAAATAGTGCGCTTCGATGTTTGCAACAGTTTGAAGTGTATCCAGTTTTTCTTGAGTTGTTAATTGGCTCCATTCTTCCTCTCGCAGTAGCAAAACCGTGTCGATGTTATTGCTTATTGTTTGAGAAACACCCTGCTCGTTGACGGTCGCTGAAACGGAAGATTTCAGAATGCTATCTCCAAAAATTCCTTGAACGCCAATAATTCCCACTACCAGCAACATTGCAATCGCCAAAGACGATTGTAATGTGACACAGCAACAATGCAGTCTTCGTTTAATTATCTTGCTTCTATTTCTGCGATTCTTTATTTTTCGTGTCAGCACGAATACTGAATAAATTGCCGCTAGAGCAATTGCCAGATATAAGACTACCAGCATCCAGTTACCTACGGTTGTGGTATATGTAAGCACTGTATATAGTCCGAAAGGTATGATAAGTGCGGCTAATACTGTCCACCCTGTCCTTGTATAGCGATTAAGGATAAATGCGCATATCAAAATAGAAAATCCTATCATTATCCATAAAGTCATTTTTGATTTAGCGTATGTCATTCCAGGCAAACATCGGAACAACAAATTCTTATACCAAATCATTGAAACGACAGTATAGAATATACAGTCAAACAGATACCCACAAATCCCCTTTGTACTTATATCCTTCATTAGCAATTCACCTCCAGCCGAAAAGCAACGAAATTAGAGCATCACTTAAGAATTGTTACAAATAAAGTATAGTTGATAGCATGGTTTATATCATCTTTGAATCTGAAATAATAGTTATTTCGATCGGTCTGGAAGCTTGCATATACTAAAACATTAATGTAACGATGAGCAAAGAAATCCTTTGTTCTGAACAATACCGACTAGTTCGTCTACACATCGGTTCAAATCATCATTAACTATAACGTGGTCGTAAGACTTTGCCTTTTGGATTTCTTGCTGTGCTATTTTCAGGCGGCTCTCCATTTCGTCAGACGAGTTTGCACCACGTTGCCTCATTCGATTCTCCAATTCTTCCATTGAAGGAGGCATAATAAAGATAGATGTAGCAAGCGGATACTGACGGACTAATTTCTCCCTACCATTCGTATCAATAATCAAAAAAATCGGCTCGTTTTTTGAAACTTTCTCAATTTCCGAACGTGGAGTGGCATAGAATGTATCATCATAGAAATTCTGTTCGACAAATTCGTGCATAACACTTCGATACGAAAACTCACTTTCAGTTATGAAATAGTAATCCACGCCATCTTCTTCACCTCGACGTGGAGCGCGAGTAGTAATTGTAATCGCCCTCTTTACATTTTTCACGTGTTCCTGAAGCATAGAAAATACGGAATTTTCCCAGAGCACGACGGACCTGAAAGAATAAATAAATTCCCATTTAAATATACTCTCTCGTTTTCATGATCTCCGTGTTTGCAGCACCTTTCATATAGCACTTCCTCTTCATATACCTTAGTCTCGCATTTTTCTTTTGCATTATGCCCGATAGGTTTAACGGTAATCAAGACTTTCCCATCGTAGGTAAGTTTAATATCCTCAACCTGATATCTTGTTGCTATGTCCGCCCTTAATTTATCTCCAACACTAAAATAAGATATATACTCAACCTCGCAGTATAGTTTTCGTCTTATTCGTCGCATTGTAGCTTCAAGGTTATCAATGGGGACATATTTCATGGCAAGTTCTTCGCAAATACATTTTGCAAATACTTCGGGGTTTGATCGTACTGTTCCATCACCATTATCCAATAGCATGATTGAATAAAATAGAGTGAGCATCATTTTTCGATCATCATCTGTAAACAGTTCATCATTAAAATAGTCCGGCACTATAACAATTTTTTTACCCCTTGCAGTGATTGGATACTTTCCTTTGGGTTCAACAACAATAACAGGGCATATGCTCTGATTCAAATACCGATTGAGTTTTTGAAAAAATGATTCCATTTCGAGTACTGTCATACTAATTTTCCTTTCTTTCTACTATCCCTATAATATTTATCGATTCACAAAATTGGTGGTGCTCTGTGCAATCAACTGCTTTTCCAGACGAGCGATGCGCTTCTCGGTCGGTGGGTGACTGCGATACATTGCCTCTGTTAGAGTCATCTGGCGTTGATTAGCCGGTTCTGCAAGCGCAAGAAAATGAGAAAGCTGTAAACCATAGCCGAGTTCACATGAATACTTGTCGCTGCGGTATTCTGCATGACGGCTTGCGAGGCTTAGTAAAGAACGATATATAATAATAATACCGCGTTGTAGCATGCTGAATATTCCGCCGACAGCTTTGGTTGTTCCCCTAAATGCAATCACACCAAGCCAAGAACGAAAACAGCTTAGAATGAGGAAAATCAGGAATATGGCAACCATCGCAGCAAATGACATTATGCTGATTGCAGCGATAAGTAGCGTTATCGAGCAGAAGACAGCACGGTTAAATTCGGCATCAAAACTCAAAATATGGCTAATCTCGTGTGCCAACACTGCATTGAGCGTGATTGGGTCAGCATTGTCAAGTGTACCACGAGTGATAGAAACACAATTGAAACCATATGCGGTGGCGTTCATCTCATCATTTCCGGGAACAAGATATAATTTCATGCCAGAGATATTAGTGCCACTTGCCGATTTGACATCAGCGACAAGTTGCGCCTTTGCTGTTTCAAGTCTGTTTCTCTGGTATGTAGGAAGCTTTTTGCTACTTACTGCACCCTCTTTTAGGAGGGCAAAGTATCCACCGAACAGTACATAAAGAGTAAGGACTCCGACAGCAATTGAGGCAATTGTTAAATCCTCAAACAAACTGTAGATGGCAAGAAAATCGAGCGCCATAACAAGAGCGACTTTTAATATCCCCAACAGTCTAGACATACAGATCCCTCCTTAATGTTGTTAGATTTATTAGAACGAAAACAGTACCTTGTTGCCAGCATAATCAATGATGCCAGTTCCGTCGTAAAGCGAATTGATGATTTCTTTTCTGAAACGATACTCCTTAGTGGGGGCATTCGCAATCGAGGTTTCTGTGCGGTTTGTACCAAGAAGCAAATCCCAAGCCGAGTTGGCTTTTAGCCTTTTATCGATGGTAACTGTGGATGAGCGTTTAACCACATCGATTTGTCCACAATGACTTTCGATTTTCCCGCAGCTCGCCATGTTGTCGTGGCGAGTATAAATTCTAACGGGAAATGTATTCATCAAGGTGCTTCTGTCAGCTTCACCAAGCGTAAATGCATCGTTCGACAGCATGTGTACTTCGGCGTTGACAGGCATATTTTTGAGCATATCGATTATAAAACTACGATCTTCACCATTCCCGTCATCCAAGATAAGAATTGTTGAGTTGTATGGATTCTGCTTGATGTAGGAAGTCAGCAGTTTGCAAAGCATTTCCTGCATAGGTTTGTCAGATGCGAAATCACCAACGGGGAGATGTACGGCCATCCTGGCTGTGGGTTCTGCATTTCCTAAAAACGGGCTAAGAAGGACAAGAAAAGTTTCAAAGTCAGCGGCAGCACTGCTCACCTCTGAATAGCGCCCCATTAGGTAGCGATAATTTTCTTCACTTAGGTTGCTCATTTCTACTAACTGTCTCATCTTCCATTCGACCAGCATCATACTGCCGTATTGCTGTAAAGTTTCAGCTGTCAAAGCAGTTGGATGGCCTAAACGGCGCTCGGTCTCTTTTACGAAGTTTAAATATGTTACGATTTTCATGGCACGCGTACCATCAAAACCAAGGTCTGCCAAGAGTGATCTAAGAAGACTGATACTCTTTAGGGAATTCACATTCAGCAAGTCACTGCACAGACTCACTTCACCGTTTAGCGCATCAATGACTCGATAGTTTCCAAACCCAGTTTGGATCCCGCTACTATTTTGAGTATTATCAATAATAAATAATGTTGCTCCCCGGTCATAGGCAGAAGATACGATGTTTTGTCCGACAATCTGGCGCACCTTTGCGCCTACACCACTGACAAGAAAGCGGACACACGGAAATATGGTGCCCTCCTGTTGAATTGAGCCAATATACTGTAAGTAATTCACTGCCATAGGGCACCTCCTAAAATTCCTTAAGCATGATAGATACTTTCTGCGGTGTACTCGATTTGATTTTTATATATGCCTCGCCGGTTTTTAGTGAAGCGAAATCTGCCTCACTGACAATAGGCTCAAGTTCACTTTTCACTATTGGGTGGTCATGCCGGGACAGCGGCATTGTAGTAACGTCATGCCGGGTCGACCCGAACAAGGTTTGAAGCGTTGAGATAGTGGTAGCATCCCCCGGTCTGAATGAAAGCGTCACCGGGAAACCTGCAAGCCCACCCTTTGCTATGTGTTCATTGAAACCCGGTGCCAATCCATACAAATTTTCAATACTCTGGGTTGTAAGCAGGATTTGTAGACCGTACTCCCGACCAAGTGTTGCAGCCTGGAATAACCCAAAATCCGCCGACTTTCCGCTGTCAGCGAGCTTATCAGCCTCATCCATGCACCATAACATCGGCTCTTTGATTGTTGATGTAAGACTCATCTTCTCGTCCTTGATTTTCTTAAGGAAATATACGATGAACGGACGACTGGATTCTGCGGTTGCCAGGTCATGAAGGAGAAACAGATTCCTTCCGTAGGTGCCGTGCAAGTAGTCGTGGATCGTATCCTGCCCCTTGGACTCAAACGAACCTCCAAATGTCTCCAGGACTGTATTGAAAAAGAACATCACATCGGTTGCCCTTCTCGTGGGCATATAGGAATCATTCTTCTTAATATCATAACTGAAGTCTTTGCTTAGGAGGGAGTGGTTGCGTGGATGCTTTGACAGATAGGCAAGCAGCTCGTTAACCGTCATACTCCGCAACGCATTGATTAAATCCCAATTTGATGTATTATCAGGATAACAATCCACGATGGTACGAAGGACGGCAATGAAGGTGTTCCGCGCTGACTCGACCCAGGCTCGGTTGTTTTCCGCGCCTGACAACAAATCACTGAATAGGGCCTCTGCGATTTGCCGCATCTCTGCTTCTTTGTCCCGTGCTTGCCGGATTTCTTTGATCAGGCACCATTGGAAGAGGTTCCTGGGCGGAGCTACGGACGGGTCGTAGGAAATGACTTTGTCTTCCTCCTCCAAAAACGCATCAAGGAAGGTTCTCTTTGTTTCAAAGAACACCCCCTTCGTCTGCGGGTTTGCGGATAGAAGTAATCTTGCGGCGGGGAGCGTATAGGAGCGAGTCTTACCAGTACCTGTAACGCCCACGGTCAGGACATTCGTTGCCTCCAGAACAGGTAAGTCAATAGCCATGCCGTTGGGCAATTTTGCAGGAATATTACCGACGCCGTATTCCCAGTTTAGTAACTGTTCTTTGGTATGTAAAGGTATTTCGTATAGCATCATAATCTCCTAATCCGCATCAGCTGATGCACCACCATCTCCACTACCTGCATCCGCGCCACTAGTATCGCCGCCAGAATCCGCATCAGAGTCAGCACCGAAATCAGATGAAACACTGCCCGTATCTGCAGAATCCGGAACTCCGGAAAAGTCTGCAGGTGCGTAGTCGGCATCCAGAGTGGGCAATAACGCATCGGTCTCGTCCATCAGTGCGGCGTAAGACTCAGTATCCATTGAACTTCGAAGCCCATCGCCGGGATTATCCGCATCAAATGTCCCTGGCAAAGAGGCCGACATATCGTTCCACGCTGACTGATTGGCATAGGATTCGTTTGTAAAGGAATGATGGATTGACTCCGTGTGTCCATCCGAATATGTAACCGAGTCGTTTATCGTGAAGCTGGAAGGGCGGTCACCCGGCTGACTATTGACAACTGCAGTCTTTTCTGATTCTATCGTAGCACCGTTTTGCAATGCGGCACGCTCGCCTTTTTCAACGGAAAGATAGGCACCGTGATTGACATCGGCATGCTGTGCTACAACATTAGACCTTGAGTTGACACCACCAAGGCTGCTTGCGTTTACATGACCTCTTTCGTCACCTGGCAGATAAGCCTCCGTTCTGCTCGGCATATGACTGTGATTGCCTTTTTCAACCGAGAGTGGACCACTGTATGTAACATCTCCGGTTTTGGGATCTACAGAACTGAATTCAGAATTATGCATATACACTTACCTCGCTCTCTAATTAAATCGTCTTTTTAGGATTACAGGTTATAATGCTTGAAATCTATATCAATCACCCAAATCGTTTTCCACTGGCAATATATTCTTGTAGGGAGTCTGCCCACACTCTAGAAATTGTCTGCATATCCTTCAGAGAATTAACTGGACTATCCCAACAAACCCAGTAGTGACCATTACCATCGGTAAAGCGGTGAGTTTTATGCAAGTCGGGATCTCGACCAGACAAACTTGGCATTTTTAGGATATATGCGCGCCAGGAATATTTTTGAAAAGAAGAATCATAGACGCGCTTGTAATTGAAGCGATACTCCCGGTCAGATCTGCCATGATGATCATTTGCGTAGTAAATCATCGGACCCGTTTCGTTTAGATTGGGCTTCTCTACTGTTGCTGCTTGAGTTGTCTGTCGTACAGAGGTGGTGGTACTGGTTTGCCTTTTCTGGACAATTAGATAAACCACTTTGCCAAGTGCAACTAAACCGATTATGCCAAGTATGACGTATATCCACGCATTCATGCTCCTTCACCACCTATTCAACGATCTTGTTCTTCTCCGAATCTCTTACCTGTTGCAATGTACTCTTGAATGGCATCCGCCCAATGACGAGAAATCGTTTGTATATCCTTAAGAGATGTTACTCGACCATTCCAACAAATATAGGGCTGGTCGTTATCCCACAGCCTGTGTGTTGGAATGCTGTTAGGATCTCTTGACCCTAAATCAGGCATGCGCAAAATATATGCTCTCCAAGCACCATCAATTTTCTTGTAATTAAAGTGGTATTCCTTGTCTTTGCGACCGTGTCGATCATTGGCGAAATAGATCATGCGACCAGTTTCGGTTCTTTGCGAAAGAGGAGGACTTTGCTGGACTACACGAGGTGTTGCTGCCGGTGTCTGCCGATTGCTCTTTTCTTGGCTCTTTTTTTGACAAAATTGAAATATGATTACTCCTATAATTACAACGCCTATAAGCGCCATAACGATTAAACCTTCCATACTGACCTCCTAATACAAAACAGACAGGCTTCTTAAAAACTCTTTCATATCTGTGAAATCCAGAAACCTAAGAGTCCCCGTCGAAAGCCATTCTTTAAACAATGGCGGTGCATTTGTCCGCGAACAGGTTATACCCATATCGATGAACAACGCATATGTATCGCCCTCTTTTTCAAATCCAATCCTTCCGGTTGTTTTACTACAACATTGAGGATATGAGCAGTTTTTATAAACATGGCAAAGATGGTCATTCAATGACTCCTTCAGCATAGCGTACTGTTCGTCAGATCCATTCACGAATTCTTTCATATGTAAACACCCCCATTATCTGTGAGCTATATCACTCTCACTGCGTGTTATCTCCAAAAGTATCATCGAAGCGTATTCCACGAGTATCTGTGTATTTCCATTTTTCTTGGAGTGATGTTAAATCTCCCGTGCCACCACAAAGTTTACATGTTTCTGATCCAAATTCAGACCTATCTGGATGCTGCGGAATCCACAATGTTTCATCAAAATAGACGTATCTGGAGGCATCCGCAAAAACTCGATCAAAGAGACCGATTCCAAGCTTCGAGTCTTTTAAATAGGGGTTCAATCTGATTTCGACAAAATTTCGATTTTTCACATCATCAAGCATCCGGCTGAATGGATTTTCCGAATCTTCGTGGTACATAAGGAGCATGAGTGCGATGTATCCTTTCAAAGAATTCATACGCTCTGTTGCAAAAATCGGACAGGATGAAGAGTCTACGTCATTTACAAACCCATTTTCATACTTTTCAAAGCGATCTCTCAAAAGACAACGCGGACAACTTTCGGTAACACCTGGGTAAACAAAGATAATCTCTGCTGCCGCACCGGCCTCATACATCATAGCTGCAAGGTATGGCGTTCCATACTTTAGGGCGAGAAGTGAGCTGCGTTTTTGAGCTTCAAAGTTATCCGTACATCCGAGGATTAAATAGTCTGTGGGCTTCTTGTTTGGAAACTTATTCATGTACCATTTAAACTCTTCATCACTCATACGGTCATCCAGAAACTTATCTACGCAGATGACATTTGCACGTGGATTGATGTCCATAATCCTGTCACGGATGATCTCCACTTTCTTTTTGCCCATCTCACTAATGAATACGCCTTGAGTTGCAATATTCGAAGGACTGACAACATCTGCATCCATTAGGATATAGTTTCTAAACCCGCTTCTAGCACAGTTCTCGAGAAAACTTCTGGCACCGCCTGTTCCGATGCAGACAATGACTTTGTCCAAAACATTGTCGGGGTAAAGTGAGGTAACCTTCTTGAAGTATTCTTGAACAGGAACTTCCGTCATGGATCTTGTGCTGGCAATACTTTTTTCTGCACTCATGTTTTCATCCTCCTGTATAGTGGTTATTGTAATAGTCCGACTTGAAGCGATATTGGATTCGTTTTTTTCTGTTACCGTAGTAGCTCTATCTGCCTCTGCAGCTTTTTCAATCGATTTGCGGTAGGCATTAAGCTGTTCGATAGGGTAACACCTTTTCCATGCTCTAAACGGAATGTATTCATATCCATCCTGGGTCGCTTTAAGGACATAGTTCAAATTAACTTCTAGGTTATCCTGCACTTTACGAACAACATAGAAGTACAAGGTATAGAAGCCTTTTCGATCCGGTTGAAATATTGGCAAATAAAAGTAATCAAGACCGAAAAAGTTGATATGAAGAAGCGCAGTTGATATATCATGGTAAGAAGGGTGTATTGCTCCCTTTGGATGAGAATGGTATATTCCGTTTGTTATGTAGCCTTTCGACTTCCAAGCGCGAAAAACCTTAGACATTGTTTCTACATCGTAGTAAAAGGTACCGGGGGTGTTCTGCGAGTGAGTGTCAAAATGACATTTGTCAATCAATTCGCTGTTCTGGGTAGAAGCAAGCATACCGCCAGTCTCAGGCCAATAACGTCCAACACTCCTTCTAAACTCATCAAGAACTCTTTCGGAAAACTTTATAGAGTCATCAATAATCCCATTGTGTATTGTTGCTTTCATATCATCACTATCCTCCATTTCAAACGAATTGCTCTTTGGGGTGAAAAACTGCATTATAGACATCAAACCATTATAGACATACAAGATGCATCTTCTTACTAAACTGCCTTTTCTTTTCATTTATTTTCTCCTTATGCGATCTCAAATTCTATGTTGTCGATGGTTCCTCGCATGGACACCTTTTTATCTTTCAGACTTCCCAGCTTGCGTGTTCTAAGCAAATGGCGTCCAACCGACTGGCTTACCAGTCCTCTGATACCGCGTGCGCCATATTTGGTTTGATGTTTCAAAAAATCTGCCATAAGGTGTTCGTCAATATGAGTCAATTTTAAGTCGTAGCTGTCCAACTCTTCTCGCACGAACTTGACGATGATATCCGTTGTTGCATCATCGCTCAAAGGGCTGAACACAAGGAAGTTTCCGATTTTTCCACTTATTTCAGGTCGACCACAGTGTTCAGTAAAAGCATCACGACACATTTCATCACGGTCAAACTCAGAACACTGCTTGTACTTTTCCATGTCTATAGGAATGTTTGATGTGAACAGCAGAATGCTCTGATTCAAGTCAATAGGACTTGAATTGTCAGCCATACCAAGTTTGCCTGTATCTATAGCTTCCATGAGTCCCACTAGAATCTTCTCATCTGCTTTCTCAATTTCGTTGATAACGATAACATGGTGGGGATTCTTACGAACCGGTTCAAGCACAGTCGCCTGACCGTGACCAACATAACCAGGAGGCGCTCCAAAGAACCTATGCACAGTATGTTCTCCGATGAATTCACTTCCGGCAATCTCAATAAAACCATAAGTTGTACCGAATGCATCTGACATGACCTTTGCAAGTGATTTTGCCGTTTCCGACTTTCCGGTTGCGGTTGGACCCACAAAAGCAATCACAAGAAGCTTCTTATCTTTACGCATCTGATTAATAACAACTTTGTCTGCAAGCGCATCAATAACACTATCCTGCCCAAACACTTTTTTCTTTAGTGGCTCAGCAAGTTCTTCTGGCCATACTTCCTTTGTCTTGCCCTCTGTTGCTTTTATTTCCTGTAGCTTTTGTTTATCCACAACAGCTGGTGTGGGTTCTTCCTTTGCTTTCTGTTCGACAGTCATTGAAGAATCAGTAGATGTATCTGCTTCGCCGTCATGCCCAACAAGTCTGGTGTATTCATTGGGCTGCACAAACAAAGACCTCAACGAATGCAGGAAAGCAACCATGTCCTCCATACAGGTGAATTTTATTTCTCCCTCTTCAAGGAACTGCTTAAAGGACTTACTATCTGCACTTGTAGTTATGTCCTTGTCGATATACACATGGTACATACCATCGATTTTAGCAAACCAAATACATGCAGTATTCGGCGAACAAGAATCAGGAAGTTGTCTGTTGGCAAACTTATATTTTTTCCCGCAGGACAGTTCATGATTCAGAGCATCAAACTGTGCACTTGTTCCAAATACAAATTCTCTCATCTCGATCTCCTTTCATTATCCCCCGAATACTGCACCTATTATTGCAAGCACAAGGGCAATTACGATTGCCCAGCAAACGAAAGTGGCGATTATTTCTGCAACAGGAATGATAACAAGTCCACCGCAGAGAAATCCCGCCGATACTCCAATGCTTCCACCTACTGTTTGTCTTTTACAAATAAACCAAATCGCAAAGCCGATATAGGCGAGTATCAATACAATTGTCGCTACTCCAATAAAGCCTTCCATGATATTTCTCCCTTCTGATTTCTAAAATCATCATACTGACACTGACCTACAAGGAAATTTGTTTGCCTCTTACACAGTTCTCGTTGGTCGGTGTCTTTTATAGCTTCCTATCGATGCTGTACCACCATCGCCAGAAAAAAACTCGGTTTGCTCACCGCCGTGGAATCCGCCGCCGGGAAGCGTCTCAGTCTGCTCGCCGCCATGGAATCCGCCACCGGGGAGTGTATCGGTCTGCTCACCACCGTGGAATCCACCGCCAGGGAGTGTCTCGGTCTGCTCGCCGCCATGGAATCCACCGCCAGGGAGGGTCTCAGTCTGCTCACCGCCAATTGCCATCATGGTCATGTTATCGATTGTGTAGTTTTTCATATTGATTACTCCTTTTCAGTTGATATTTATTCTGGGTTAATTGTGGATGGTATTGCCGCCTGTTGTTAGAGTTACTGCATGTCAAAACAGGCTTGAGGAAACTTGAGCTGGAAGTGTATGCACTCCTCCTTTCGAATGTGTAATCTGTCGTCGTCTATATTAGGAACTATTCTCATATTTCTTCATATCGTACCTCCTCAAGCAGCTATCGCTGTTTCTCTTAATACGGAATCAATCGCCACCAAAACTCGCCATTTGTCTGTGGCCTTCTTCAAAACTGTACATAAAACCTCTGTGCCAGGATTCAATCCTCCAAATGAGGCAAATGCTTCTTGGCCGTTCTCGAGTTTGAGGAACACACCGCTCTTGCAGCTTCCTATAATCACGCCATATACTCCGTCTCTTGCATTGAAATCCTCATCATAATACTCGCTACTCCACATTATCATTTACCTCCATTTGTGTGGTTTTATTTATTCCAGCCTCATGTCCTGTGCTGTAACTAAATGATACTCCTTTCCGACGGCACTTTCAAATTTGAATCGGCAAAAAAAGTTATTAAGTGATTTCCGCCTGTTTTTAGTGTTTCTAGAGCAGTATGGTATGCGTCAAAGAACAAAAGTGACTCTTTTAGTATTCACGTTCTCTAATGCTGTCCTCATAAGCCCTAGTTACTTGCTGGAACCGTTCATCTTCCAGTATGTCATAGCGAGAGGTAATGATAGGCTTTTGCCCTCTTCGGAAAATGCAAACTTGTCCGATTGGCATATAGAGGACATCTTCCAATGGGGTGTTCAACCTTTCACTGATGGACCGTCCGGTTTTCAGATCCATGCCACCCATGTAAAGGTAGGTGTCACAGTTGTTAATGATCGTCGTCGCATCATCACTACCATACATACTTTCGAGCTGTGATTCAGACTGCACAAGGAGGGTGACCGAAATTTGCTTCTCTCTAAAAATGGATATGTATTCTGGGAAGTTGAGAATTCGGCTCCCTGTTGCAAAGTCATCGCATAGAACATGCACCGGAATCGGCAACTTACCACCGGGTAGGCTTTCGGCATATTCAAATAGTGCTTTAAATGCCTGCGCATAGAAAATATTGATAAAGCAATGGAGGGCGGGATTCACAGCAGAAGTCGACACAAATAGAATTGTCTTCTGAGTGGCCATTTTTTCGAAGTCAACTTTTTTCTCCATCGCAATCATCTTTCTAAGCTCCGGACTGAAGATGGTATCGATAGTCGTATTCAGTGTTCCGAAAACGCAGCTTGCTGTTTTGATGGGGAGCTGGTGAAAGGATTTCCAACAGGAAACTGCGAAACAACCTGGGTCTTTCTCTGCCAAGTATTCAAATTTGCGGTCGAGTGACGTAGTGATCTGGCCACCATTTTCTCTGAAATCAATACCATCATGTAATTCAAGCACATCGGCAAATGTAGCATTATCCTTCGTCATGAGGGTATATGCAATTTCAGCGGATAAAAGCGAGGTTGCTGCTTCATCCCAATACGGATCAGCGCTGGACTTATCCTTTCTAGGGTTCGCTCTGACAATAGATTCAGCTAAAAAAGTGATGTCAGAATAACTGCTAATATATTGCAAAGGATCATAAGCGACATTGCTTTCCATAGGATGAATAAAGTTCAGATCTTCCACCACGTATCCACGTTTTTCAAATGTGGGTTTGTACTTGTTTACAATTCGCCTCTTCGTAACGGTCGCAATCAAGCTAGTATGATATGTCTCCAAGAGGCGAGGTTCTGAGATAGACATTGTCTTGCCGCAACCGCTGCTTCCGCATACAAGCACATTGTTGTTCAAGCCGGTTTCATTACTATCCGTGCTGTAAACAACATTCTCTCCGAGAATCATTCTGTCTGTAGCCATATTCAATCCTCCATAATCTTGTCAAAGTCTACAATCTCATCGCACAAACCGAACTCAACACTCTCCTCCGGACTAAAGTAGTGGTCAAATCCGGTTGCTTTCTCTACTTCCTCTTCTGTTTTGCCAGTGTGTTTGGCGAGAATCTGATTCATCTTCTTTTTTGTTTCGAGAAGACTGTCAGAGATGGATTTAATGGATGAACTGTTGCCCCCAACACGATTTCCAAGCAGTGGCTCATGAATCATTAGTTCTCCATGTGGCAGCATATATCTGCCGTGATTCCCACACGCAAATAGTACTGCCCCCATACTGTAGGCTCTACCGATACAGAACATCCTGATAGGAGCCCTACTTGCCTGAATCACATCATAGATAAGCATTCCAGAGTTGATCTCACCGCCTGGAGAATTGAGAAGAACATCGATGGGTTTCTGCGAATCCTCACTATTCAGAAGCATTACCTTCTTAGCAAACTCACAGGCGGTATCGGCATCGATTTCACCTTCAATAAAGATTTTGCGGTTCGCCATCAGTCTGCTTTCTACCGGAACAAGGGTGATACCATTGCTGCTTTTTACCTGTACATTCATCAAGTATTTCCTCCCTTCAATCCAAACAAGTCAGTTTTTACTTCTGTTACATCGTCAGTGGATGACGGCTGTTCTTCGGCGGCTTCTAATTCGCTTGTGTCAATTCCCAGCTTTTCAGCCAGCCGTGCAATCATTGTGTCCATATCCGCATCTTCATCAATATCATCTCCAAGAAGATCACGAAGTTCCTCTAGCGGGGATTTTTCGCATTTCTCGACAGCTTCCTTGGCTCCCAGATTCCCGAAAATGATGCCGACGATGCCGTCGCTGTACCGTTCAAACATTGCTGCCGGGCAGTGAATACTGTTTTGAATTATCTTTGGGGCAGGAGTAATGCCTTCACAATCAACAAAGCATTTAAAACGAACTTCGCCGTCCCTCATGTCTAGTTCAAAATTACCGTTTTTCAGACCATAGTTGGCACGACATACGAATTCAGCCATAACTGCCATCATCTTTTCATCGTCCTCATCTGCGCCAAGAGGTGAAATTGCATATACGAGGTATTCGTCCTCCTTAACATCAATAAGGTAGTTGACTTTCTTGAGTTTGCTCTTAAGGCTCAAACCAAACTTGAACACTCCACGCTGTTCGTCAAAGGAGAAATGCCAATCATCTTCTTTAAGATAGGTATTAATTGCATTAGCGATATTTTCGGAATATGTTCTTTCTTTCATAATGTGCTCCCTTCATTTGATCATTCGAATAAGGTTTACCCGTTGGCGGTGCCCTGAGCGCCTTCAGTCGCAACTCAGTCGCTGTTGATGAACTCTGAGCCCCATCAACCAGGCTACGCATATATTGTGCCATATTGCATATGGCTTTGAAAAACTCATATCGGAAGAATAAGTTATTAGTTGATATTCTTACTCTGTAAGGGGTTTTCAACGATTCATAGGTTCATCCACTTGAATGTCGATAATAGAGCAATGTTTCAGCACCCAATCTTCGCCAAGGCGACGAGAACCATTGACTCCGAAATCGATGGTTAAAATACCAGGGGATACTACAATGATAGTGCCCTCTCCAAAAGTTGGATGACGAAGTCTTTTGCCGACATTAAGTATTCTTCTTGGCAGAAGACGCTGAGACTCAATAGTGGGTACTTGCGTAGGTTTCTTCGCTTGGCGTACCCAATATTCTCCGATCAGTCTTTTTGAACTGTCCCAACTGTCGATGATTTTATACGATGAGGTACCATCGCTATTTTCTGTTGGTACTATGGCGGCAACATGCAATCTGCCAACATGGGCGAATATCCGTTCGCCGTTGCGATATATCTTGTTCATCTCCTCGCAGAATGACTTTCCATCAAGATGGCGTCCGCCACGGACAAGTGGGGCATGATGAACAAACCCATTATTGTTTAGGACTTTTGGATATACCTCTCTAGCATTAACAGTAACTTCCTGCACAGAGGAAAGTCTGTCAACAGCTTCGTTCCAAGAAATGTCCATAGCCCCAGCAGTTGCGCGAACAACGCAGTCACCTATGTAGTTATTGCACGGATTCGGCTGAAACGGCTTATAGTAGGCAGTTTCCGTAAGTTTTTTTCTTCTAGAGTCGCTCCTCGCATTTCGCTTAACGGTTTTACGGGGGAAAGGACTTCTGTCAATTCCATCATCCCAACGAATCCAGACATGCGTGGTATAATGTCTGTCAAGATAATTGTTGCTTGGCGGTGGGGTAAGGAGGGTATACCTATTACCATCTGTTCACAATGCAACCATATTTCCACCGAAATGCGAGTAATCAGACATTTGAAGAAACACAGCAGCTGGTGCGCCAAGGTTGCCGAGATTATTGATGACACCTTTGCCATGAATACCTTCTAAGACCGTACTCTGCATTGCAAACCCAAAATCTTGCAGTGTTTCCCGTATAATCTTAAAATCGTCTGGCATCAGCCCCAGCTTTTTTGCGTTTGCAATCTGTCGATCGAATGCAGTCTTCCAGTCTGTGATACCTGCATCAACAAGGCACTGGAGAGTTATAGCCGCACAAGATTTGTTGGCGAGACTGGTGAAACCATCTTCTTTAATATTTTTCATGGATGTCGCTCCTTTTCGTCTGACATGTCTCTAATTCCGTTTTTGCAATTTCATTTTAGGTTTTTTTAGTTGTAAAATCCTCTTTACATCAGAAGAAAAAGTTAAAATAAAGCAGGGCAGAACTTCAGTTGATTGAAGTTCTGCCCTGCAGTAACTTTACTTAGATATTATGAGTTGATACTTTGAATTGCATCGTATAATGACTTTCCTTTGAAAGAAGAAGCCTCCTTAAGTGCAGTTTCAATTGCCTCAACTTTATTTATTTTGTGTTCCTTTGAATCGATAACAATACCGTCCCTATAAACCAGTTCGGATTGAGAGGCTGCGTCAGCGCGACATAAATGCAATAGATTAGTCCACAACTCATAGGTACTCTTAATTGTCAGCTCCTTATTTTCTTCCATAACTTTTCTGATGTGTGCTGCAACATTATCTGGCGTGATTTCAATTAAGTATGGATTCTCACGATCATAAGGTTCTGTAGGTAGTACCCACGAAATGAAATCGTCATGATGGCTGATATAAAAGCAAATTATGTCGGATTCTGCTTGCGTGTATCCTAAATGCTTCAGAATCGATTTTGCCATCTCTGCCGACTTTTGAGCGTGGCCATAGAAAACCAATCTGCCTTGTTTTTCCTGTGCAACATACGGCTTCCCAATGTCATGAAAGAAAGCCGCAACTTGCAAAGTGGTCGGCAAATTACGATCAATGTTGCTAACTGTGTGAAGCGTATGTATAAACAAGTCATAACAATGATGAGGATTATGCTGATCAAAGCCAACCATCTGCGCAACTTCATCTCCAAGCAAAGCCCGCACATCAGATGAATCTTTTTTGCCCCAGAATTGAAGTGGTTGCTTTAATGACTCTTCAAATAATTTTTTATCCATCATCGATTATCACCAGGCTCTCTGCCACTCAGTGACTTGCGATGCTCGCGAATCAACTCCATTTGACGATTCATCCGCGCCTGAATCTCTTTGCATATCGGATGCTCTCTATCGACGAAGCGCAAGTTGGCACCATACCCCAATAGCCGAATAACAAGCTCCACCTCGTCCTGTTTCTGATAGAAGATTGTAAGTTTATATCGCTCAGTCACGGGATCATAAACGCAGAGTTTTTTCCAAGGAGAAAATTCGGTAAGAATGCGGTCAGCAATATTGCGTACATCGTAGAACTCTACCTTGACTGAAGCCCTATTTTCTTCCCGGAAGTCAAGCAGCGCACACTCCGCAGCAGAATAATCAAATGATGTATCTGTTTTTTCTGCAGTTTCGATTCTGGAAACATTCATCGTGTAGATTCTATTGCTTCCACATTCTTGGAAAAAACCCTGAAAACGGTTGTTGCGTTTTGAAAACTCCAGAACAACCGGCTTGAATTCTCCAATCATGATTCGATCCCGCATAGTGTGGTATTTGATACATACCGTTTTTTGACTATAAATTCCTTCTAAAATCGTAGTAAGCACAGAGGATTTATTCTCCTCTAAGAAATGAAATCTGTCAAAGAAGATGACCTTTTCCATTGGGAGCGGAGATATGCTTGGAGCATCATCAGTCAAAAGACTACTAAGGGTGTTGATTTCTGATTCAGACAAGAATAATCCTATTTTCTGATCTTTAAGAATTGTCTTTAACCAACGCAGTTCCAGTGTTGAAAGCGGTACAATATCCCGATATAATTCGACATCAGATGCACATTTATATTTTGGTCTATAAGCGACCTCTGTTTTAGGTATGTTATCATGTCCTGTCCCATATTTATTTTTGACCCTTTCAAATTTACCTTCAATAATCCTCGTTGTTTCTATGAGGAAACCTCCAGATAAGAATGTTTCCATTATTTCTTTTCTCAAAAGGAACATAGTGTCTGTGCCCGCTTTCAGCTTTAACTTTTCAGCGGAGTTTCTAAACATTTCACGTATTTCTATTTCAGTAAATGAATCCATCTTGTTGTTGGAACACAACTGCACAAATACATCGCCCATGATGTAATAGTAGATGCTAAAAGCCTCGTTGAATAGAAGATCGTGCACCCTAGCCTTTTCACCGTTTCCTAGAGCAGTTCTTACATTATCAGGTATTTCCCATTTTGTTGACTGTGCGCCTCGCTTCTTTGTTTGAGGTGTTACAAGTTCATTCCGAATGAGAAGCCCTACAATACTTTCAACATCGGCATCCAGAGAGAAATTTTTTGTATCCATTCCATCACAGACCATGATTCTGGAATAAAAACTTCTCATCCAGGGCCTAAGTTCTACCTCATCTGAAACATTAACATTGAAACAGAGATATGGATTTGTCCCTGGGTCTGGAACGATGCCTGACCTACACTCTTGCATTAAGCGGTTCTTTATGTATGATTCGGTATCCGGGGAATATGCAATGTGCAAAGTTACAGGGTGTGGTTTGACCACATTGATTGCATTGCCATCTTGTTCCTTCGTAGTAGAAACGCCCCACGAGAATTGCAGTGATTTTCTTGCATTTGAAATATCTGAATTGACGGATTCAGACAAAGTATGATACCCTGTCTGTGCCAAAATGATTTTAACCTTTTTGTCTTCGTAAAACTCGATGGAATCAATAAACTCAATGCGAAGAGCTGTATAGCTGCGCCGGAAGGGTTCGTAATACATAAGGAATTCACGCCCCTGCATATTGCTGACACGGATTTCGAGAGGATAGCAAAGGAGTTCCGTATCGAATCCAGCAGTACCATGGCTATATCTAATCTTGCACCATTTTCCGTTTTCAATCGCATATAACAGATCTACGATGTTGAAATCGTTCAGCGATTGCATGAAATATTCGTGCTTAAACCTGAATGGACTGACCTTGTCGCTGCAAGTACGGTCAAGAAGAAAACTCCCAACTTCCCCTAACAGGTGGTATTTTGAGAAGAAATTCAATGCTGAATGTAAATGATGTTCAAACTCCTCATCTATTTTATATCCAGCGTCGAGAATTTTTCTCATCGTTAATTCCGGAAGACTCCACCGACGGTCCTTTTTTCCGCCTTTTTTGCCATCGCCCTGGTCACACTTAACCAGCCCAAGCAAAGCTAAGTCATCGAGCCGGTTGTTCGGTGTTTTATTCTTGTCATCCCCCGCAGTTGATGCAAACTTCTCGGTATAAAAGTAAATAAGATCAGAAGTTTTCAATTTGGCCTTACCGGCAATTACATCCTCCAAATGAATCCGTTGTTCATCATCAAGTCCGAGAGAGTCCACGCCATCGCGCAACACAAACTCTTGACTTAATGCTGACATTGTATGCAGAAAATACACTGGGTAGGTTAAAGGTTTATATTTACAAAAGCGATAAATCCTGTGGAATGGATTGGTTTCCATTGATTGAGAATCAGCATTAGCAAACATTACCTTGTTGCGATCTTCCGACCATTCTAAATAGTCTGCAATAACTCTGTTTAGGCGTAACCAGTCCTCAGAAATCGTCTGATGCTTTTTCACATCAAAAGAGCCAAGACATTTAAAGCCGTAGCTATAGTAGTCTAAGAGAGCCCTCTTGAACTTTTCGTCGAATTTTCCTGCTGTAATCAGTTCCTTGTGTGTGGCCATTGCGTACACCTCCTTAAAGCCACTTCTGGCGGAACTGAGTGCGAATAAACACTCAGTTCCGCTCAAAGGTGATCCTGTCAATTGCTAGGGTATTGTCTTGCCGCAAGTTTTCCAATCCGGAGAAGTTCTCCTTCATCAAACAAGGTCTGAATTAACCAATCAAAGTTTGCTTTAGTAATTGGGCGAGCTTCATGCGCGGATTTATTTCGCACGCCCTGAATCACTGCAAGGTTAACCGCATGTTGTGACCATTCCAAATTAATAGCCTGGGCATAAGAGCTCACTCTTGTGATTTTTTTAATCATCCACATCTTGGGTTCATACGAAAAATCGTCAGGATGGTCAATGTTGTTGGTTTCATCAAAATTGCTAGGCTTAACAATGTGATAAGAAAAAGAACCTATTGTTAAGTCCTTGCTACCGGTATCCACTGTACCATCTTCATGGAGTAAATCACCAAATACAACACTCGAAGAGCTACTTAATGTCCGATCTGCTATTTGCCGTGCATATATTGGGGTGTGCAACTCCTTTAAAAGTGCTTCGACAACCTTACAATACATGATTGCTACTGGACAGTAATCAAGCTCCGTATCTGCTTTTTTCCTTGCAGCATCATCCTTTGCAGCATTCAACCTTATTGTTTCAAAAACATTATGCAACATCACGGCAAAGCCAAGCGACGTTATGAACTCATTTGGAAGATTCTCTTCCAAGTCCTTTTTGCTAACATGAATCAGAGCTTCCCACTGCTCATCAGTTACCTTAAAGAAATCCGTTGAGTTCATAGCCGCTGCAATATAGGTGCCTGTCATCTCCTGTTCTGCAGGTGCTGTGAGTTCCTCAACTCTATATTCAGCTTCTCTAAGGGCTTCCTCGTCATCTGCCTCATGTAAAGCGGTTATCCTTTCGCCCAAGAGTTTTTTATCCTCTTGTGGAATGAACATTTGAACAGAGGGTAGTTCACGGAATGCCGCCAAATACTTATCAGATGACACATCACCAGATAAAAGTGTTGCAAAAGCATTGCTCATAGATTGAATGTTTACCTGGACATTATTTTGTGTGCCGATGTTCGTGCCGGTATTCTCACCTATATATGTTCCTGTATGTATCGTTGTCCCCTTTCCATAGAGTTCGCCAATTCCAGTTTTCAGTTTATCATCTTCTCGCGCGTCAATGATTTTTGCGATATCTGCACGATCCACAATCGGCTGTTTCTTAACAATGTCAACCACCTGTTCCAACCAAGGCATAGTGACTGAGGAGGTTTCGCTTTTTTCTGTATCCCTTAGTTTTTGAATTACAGATTCAGTGGCCATATCCTTAAAGAAATCGTAGTAGAACAATGTCGAAAAATTGTATCTATGAGAATTTGCCGTGGATTTGATAATTCCGCGAGCAATTAATACCGCTAATGCTGTTTCTACCACTTCGCTATCTTTGGATGTAAAGAACGCAAGGATCTTTCTTAACGAAACATCGGATTTGTTTATATCAGCAGATAATTCGCTTGCGATATAGAGAAGATATGGTAACTCATTTTGCAGATTTTTTGTAGTATGCGTTATAAGGAGGCTTTTAAGTTTGCTTGCATCTGAGCTCAATAATTCATAGGCGATTTGCGTGATATCAGAAGGGTAGAAAAATCTTCTTCGCGCAAATTTTCCCTGCTTGAGTTTTTCAAGAAGTTCCTCGCCAAATATTTTACCGCAAATTGCATTTCCTCCCGTGTATTCATACAACGACTGTAGCACTGCGGGTATGCCAACATTTTCTTCTGAAGATGCTGTGGCACTTATATTCCATGGGATCGTTTCAGGAAGATCCTTCCAAATAGTGCGGTCATTCATCATAGAAGCAAAATCGCTGCTTGACAATTGCCCAACAAACACCCAAGTTTCGGAGGTCTTTACTTTGAATTCCGCCCAATCAACTTCGCTAACGCATTCAAAAATGCGGACTAGGTCGTCCGAACCGCAGAAAACTAGCTTTATACTATTGCTGGTTTGATTGTACTTAATGAACGTACAAAGCTCTGCAAGATCGTCAGCGCTACCGACCCAACGTTCAACAATTTGTTGGAATTCATCAAATAGAATCCAAAGTTCGCAATTGTAATTCGAAAGAATCCTCGATACTACACTATACTTTTCAATTATTCTCCCTTTCTGCTGTAAGATTTCCAGTATTTCCACCCTTGCTGCCTCTGGGAAGGAATCAACTGCTGTCTTACACATTTGCATTTTTCGAATAGTATTTTTCCCCGAAAAAGCAATCAATAGGGGTGTGCAGAAAAGATAGTCCATAATCTGAGCGGTACTTTTGAATACTAAAGGTTCACCATCCGATAACATATTCGTTACATAGTCATTTTTGCTGAACTGCTCATCGGCAATTCGAACTTGCATGACAGACTTACACCCACATGCGGTGCAATAGTTATCAAAGTATTCGTTAGCAACATAATTTAGCAAAGATGATTTGCCCACTCGGGATGGGCCGTAGATTATCGCAAGACCACTGTCAAGCAGTTCTCGAAGATCAGCCTTTTCACGTTCTCGCCCAAATCCTTTAATTGATGCGGAAAATGCAGGGACTGCCGTACCATAATGCACCCTATTGGAAACAATATTGGGTGACAGCATGCCTTTTGTGTATGGAACTCTAAACTTGTTTTGTGAACCTCTGTTGTTGCAGATAACCTTCCCTCTGTAAACAAGATTGACTATAACTGTAACAACATCGCCATCCTTTAATAGGTGTGTTATTTTTGACGGAAGCCTATAGCATTGGCCACAACTGTCACCAGGGCGTAGCATTAATTCGCTACTGAATTCGGCATTTTCAAACTTCTCGAAAGTAGAATTATTAATGCCTACCTCAACAATAAGACACACTGCATCATTTTCGATATTGCTCAAAAGAACCGATACATTATTGGATGGAGATGTATTAATAATTTGGTAGAAAATGCTATCATCATCGATTTCAGAGTTATTAATTACTATCGACAGATTGATCCCGTTCTTAAGGGCAAGAATCTTTCCATCTACAGAATGAATAAACGCATTTTCGAAATTCGACAAAGGAGAAAACAAATTCCATTCATGACGCCATTGCTCAAGTGCACATAGCAAACCTGTTTCAGTGTCTATCGAGGAACAAATACTGGAACAGATATTTATGGGCGCAAACCATTTATCGATTTCCTCTTTGTTGCAACCAATAATAGGCTGGCTGAGTATGGCTTTGATCTGCTCTTGACAAGAAATCCATTTCTCAAGGTGAATGCCTGGCGTTTCAAGAACGGTTTGCTCTGATAGCACCAGTCTATCAATGATACTTTTCTTTTCCCTGTTAATATCATTAAGGAAGGAATACACATTAAACAGTTCAATCAAAATATCCAGTTTTTGGTCCAGTGATAGTTGATCTTCAAATAAGATTACTAGGCAACCATATTCAATTACAAGCTCGTTAAAGGTCAATCGACTTCTTTTGTTGTTCTGATTTTGGCTTTCTACCTGGCGATAAATGTCATAAAGATCTTCCGGCTTTTTGACATAGGAAAAGAACTGAAGATAACTGTTATATCGCAAGATATCTTCAATATCGTCGCGTATAATTGTTTTATATGCCTTTACAGCCACATCTATGGAAGGTTCATTTGCCGAACTCGCTTTTTCATTCTTTACAGCAATTGATTGGATAAAAGAAATGTTCGTTGCTTCTTTTTCTACCGAAAATGTGGCAACGGCCTTTCCAATAGCAGGATAGAAATAAGTTACCTTCCCCGACAAATAAGCCTGAAGATTGGCGTTTTCTGCCTTCCATTCTTCGGGAAGCACTTCAAAGGACGGAATCAACGCATAAGTCTTTTTCGCTTCGGCTATTTTCCTCTCTGTTGCATATCTAACTGATAGTAGGTAGTAATAAACTGTAACCTCATTAAGTGCAACAAAAACCGGTTTCCAGAGTATGACATCCTTTGTGTCAATACGTCTGTTTCTGACCTCATCGGAAAGAATATTGATAATTGTTTTTACATAGCTTGTAGCAAGCAGAGCATCCATGTACATCTCCCAATGTGCACGAAGCTGTTGGTCTTGAAACTGCAAAAACTTTTTTAAATTTTTATAGGCTGCGCTCGCATGGTCAATTTCATCCACATGACAAATTCCCACAAGAATGGCCTTGCACTGATCATATTCCTGGCGATTCGTTAGATAGATTTTACGAATAGATTTCATTACAGATGCCATAAGAGGAGAACATGCCTCTATGAACGGAATCTTAGCATCATCGTCAGGATTGTGATCGCAAATGAAGTCTCTCAAGAAATAGATGTTTAGATCTCGATAATTAGTATATGCTTCAACATTCCGGATGAGCGCAAGAGTTTCAGTGTCATACAATAAAATATTGTCGACGAATTGCTGCCAATTATTAGAAATGAGTCCCAGGAGGAATACTTCTTTTTGAGATTCTGAGAGGAATTTCGAATCAACGAATTCAAGTATTGCTGTTTTGAATTTTTTGTACTCTGGATAAACAGCATTAAAATGTCGGTTGCTTTGCATTAGTGCAATGAGTTCATCATCGCTATAGTTCTCGCCATCTGGTGCAGAGAGCATATTTGCAGCCAAGATTCTGTAGTATCTGTTGCGCAAAAAAACTATGTCGTTGGACCCTTGAATTGCCTGTCGCTTATACATGGCAGTCATGAGATCTACATAGGGTTTTACCGCAGTTTTTTCGCTTGTTGGTCCTATTATTTGGGGTATATTCCATGTTATTCTGCGCAGATAAGCTTCTTGAATTTTTCCGGATTGTACACGGAGAAGCATTTCGACGAGTCTATATTGATATTCTTTGCTACAGCTTTGAATCCTTTCAAAAATCGTTCTTGTAATCCTGACATTTGGATAATTTTCCACGCATTCGAGGAAATCTTGACAGACATGGTTTATTTCTTCTTCAGAAAAAAGAAGCTCACCCTTGAGGAAGAAGGAAGCATCGTTGACACATACTGCTTGCATCGCTCGGAGTAGCTGCGTTTCAGCTTCGTCACACCGCCAGCAGTCCGCATCAAAGAACATATTGATATCATCCAAAAATCTGTTTTGAGATATTAAATTGATGATCGTCGTAATAAGAATATGCTTGTCTTGTTTGCTAGTACAGTAGGGGATATACTGTTCAAACATTGGAGATGTTACTTCTTTTGAATCATTCAATATGCGTAGTGCAATTTTTGCAAAAACGGCCTCACGAGTATAACTATATCTTTTGAGCACAGATTCATAAAAAACCTGAGTTTGATGATTAAGACCGTTTAGGCTGCTTAACTCAAAATCCGATGATGAGAATACATGGTTTTTACACACAGCAACATCATAGAATAGATTCCAAAAGGTTAAAGGTGCCGAGTCAATTAAGGGACGACTGATTCTTATAAAGTTTGCACTATACTTACCACTCAGCAATCCCTTCCACAGACTCATGTAGAAGTCTACATACCCTTTGGAGTTAACCCTCTTACGAGAAAGATCGGTTATTAAGGAATCAAAAGCGGCAAGCCCATACCGTCCAATAAATGATGCAATAATTGAGTACCTGAGTGTATCTTGTTTCTCATTATTATCCGTGCGCAACGCCATTATAGCAATTTGTCTCCACTGATCTTCGTAATTTTCTTCCTTCAGCATTGCTTGGAGGTTACTATCAAAGATTTGAGAGTTAGTTGTGTACACTCTAGAGCCTGAGGGAATGTTAATTCCTCGCGCCCAAGTGATAAACATATCAAATTCGGCTGAATCAAATACTTTTAATGCAGCTCTCATGACTTCAAAGTGACTTAAGTACTGTTCTAGCCTAATGCGATGTGCACTCAAAAGAGAACTGAAATCATCGATAAATTGGAGATGTGTGTTTCGATGAATTTTCTTAAATGGTACAAACAGATACAGTGCTTTTATCCATTCGGATTTATATGCATATATTGCTATCAAAGACATTATAGAGGAACTGTCTGCAAATGCTAGTTTTTGTAACAAGTACTGTTCTGCAATATCAACAGGGATAACTTCGGTGAAAATGTGGTATGCATCGTCATTAAGCAAGTGTTCTTCAAAGTTTTGCGTTAGAGTTTCTTTTATCAATTCGATTTTTTTGCTATTACTAAAAGATGACTCTTTTTTCACAAACAACAACGCTTCTGCAAAATGTTTTGAAGAAAGAATAGAACGAAAATGCTTCTCTTTATCAGAAAGATCGACATCTCCAGTGTGCTTTACGACCCACTGTGTGATAAACGAAAGTTTATTTTCCTCGCATTTACCAATAAATCCATCGAGCAATTCTTCGGTATCAAGGGTTCGAACCTGTTCTGCAACAAACTTGTCACAATAGTACAATTCCAACTCTCGCGATGTTTCGGAATCGAACCTAAAATTACTGATAGCACGAGATGAGAGAATATCGGGTGAAAGCTGCTCCAAAACTTGATTCTTAACATGTTCTCTTAAGTCATTCCATACAGAATCATATTCGACAACACCTAGAGGTTTGAGATAATTAAAATAAACAAAGCTTGCTAAAATAAAGGCTTTTTTGTAAGATTTCACTTCTTCGCACAGAAGAACGAAATTGTCGACTAGTATTCTTTCCTTTACCGATCTATCAAATGCAGGACAGGATTGATTATAGATTATGGCAGAATAATAAGCCAATGGGTATTCCCACAGAACCGTTGATAAAACCTTAACAAGTTCAGGACTTAAACTATCCCTATAATCCTTCCACCAACAATAGTTTGTAATTTTCTCTGCAATTAATTCTCCGATACCACCATGGAACCAAGATAACAACGCATCTCCAGATATTTCTTGTTTTTCACAAAGATAGTCTATAACATCAGATAATTCCGGAAGTACTTGTATGTTGAAATATCTATAAGACTCGATAAGTGTTTGTGCATCATTGCAGTCGAAACAATGACCTACAATTTTTTTAGTAAGACGTAGAGATATTCCAGCGTTGTTACTGGGCATGAAATCGGAATATACTTTTAGAAGCAAAGGCAAGCTATTTATTTTCTTTTCCTTAAATGCCTCATCAATATATAAGTCAATTCCGGTGTCTTTCTGGGAAATGATTATCCATAGTGCAGTAAGATAAACAGCAAGGTTATTTTTGGCCGACCAAAATCGTTCAACGATGCCGTTCCAATTGTTATTAAGGGTTTTCTTTCCGTTATGTACACCTGTAAATACTTTGGCGAAATCACTTGAAGACAACGGTACAAACGCAGATTGTACCCCTAATTCTTGTATGAGTTCATCATCTTTGTATTGCTTTAACTCCGTTACCGTAGGCACCGAAATGAGAATTCGTTGAAATTCATTTAAGTTAAACCGTTCTATGGAGTCGTTCAAATAACCGGCAAGCGCTTTCAGTGCCAATTCGACTCCGCTAACGCCTAATTCTAGCGGACTGGAATTTCTAAATTGTTTACTCCTCAAGAAACCCTCGAAGTCACCTGCTTCAAACATTTCCTTTAACACACGAATATTAAGGAATTTATCCTTTGGGACCACAACACTGGGTTCTTTTTTTCCATTAATCAACTCGTCTTTTTTCATCTCGAACTCTTCACCGAGATATTTATTAATAAAATCTTCAATACTGACAGCATAGAGTTTGTAATTATCAACACCTGACTCTCTGAGCAAAAGTGGCATCCGCCCTCCAGGAATATAACCAGAATTTTCGATTTCTTGGGACAGGCGCTCTCTTATTTGCACAACAACAGATGGGTCAAGTGTTAATAAGATAGGAGTGGCAGACGATGCTTCTTTTTCCTCGAACAGCATTGCCTTTTCCACAGGAACATAGATTTTAGGATATTCTTTCCCGTTGATAACTACTCTTTGCTTGCTCACAAACAATCCTGGGAAATAAGTGTCCATAAAAGCATCCATGTTGGGTGAATAGTCACGGAATGATCCAATGCCAAATTGCTTTAAAACTAACGGTAGTTTCATTGCTTGGAAAAAGCCGGTTTCGCTAATCATTTTCTCTAATTCCGTTAAAACGGCACTACATATTTCCGCGGTCATTTCAATCCGCAGGCTATTTGCTCGCAGCAATACCATTGGATACTCTTTGTTTTCAGAAATGTATTTTTTCTTAGCAGAATAATTTGGAAGATACTTATCAATAAACGACTTTAGATCATCCGCATACTCTTTGTAGTCAATGTTTATTTGCTTGAATAAAACAGGCAGAGTCGCGCAATCAACAAATAGCCGTTCTGCGAACACTTCCTCCAAAAAGTCATGGAGCATTTCGGCTTTTTCTTTTTCTAGCTGAGGAAACTCCTTTGTTTTCTTTACAAGTCGAACATTGATAGCCTGCGTTTTTCCACCACGAGACGGGATAACATCAAATTCAACCTCTGCGCCAGGTTTAATAAAGTTGCCCTTAATAACGCAACTGGTGTCAAAATAATGAGTGGCGCCGTCTTGAGATTCTATGTAACCCAAAAAACCTTTGGTATTTTTTTTCGTAAATAATACTTTTCCGATCATAGTGTCCTCAACTTTCTAGCCATTTCAGCAATGCATCATTTTGGGGTTCCGTCTGTTTGGGATTGCTAGGTAAGGATCTGGAATTTCTCTCTGATGGACCAGGTTGGAATATACTGGAAGATGCTGTCGCCACCTCAAACATCTCGCAAGATTGTTCGAGTAGACTAATATCTGTTTTTTGAGAGAATCTCAATTCCAACTTGGCACACTGCTGTTCCACTGCTTTGTTGTATGCACCAATAATCAACTGTTCAAATGCCGTACGGACATCTTGGTTGATGGGGTGTACGGTATCTTTAAATGTTCCTGCCTTTGTTGATCGACTTGGCATTGCAAGGAAAATTGTCCCAGCGTTATTAAGCACTTTAATGTCATGAATAACAACCATGTCATCAAGCACGATGCTTACAGTTGCTTTAAGTTTTGTTCCAGTGTTGTCACGTCTTGTGATTTGGATTGAAGTTATTTGCATTGAGTATGTCCTCCCCAAAAAATAATAATCGCCTTAGGGCTTATTGATCAATGTATCTGCTTGGTGTCTGTCCTCAATTCACACTGGCTTGATAACAGCGATGATTGCATCTACATACTGCTCTGTGGGTACTTATACCTCTTCAGAAAGAAAAATGCATATGCTTTTACAGTAGAGCCTCGCTTAAGTATTCCCTCACTCGCTGTTCCAGTTCTTCAGTGGTAAACGCACAGGGCTGAAGCCGTTCTGCCCAGGCACGACCAGGGTGCAAGCAATCCCAGAAAGGCATCTTACCGCTGTGACGACCTTTGCCAGGATCGTGGTTGCCAAAACCATCAAGAACCCGATTCCAAACAGGCTTGAACCGCTCGATCAGCAAAGACTCCGTCAGCGGAATCCAAATATCATCGACGGACAGGAACTGGCAATAGAAGTCTTCAAGGCGGAGGTTCGTGGCGGCATCCACAGATTTTGCATGGTCATTGAGTCGCTTGTAGAGTGCAGTTCCAGGGTCGACGTCGTCACCCTGTCCACCTTTTCTCGCACCATCGGGTACTGCTTTGCCTACATAAATGGGGCAGGCAAACTGGTTGTTGCGGTTAACTTCTGCAAGTGCCTCATATGCGGGAAAATCCCCAACATAATAAAGTGCATACACTCCAGCACCAATGAATGGCTCCGGCGGCAGCAGATAGATGTCGGACTCTAATAGTGCATTTGCAACACTGGCACCCAAGTGTCTCTTATCTAGAGGATTAAAAGGTTCAAATACCGGGTAGTCAGCTTTCTTAGCCATTATTGTTTACCAGTCCTTTCATCTGTGTAATTACGGAATTGCCTACAGCCTTTGCCAGTTTGACGGGCACAGCATTTCCAATCTGTCTCATGCTTTCCGTCCAGGATGCACTGAATAAATAGTCATCCGGGAAGGTCTGGATTCTTGCGCTTTCGCGGACGGTGTAGTAGCGGACACTACTGTCATCAAGTACGACCATATTTTCACCACCAGGCACACCGTGAGCTCCTGCTTTAATGGTCTTAGACGGCTCGTCCAGCTTACTGCCGGAATGCCCCGCATACGCTCTGGCACCGTCACGGAATTCATGGTTGTTGAACAGTGATGCTCGACCGATATCGGTGGGATCTGGTAGATCACCAATGGCATCGCGAACGGTCTGCCATCTTAACAGAGGAGTATCGGTTGCTTCAATCGCATGGCGGATAGAGCGCAATTGTTGTGCGGACAACGGCATTTCAGAAGGGCACTTCATGCTGTGTTCCTCCCAATACTCGCCGGTCACCCACTTGGAGTAAAGAAGAGCCTCCTGAGAATGAGTCGCAGCCGGGAAAGTCCAGCTTGCATCAAAGTCGCTTCTGAAGCCGACAATGATAACACGATGACGAGACTGCGGAACTCCATAGTCGGCGGCATTCAGTAAGCGGAATACTACATTATAGGAAAGCCCCTCATCACGCCCGGAAGTATGGTGCCGCTCCAACAGTGCCAGGTGTTCTTCCCAGGTCAGATTATCCTTCTTTACGACTTCCGGGTGTTGAAGTTGCAAAAGGATATAGTTGAAATAGGAACTGAAGGACTTTCTAAGGAGCCCTTTTACATTTTCAAAGATGAATGCCTGGGGCTGTGTTTCACGGACAGCTCTCACTGCCTCTGGGAACATATCACGTTTATCGTTATATGCTTTGTGCTTACCTCCCAGAGAGAACGGCTGGCAAGGAGGTCCCCCGGCTACAAGCTGAATTTTGCCCATATAGCCATCGTAACTTACGGTGCGTACATCAGTCTGGAATACAGACCAATCCTTTATGTCGGGATAGCCGTTGGAGATGTTACATTTGATATTTTCGCAGGAGTCTTTGTCCCACTCGAAAAGGGCTTCGTGATCAAAACCTGCCTGTTGCAGCCCGAGGGCAAGGCCACCTGTTCCGCTGAATAGTTCTATCGATTTCATATAGTACCTCTCATTTGCTCTCAGCGTAGTTAGGATTTTCGCCGGGCATTAGTTCCATGATGTCGGTTATGTCACAATTTAATGCCGTACAAATTTTAAGTAAGACATCGGTTGTGATATTATCGCCCTTGCCGAGTTTTGCAATAGAAGCAGAACTCACACCGGCAGCAGCTTTTAATGTCTGCTTGTTCATATTTCGGTCTATCAGCAACTTCCACAGTTTGTTGTAACTGATATACATTTCATTTCCTCCTAAAGTCTTTGCTTATTAATATACGTCGTTAAGGAATCCATATCTTCCTTCAAAACGACCTTTGGTAAAAGTAATGACGGTTGCCCCAGAGGTTGTATAATCTAAATCGGGGATATGGTCAAGGTTCTCAACCACGATCATCTGTCCCTCGGTCTGGTTATTCATGAAATACTTAAACAGAGCCGTTCTCATGCTTTCCGGCGCAGCATCATCCACGCCTTGGTCGAGGCCTAAGAGCGGAGTATCGACGATAAGCAGACCGGGGTTATACTTTGCATCCTTCGCCAGATACCGCCTGAACATGAGGGCCACAACCGTGTTAAGAAACGCACGGTATCCCTTTCCGTGGTTGGTGGATTTTTTGCCACCATTCACTTCAATATCAAAGTCAGTTAAATTGAATCGCGCAGAGGTCAGATTCTCATAGTTGCACTCTTCGAGGATGCTCTTGGCATAAGCGTCCATAGTAGCAAGAAACGCATTATCAAAATACTCCTTGGGATGATACTTGAGCGTGTTATCGCCTTCCTCTGGGAGTTCTCGCAGATCCGTTGTCCAGCTATCAGAGAACGAGTCGATTACATCCATTTCATGTTTCAGACGGATATACGCACGATAGTTTTTCAGCGTGTCCTGCAGTGCATCCGCTTTGGGACGAAGCTGCTCACTAATAAGCATTTCTATGTCCGTCCGCTTGGCGCAAAGTGCTGTCAACTCCGCTTCGATATCAGCTTGTTCCTTTTGTACATCTGTTTCCGTTTCACCCAGGCCATTTAACTGTGCAATAATTCTGGTAAGCTCGGCGCGAGAGGCGTCGATATAGGAGGTTCGGTCATGCACAGGCATTTTACCATCGCAGAAAGGACACTTTGCACTGTGAGGGACATTCTGATATTCAACTTCTCCTTCAACGATAAATGTGAGCCGTCTGATATCCCCGGTATACTGGCTTTTCAATGCTTTATAGCGCGACAGCAGCACAGCGCACTCTGTGGCTTTTTCTTCAACGGCCATGATTTGACCGAGGAGTTCCTTACTGTCATTCACAGCTTGTGTGATTGCCACATCTGTCACCTCGATATCAGCGATGATGCGTGCAATTTCGTCCTCAACATCTACATCTGCAAATATAGCTATCTGCTCGGCAAGCGCTTTCTTGCGGTCGGCAATTCCGCTGAGCTGCTTATTGACATACTCTTCGACAGCTTTACGGCGCGCAACACGAATCTCCTTTTTGGTTTGTGCGTCCGTCTCAGCGAAGTCACGACCGCTGATCAGATACAGCAAAGCAGATAAAAACAAGGTTTTCTCTGTGTACTGCTCCGGCACGATGATGGATTCGGATTTACCAATATCATTCTCATTAATATAGATCAGATTCAAAAGGGTGCGCCAGGTCAGGTGCTTCTTTTCAAAATCACTGTTTTTGACGATCATCGGCTCACCATCAATTCCCAGCAGTTTAAGCCAAACGGAATTGATCACAGGATTCTTCTGATTCTTTTTATACCCGATGTCGTAAGTGCCATTTTCAATATAGGAGATGTCGCTCTCAACCTGAATTTGATTTTTGCCAATGGAGCGTCTCAAAACCATCTCACCATTAGGCGTGACGATCTGCATAGTAACACGGGAATATCCAGTACTTTTATCAAACGGTTTCTCCGAACTACCAAATATAAAATCAATACATTTTACAATACAGGTCTTTCCCGTGTCCGAATAGCCCTGAATAATGTTAAGCCCATTACTAAATGAAACGATAGCATCACTTTTCCCACTGCCGTGTGCGGTTATGCTTTTAATGTAAAAACTGGACATTCGGGTCACCTCTTTAATGCCTCTGCGGACTTCCGGCTGATCATAGTCATAAGTTCCACCTCTGAAGCTGCTTCGTATTTTTCATGCGTGGCCTTGGCCAACTTCCGATAAGTGTTGGCATATTCCGTTTTCTGACCACTGCAAAATCCATAGCCTGTTTCTGTAATTTTATAACAGAATCCCTCACTTTGACGAACTGCTTTCACAAGCCTATCTAAGACCAGAGTTTTTAATGCTTCCTGAAGAGCTGACCGGCGAATAGACAGTTCACTGAACCCATAGTCGTTATCTCCATGAAGATTGGTATTTTCAATACCAAAATGCCTGCTGTAGATTGTAATGAAATCATAGGCAACAATGCGATCAAGTGTCATGTTTTCGCCCTCTGCTATCGACAGTAACAGAAGCGCCCGCAAGGATACCTCGAATGAGCTATTAAACAGTTTCATCATCGAACACCCACGATTCAATCGTACCGTCATTTACAAGAATGTGACAAACGCCTTTTTTCTCAAGATTACTGACAAGTCCTCTAACTTTTGATAAATCAGATTTATCCAAAGTTGTATTTGTTATTTTCTCCAAAACTGCAATCAAGCGGGCATAACCGTGTTCATAGTTCTTCCAGAAAGTCGGCTTAATACCCTCATAAGCATCATCTTTTAGGTCTTGAAACATAGATTCGCCATTTTCAAATACTTCTCTTGCGGAGCGATGTACATTGTCTGCACTGTAATATGCTTTTCGCTGATCGGCAAAATCAATGCGGTACCGTTTTGGGAGCGTATCCACTTCGCTACTGGAGATGGAATTCTTATTTAACGCATCAGCATAGGCTCGTAAAAGCTGTTCGATATATGGCAGCTCATGCGGCGCAATATCTGTTGGCGGCTGCAACTGCTGCGGAAGTTCAATTGTGATACCGTCAATATGTACTTTCCCATCCTGGATGTATGCCGTAGCAACCGGCACACCTTTCATCTTTTCGCCTGCCTCTGCAACATGCGTATCGGGAATTATCTTTACACCCGATACCCCGGCTGCCAGACTATGTAAAATTTGTGTGCAAATTTCGGCACAACGCTCATCTACAGTGTCTTCAGTGGTTACGACACTCTTTTCTGCCAAAGAAGCGCAAAGCTGACTTTGGGCATCAAAAGGCAGCACGTGTATGGCATCCACCAATTTGGTCGTTGAGAAATGATTGCAGATAATAGATGCGTTTTTCTTACTGATATTTCGCTCTCCGTTATAGATCTTATTTAGTAAATTTGTGCTAAGGAAGATAAGGGGTTGTAGGTATCATTTTCACTGGCGGTAATATCCAACTCATTAGAAGGATCTTCCATGACCATATCGATCAAAGACAGAACATACGAAGGAATTTCCTGACCCTTACCGATGTGTGGATACAGCATCTTTGCAAAATCGCTGAAATTCATAGAACGGCTCCTTCCTCAAAAATTAATTTGTACATTTATGTCCAATGACGTCCTCCCATGTCAAATGGGTGGGCGGCTTTTTTTATATAATATTAGCAGAAATCGGCAAACACGACGGTTTCTGCGAAAGGACAAGCGGACAAGTTCCCATTGTAAATTACATTATACCACATAATTGTGAAAATTTCAACCCTTTTCGCTGATTTTGTGTTTGCGTTCGCAAAAAAAATCATCGCAAAGATGAATTTGGCGTTTCGCATCCGCTATCCATCGCATTGTCTGATCTACAATGGCTCAACAGTGAATGGCGGACAAGTTAATAAACACAGCGCCTATTGAGCGGGTTGCTGCAATCCGAAGCGGAGAGATTCGTTTGGACTGCGGTTTGCTTTTTGTGCCCATTTGCAATGGCGTTGACCTTCCTCCGTTTCGGAATTACCGAAAATGGAGGAATTTTTTATGAAAAGAGAAGTCAATCAAAAGCCAACCCGTGAGTTCAAGGTCTATATTCACCGCCTCAAAACATGGGTGGAAGTGACTGAAGAGCAGTATTATGCCTACTATCGTGATATTTGGGCAACTCGCAAGCGAGCTCAGACGCACGGCCAGTGTATGTGTCCGAAGTCTAAGACCTGGATGTGCGATGGCGACTGCTTTGCCTGTGAGTTCCGAGCCGCCGGAGATAACCTCTCTCTGGATTACACCGTTGAGGACGGCGAGGGCAACCAAAAAAGTTGGGCGGATGACCTGCCGGACGATGCCCCCAACGCACAGTCCATCATGGAGGATCGTGAACTGCTCTGCGCCCTGTATCAGAAGTTGCAGGAACTCGACCCCGAAGGCCGCCGTATCTGCGAACTGATTATGGAAGGAAAATCCGAGAGGGACATCGCTTCCGCTCTGGGCGTTTCCCGCAACACCTACACTTACCGCAGAGACAAGTTGCTCCGCATTCTCCGTGAACAGCTTGGTATGTATATCTGATATTCCCGCCCTTCAGTCGCTCGGCTGAAGGGCAAAAACTTTTTTTACAGATTTTTCGGCCAAAGGTGCATCTCACCTCCAGTGGGTAGTGGAAAGAGCAAAACACACCGCTCCTTCCAAGGAGGTGAACAGAATGTACGAAGCCCAGAAGAAACACGGCACCGGCACCGACCAGGAACTTATCGAAGTTCTCACGGCCATCAGCGTGGTGTCAAAGCGACTGGCTATGAAGCTGGCGCTGATTCAAAGTCAATCTACGGAAGGAGGAAAACAGGATGAGCAAAATGAGCGATATGGCTGCGACCATTGAAGAGCTGCGCACTGCTGCTGCCGCTATTAACGATGCCGCCAACTGGCTTGCAGAGATGTTCAGCGGTGTAGGAGATGCAGAACCGACTGCTCCCGCCGAACCCGCACTGACTTTGGAACAGGTCAGAGCCGTTCTCGCAGATAAGTCCCGCCAGGGTCATACCGCAGAGATCCGCTCTCTCCTCCAGAAGTATGGTGCTGCCAAGCTATCCCAGATCGACCCCGCCCACTACAAGGCGCTGCTTGCCGATGCGGAGGTGCTGACCAATGGCAAATAAACACGCTGTTCTGTCAGCATCCTCTTCCGAAAGGTGGCTCAACTGTCCGCCTTCTGCTCGGCTTTGCGAGAACTACGAGGACAAAGGCAGTGACTATGCTGCCGAGGGCACCGATGCCCACACCCTCTGCGAGTTTCGTCTGAAGCAGGCCCTGGGGATGCCCACGGAAGACCCCATCGAAAATCTCTCCTGGTACAACGAGGAGATGGAGGAATGTGCCGCCGGATATGCCGCCTATGTGGTAGAACTTCTGGAAACGGCAAAGCAGACCTGCACTGACCCTGTGGTCATGATTGAACAGCGGGTGAACTTCTCCCGTTGGGTTCAGGACGGCTTTGGCACTGCCGACTGCATCGTTATCGCTGACGGTGTGATGAACATCTGCGATTACAAACATGGCAAGGGCGTCGAGGTCAGCGCCGTGGCAAATCCCCAGATGATGCTGTATGCCCTGGGTGCCTTGGAAATCTTCGATGACATCTACGACATCGATACCGTCCGCATGACCATCTTCCAACCCCGGAAGGCAAATGTCAGCGTGTACGAGATGGAAAAGGCCGATCTGCTTCAATGGGCAGATACCGATCTGACCCAGAAAGCGAAACTGGCCTATGAGGGTCAAGGCGACTTCCACTGCGGCGAGTGGTGCCGATTCTGCAAGGCAAAGGCTGAATGCAGAGAACGCGCCGAAGCGAATCTTGCTCTTGCCCGCTACGACTTTGAAGCACCGGCTCTCCTCGATGATGAGGAAATTGCCGACATTCTAGGCAAGGTCGATGCACTGACTGCCTGGGCATCCGATGTGAAGGAATACGCCCTTCAACAGGCTATCAGCGGCAAGGACTGGATCGGATGGAAATTGGTCGAAGGCCGTTCCAACCGCAAGTACGTAAGCGATGCTGTTGTCGCCGCCACCGTGGAGAACGCAGGCTTCGATCCCTATGAGCGGAAAGTCCTCGGCATCACTGCAATGCAGAAGATGCTCGGCAAAACCCGCTTTGAGGAACTTCTCGCTCCCTACATTGAAAAGCCGCAAGGCAAACCCACGCTCGTGCGGTCGAGCGATAAACGTCCAACAATGAATACCGCAAAAAATGATTTTATGGAGGAATTTTAATATGTCTACTAACACAACCAGAGTCAACAACCCTATGAAGGTCATCACCGGTCCCGACACCCGTTGGTCTTACGCCAATGTCTGGGAACCTAAGAGCATCAACGGTGGCACTCCCAAGTACAGTGTCAGCCTCATCATCCCCAAGTCCGACACCAAGACGGTTGCAAAGATCAAGGCGGCAATCGAAGCTGCCTACCAGGAGGGTCAGTCCAAGTTGAAGGGCAACAGCAAGAGCGTACCGCCCCTCGCAGCCATCAAGACCCCTCTGCGCGACGGCGATATCGAGAGACCCGATGATCCCGCCTATGCCAACGCCTACTTCATCAACGCCAACTCTGCTACCGCTCCCGGCATCGTGGATGCTGACCGCAATCCTGTGCTGACCCGCTCCGAGGTCTACTCCGGTGTGTACGGCCGTGCAAGCATTAATCTGTATGCCTTCAACTCCAACGGTAACAAGGGTATCGCCTGCGGTTTGAATAACCTGCAGTTCATCCGTGCCGGTGAACCTCTGGGTGGTAAGGCAAGTGCCGAGTCCGATTTCGCAACCGATGCGGATGACGATTTCCTGGCTTAATGGAGGTGCGACCATGACTGAATTTCAGGAACTGATGCTTTACACCTGCTTCGGAGCCATGACCGGCGTATTTATCGCTGAAATCATCGTCATCATCGCATCTGCGGTAAGTTGGGTGAAGGACAAGATCCGTAAGCGCAAGGAATCCAAGAAAACCAAGGAATCCGCCACAAAGGTGGACTAACGCACCAACGGGGCGGCGGGGAGCATTCTCTGCCGCCCTTATTTCCGTTGAAAGGACAATGATATGAAAACTCTCTCAATCGATATCGAGACCTACAGCGATCAGCCCCTTGCGAAAACTGGTGTGTACCGCTATGTAGAGTCACCCTTATTTGAAATTTTGCTGTTTTCCTACAGCGTGGACGGAGGTCCCGTGCAACTGGTCGACCTTGCCTGCGGAGAACAGATCCCCGCCGACATTGTTGCCGCTCTGGAGGACGATTCCGTAACCAAGTGGGCATTCAATGCAAACTTTGAACGCATCTGCTTGTCTCGGCACCTGTGCTATCCCACTGGCGACTACCTGGAGCCGGATTCCTGGAAATGCTCTATGGTGTGGGCTGCAACAATGGGGTTGCCGCTTTCTCTGGAAGGTGTCGGCTCGGTGCTTGGCCTTGAAAAGCAGAAATTGACCGAAGGCAAAGACCTCATCAAATATTTCTGTCAGCCCTGTGCGCCTACCAAGACCAACGGGCAGCGTACCCGCAACCTTCCGGCTCATGCCCCAGACAAATGGCTGGCTTTCAAGAAATATAACATCCGCGATGTGGAAACCGAGATGTCCATCCAGGCTCGGCTTGCCAAATATCCCGTGCCGGACAGCGTATGGGATGAATACCACATCGACCAGGAAATCAATGACCGTGGTGTTGCCCTGGATATGGAATTGGTACAGCAGGCTATTCAGATGGATGGCAGATCCCGCTCCGAACTAACCCAGGCAATGAAAGACTTGACCGATCTGGAGAACCCCAACTCTGTGCAGCAGATGAAACAGTGGCTTTCGGACAACGGTATGGAAACCGATACCCTTGGCAAAAAAGCTGTGGCGGAAATGCTGAAAACTGCACCGCCGGAATTACAGAAGGTGTTAACCCTCCGTCAGCAGCTTGCCAAATCCTCGGTGAAAAAGTACCAGGCAATGGAGACCGCTGTTTGCGCCGATGGCCGTGCCAGAGGTATGTTCCAGTTTTACGGTGCCAACCGCACAGGTCGATGGGCAGGACGCATCATTCAGATACAGAATCTGCCCCAGAACCACTTGGAGGATCTGGCAGAAGCCCGTGGGCTTGTTCGCTGCGGTGACTTCGATGCTCTGGAGATGCTCTACGAAGCTGTGCCGGATACTCTGTCACAGCTTATCCGCACCGCATTCGTCCCCCAGGGTGACCGCAAGCTGATTGTGGCGGACTTTTCTGCTATCGAAGCCCGTGTGATTGCGTGGCTTGCCGGAGAAGAATGGCGGCAGAAGGTTTTTGTCGAAGGCAAGGACATCTACTGTGCTTCCGCTTCCCAGATGTTCGGCGTTCCCGTGGAAAAGCACGGCATCAACGGACACCTTCGGCAAAAAGGCAAAATTGCAGAATTGGCTCTCGGTTACGGTGGATCTGTCGGTGCGCTCAAAGCGATGGGTGCTTTGGAGATGGGCCTTTCAGAAGAGGAACTGCCACCTCTGGTGGATGCGTGGCGGCAGGCCAATCCCAACATTACAAAGCTGTGGTGGGATGTTGACCGCGCCGCTATGGAGGCTGTCCGCTACAAGCACACCAATGAAACCCACGGCATTGAGTTCTCCTGCAGGAGCGGGATGCTTTTTATCACGCTTCCGTCCGGCAGACAGCTTTCCTATGTGAAGCCCAAGGTCGGCACTAATAAGTTCGGTGGTGACTGTATTACCTACGAAGGCGTCGGCAGCACCAAAAAGTGGGAGCGGCTCGACAGCTACGGTCCCAAGTTCGTGGAAAACATCATCCAGGCAACTGCAAGAGATATCCTCTGCTATGCAATGCAGACCCTCCGTTGCTGTTCCATTGTGATGCACATTCACGATGAAGTGGTCATCGAAGCGGATCGGCGGATGTCCTTGCAGGCAGTCTGCGACCAGATGGGCAGAACCCCACCCTGGGCAGAAGGGCTGCAGCTTCGTGCCGATGGCTATGAAACCGATTTTTATAAAAAAGACTGATTATTTTTCAGCCAAGATGGGCTTTCACCTCCAGTGGGTAGTCGAGATGGCGGTGAAGCCCATCGTGAAAGGAGTCCTGTATGAGTGTAGATAAATTCAACAGCGAGGGTTATTACGACCCTACCGCATACGAAGCTATGTCCACTGTAGAAAAAGAGGAACGGGCGCTTCGTGCCTTTCGGCCTATCGTGTATATCTGCTCTCCCTATGCCGGAGAGATTGAGAAGAACGTCAAGGCCGCTCAGGAATACAGCCGCTTTGCGGTGGAAAAGGGCTACATCCCTATTGCACCGCATCTGTTGTTTCCACAATTTCTGAATGATGCCAACCCCAAGGAACGGCAGATTGGTCTGTTCTTCAGCAACGCCCTCATGAGCAAATGCTCCGAGGTCTGGGTGTTTGGCAGCCACATCTCTGCCGGAATGGAAGCAGAGATCAACCGTGCCAAGTGGAAAAATTACCGCTTGCGTTATTTTACTGAAACCTGCGAGGAGGTACACCATGTTTGCAATAACTGAAGGAACCAGAAGAGTGTACGGTAAGGAAATCACTACCTACACCAGAGAAATTTATAGTGCCAATGTCCTGGAAGTCGAAGCAGGCACCAACGGATTCCAGGGTGGCGACAGCGGTCACGGCAGCCGCACCTACATCCGCATTGAGGATATGGGTTCTACCGATATTCGCATCAACCCTCTGGGACGCGATGGCGATGAGGGTTTTGAACTTTTCCTCGGCGGTGACTGCGAACTTGAGACCATGATCCGTGCGCTCAAGTTTATCACAAAAGCCCTGGAGGACGGTGCCAAGGAGGTGCATGACTGATGTTCACTCTGTATAGTGCGGATTTCATCAATGCCCCAAGCAACTGCTCCTATCCCCACAAGTTCGAGGTGACCGACTCCGCTAACTTTGCGGATGCGGTCAGCCGCGACTATGTCTGCGCCGAGTACATGAACAATTACCGCAACGGCGATAACTTCCTCGGCTCGGACTGCCTGCCCGTGGACTGCGACAATGACCACTCCGAGAACCCCGCTGATTGGGTCACTCCGGCTGATGTCCAGGCTGCTTTTCCCGGCATTACCTTTGCCGTTCACTACAGCCGCTTTCATATGCGTGAGAAGAACGGCAAACCCGCTCGTCCCAAGTTTCATGTGCTGTTTCCCATTGAGTACATGACGGATGCTGCAGCATACAGCGAAATGAAGAAACTGGTCAACATCATTTTCCCGTATTTCGATACCAAGGCTCTGGATGCCGCCCGTTTCTTCTTCGGAACGGCGAACCCAGAGGTCGAACTGTACCCTGGTGAGATGACCTTAAGCGAGTATCTGTCCGCAGAGGATTTTGATGCGGATATGCCTGGTGGTTCCCACGGCGGCACACAGTTCATTCCCGAAGGCAGCCGTAATGCTACCATGTCCCGCTTTGCCGGTCGCGTCATCAAAAAGTATGGCGACAACGACACCGCGTTCCAGTGCTTTATGGAAGAAGCAGAAAAATGTACCCCTCCTTTGGAACAGCAGGAACTGATGACCATCTGGCACTCCGCCCAGAAGTTCTATGCCAAGGTTCAGCAGCAGGACGGATATGTTCCGCCCGAATTATGGGGCGATGATACGTCTTATAAACCGGACGATTTCTCCGATGTCGGACAGGCAGAGGTTCTGGCAAAACACTTCTCTGGTGAACTGCGTTATTCTCCGGCGACCCACTACATCCGTTACAACGGTCGGTACTGGCAGGAAACCGAACCCGGTGCGCAGGCTGTTGCACACGAACTGACCAGCCGCCAGTTAAATGAAGCGTCTGCGGATATGCTTGCCGCCCTTGCCACCCTCAAGGCTTGCGGCGCACAGGACATTTTGGACAACAACAGTAAAGCCAAGGCCGAGGGCATGATGAGCGAGGAGCAGATGGAAGCCTATAAATCCTTCCTCGCTGCAAAGGCATATCAGTCCTATGTCATTCAGCGCCGTGCTTCCAAGAACATCACCGCAACGCTGAAAGAGTCCCGCCCCATGTTGGAAATCACTCCGCAGGATCTGGACGCTAACCCATTCTTACTCTGCACCCCGGATGCCACCTATGACCTCCGCCTTGGTATGGCAGGTGCAAGGGAGCATTCGCCGGAGGACTTCATCACCAAGACTACTACTGTTTCTCCCGGCGATCGCGGCAAACAGATATGGCTCGACTGTCTGGACACCATTTTCTGTGGCGACCAGGCACTCATCGACTATGTGCAGATAATCTGCGGTCTTGCCGCCGTTGGCAAGGTTGAGGTCGAAGCCCTCATTATCGCATACGGCTGTGGTCGCAATGGTAAGTCCACCTTCTGGAACTCCGTGTCCCGTGTCCTGGGTCTGTACAGCGGCAATATCTCTGCCGACACACTGACCTTCGGATGCCGTCGCAATGTGAAGCCGGAAATGGCCGAGATCAAGGGCAAGCGTCTACTCATTGCCGCCGAGATGCAGGAAGGCGCTCGGCTAAACGATTCCACCGTGAAGCAGCTCTGCTCTGTGGATGACATTTTTGCGGAAAAGAAGTACAAGGACCCCTTCAGCTTCTCTCCGAGCCACAGCTTGGTGCTGTATACCAACCATCTCCCCAGAGTCAGTGCTTCCGATGACGGTACCTGGCGCCGCCTTATCGTTATCCCGTTCAATGCCAAGATCGAGGGCAAGAGCGACATCAAAAATTACGGCGACTACCTGTATCAGAACGCTGCCGAGAGCATTCTTGCCTGGATTATCGAGGGTGCCAAGAAGGTCATTGATCTGGGCTACAAATTTCCTGTTCCCGCTATCGTGCAGATAGCCATTGATGACTACCGCAATCAGAACGACTGGTTCGGAAACTTCCTGGCTGAAAAGTGCGAGATTGGTGACGGTCTGAAGGAAAGTTCCGGTACTCTTTACCAGGCATACCGTAACTACTGCGTTGATTGCAATGAGTATGTGCGCAGTACCGCTGATTATTATCTTGCTTTGGAGAACGCTGGATTTGAGCGTTTGGTGCTGAACCGCAAGCGATATTTTAAGGGTTTGAAGCTGAAAACAGATGACGGGGATTTTGAGGAATTTCTGAATTAACCGAAGCTATGACAAGGTGTATCAAGGTCAAATATAAAAAGTCTCTTAAGGGAAAATTTCAAAGAAAAAACCATAAGAAAGAGTTTAGTAAATGACATTGATACACCTTGCGCCATAGCGAAGAAAGGATATGGAACAAGTATTATGAGAGAAAGAGCAATCGAGCAAAAATTAACGCTGATGGTAAAAAAGCAGGGTGGCATCTGTCCGAAGTTCGTTTCTCCAGGATTTGATGGGATGCCGGACAGAATCGTACTTTTGCCCAGTGGCCGTATGGCTTTTGTGGAAGTAAAGGCCCCAGGGAAAAAGCCACGGGCTTTGCAAACCTCCCGCCACACGCTTTTGCGTAGGTTGGGGTTTCGGGTCTACGTCCTGGACAACGAAGAGCAGATCGGAGGGATTCTTGATGAGATACGCACCGCATGACTACCAGGCATACGCCATCGACTACATCGAGACCCATCCCGTTGCCACCGTCTTTCTGGACATGGGCCTTGGCAAAACAAGCATCACCCTCACAGCTATCAGCAATCTTCTGTTTGACAGTTTCGAGGTACACCGGGTTCTGGTGATTGCACCGCTGCGTGTGGCACGGGACACATGGACGGCGGAAGTCGATAAGTGGGATCACCTTCAGAACCTCATCTGCTCCGTGGCTGTCGGCACTGAAACACAGCGCCGTGCGGCATTTATGAAACCCGCTGACATTTACATCATCAACCGAGAAAATGTCCAGTGGCTTGTTGAGGAAAGCGGCATCCCGTTCACCTTCGATATGATCGTGATTGACGAACTGTCTTCCTTCAAGAACCACAACACGAAGCGGTTCAAGTCAATGCTGAAGGTCAGACCCAAGGTCAACCGCATTGTTGGATTGACCGGCACTCCCGCTTCCAATGGACTGATGGATCTGTGGGCAGAGTTCCGCATCCTGGACATGGGTCAGCGTCTGGGCAGATTCATCACCAAATACCGCACCGACTATTTCATGCCGAATAAACGCAACGGACAGATCATCTACTCCTACAAACCGCTGCCGTATGCCGAGGACGCCATCTACAGGCAGATTTCCGACATCACCATTTCCATGAAATCCACCGACCACCTGCAGATGCCGGAACTGATCAACAGCGAATACACGGTTCAGCTTTCCGAGGATGAGCAGAAACATTACGCAGAACTGAAGCAGGAACTGGTGCTGACTCTGGAGGACGGTGAAATCACAGCCGCCAACGCAGCATCCCTCTCTGGCAAGCTGTCGCAAATGGCAAGCGGTGCGATTTATGATGATAGCGGTGAGGTTATCCAAATCCATGACCGTAAGTTGGATGCTCTGGAGGATATCATCGAAGCAGCAAACGGCAAGCCTATTCTGGTGGCATATTGGTTCAAACATGACCTCACCCGTATATCCGAGCGGCTGAAAAAACTGCACATACCATTTTCCCGTCTGGATGACTCCGACAGCATTCGCAGATGGAACAGCGGTCAGATTCCCGTGGCACTTATTCACCCGGCGTCGGCAGGACACGGTTTAAATCTCCAGTCCGGCGGCTCTACCCTTGTGTGGTTTGGTCTGACTTGGAGTTTGGAACTGTATCAGCAGACCGTTGCCCGTCTATGGCGACAGGGACAGAACTCCGAAACCGTGGTGGTACAGCATATCGTCACGAAGGGTACTATTGACAACCGCATCATGAGAGCCCTCTCCAAAAAGGAGCATACCCAGACGGCACTGATCGATGCCGTAAAAGCGGACTTGAAAATCTGATGACAATACGGACTTTGTCCCAAGACAATCCGTGCCAATCCGAGGACCATAAAATTTCGGAGGTGCGAATATGACCGCAAAAGAGTATTTACTGCAGGCACGGTTTCTGGATAACCGCATCAACTCAAAAATTCAGCAGATTGCTTCTCTCAATGACTTAGCAACAAGCTGTACCGCCACTCTTTCGGATATGCCGAAAAATCCCAATCGTGGCGGTTCCAGAATGGCGGATACTGTATGCAAAATCGTAGACTTGCAGGACGAACTAAAGCGGGATATTGAATCCCTTGTGGATTTAAAGCGTGAGATTATGAGCGTTATAAAGGCGGTTCCGAGTCCGGAGCATCAGACCCTTTTGGAAAAGCGATACCTTTGCTTCATCACCTGGGAGCAGATTGCCGTGGATTTAAGCTACAGCATTCAGCACACATACAGGATGCATGATGAAGCACTCAAGGAAGTGGAGACCATTCTGCAACATAAGAGTTAAATGTATAGAATGAGAGTACCGCCCTGTGATATCATTATAATGCGAAGAAAATATGGAACGCCTCAAGGGAGCAATCCCCTGGGGCTTTCTTTATGCCCTGAAGGAGGTGAACCCATGCCAACAAAACCCAAACGGCCGTGCCGTATGACCGGCTGTCCGAACCTTGCCGATGACGGTGAGCTTTACTGCTCGGCGCACAAAAAGGCGGCCAACTACGAATACAACCACTACCGCCGTGACCCGGAAACCAAGAAACGGTACGGCAGAGCGTGGAAGCGAATCCGTGATCGCCATATCCGTGAGCATCCTCTGTGCGAGGAATGTTTGAAGCGAAACATCTACAAGCTCGCCGAAGAGGTGCATCACAAGCTGCCACTTTCTGACGGCGGAACACACGACAGAAGCAATCTCATCTCCCTCTGCCGTTCCTGTCATATGAAATCCCACGGACTCCTTGGAACGAGGTCGCCCCACAGCTTTGACGACTGACCCGGGGGGCGGTTCAAATCTCTGGGATCATTTATCCTGCGCAGCGGCCCGGGACTTCGTGTGCAAAAAAGGCAAATTCAAAAGGGTAATTAAAAACCGCCACATTTCTGTGACGGTTTGAGTGTTTATCAATCATCGTTAGGCAAATACCAGCCATGTTCTCTGTGGTAACTTGGGGCGTGAGGTTTTTCATCTCCCCAGGCTCTTTTGCTCATTTCATTATCGAACGCTCTCAACTTATTATGACAACTGATGCGGTACTCTTCATCAAGGTTTGGATTGCAATAATCAAGCCTAACCTTTTCACGTTCGGTGTCAAGTTCATCATCGGTGGCGTTTTTTAGAAAATCAGCAAAATCATCTTTGTCACCAAGAACGGCCAAAATTGATACGGCTACTGTAAGTATGCCAGCGCTTATTCCTAATACCTTTTTGAAATTTATCTTCATTGGTTGTCCCTCTTTTCTCTTTGGAACTATTATACTCCAAAATTGTGAAATTTTCAACCACGAAAGGACGGTGAAAGAGTGCCGACAAAATCGAATAACACAGGCGGTCAGGGCGGCGCCAGACCGGGCGCAGGACGAAAGAAAAAAGCCCTCACCGACAAGGTGGAGAGCGGCAATCCGGGCGGCAGAACGCTCAAGGTTCTCGACATTCCCGATGTAAGTGGAGTGGATATGCCCAAGCCCCACGATTTCCTCTCCGCTACCCAGCGTGACGGCGGTCAGCTTCAGGCAAAGGAAGTCTATGAGGAAACCTGGAACTGGCTGAAAACCATCGGATGCACAGCCGTGGTATCTCCGCAGCTTTTGGAGCGATACGCCATGTGCGCCGCCCGATGGATTCAGTGTGAGGAAATGACCAGCACCCTGGGATACCTCTCCAAACACCCCACCACGGGAAAACCGATCCCGTCTCCCTTTATCAACATCGGCATCAATTACATGAACCAGGCAAACCGCCTGTGGAACGAAATATACCAGATCGTCAAGGAGAACTGCTCCACCGAATACAGCGGAGCAAACCCACAGGACGATTTGATGGAGCGCCTGCTGACGGCGCGGAAAGGATAACAGCATGATTGAAAAAGTAAATCCCTCACACCCGGATAAAGTGGCAGACCGTATTGCGGGCGCAATCGTAGACCTGGCGTATGCCGCCGAGGAAAATCCCAAAATCGCAGTCGAGGTCTTGATTGGACATGGCGTGTGCCATGCGATCATTGAAACGACCGCAGTTCTGGATAAGGCTGAAATTGCAAGAGCAATTACACGCATCGCAGGAGCCGTTTTCCCGGACATCTGCATTGTAAGCCAGGATAAGCATCTGTCTGACAATCAGGCAGACGGGTTCCACTGCGGTGATAACGGCATTTTCAAAGGAATGCCGCTGACTGAAGAACAGAAAAGGCTTTCTGAAATTGCAAGAGGCATCTATCGGGTGTATTCCTGCGACGGTAAGTATATCCTGGACGGTGACCGCCTGATTCTTTGTCAGAGCAACGCCAAAAAACAGCACCTTCGCGAGGTCTATCCTGACGCTGAAATCAATCCCCTGGGCGACTGGACGGGAGGCACCGATGTGGACACGGGTGCGACCAATCGCAAGCTGGGCAGTGATATGGCGGATTCTGTCACAGGCGGAGGTCTGCATGGCAAAGACCTCTCCAAAGCGGATGTCTCTGTCAATATTTACGCATTCCTCAAAGCACAGGAAACGGGAAAGCCCGTGCAGCTTGTCTGTGCCATTGGGGACGATACCGTGGATGGCAGACCGTATGCTGAGATCGTGGAGATCGCAAAGAAATACATTGATGCTGTCGGCGGCTTTGAGAGGTTTGCGGAATGGGGGTTGTTCTGATGGCAGGAAAAATGACCAGTGAAATGCAGCTCATTTCCATAGCAAAGCTGGTACCCTATCAAAACAATGCCAGGACGCATTCCCCGGCGCAGATACAGAAACTCCGCTCCTCGCTTCGTGAGTTCGGCTTTGTCAATCCCGTCATCATCGACCGGGATTATAATGTCATCGCAGGCCACGGCAGAATTGCCGCTGCCCGTGAGGAAGGCATCACTGAGGTGCCGTGCGTCTTTGCGGATCATCTTACCGATGCGCAGAAGAAAGCCTACATCATTGCCGACAACCGCATGGCAATGGACGCCGGATGGGATGAGGAACTCCTGCGCGTGGAATTGGAAGCTCTCACCGAAATGGGCTTTGACCTCGGAATGACCGGCTTTGACGAAAAGGAACTGGCATCGCTCTTTCCGGCAGATGAAGCCAAAGAGGACGATTTCGATGTGGAAGCCGAGTTGCAGAAGCCAACCTTCACGAAACCCGGTGATGTGTGGACGCTGGGCAGGCACAGGCTCGTCTGCGGCGACAGCACCAAGGAAGAAACCTATACCGCTTTGATGGATGGCGTCAAGGCAAACCTTGTCATTACCGACCCTCCGTACAATGTGAACTACGAAGGCTCGGCGGGCAAAATCAAGAACGACAATATGGCAGACGATAAGTTCTATGAATTTCTCCTTGCCGCTTTTAAGAATATGGAATCGGTTATGGCGCCGGATGCAAGCATTTATGTGTTCCATGCAGATACCGAGGGACTGAACTTCCGCAGGGCTTTTGCCGATGCGGGTTTTTATTTATCCGGGTGCTGTATCTGGAAGAAGCAGTCCCTTGTGCTGGGGCGCTCTCCATATCAGTGGATGCATGAACCTGTCCTCTTCGGATGGAAAAAGAACGGCAAGCACCAGTGGTACACAGGCAGAAAGGAAACCACCATCTGGGAATTTGACAAACCGAAGAAAAACGGCGACCATCCGACTATGAAACCAATACCGCTCCTGGCATAATTCCAGCATGGCAAATTCCGTAGTGCATGATCCCTTTGGAGGTTCCGGCTCTACGCTGATTGCCTGTGAGCAAACCGACAGAATATGCCGAACCATCGAACTTGACGAGAAGTTTTGCGATGTCATTGTGAACCGCTACATAGAGCAAGTCGGCTCATCGGACGGTGTGACCGTTCTTCGTGACGGAAAGACCTGCAAATATGAGGAGGTCGCAAATGCTGAATAAATCATTGACCCTCGGAAGCCTTTTTGACGGCTCCGGGGGTTTTCCTTCGGGTGGGCTCATTTCCGGCATCCCCCCGGTATGGGCATCGGAGATCGAGCCGTTTCCTATTCGGGTAACGACAAAACGGATGCCTTTTCTAAAACACTACGGCGATATTTCCAAAATGGACGGCGGAAAGATCGAACCCGTGGATATTATCACCTTTGGCTCGCCCTGCCAGGACATGAGCGTTGCCGGAAGGCGTGACGGCTTGGACGGAGAGCGTTCAAGCCTTTTTTATGAAGCCGTCCGCATCATCAAAGAAATGAGGTGTGCCACCGATGGCAAGTATCCAAGATACATCGTGTGGGAGAATGTCCCCGGCGCTTTCTCCTCCAACAAAGGCGAAGACTTCCGCTGCGTCCTCGAAGCTTTATGCAAAATCAAAGACAAAGGGATTTCTGTTCCTCAATCTGACAAGTGGCAGTGTGCAGGAGAAATCCTGGCAGACGGTTTCTCCCTTGCCTGGCGAGTGCTGGACGCGCAATATTGGGGAGTTCCCCAAAGAAGAAAACGCATCTACCTTGTCGCAGATTTTGCAGGCGGGAGTGCCGGAAAAATACTATTTGAGTCAGAAGGCCTGTCTGGGCATACTCCGCAGGGCTTCCGCTCGTGGCAAGAAACTGCCGGAGGTGCTGAAGAAAGCGTTGGAGCGGCAGGCATTGATGGCTACAACGGCGATGTAACAGGAGATGTTTCCGCAACCCTCGGCATCAACTGCGGCATGAGTACCGGCAGAAACGGCGTGGTACTCAATGATCAAGGTGGAAACCGTATGGACATTACCGATGATGTGACCTGTACCCTTCGTGCCGAAGCACACCATCCGCCCTGCGTGTTGGATGCGGCGGGATTCTGTACCGAACACTCTGCCAAAGCAAGGTCGATCGGCTATGAGGAAGAACGCTCTCCGACGCTCCGTGCAGGCGTTGTTCCTGCGGCAATTGCTCTTGAAAACCATCCCACCGACAGCCGAGTGAAGCTGTCCGAGGACGGCAATGTGCAGACGCTGACTTCCCGCATGGGAACAGGCGGAAACAATGTGCCGCTTGTACTGAAAATCCGCAAAATGGGATCCCCGAAAAGTCGTCAGACTTTTTGGGGAGAGGACGAGCAGCGAAATGAGCGAGCTTTTCGTGCTTGCACGGAAACGAGGGATATGGAGCTTGTGAGGACGAGTGAGGGTGGCGGCAAGGGTGCTCTTATCCAGGAGGATAAATCCGCAACCCTCTCCTGCAACAATGACCAAACGCTATTTGAACCGTGTGCCTGGGACGGCGGTCAGATTGCTCCGACCCTTACCAAGCAGAATGCAGGCGGCAATCAGCGAATGCCTGACAAGGACAATTTCAACTGCGTTCTCGAAGCCTACGGCATCTGCTCCAAGGATTCCAACTCCATGAAATCCGATAATCCCAATAGTGGATTTTATAAAGCAGACACCACACGAACCCTGGACGGCAACGGCGGCAACCCCTCCTGCAACCAGGGTGGCATTGCTGTGGTGGAAGCCATCCCATTTACGCAGAATCAGCGTGACGAGGTCAGAACCCTTGGCGACAAAAGCGGCACGCTTTGCAAGGCGGCGACCAAACAGCAGACCTACATTCTGCAAGGCTCGATGATCGGTCGAGAGGAAAAGAACGGTCCCCAGGGTGACGGCGTGAACGAGGATGTCAGCTTCACACTGAATACCGTTGACCGCCATGCGGTGTATGCCATGACAACCGGCTCGTATATGCAGACCACGGAAGATCAATCTCCTACGCTGATGGCGAGAGATTATAAAGACCCTGCCGCCGTAGCTTACGGAATCGGCAGAGATACCTTCAACCAGGGGCAAAACGCCAAATTCTCACCATCTGTTTCAGAGGAACTTCAGCCGACCCTCGTAGCAAAAGGTCCGGGTGCTGTGCAGAGCGGATACACCGTGCGGCGCTTAACTCTCACTGAGTGCGCCAGGCTCCAGGGCTTTCCCGACTGGTGGTGCGCAGACCTCGGCATAGAGAATCCCTCCTACGGTGACATCGACTTCTGGACAGAGGTTTTTGAAACACATCGAATGATTATGGGAACATCCACGAAGCCGAAAACTCAGGCGCAGATCATCAAGTGGCTGAAAAATCCCTATTCCGATTCTGCGGAATATAAGATGTGGGGCAACGGCGTGGCGCTGCCATGCGTATGCTTTGTGCTGGCGGGCATTGTCTGGGCGGCACAAAACTGTGACAGATAAGCCGCCGAATCTTTGTGTACTATATTGTCTCGAAATGACTGGCTATTTTCCACACCTGACGGTAATATGTGACTACCAAAAAATAAGGAGGTCATTTCCATGACAATCACAATCAACGCACAAGGTTCGGAACGCAAACGCCTGGTACAGACCATTTCCAAATGGCTGGCCTGTCCGGCACACTACAGCGGCGCACCGACATTTGCCTATCAGATCGATTATTTCACGGTCGATAAAAACGGCAGTCTTTCCTTTGATGACCGTGCCGACAGCGAGGTAATCGAAAGGCTGCTCCAACACATCTATGATGAGGGCTTTAACATCGATCAGAGCCACATCGAAGAGGACGCCGATCAGAAAAATGTTATCGGTGACCCCTCCGGCATCAGCATTCAGTTATCTGCTTCGGAGTTCACAGACGAGGCACTTGCAAACCTTCAAGCCATCGTGGACTCCAAAGGCAGTCTAATCAAGAAAGCACTGGGTGCAGACACACTTCCCATAAACAGGCTTGGTGACCGCATTGATTTTCCCTGGTTCAGACCTTATGCCGATCCGCAAGAGGTGCAGGCGTATATGCATTTCATAACTGCCCTTTGCGATATGGCAAAGAATCAGAAACGCATCACCGCCAAGGAGAAAACGGTGGATAATGAAAAATACGCTTTCCGCTGTTTTCTCCTGCGGCTCGGCTTCATCGGCGCGGAATACAAAGCCGACCGAAAAATCCTGCTCCGAAACTTGAGCGGTTTTTCGGCTTTTAAAGCTCCAAAGAAAGCGGAGGAAAATGAAAATGCCTAAGATTTACAGCTTTACCGAACACAGTTTATCCGTATCAGGAGAGAAAGTCACTCTCCTTGAATTGGTTGAATTTTATGAGAGAACTGTAAAAGAAATCGGTTCCGAATTGCCGAATACCTGGTCAGACCTGATTTTCAAAATCAAGCGAGAATTGGATGAAGAGTTCTGTAAAGAAGTTGATGGGGGGGGCTGATGATGAGTAACGAGATGCTGAAACAATTTTATTGGGGTAAATTAGTTCCCTGGGAAATCAGACAGAGCACATCCGAATTAGTGGAACTTAACGGTGAAATCGATGCGGACATCACATATCTTAAGGAAAAGCTGTCTGCTGCAGACAGAGAGGTTTTGGAACGGCTGGTTTCCAATTTTTTCACCCTCGAATCGGAACAGATCTGCCAAGGTTATATTGATGGCTTCAAGCACGGTTCACTCATGATATTGGAAATCCTTTCGCCCGATAAATCGCTGTAATATACACAATTCACGGCTCAAATCATTGTGTAGTTTATTATCGCAAAATGACTGGATATATCCTCGAAATGACGGTAATATACAGCTACCCAAAGGGGAAAACACCTAAACGGAGGATTGCACAATGAACGAAAGAACCATGCACCAAATCGCAGAAATGAAAAAGCAGACCATCGGGGTCGAGGTTGAAATGAACAGCATCACGAGACAAAAGGCTGCCAAGCTCGCCGCCGAATTCTTCGGCACAGGCAGAAGCCAAAATACCGCAGGCAGAAACGGTTACTGCACCTGGTCGGCTTGGGACACAGACGGCAGAGAGTGAAAATTCCAAAAAGATGTCAGCATAAGCGGACCCGATGATGAGAAATGCGAAATGGTGACTCCGATCCTCCGATACGAGGACATGGAAACCTTGCAGGAGCTGATCCGCAGGCTTCGCAAGGCGGGCGCAAAAAGCGACGCAACAAGAGGATGCGGCGTTCACATCCATATTGGGGCAAACGGACACACACCGCAGAGCCTCCGCAACCTTGCCAACATCATGGCAAGCCACGAGAACCTTTTAACAGACGCCCTTGCCCTTGACAGAAACCGCATCACCCACTACTGTCAAACGGTTGACCCACGCTTCCTTGAAACGGTTAACCGCAGAAAGCCTCGCACAATGGCGCAGCTTGCGGATGCATGGTACGGTAGCCAGGGTGAGAACTACGGCAGAACACGGCACTACAACGGCAGCCGATACCATATGCTCAACCTCCACGCAACCTTTACCAAAGGCACAGTTGAGTTCAGACTTTTTCAATTCGATGCCCCCGCCGATGGCAAGCGGAACGGACTTCACGCAGGACAGCTTAAAAGCTACATTCAGCTTTGCCTCGCACTCAGCCAAATGGCAAAAACGGTAAGAACCGCAAGCCCCAAGCCCCAGCAGAACGAGAACCCCAAATACGCAATGCGGACTTGGCTTCTCCGCCTCGGATTCATCGGTGAGGAATTTGCAACCGCAAGAGAACTTTTGACCCGCCGACTTAACGGTGATGCCGCTTTCCGAAACGGCAGAGCCGCTTGAAGGATTTAGGTTAAATGCCCTGCCCACGACCGCTTCGGCGGTCTTGAGGTGGTAGAAGGACGCTTAACCTAAGTTCTTCAAGAAAGGACGGAACCAATATGGAAAAACGATACTACATTGCATACGGAAGCAATCTGAATGTTCGGCAAATGAGGATGCGATGCCCGTCTGCCAGAATTATCGGAACATCGCAAGTTCCGAACTATGAGCTTTTATTCAAAGGGAGCAAGACAGGCTCCTACCTCACCATTGAACCGAAAGAAAACTCGACCGTGCCTGTTGCGGTTTGGGAGGTAACACCCAGGGACGAAGCTGCCCTTGACCGTTATGAGGGATTCCCCACCTTCTATTACAAAACGGAGATGATGCTTCCTATCAAAGGCATTCGTTCCGGCAAAATCCGTAAGCGGAGGGTATTCGTATATATTATGCACGAGGACAGATCGGTCGGAATACCATCTGCTTATTATCTGCGAACCTGCCTTGAGGGCTATGCCGACTTCGGCTTTGACAGACAGATTCTGATGAACGCTTATATAAATTCAGGGAGGAACAAAGATGAAGAATGAAAATATTGCAAGGATACGAATCTGCCCACGGTGCGGAAAACCTTATTCCGCACCCCCGGCACTCTCGCGCACAGACAATGAAACCCTCTTTTGCCCCGACTGCGGAACGAGGGAGGCTTTGGAGAGTATAGGTGTAAAAGCTGACGAGCAGGAGCAGATCATCAATACTATCCACCGCCATACGCAAAACGTATAAATCGCTGTAATATACACAGTTCCAGTGCTGAATGATTGTTTAGTATATTATCCCGAAATGACTGGATATATCCTCGAAATGACGGTAATATACAGACACAATCAAGAACGGAGGAACAACACCATGATCAAACTTTACAAATTCTACGAGCTCATCAACCGCAACGCAACGGTTACATTGACAAACAGCAAACTCGACACCACCTACTTCGAAGGCAGCATAAAGAACATCCCCGACTGCTACGATGATTGCACAGTTACCGACTTTGAGGTTTCCAATGACGGCGATTTCCTTTTCAGGATCGAGAAATAAGGGAGGACACAAAAATGGAATTCACAACGATTGAAAAACTGCAGATGAGGGTTTCCGCTTCCTACGGTGCGGTTCTCAAGTACGGCGATAAGGTTTTCGTTACAGACATCTTTTGGAAAGGCGGCTTCACCGCAGAGATTTATGAGTTTGTTGAAACTCCCGAAGAGACAGGCTACGGAGACATTGAGTGCCGTCTGAACCTTATTGACAAGGCTGATAAGACCTTCGAGGACAACGGACACGCTATTGCCTGGTGCATTTCAAGAAAGTAAAAACAGACAGATTCACAGGAGCATGAGCCGAGAGGCTCTGTTCCTCGTTATGACAGTTGCGCTGATTACAGTGGCGGCTATTTTTTATACCCATTTTTAGGAGGTGACCGCATTTGCGCAAGCTGAAAACCTACAAACCGACCCGCTTCAAAGCCAAGGACAGCCACTACGATAAAGACGCCGCAGATTTTGCGGTCATGTTTATCGAAAGTCTGTGCCATACCAAAGGCACTTGGGCGGGAAAGCCCTTTGAACTGATTGACTGGCAGGAACAGATCATCCGCGATGTGTTCGGCACGATCAAGCCAAACGGCTACCGACAGTTCAACACGGCATATATCGAAATACCGAAAAAGCAAGGAAAATCCGAACTTGCCGCCGCTGTGGCACTTCTTCTCACCTGCGGTGACGGTGAGGAACGAGCCGAGGTCTATGGCTGTGCTGCCGACCGAAACCAGGCAAAGATCGTGTTTGACGTAGCGGTGGATATGGTTCGGCTCTGTCCGGCGCTTGCCAAGCGTGTGAAAATTCAGGAGTCGCAGAAAAGGCTGACCTATCTGCCGACAAACAGCTTCTACCAGGTGCTGTCCGCCGATGTTGCCAACAAGCACGGCTTCAATACCCACGGCGTTATTTTTGATGAACTGCACACCCAGCCGAACCGAAAGCTATTTGATGTTATGACCAAAGGCTCCGGCGATGCCAGAATGCAGCCTTTATATTTTCTCATCACCACAGCCGGAACAGACACGCAGTCAATCTGCTATGAAACACACCAAAAGGCACTGGACATCATTGACGGCCGCAAGCACGATCCGACTTTCTATCCCGTAATCTACGGTGCATCGGAGGACGAGGATTGGACAGATCCCAAGGTGTGGAAGAAGGCCAACCCTTCTCTCGGCATCACGGTCGGCATCGACAAAGTCAAAGCCGCTTGTGAATCGGCAAAGCAGAACCCCGGCGAGGAAAACTCCTTCCGACAGCTTCGCCTGAATCAGTGGGTCAAGCAGGCTGTCCGATGGATGCCGATGGACAAATGGGACGCCTGTTCCTTTGCCTTCGACCCGGAAAGCCTGGAAGGGCGTGTATGTTACGGCGGTCTTGACCTTTCCTCCACTACGGATATTACCGCCTTTGTGCTGGTGTTCCCACCGGAGGACGAGTATGACAAATACATCATCCTGCCGTTCTTCTGGATACCGGAGGATAACATTGACCTTCGTGTCCGGCGTGACCATGTGATGTACGACCTTTGGGAGCATCAGGGGTATCTGCAAACTACCGAAGGCAATGTGGTGCATTACGGCTTCATTGAGAAGTTCATTGAAGAGCTCGGAACAAGATATAACATCCGAGAAATCGCTTTTGACCGCTGGGGCGCTGTGCAGATGGTGCAGAACCTCGAAGGTATGGGCTTTACAGTCATTCCTTTCGGGCAGGGTTTCAAGGATATGTCACCACCGACAAAAGAACTCATGAAGCTGACCTTGGAGCAGAAACTTGCCCACGGCGGACACCCTGTTCTCCGATGGATGATGGACAATATCTTCATCCGCACTGACCCTGCCGGGAACATCAAGGCAGACAAAGAAAAATCCACAGAAAAAATCGACGGCGCAATTGCCACCATTATGGCACTCGACCGTGCGATCCGCTGTGGAAATGATACCAGTGCTTCGGTATATGATGACCGAGGCATTTTGTTTATATAACGAGGTGAAACAGTGAAAAAAGGCACAAAACATATCGTCTCCATGTCGGGAGGCAAGGACTCCACGGCGATGCTTCTTCGGATGCTTGAAGAAGGAATGCCCGTGGATATTATTTTATTCTGTGATACCGGGCTTGAATTTGACGCCATGTACCGGCACATTGACAAGCTGGAACAGTATATCGGCCGCCCGGTCACGCGGCTGAAATCGGATAAAAGTTTTGAATATCTCTTCTTCGACCATATGCCCAAGAGGAGAAATCCCGAACTGGAAGGCAGACACGGGTTCAGTTGGGCAGGTCCCCATAACCGTTGGTGTACGGCTATGCTGAAAACACGCATCATCGACCGTTATCTCAGGGAGATTTCAAAGGAATATGACCTTGTTCAGTACATCGGCATTGCCGCAGACGAACCGCAGCGGGTACACGAATTCCGCTATCCGCTTGTGGAATGGGGCATGACCGAAGCTGACTGCCTTGCCTACTGCAAAGCACGGGGGTTTGATTGGGATGGGCTGTACGATATTTTCCACCGTGTATCCTGCTGGTGCTGTCCGCTGCAATCCCTTGAGGAACTGAGAAAACTCCGCCGACACTTCCCGGAACTGTGGGAGCGGCTACGATATATGGATAAACACACCTGGCGAACCTTCTTGAAAAACTACTCTGTGGAGCAGTTGGAGGTTCGCTTTGCTTTTGAGGAAGAAAGAGTGGCAAAGGGACTTTCCATCAAAGGAAAGGATTTCTTTACCGAACTGAAAGAAAAACTGAAGGAGGTTTCGTGATATGGGAATCTTCAAAGGGATGTTCCGCTCCAGGGATAAGCCTCAAAACCGCACATCGGGGTCAAGCTACAGCTTTTTCATGGGCGCCACGACCTCCGGCAAAGCCGTGACAGAACGCTCCGCCATGCAGATGACGGCTGTCTATTCCTGTGTCCGTATTCTGGCGGAAGCTGTGGCGGGACTGCCGCTACACCTATACAAGTACACACCGGATGGAGGAAAAGAAAAGGCGATCGGTCATCCACTGTACCGTCTGCTCCACGATGAACCGAACCCGGAGATGAGTTCTTTTGTGTTCAGAGAAACACTTATGACGCACCTGCTTTTGTGGGGCAATGCCTACGCACAGATCATCCGCAACGGCAAGGGCGAGGTCATTGCCCTCTATCCGCTGATGCCGAACCGTATGGAGGTAAACCGGGATAAAAACGGAAAGCTCTACTATACCTACACCACTCAGCAGGAAGATGCCCCTACTCTGAAAGGCTCGGCCGTGTATCTTGACCCGTCCGAGGTACTTCATGTACCCGGACTCGGATTTGACGGTCTTGTAGGCTACAGCCCTATTGCAATGGCGAAGAATGCTATCGGCATGGCTATCGCCTGCGAGGAATATGGAGCAAAATTCTTTGCCAACGGGGCGGCGCCCGGTGGTGTTCTGGAACATCCCGGCACCATTAAAGACCCGCAACGTGTGCGGGAAAGCTGGCAATCCACTTTCGGCGGAAGCGGTAATTCCAACAAGGTGGCGGTGCTTGAGGAAGGCATGAAATACACGCCCATTGCTATCTCCCCGGAACAGGCGCAGTTTCTTGAAACACGCAAATTCCAGATCAATGAGATCGCCCGTATCTTCCATGTGCCTCCGCACATGGTGGGCGACCTGGAAAAATCCAGCTTCTCAAACATCGAACAGCAGTCGCTTGAATTTGTCAAATACACGCTTGAGCCATGGGTGATCCGTTGGGAACAGACTCTTTCCAGAACGCTTTTTTCAGAAGCGGAGAAGAAGGACTACTTCTTCAAATTCAATCTGGAAGGTCTGCTCCGAGGCGATTATGCCAGCCGTATGAGCGGCTATGCCACCGCAAGACAGAACGGATGGATGAGTGCAAACGATATCCGGGAACTGGAAAATCTTTACCGTATCCCGGCGGAAGACGGCGGCGATCTTTATCTCATCAACGGCAATATGCTCCCGATGAAAAATGCGGGTGCTTTTGCAAACACAACAAATTCCGATAAGGAGGAAGAAAACACAAGTGAATAAGTTTTGGAACTTTACCGAAAACGACGATGGTTCCCGCACCCTGTATCTGTGCGGCTCCATTGCCGATGAGAGTTGGTTCGATGATGATGTAACCCCGAAAGCGTTCAAAAGCGATCTGAACGCCGGACAGGGTGACATTGTTGTTTGGATCAATTCACCCGGCGGCGACTGTGTGGCTGCCGCCCAAATTTACAATATGCTGATGGATTACAAAGGCAATGTCACCATCAAAATCGACGGTATCGCAGCGTCAGCCGCATCCGTCATTGCCATGGCAGGTACGAAGGTTCTCATGTCGCCCACAGCACTTATGATGATCCACAATCCTCTCACCATTGCCATCGGTGACAGCGAAGAGATGCAAAAAGCCATTGATATGCTTACTGAAGTCAAGGAAAGCATCATCAATGCTTACGAAATCAAAACAGGGCTGTCCCGTGCCAAGCTGTCCCATCTGATGGATGCGGAAACCTGGATGAACGCAAACAAAGCAATCGAGCTCGGCTTTGCCGACGACCTTCTGTTCAAATCCGAGGAAGGTTCTGCTTCTGCTGAAAACAGCTTTACCTTCAGTCGCCGTGCCGTCACCAATTCGCTGCTTTCCAAGGTGAAAGGCCACAAGCCTGAGAAAGCGGCTGGCACACCCGTTTCCGATCTCGAAAAGAGACTGAATCTTATTAAACCTTAAGGAGGAACTTTACCATGAGTAAAATCAACGAACTGCGCGCACAGCGTGCAAAGACCTGGGAGCAGACGAAAGCGTTTCTCGACTCCCACCGCAAAAACGGCGTCCTCTCTGCGGAGGATACCGCAACCTACGAAAAAATGGAACAGGAGATCGTTGACCTCGGTCACGAGATCGAACGCCAGGAGCGCCTTGACGGCTTTGAGCGTGAGATGAACACTCCTGTCAGCACTCCCATTACGCAGAAGCCCGAAGCCACCAAGGTGGACTCCAAAACAGGCAGAGCTTCCGATGCTTACAAGGACGCCTTCTGGAACCACGCAAGAAAGCGTGACACCTATGAAGTCCGCAATGCCCTCCAGGTTGGCACAGACTCCGAGGGCGGATATCTCGTTCCCGATGAGTTTGAAAACACCCTCATCACGGCATTGGAAAGCGAAAATGTGGTGAGAAGCCTTGCGCACACCTTTACCACCTCTTCCGGCAACCATAAGATTCCCGTAGTTTCCACCAAGGGTACGGCATCCTGGGTGGATGAGGAAGGCGCAATTCCCGAAAGCGACGACGTTTTCGGTCAGCAGCTTATCGGCGCGCACAAGGTCGCAACCATGATCAAGGTATCCGAGGAGCTTCTGAACGATTCTGCTTTCGACCTTGAGGGGTACTTCCGCACAGAGTTTGCCCGCCGCATCGGCAGCAAAGAGGAAGAGGCATTTATCACCGGTAACGGAACCGGAAAGCCCACGGGTATCTTCCATACTACGGGCGGCGCTGAACTCGGCGTTACAACGGCGGCCGGCACGGCGATCACATCCGATGAACTCATCGACCTTTTCTATTCTCTGAACAGCGCATACCGCAAGAATGCCGTATGGCTTTTGAACGACTCTTCCATGAAAGTCATCCGCAAGCTCAAGGATTCCAATGGGCAGTATCTCTGGCAGCCTGCGCTTCACGAGGGCGGTTTTGACACCTTGCTCGGCAAGCGTCTGTATACCTCTCCCTTTGTTCCCGAAATTGCCGCCGGAAAGAAAACCGTGGCATTTGGTGATTTCAATTTCTACTGGATTGGCGACCGTGCGGGCATTACCTTCAAGCGTCTGAACGAGCGTTTTGCAGAAAGCGGACAGATCGGTTTCATTGCATCCAAGAGACTGGACGGCAAGCTGATCCTCCCCGAAGCTGTCAAGGTGCTTCAGATGAAGGGTACTGCTTCATCCACCAATTAATCGAAAGGAGCGGCGGTAGATGGACACTCTTCTTGATAAGGTCAAGGCAAATTTAATCTTGGAACATTCGGCGGATGATGCGCTTCTGAAGGGCTACATCACCGCCGCTGTTTCTTATGCGGAAAGCTATCAGCATATCCCGGAGGGCTACTACTCCGAGAATCCTATGCCGCCTACGACCGAACAGGCCGTTATTATGCTGTCGAGCCATTTCTATGAATCAAGGGATGGCTCGACAGGCGGCTTTTTCGTTGACAGCACAGGGGCGGCACAGCAGACCTGGAACACAGTCAATCTGCTCCTACGCTTAGATCGGAGGTGGAAAGTATGAGTTTCGGTAAAATGAACGGCTTTGCGGAGATCATCCGCACAGAAAGAATAAAAGACAGCGAGGGATTTACCCACTCTGAGGATGTTGTACTTGCCAATATTCGTGTATACCGGGAAGGTCGGCACGGCTCCCGGCGGTGGGCAAACCTTGCGGTCTTTTCAGAAGCAACAGATCTGTTCCGCTTTCGTACCATTCCAGGTGTAACTGTCACGACCGACTGCTTCATCTTATGTGACGGTGACCGCTTCGACATTACCTCCGTGGAGGATGTCAAAGGCAAAGGAATGTACACGGAGGTGCTTGCAAAGAGGGTGATGCCGAGTGGCTAAAGCACAGATGATGATGCCGGAGGATTTCCTCCGCAAGCTATCCACCTTGGGAAGCAAGACGGATGATATCTCCGAAAAGGTGCTGGTAGCCGGCGGCGAAGTGGTTCTCTCAAAGGTGAAAAGCAACCTATCCGCTGTGATTGGAAGCGGAACGGCTTTTGACTCTCGTTCCACGGGTGAACTGGAACGCTCTCTCGGCTTGTCCCCGGTAAAGGTGGATAAGAACGGCAATCACGATATCAAGATCGGCTTTGCCGAGCCTCGTTCCGATGGAGATAGCAACGCAAAAATTGCCAACATCATCGAATATGGCAGGCACGGTCAGAGGGCAAAGCCTTTTTTGAAGCCTGCCAAAAGCGCATCCAAATCTGCCTGCGAGGAAGCGATGAAACGGACATTTGATGAGGAGGTCGGAAAGCTGTGAGCATTTTAGAAGAACTTCAAATCGTGCTGGGCAGTCTGCCTGCACCCATCGAGACGGGCGTCTTTTCAGAAAAAGCCCTGGATGAATACCTGGTGCTTGTTCCCTTGACGGACAGCTTTGCGCTTCACGGAGATAACGCACCTCTTGTGGATGTACAGGAAGTGCGCATTTCCATTTACACCAAGGGCAGCTATACCAAACTGAAAAATGCGGTGGTTCGGAAACTGCTGAGTGCAGATTTCACCGTCACCGCACGGCAATACATCGGTTATGAAACCGAAACGGGCTATCACCACTACAATGTGGACACAGCCAAGCACTATGAATACGAAACGGAGGAATAAAATCTATGGCAACAATCGGTCTGGATAAACTTTACTATGCCAAGATCACCGAAGATGAAAACGGCGAAGAAACCTACGGCACCCCTTCTCAGCTTGCCAAAGCAATGACCGCCGATTTGTCGGTGGAACTGAACGAAGCAACGCTGTACGCCGATGACGGCGCGGCAGAGATCGTCAAGGAGTTCAAGAGCGGTACGCTCTCATTGGGTGTCGATGACATTGGCAATACGGTGGCTTCCGATCTTACAGGCGCTACCATTGACGCAAACAAGGTGGTGGTTTCCGCATCCGAGGACGGCGGCGATCCCGTGGCGGTGGGATTTCGTGCCAAGAAATCAAATGGTAAATACCGTTACTATTGGCTCTATAGAGTCAAGTTCGGTATTCCCGCTACCAATCTCGCCACCAAGGGCGACAGCATCACCTTTTCCACGCCCACCATCGAAGGCACGATTATGCGCCGCAACAAGGCGGACGCATTCGGCAAGCATCCGTGGAAAGCGGAGGTCACCGAGGGAGATACCGGGGTCACGGCTTCGGTCATTACGGATTGGTACAAGCAGGTGTATGAGCCTGTAAAAACAGCAGCCGCATCGGGAGGCAGCAAGTAATGGATAAGGAACGCAGCGCAGTTATCAATATCGGCGGTGAGGAATACACTCTTGTCCTCACCACGAAGGCGACGAAGGAAATCGCCGGACGCTACGGCGGTCTTGAAAACCTCGGAGATAAGCTGATGAAATCCGAGAACTTTGAAATGGCAATCGGTGAGATCGTGTGGCTGATTGCCTTGCTCGCCAATCAATCCATTCTCATTTTCAACATCAAGAACAGGGATAATCCCAAGCCTCTGCTCACCGAGGAAGAAGTGGAGCTTCTCACTGTTCCGTCCGATCTTGCGGAGTATAAATCCGCTATTATGGAGGCTTTGTATAAGGGTACGAAGCGCAATATTGAAAGCGAGAATGACCCAAAAAACGCGCAAGTCGGGTAACAGACGAGGAACTGTTTACCCGGCTTTTCTATTACGGCATCGCCCAGCTTCATCTTTCGTGGGATGAAACCTGGCTGATGCCGTTTGGCTTGCTCCTCGACCTTTGGGAATGCCACAAGCAGTATAACGGGCAGGCAGTTCCCAAGCGGGAGCGATTCATTGATGACATTATTCCAGATGGAATCTGACGAAAGGACGGTGGTGTGAATGGCAGATAACTTCGGACTGAAAATCGGGCTGGAAGGCGAAAAGGAATTCAAGAAGGCGCTGTCTGACATCAACTCGTCCTTTAAGATTCTCGGCTCGGAAATGAAGCTGGTAGAATCCCAGTTCGGCAAAAACGATACCTCGGTGAACGCTCTGACGGCACGAAACCAAGTGCTGAACAAAGAGATCGAAGCACAGAAGCAAAAAATTGATACCCTCCGCTCGGCTCTGGAAAACGCCGCTTCTTCCTTTGGGGAAAACGATAAGCGCACCCAGGCGTGGCAGATACAGCTGAACAATGCCGAAGCCGCTCTCAACAACATGGAGCGAGAGGTTTCGGATAACGAAAAAGCCATTGACGCCATGTCCGAAGAAATGGTCGATGCGGAAAAGGCTGCAGACGGGCTGGGCGATGAAGTGGAGGAAACCGGCAAGCAAAGTGATGAAGCCGGAGGAAGGTTTGAGAAATTCGGCTCTGTTCTGAAATCCGTGGGCAAGGTGCTGGCAGTCACTATGGCCGCTATCGGCACCGCCGCTGTCGCTGCAGGCAAAAAGCTGTACGATATGGCAAACGAGGTAGCCGAAACCGGGGACGCCATAGACAAGACCTCCCAGAAGATCGGCATCAGCGCCGAGTCCTATCAGGAATGGGATTATGTGTTCCAGCGTTGCGGAACGGATGTAAACAATCTGCAAAGCGGCATGAAAAAGCTGTCCGGTGTAATCACAGATGCCGCGAGCGGTTCTGATTCTGCGGCGCAAAAGCTGTCGGCAGTCGGCCTTTCTATCGATGACCTGAACGGAAAAAGCCAGGATGAACAGCTTTCTGTGGTGATATCCGCACTTCAGAAAATGGAGAGCGGTGCGGCTCGAACCAAGGCGGCAAATGACCTGCTGGGTAAATCCGCTGTCGATATGGCGGCGGTACTCAATATGACCGCAGAGGAAACTGAAGCCTTAAAGCAGGAAGCCCAGGACTACGGCATGATCATGAGCAACGAGGCCGTTGCCGCTTCCGCCGCCTTTGAGGACAGCCTTACAAAAATGCAGGGCACCATAGGCGGTCTGAAAAATCGGATGGTTGGCGAGCTTCTCCCCGGCATCACCATGATTATGGACGGTTTTTCCGACCTGGTTGCCGGGAATAAGCAGGCAGGAGAAGAAATTACAAACGGTGTGACTTCTGTTATTGAGACGGTCACCGAGATGATCCCCCAGGCGGTGGAACTCATCAGCTTAATTGCTTCCGCCATTTTGGAGAGTGCACCTTCCATTATCCGCGCTCTTGCCGAGGGAATCATCAATGCCATTCCAACCCTTCTGCCTGTGGTTCTGCAGGTCATTACGGAACTGGTAACGGTACTGCTTGAACTGCTGCCGCAGATTGTAAACGCAGGAATGCAGGTCATTGCTTCTCTGATTATCGGCATCGCACAGGCACTCCCAACGCTCATACCGCAAATGGTGGAAGTCGTGATGCAGATGGTGCAGACGCTGATCGACAACCTGCCGCTTATCCTGGATGCGGCGCTTCAACTGATCATGGGTCTTGCGGAAGGCATTCTGAACGCCATCCCGGTGCTGATTGACGCCCTGCCGGAAGTGATTTTGTCCATTGTGGATTTCCTTTTGGACAGCATTCCGCAGATCATCGAAACAGGCATCAAGCTGCTCACCTCTTTGGTAGATGCTCTGCCGGAAATCATCACGGCTATTGTAGAAGCAATCCCAAAGATCATTGACGGCATTATCAATGCGGTCATCGGAGCCATTCCGCTTATCATCGATGCGGGCATCAAACTGCTGGTTTCGCTGATTCAGGCACTGCCGCAGATCATTACCACCATCGTTGCCGCCATCCCCAAAATCGTCAGCGGCTTGGTGGACGCTGTCCTCGGCAACCTGGATAAGATCATCCTGGCTGGCGTGGATCTGTTTGTTGCCCTGATTGAGAACCTCCCGACCATCATCGTGGAGATCGTCAAGGCAGTACCGCAGATTATTGCGGGCATTGTAAAGGCGTTCGGCTCTCTCATGGGCAAGATCGTTGAGATCGGCGGCAATATTGTCAAAGGCTTGTGGGAAGGCATTACCGGGCTTGCTTCCTGGCTGTGGGATAAAGTTTCCGGCTGGATTTCCGGCATTTGGGACGGTATCTGCAGCTTCTTCGGCATCCATTCACCCTCAAAGGAAATGGCATGGGTCGGTGAAATGCTTGTCAAAGGTCTGTCCGGCTCCATTGAGGACAACGGCGACGAAGCCGTGAAAGCCGCAGAGAGGGTATGGCGGCAGATATTGACGGGGTCATGAACGACCTTGCTCACGATATGCAGACAACTCTGCCCACCGATTTTGATTTGACAGGCAATGTCCGTTCTTCTTTGGGCGGCACATCCGGTTTCGGTGGTTTTTCCATCGCTCTCAACATCACTAACTTCAATAACTACTCCTCGGAGGATATCCGCCAGCTTACAAATGAAGTCATGGAGACGGCGAACCAGTTCGCCATGCGGAAAGGAGTGGTATTTGCATGAGTTATTTTACCTATAACGGCCGCAGTTCTGAAGAGTTCGGTCTGCATATCGAAAAGAAGGATGTGTTTTCCGCACCGGAATACGACGCAGGTTTCACTTCCATTCCCGGCAGGAGCGGCGACCTCATTGTTTCAAACCGCCGCTTTGCGAATGTCAAGGTGACCTACACGGTGTTCCTGGCACGGAAGAATATTGCCGCTCTTGCGGATGTGCTTCGTGCGGTGAAAGGCTGGCTCTACACCGCGCCGGACAGATACCATGCGATTACCGACTCCTACGATACGGGTTATCTCCGCTGTGGCGTGATCAGCGGTTCGCTGGACATTGAGGAACAGTTTAACAAGCTGGGCAGTTTTCGTGTGACCTTCAGCTGCAAGCCTTTCAAATACAGCTTGGAGGGCTTGCAGGAAATCACTGTCGAGAACGGCGGCGGTATCTTTAACCCGGAAGCGTTCACAGCAAAGCCGGTTATTACACTAATGGGCACGGGGAATCTGACGCTGACGCTTCAAAGCGGTGGGTACAGCAAGACCTGGAATTTCAAAGGCATTACAGACGGCGTGGTGTGCGACAGCGAACAGATGAATTTCTATTACGGCACAACGCTTCTGAACGACAAGGTTACAGGTGACGGCTTTCCCGAACTGCCGCCCGGTGAAACGGTGCTGACGGTAAGCGGCGGTGTGTCGGAGATCAAGATAATCCCAAGGTGGTGCTGCCTATGATCCCTGTACTCTATGCCCCCGGCACCACCGACTTCTCCACTTTTGGTATCGGCACTCTGACAGATACCGTCTCCTGCGAGGTTACCGAGGAGCGAAACGGTCTGTTTGAGTGCCTTTTGAAATATCCCGTCACAGGACAGCACTATGGCAGGATCGCCAAGGAATGCATCATCAAAGCAAAGCCCAACGATACGGCAAAGCCCCAGGCATTCCGCATTTACCGCATCACAAAACCGCTTAATGGCATTGTGAGCATTTACGGTCAGCATATCAGCTATGACCTTGCAAATGTCCCGGTGATGCCATTTGCCACGGAAAGCCGCTCACCGCAGCTTATCCTCTCTCAGCTGCTCGCAGGTGATTCCCGCTTTACCGGCTGGACGGACTACAGCGAATCAAAGCCGTTTTCAGTCACACAGCCGAAAAGCGTCCGTGCCTGTCTCGGCGGTTCGGAAGGCTCCATGCTTTCCAAATGGCACGGAGAGTATGAATGGGACAACTTCACGGTCAAGTTCCATACCCACCGAGGCGTGAGCACCGGCGTGGTCATCGAGTACGGCAAGAACCTCACGGCTTTGGAGCAGGACGAGGATAACAGCGGCGTTTACACACAGCTATTGCCCTATGCCGTGTTCACAGCAGAAGGTGCGGAAGGTGAAACGGTGGTTACACTCCCGGAGGAAACGCTTCCCATCGTGTCAAGTGAAATGGTGCGTGAGAAAACGCTGATTATGGACTTCACCGACCGCTTTGACGGCAGTATGGCTATCACGGAAGAAATGCTCCGTGCCGCGGCAAACTACTATATCCGGGATAATCCCCTTGGAGCGACTGTTCCCACGGTGAAGGTGTCCTTTGAACCGCTCTGGAAACAGCCGGAATATGCGTCACTTTTGGAGCGTGTCAGCCTTTGCGATACCGTCACCATCCGTCACTCGGCGCTTGGAGTAAGTGTATCCGCTATGGTCGTTCAGACGGTCTATGACTGTCTTGCGGAGCGATACACGAGCATTACTCTGGACAGTGAAAAGTCCTGTATGATCACCACGATCTCCGAAGTGCAGAACTCCGTCAGCAAGGTGCAGACTACCGTGGGACGGTTTCCGAAACTCCTGCAGACAGCCATCGGCAATGCGACTTCACTCATTACCGGGCAGAGCGGCGGTTATGTGGTGCTGCACGGCGATGAAAACGGTCAGCCTTACGAACTGCTGATACTGGACGCGCCGAACATCAACGACGCCGTCAATGTCTGGCGTTGGAATGTGGGCGGACTCGGCTTTTCCCATAACGGCTATAACGGTCCCTACGAGACAGCCATCACCGCTGACGGTCAGATTGTGGCGGACTTCATCACCTCCGGATCACTGGTGGCAAACATCATCAAGGCAGGCGTGATCCAATCTCAGGACGGCTCGTCCTATTGGGATTTGGAAACGGGAGAAGTCGTACTTCGAGCCTATGCCACCAGCAAAGAGGTGACCGAAGTCAGCGACCGCGTCACCGAAATTGAGGAGCAGAAGATGTACCGCCTGGTGATCACCTCATCCAACGGGAACATCTTCAAAAACGGCAATATCGCCACCACACTGTCGGCAGAGGTCTACTCCTGGGATGAAAACATCACGGACAGTCTTGACCCTAACCAATTTGTCTGGACTCGTGTTTCTGAGGACGCCGATTCCGACAAGCTGTGGAATGCCGCTCACTACGGCGGCGCAAAGAAGATTTATATCACCACAGAGGATGTAAATGTGCGAGCCACCTTTTTCTGCGACCTCATCGATACCGCAACCAGGCAGAGTTTACTTTAGGAGGACTTTACATGGCAAATGAACCAACTACCGATACTGGAACACCTGAAACTTCAAACAATCAAGGAGGAACTCACATGAGCAAAGCACAAGGCCAATTTACCATTATCGACTACAATGACGCCCTGACACTTACGGGGTACATTGGGTCAAATCTCGCAAAAACACAGATGTTTAACCCCGACAACAACACCTACACCCCAAGCTGGGCGTCCACCAATCTGGTTCTGACTCCCAGTCTGTATGTCATCGGCACTACCGCCGACAAGATCACATCCACCGAGGTCACATCGGTGAAGTGGTATGTGGGCAGTTCTACGACCGCTATCACTTCATCCGGCAACTATGCTTTGAGCGGTACGAAAAGCCATATTCTCACCGTCAAGGCCAATGTGATGGCGGGGCTGCCCGGCATCGACTACCGCTGCGTTATCACCTATAAAGACCCGTCCACGGGACTTTCCATCACCCATCCGCTGACGATCAGTTTTTCGAGGGTAGTCAACGGCGGTGGTATCGTAGACCTGCTTGTCACCACGCCGAGCGGTAATGTATTCAAGAATGCAGAGGTGTCTACCCTTACTGCAAAGGCGGAGCTTTGGAGAGGTTCAAGCGTAGATACCACCAATGTCACCTACAAGTGGGCAATGATGGATCCGTCTGTAACGGCATCCTCCTCCGCAGGATATGACGCCGATTTTGGAGTGGGCTGGAAGAAGCTGACTGACGCATCGGGCAAATTCAGCGGAACGGCAACTGCCACACTTACCGTTTACGCCGCATCGGTAGACAGCTACGCTGTGGTCAAGTGCATGGCAAAAGACACCGATTCTGCCTCCAACACCTACAACTCCAAGTTTTATGATGTAGCCACCTTCATTGACAACTCCGATCCCATTCAAGTGGTAATTACCTCCACGGGCGGGGATGTGTTTAAGAACGGTCAAGGCTCTACCACATTGACTGCTGTCTGCTATCAGGCGGGAACGGAAATCGACTCCGCAGGACAAGGCACCTACACCTGGACGAAGTATGACAAGGACGGTTCAATCGACACCGCCTGGGGTACGAACGGAAGTAAGACCGGCAAAACGCTGGCGGTCGGAACAGCGGATGTTGATACCAAGGCGACCTTCATGGTAGTCGTTACGCTGTGAGGAGGTGGGGTCATGCGGGCAATTGCTCAATTCACCATTTTAAACATCTGTGATGTAGTTACGGCAAACGAGCCGCCCGCTGACCCCTACTTCGGTCAATTATGGGTGGACACCTCGTTTGTGCCGCCGCAGACAAAGGTATGGAACGGCAGTGCGTGGGTAGCGGAAAACGATCTGGAAACCCTGCGTACTGCCGTTTCCACCAATACCACCCGCATTGCTGAATTTCAAAACACCGCCGATGGGCTGAACAGCTATGTTTCCTCGCTCACGGAAACTGTGGAAACCATATCCAATGACCAAGGCGTGGTAGAGGAACGGGTGCTGGAAGCCGAAAGCAAGCTGTCACAGCTTCAGCAGACGGTGGAGGGATTGTCACTCACCTTTGAGGAACAGTATATCGGCGGTATGAACTTCGTCCAGAACTCCGCAGGACTGAACGGCATGACGGACGACTGGACATACAGCGGAACGGTCACGACCGACACTTCCACGGATGTGCAGAGCAACACGGCATCCGATTCCGCTTTTGTGCTTGGTGCGACTTCTTCGCTTTATCAGAACATTACGGGGCTTGTAACGGGCAGAAGTTACATTCTGACCCTGCGTGCAAAAAAGACCTACTCGTCCTATTCGGGCTATTTCCGTGTAAAGTACAACGGCGGCAAGTATCTGTATGCTTTCAACACCACAGGATCTTTCGGCTGGACTGACTATGTCATCAATATTCCCGAAATCTCCGATTCCACCATTCAGATATATGCCTATTCCCGTATGGCTTCGCTGTACATCTCGGACATCATGCTGACCGAAGGATCAATGCCGCGAAAGTGGACGCCTGCACCCAATGAAATCTATACCAGCGAGGTCAAGATCGACAAGCGCGGCATTGAGGTTTCCAACAGTGCATCGTCACAGCGGACGGTCATCACCAACACGGAGTTTGCGGGCTATTACAATGACGAGGTCATTTTTACGCTGAATAAAGACGAAACACAGACCAAAAAGACCACGGTGGACGGTGAACTGACCGTAGGCAGAACTAAATTTGTACCGATGCCTACAGCTTCCGAAGGGCTGAACATCGTTATTCTCGATTAAAGGAGGGATAGCCAAATGGCAACATGGACGAGCGGCTCCTATGAAGGCCGCTATCTGCAGCTTACCATCACGGAAACAGTGAATGTTGCTGCCAATACGTCAACCCTGAACTGGACGCTGACCTCCGCAGGCGGCTCAGCCAATTACTACACGGTAGATGCCACGACCGTTACCATTAACGGGACACAGGTCTACTACAAGGCGAGAACCGATTGGGATGACCGGGTATTCCCGGCGGCAAAAGGCTCCACAAGCGGAAGTATTACGGTAGCGCATAACACTGATGGAACAAAATCAATCACGGTGGGATTTTCCACCCGTGTCTATGTCTACGGTCCGCAGGAATACGGCGGCAGCATGACGCTGACAAACATCGACCGAACCGCGCCGACCGTTTCCTTTTCCACAAGCGGCATTACTGCGAATGGCTTTACAATTTCCGCTTCATCTTCTGCGACGGCCGACATCTGGCAGTATAGCACGAATAACGGATCAAGCTGGGTGCAGTTCTCCACGACCGCAGGCACAAGCGCATCAGTAACCCTTTCTTCGCTGTCCCCAAACACCAGCTATACGGTAAAGGTGCGGGCAAGGAAAAAATCCAACCAGGTCTACGGAACTTCCGGCAGCGCAACGGTCAAAACCCTGGGTGGTGCTGTGGTCAACAGCGTCAGCACTGTTACGGCAGATAATGCCACGGTGAGCATAACCATCAACGCCACGGTGTATGAGGCATCCTACACTAACACGCTGGCGATCAAAAACGGCAGTACCACTTATCTGACAATCTCTGGGTTGTCCTGGTCGAAAGGCACGGCAAACCTCACGGTTACGCTTACGGCGGCACAGCGTACTGCGCTTTTGAATGCGATGGCTTCCATCAAATCCTTCACAGGTACTTTTGCTGTAACTACTTACAGCGGCTCTACGCAGATCGGCAGTACATCCTCTGCGACAGCGACCGTGCAGACCACCTCTGCAAATTCTGCGCCGACTCTATCCGGCTTTACCTATGAGGACAGCTACAGCACGACCACGAATATTACAGGCAATAACCAGTTGTTTATTCAGAGTCATTCCACGCTGAAGGTCACGCCGGGTACAGCAGCGGCGAAAAACGGTGCATCCATTTCAAGCTACTCGGCCACCTGCAACGGATTAACTGTTTCGAACACTACCGGCTCTGCCATGACTGTAGGCAAGATCATGAAATCCGGCAGTGTAACGGTTACTTTGACGGTCACCGATTCGAGGGGCTATACGGCAAGCATATCGGAAACCATCATAGTGATTGCTTACGCAAAACCGAAGCTGTCCTCGGTCACTCTGCGTCGTACCAATGAGATAGAAGCGGAAATGCAGTTAAAGTTCAACGGCACCATCTCCGCCATTTCCGTGGACGGGACGCAGAAAAACAGCGTTCAGTATGTGCGGTATCGGTACAAGCTGACAAGCGAAACCTCTTATAGCGGTTACTACAGCATTCTATCCTCGACTACCCGCAGTGGCACTTCTTTCAGTTTTTCCAATCTGGAACTCTGCAATCTGGATGCAGGCGCATCCTATGACTTCCATCTGCAGATACAGGACAGACTTTACTCGGCAAGCTCACTGGACCTTTATTTCGTTATTCCGCAGGGTACGCCCTTGGTGGCGCTCCGGAAGATGAAGGTAGGCATCAATACCCCGACGCCCGAAGCCGCCCTCGATGTGGTGGGGGATGTTAAGGTGTCCGGCCAAATGACTGCCGGTTCGGTTGCGGCTGTCTCTTTGAGCGGCACGCTGCCAGTGTCAAATGTATCCGGCACTCTGCCTGTCAGCAAGGGTGGTACAGGTGCGACAACCATTGCCGGAGCAATCGCCATGCTTATCAATTCGGAAACGATAAGCCCAAAGATCGTAAATATTGGGGCAAATCAGTATTATACCAGTTCGGCGCATGGCATCAACATGAACAACTCCGATATTGTCGGTGCTAACGGATTATACTTTCAAGATGCAGCGGATTCAGCCGGAGAAGGCATCAACTTCTACCGAGGCACTGATACATGGGATAGGCTGTATGCTTACGCAGGCGTATTGTATTTTGCACCGAACCAGGCGTCTGCAACTCACCCAGGCACTCGGTACACAGTCTATCATTCGGGCGGTGCTACGATTCCCGTCAGCAAAGGCGGCACGGGCAGCACAACCGCTGCGGGAGCAAGAAGCGGTCTGGGCATTGCCTGCACAGCGCTCTTCAGCGGAACGCTTACAATGGGCAGTACAACAGTCAACTACGGCAGCTACAAAGCCTACATCATTGTGGGGCAGCCGACCTCATCCTCGTCCCGCTGTGCGATCACACTTCCTGCCGGGGTGATTACAACGTCAGCTGTTCATTACCAGTTCGCAGACGAAACCAATTATTACAGTTTCAATCTCTCTTATTCAGGCACAACCCTGACTGTTCAATATAAAAACAGGAACAGTTCCGGGCAGATACTCGCCATCTACGGCGTCAACTAAAGGAGGCTCTATGATAGTTCTGACTGACCCTTCCGGCTTTGTCACCAGCTTTGCGCTGATCGGAGTTTTGGACGGTGGCATTGAGGTCCAAGATCCCACGAATCTTACGCATTTCACCGAACATTTCTCTTCCTACAGGATAAGCGGCAATGAACTGTCCTTTGATGCGGCGCAGGATGAATCCGTATCCACAGAAGCTAAAAAGGCAGAGTTCCGTACGCTTCGTGAAAAGGAGTGCTTTTCGGTTATCAACCGAGGTGAGCTTTGGTACGGCACATTGTCATCAGAGCAAACGGAGGAACTCAAAACCTGGTATGCTGCGTGGCTCAATGTTACGCAAACCCTCGCTGTGCCGGAGCGACCGGCATGGCTCAATTAAGGAAAGCGGCATCTCGAAAGAGGTGCTTTTTTCATATCAAATTTTAAGGAGGACAAACACAATGAAAGAATTATGGACGACCATTCAGCTTATTTTCGCCGGAATCGGCGGCTGGCTCGGATGGTTCTTGGGAGGATGTGACGGCTTGCTTTTTGCGCTTGTTGCCTTTGTAGTCATTGACTACATCACTGGCATTATGTGTGCTGTGGTGGACAAGAAGCTGTCCAGCACCGTGGGCTTCAAGGGCATTTTTAAGAAGGTGCTCATTTTTGCCCTTGTCGGCGTGGGACACATTCTTGACACCCGTGTCATCGGCGCAGGCTCGGTACTGCGTACCGCCGTCATTTTCTTCTACCTTTCCAACGAGGGCATCTCGCTCCTCGAAAACGCAGCCTACCTTGGGCTGCCTATCCCCAAGAAGCTGAAATCCGTTCTGGAACAGCTTCACGACCGCAGCGAAAAGGAGGACGAATAATATGGCTTACACAAACAGTTCCATGGTGGTCTACACCAAGCTCAGTCCGAACCACTCCGGGCAGAGAACCCATGCAATCGACCGCATCACACCCCACTGCGTGGTGGGTCAGTGCTCGGTGGAAACACTGGGCAATATTTTTTATCCCACATCCCGTCAGGCAAGCTCTAACTACGGCATCGGCACAGACGGCAGAGTCGCTATGTATGTGGAGGAAAAGAACCGCTCCTGGTGTTCTTCCTCTAACGCCAACGACCAGAGGGCGATTACGATTGAATGTGCCAGCGACACCACAGAGCCGTATGCGATGAACAGTAAGGTCTATGAAACGCTCATCAAGCTCTGCACAGACATCTGTAAGCGCAACGGCAAGAAAAAGCTGCTCTGGCTTGGGGATAAGGACAAAACGCTGAACTACTCTCCGAAAGCCGATGAGATGATCCTCACCGTCCATCGCTGGTTCGCTAATAAATCCTGCCCTGGCAACTGGCTCTATGCCAGGCTCGGTGACCTTGCTTCCAAGGTTACAGCGGTGCTGGGCGGTGATACCAAAACCGCTGAATCCGCAAAGCCCGCAGTCTCTGCCGTCAAGGCAGGCGACCTTGTGAAGATTACGGGAGCGAAATATTACGGCGGTCAGACAATCCCGTCCTGGGTCAAGGCAAAGAACTGGATCGTTCACAGCGTGTCTGGCGACCGTGTTGTCATCAACAAGAGCGAGGACGGAAAGAACGCCATCATGTCCCCGGTGAGGGTGTCCGATCTTTCGCTCGTATCCGCAAAGCCTGCCGAAACCTATCGTGTACATACCGTTGTCCACGGCGATACCCTCTGGGCAATCGCTCAAAAATATCTCGGCAAGGGAAACCGCTACACCGAGATCGTGATGCTCAACGGTCTGAAATCCAATGTCATCTACAGCGGTATGAAGCTGAAGATTCCCAACTAAGCACACAGCCCGCCGTTCCTTTTCGGAGCGGTGGGCTTTATTTTTTTGCTCAAAAATCCGTGTTGTTTTTCGGCCAAACGGCAAATTCACCTCCAGTGGGTAGTGAGGAAGCCCCTCAGATTGGAGGACCCCACTATGACGGATTTGCAGAAAGAACAAATCAAAACCTTGCGTTTACAGGGCATCGGTTATGTAAAAATCGGTGAAATGCTCGGTATTTCAGATAATACAGTACGATCATTCTGCCGCCGCAACGGTCTGGGTGATGCGGCAAAGAACACGATTGCCTGCAAGCACTGCGGGAAGCTGATAAAAATCATCCCCAGACAGAAACCTCGGAAGTTCTGTTCGGATGCCTGCCGGACTGCCTGGTGGAACAGCCACCCAGACTGCGTGGATCGGAAAGCTGTTTATGCCTACACCTGCGCCCACTGCGGTAAGCCTTTCACCGCATACGGAAATAAAGAGCGTAAATATTGCAGTCACAACTGCTACATTTCCGACCGTTTCGGAGAGGAGCGTGATGCCCGTGACTGATGATTACCGTGCCAGACTGGAACGCTACCTAGCATCTATGCTCCAGGCGAAAAGGATGCTGTCGATGGGGATTTTAACCCCAGATGATTACGCCATAATTGATACAATGCAGGGCGAGAAATTTGGAATATCTTCGTGTAGTTTATATCGCGGGATTGACTTGATATATAGTGGTTTCAGAGGTAATATGTCACACTACGAGGAGGTGACAAAATGCCAAGAGCAATAACCATTGTACCAAAACCACCGAAACTGGAGCAGAAAAAGCGAGTTGCAGCCTACGCCCGTGTGTCGAGCGGCAAGGATGCCATGCTCCACTCGCTATCCGCACAGGTCAGCTACTATAGCGACCTCATCCAGAATCACGATGACTGGCTCTATGTCGGCGTGTATGCTGATGAAGCCAAGACCGGCACAAAGGAATCCAGAGCAGATTTTCAGAGACTTATCGCTGACTGCCGTGCCGGAAAAATCGATATGGTGATTACAAAGTCCATCTCCCGCTTTGCACGAAACACGGTCACATTGCTGCAGACCGTCCGTGACTTCAAAGCCTGGGGGGTGGACATTTTCTTTGAGGAACAGAATATCTACACTATGAGCGGTGATGGCGAACTGATGATGACTATCCTGGCATCCTACGCACAGGAAGAAAGCCGATCCGCCAGTGAGAACCAGAAATGGCGCATCAAGCGGAACTTCGAGGAAGGGATGCCCTGGAACGGGGCTATGCTCGGATACCGACTGAAAAGCGGTCGGTACGAGATCATTCCAGAGGAAGCAGACATTGTCCACCGCATTTATGATGAGTACCTTTCCGGCGATGGCTACCTTACCATTGCCAAGAGACTGAATGAGGACGGCATCCCGTCACGCTTCGGTAAACAATGGGGTCAGTCCGTAATTTCAAAGATACTCAGCAACTACACCTATATGGGAAATCTGATTTTACAGAAAACCTTCCGTGAGAACCACATCACCAAGAAAACCATCATCAATAACGGTGAACTGCCCAAGTACCACGCAGAGAACGCCCACGATGCCATCATTGACATGGAGACCTTCCAAGCGGTGCAAGCAGAGAAAACCCGACGGGCGGCTCGGTTCTTGAAGAAGCCTGCGTCCAAGAAAGCGTACCCTTTCACAAGCCTTCTGGTCTGTGACGGCTGCGGAAAGAACTATCGGCGCAAGGTCACGAAAACGGGTTCCGTCTGGGTTTGCGGTACATTCAATTCGATAGGCAAAGCCGCCTGTGCTTCCAAGCAGATCCCCGAAGAAACCTTGCAAGCAGTGACCGCAGAAGTGCTTGGGCAGGTGGATTTTTCAGAGGAATTACTCCGCAGGCTCATAAAGAGCATCCTGGTCTGCAACGGGAATGTGCTGATTTTTCACTTCTTTGACGGCTCGGAAGTCACACGAAAATGGAAAGACCGCTCACGCAGTCAAAGTTGGACGGTCGAGATGAAAGCTGTTGCCCGTCAAAAAGCCCTGGAAAGGAGGAACCAGAATGCCTAAAGTTACAATGATACCTGCAACCATAAACCCACTGACGCATCTGCCTTCGGTGGCAGCACGGAAAAGACGTGTCGCTGGATACGCCCGTGTTTCCACGGACAGCGATGAGCAGTTCACCAGTTATGAAGCCCAGGTTGATTACTACACCAAATTCATACAGTCCAAGCCGGAATGGGAGTTCGTAAAAGTCTATACGGACGAGGGCATTTCCGGCACTAACACCAAGCGCCGTGAGGGGTTCAAAGAAATGATAACCGATGCCTTGGACGGCAAAATTGACCTCATCGTAACAAAATCAGTCAGTCGGTTTGCCCGCAACACGGTTGACAGCCTGGTCACCATCCGAAAGCTGAAAGAGAACGGCGTGGAGTGCTACTTTGAAAAAGAGGGCATCTACACCTTTGATGGCAAGGGCGAACTGCTCATCACTATTATGTCCTCTCTGGCCCAGGAAGAAAGCCGCAGCATTTCCGAAAACATCACCTGGGGACAGCGCAAGAGCTTCTCCGATGGCAAAGTGCATCTGCCGTACAAACGTTTCCTCGGTTATGAAAAGGGCGAGGACGGACGGCCTGCGGTTGTCGAAAGTGAAGCCAGGGTTGTGAAGTTGATTTACGGTCTTTTCCTTGAGGGCAAGACCCAGGCAGGCATTTGCAAGTACATGGAAGAGTTGGGCATCCCGTCACCGGGAGGCAAAGCAAAATGGAGCAAGACTACGGTCACCAGTATCCTTCAGAACGAAAAATACAAGGGTGATGCGCTGCTCCAGAAAAAGTTCACGGTGGACTTTCTGGAAAAGAAAATGAAGCCCAACGAGGGTGAAGTCCCGCAGTATTATGTGACGGGCAGCCACCCCGCCATCATCGAGTCGGACGAATGGGAGCAGGTGCAGGCAGAGTTTGCCAGACGCAAGACCCTGGGAAAAGCCTACAGCGGTAAAAGCGTTCTATCTGCTAAACTGGTCTGCGAGGACTGCGGTGCCTTCTTTGGTCCCAAGGTCTGGCATTCCACCGACCAGTACCGCCGCATCATTTGGCAATGCAACGGTAAATTCGCTAGTGAGGAACACTGCCACACCCCTGCATTGGACACAGAAACCATACAGCGACTTTTTATCAAAGCCTACAATCTGATGATGCAGGATCGAGTGCAGATTATAAAGGAAATTGAAGCATGGCGGCAGAAGCTGATGGACTTCGGAGCACTGGATGCCGACATTGAACGGCAGTTTGAAGAGACCCAGGTGGTTGCCGAACTGGTCAGGACGGCAGTCAAGGAAAACGCGTCCACGGCCCAGTCCCAGGAAGCCTACCGCAAAAAGTACGAAGCTCTCACCGAACGGTACGAGAAAGCGGCTGCGGAACTGGAAAGGTTGCAGAGTCTACGCACCGCCCGCAGTCAGCAGGACAAAAAGATGGCGCTTTATATTCGCACCCTCAAGAAACAGCCAGAGGTGATGGACGACTGGAACGACACCATTTGGACGGTAATGATTGAAAAGGCCATCGTCCACAGGAACGGCGAAATCACCTTTGTTTTCGAAAACGGTACCGAAATCAGAGTCGGGGAATAACGTAAGACCGCAAGATCGCACGCATTTCTGGGTGCATGGGTTTTGCGGTCTTGAGGAATAATTAAAAAATGCACACCCTCCAGACCTTTAATTAAAAAGTTCATACGCCAAAATGCAAAAAGGCTCTACGGTGACTATTCCTCGATTACCGTAGAGCCTGCTTTCGTTAAAAGGTATATGAAAACCCATGCAAATAGGAACTTTTTCAAAAAGAAACTGGACACCTGCTTCGATACTCATTGTATCAAAACTGGTGTCCAGTTATGGTGCGAGTGACGGGACTTGAACCCGTACGTCGTGAAACACACGCCCCTCAAACGTGCCTGTCTGCCTATTCCAGCACACTCGCTAATATTAAGTTTTTGTATTGAGATTGTTTCCTCTCAATCAACGAGTGTTATTATACCACCGTAATTTACAAATGTCAACACTTTTTTTAAAAAAATACATTTCAGAAACAATAAATTTGCAATTTGTATTTTTATGTGTTATAATAAAAATGTTGTGATGTTGAAAAACATCAGTAAATAACAGAATAAAAGGTATTGTGAAGGAGAAAATATGAATAAAAAAATAAGTAAATTTGTTTCTTGTGTTCTTGCTGTAACTTTGTTTATGAGCCTTCTTACTGTTACCGCTTTTGCGGCAGAAAGTAATTATGATTTGAACGGCGACGGAAAGGTATCAGTATCTGATGTAACCGCTTTGCAGTTAAGAATTTCGGGGAACAGAAGTAATTGGACCGATGCATATGAAAAGCGTGCGGATATTAACGGTGACGGCAAAATTGATATTAATGATGTAACCGCTTTGCAAAATATTCTTATGAATGCGTCAAGCGGAGGTACAAGCAGCGGAGCAAGTGCAGCTAATTCATTTTTAATTAAATTACCGTCAAATAAAATTGACAGCAGTTATAAGGGAAGAACATATAAACTTTCCGATAAAGAAAGGGCTTACATAGAAAAAATTGTAATGGGTGAGTTCGGTACTTCTTATGCAGGTTCTGTATTTATTGCACAGTGTATAAGAGATGCTCTTGTTTACGGATATTGCAAAAATCCTATGGATTTAAGAAAATCATCTGCCAACGGCGGTATGGGGTATGACGGATACAGAGAAAATGTAAACGCAAACGCTAAAAATGCCGTGTCATATGTTTTTGACAATGGCGGTAACGCTGTTCAACACCGTATACTTGTAATGTGTACAGATGAGTATTATAACGCTTATCCGAACAATTGGCATTCAACTCAAAATTACATAACAAAATACGAAAATGTACTGTTTTTTGACTATTGGAACTGATTTTTACCGCTGACCGAGAGGTTGGCGGTATTTTTTATGCAACTTAACCTTTGTATTCTGCATTTTACCTAAAAATACTTTAAATTGAATACAATTTCTGCTATTCTATAAATGTACTTAATAAATGAATTTAACTTCACAGAGGGAATATATGAAGATAAAGATAATTAAAGACAGCACGGTTACCGAAACCGAGATTACGGTTAAATGTGCGGCTGTTGACGAGAATTTAAAAAGACTGCTTGACGAGCTTGAATATAACAATGCAAAGCTGACAGGCAGAATTGATGATAAAACATTTCTTATATCTGCTGAAATGATTTATTACATAGAAAGCGTTGATGAAAAGACATTTATTTATTCTCAAAATAAGGTGTATGAAACCGATTACAAACTCTATCAGACAGAACAGCTTTTACCGCAATCCGATTTTGTAAGGATAAGTAAAAATTGTATTCTTAATATAAGAAAACTTACGAGTGTAAAGCCATTGCTTAACGGAAAAATGGAAGTACATATGAATAACGGAGAAGTTCAGATTGTAAACAGACATTATTTAAAAGATTTTAAAAGTAAATTCGGACTGTAAAGGGGATAGAACAATGAATAAATTAAGTCAGTTTTTTTCTGTTTTTGTAAATTCATTTGCTTGGCAAACACTTATACTTGCTTTGCTTAATGTATTTTTATGCAACGGTTTTGTTTTTAATGCATACAGCGTGATTCAATGCTTTATTGTCGCATTGGTTATTTCTGTATTAATGTTTGTGACCGACATGATATTGTCAAACGGTTTTAAACTCAAACTTAGTTTGTTGACTGTAAGCATAATAGATATTTTAGAAGTTTTTGCCGTGGTTATGGTAGTAGGCGGAGCAATATTCGGTTGGTTTGATTTTGTAATGTCAGACTTGCTTATTGCGGCAGGTGTAATTATTGCGGTATTTTTGATAGTGTTTACAATTCATATGTTGAGAATGAAAGCAGATTCAAATACGATTAATAAAATATTAAAGGAGAGAAACAGCAATGAAAAAAGCAATAGTAATTGAAAATTTAACAAAGACTTATGGCGATTTAAAGGCTGTTGACAATATTAGTTTTTATGTTGAAGAAGGCAGTCTGTTTGCATTTTTAGGACCGAACGGAGCGGGAAAGTCAACCACCATAAGTATATTGAATACTTTTTTAAAGCCAGACGGCGGCAGAGTTGAAATCGGCGGAAGAATACTCGGAAAAGAAGATTCAAAAATAAGAGCCGAAATCGGAGCGGTATTTCAGGAAAGTTTGCTTGACCCGTTGCTTACCGTAAAAGAAAACCTCTCAATACGAGGCAGTTTTTACGGTTTAAAAGGTAAAAGTTTGAAAAATGCAGTTGCCGATGCTATCGAAAAATCGGGTGCAACCGATTTTATGAACAGACCGTACGGTAAACTTTCGGGCGGTCAGCGCAGAAGAGCAGATATTGCAAGAGCATTGATTAATACACCTAAAATATTATTCCTTGACGAACCGACTACAGGACTTGACCCGCAAACAAGACTTTCAGTATGGGAAACCGTAAGTAATTTACGAAAAGAATACGGAATGACGGTTTTTCTTACCACTCATTATCTTGAAGAAGCAGAGAACGCAGGATATGTTGTAATTATGGATTCGGGTAAAATTGCGGCGCAAGGAACTCCCGTTGAACTTAAAAGCAAATATGTTTCGGATATGCTTACAATATACCATAAAGACAGTACAATGGCGGATATTGAAAGGATACTGAAGTCAAAAAATATGAAATACACATTTACGAAAGAAACCGTGAAAATTCCCGTTAAGTCAACTTTTGCAGCTTTGCCGATAGTCAATGAGCTAAAGGATTACATATTTGATTTTGAAGTTCAGAAGGGTAAAATGGATGATTTATTTGTAGCTGTTACAGGAAAGGAGATAAAGTAATGCTTGCTTTGGTAAAAAGAAATATTAAAATATATTTCAGAAATAAGGGCGCTTGGCTTGCGTCTTTGCTTACGGTGTTTATAATCATCGGCTTGTATGCGCTTTTTCTCGGAGATCAACTTTCAAAAGGTTTTGAGGGTATAGGACTTGATAGTCCAAGACTTCTTACAGACGGTTGGATAATGGCAGGTATTATTTCTATTATGCCGCTTTCAATATCTCTCGGTGCGGTATCAATAGTAAGCGACAGGTCAAAAGGACTTTTTAAAGACTTTTACTGTTCACCTGTAAGCCGCAGCAGAATAACTCTCGGATATGTTTTAAGTCTTGCTTTGATTTCGTTTTTTATTACATTGATAGGTTTTATTCTCGGTGAAATATACGTAGTTGTAAACGGCGGAGAATTATTAAGCCTTTTGAATATGCTTAAGGTTGTCGGCATAATTGCAATTGATGACCTTGCGACAACTTCTATTGTTATGTTTATTGCAATGTTTATAACAACCGAGGGCGCATATACCGCCGTATGTACGGTTATAGGTACAATTTCCGGATTTATTACAGGTATTTATATTCCTGTAGGTTCGTTACCTGATTCGGTTGCAACTGCAGTAAAATGTTTTCCGATTTCTCATGCGGGCAGTATGCTAAGACAGATTTTTACAGAGAGTGCAATTACCGAATGTACTAAATCTGTACCTGCCGAATTAAAACCGGATGTAATTGATCAGATTAATTCCGAGATGGGTATAATCTATTCGTTCGGCGACCATACGGTGACTGATTTTGAAAGCATAATTGTTCTTGTTGCAACCGCAGCGGTTTTTTTTGTACTGACAGCTTTTGCGGCAAGAAGAAAAAAGAAGTAATTTATTTTAAATAATATACATAATAGGGGCGTTGTTTACATACAATGCTCTTATTTTTTATATAAATGCTTTTATTTCTTTGAAAATTATGTTATACTAAACAATGTATATTAGATTGGAAAAACCAAATTATAGATTCGGAGATGATATGATGAATTCTATTGAAAGAAAAATTATTGCCGACGGTGTTGCTTTTAACAACATCAAGGTAAATAGATTTAAAACAATCAGAATGAGCATTAATCTGTATGTACCTTTAAATGTTGAGGATGCGGCACACAATGCTCTTTTGCGTGGATTGCTTACACGCTCATGCAAGGCTTACCCTGATTTTACTCAATTCAGCAAAAAGCTCAGCGCTCTTTACGGAACAGATATTGTATCAAGCGTAAAAAAGACAGGCGCTTATCAGGTGCTAACTTTTACAGCGGTTGGTATTGACGACAGATATGTGTTTACCGATGAAATCATTTCAGCGGAAATTTCAAAGCTTTTGTGTGAGGTTATCTTTAATCCTAACATTAACGACGGTAAATTTAATGATAATGATTTTGAGCAGGAACGCAGACAGTTGCTTGACGCTATTGACGCAGAGTTTAACGATAAGCGTGGCTATGCGATAAGCACAATGCTTTCAAATATGCTTAAAAACGAAACCTGCGGAATCAAGCGTTACGGCAGTGTTGAAGAAATCAAAAAGATTACTCCCGAAAGCCTTGTGGATGCGTGGAAAAAATTATTAAAAGACTCTGTTGTGGAAATTTTCTATATCGGTGACAGCGGTGCCGACAAAGCGGAAAAAGTATTTACAGACGCATACAGCAAGATTGACAGAACACCTTGCAAGGTTGATATGAGTTATGTCAAGAGTGCGGACGAAGTACAGCGTGTTGTTGAAGAAATGGATGTTTCACAGTCAAAACTTGTACTCGGTTTCCGTTCGGGTGTCGGCTGTACAGATACCGAAAAAGAGTGGATTGCAGGCAGACTTATGTGCGCTGTTCTCGGAGGTACTGCCAACTCAAAACTTTTTAACAATGTAAGAGAAAAGCAGAGCCTTTGCTACTACTGTGCGGCAAGCTACAATTTTATTAACGGTCTTATGATTGTTGACAGCGGCGTACTCAATGAAAATATTGAAAAAACCGAGAAAGCAATTCTCAAAGAAGTTGAAGATATGAAAAACGGCAATATCACCGACTTTGAAATTGAGGCTACAAAGCGTGCAATAGTAAACGGATTCCGTACATCCAACGATACCACAGCCGGTATAGACAACTGGTATTCTTCACAGTTTATAAATGACGGTTTTAACAGCATTGAAGAACTTGCGGCAAAATATAATGCAGTTACAAAGGAAGAAATTGTAGAGGCAGCCAAAAAGCTCACACTTGATACTGTATATGTTCTTAAAAATAAATAAACTGCGAAAGGAAGTGTGTTAAATGGATATTAAAGAAATAAAATCTGAAAGAGTTGCAGAAAAATATTATAAAATAAATCATCCGTCGGGACTTACAATTTATGTATATCCAAAAGAGGGATACAATTCGGCTTATGCTATTTTCGGTACACGCTACGGCAGTATTAATACAAAGTTTTCTGTAGATGACGGCGAAACAATTACCGTACCTGACGGTATAGCGCATTATCTTGAGCATAAACTTTTTGAAAGCGAAGACGGCGACGCATTTGTTCGTTATGCACAAACAGGTGCAAATGCCAATGCTTATACAAGTTTTGAAAAGACCTGCTATCTTTTTTCTTGTACAGAAAAATTTGATGAAAGTCTTGAAATTTTACTTGATTTTGTTCAGTCACCGTATTTTACTGCGCAGACCGTAGCTAAGGAACAGGGTATTATCGGTCAGGAAATCAAAATGTATGATGATGCACCTGACTGGCGAGTAATGTTCAATATGCTTGAAAATATGTATCACAATCACCCTGTAAAGATTGATATTGCAGGTACGGTTGAAAGTATTGCTGAAATTACAGCCGAAAAATTATACGAAGTGTATAATGTGTTCTACAACCTTAACAATATGGTGCTTTGCGTTTCGGGCAATGTTACTGTCGACAAGGTTTTAAAAACAGCCGACAGACTTTTGAAACCGAGTGAAAAACATACTATTCACAATGTATTTGAAAACGAGCCTTACGAAATTGTTAAGCCGTATGTAGAACAGGAATTTTCAGTTTCTATGCCTATATTTAATCTCGGATTTAAGGAAAAAGCGGATTGCGTAAAAGGCGATGCACAGGCGGCTCATACAGATATTTTGCTATTCCTTTTAGCATCTGAAACAAGTGAATTGTATCGTAAATTACTTGATGCAAACCTTATTAACAGCTCGTTCTCTTATGAACTGTTTGACGGCCCCGGTTACTGTTCGGTTATCTTTGGCGGTGAGTCAAGAGAACCGCAGAAAGCAGCGGAAATGATTAAGGATTATATTGTTAAACTTAAAGAAAACGGAATTGATAAGGAAGAGTTTGAAATTGCCAAAAAATCAATTTACGGCGATACAGTTGCATCTCTCAATTCTGTAGATACAATTTCAAATATTCTTGCCGACTACCATTTCAAAGGCAATAATATGTTTGACTATATTGATGAAATCGCAAACGCTACAATAGAAGACGTTACAAAGCGACTTGATTGTATGCTTGATGTAAATAACTGTACTTTGTCGGTTGTAAAGCCAATTCAGGACGGTGAAAAGTAATGGACTATAATGTTTCGTTTCCGGGACTTGGTCTTGAATTTACCGTAAATCCTGTTGCTTTTACCATTGGTAATTACCCGGTTTATTGGTACGGCATAATTATTGCGTCGGGACTTCTGCTTGCAGTGCTTTATGCCTATGTCAGTTCCAAACGATACAATGTTGACGGCAATAAGCTGATTAATTGTATTCTTGTGGGAATCATAACGGGTATTATTGGCGCAAGACTTTACTATTGCTTTTTTGAATGGGATTATTACGGCAAAAATCCGATTGAAATTCTCTATATAAACAACGGCGGTCTTGCAATTTACGGCGGCGTTATCGGTGCGCTTTTAGGCGGTCTTACGGTTGCAAAAATTCAAAAAATGAAAGTTATGCCGATTCTCGATATTACTATGATGGGCTTTTTGCTCGGACAGGGAATAGGCAGATGGGGCAATTTTATGAATCAGGAGGCATTCGGCGCACCTACCGATTTACCGTGGGGAATGGTAAGTCAGGGTACAGACAATGTTGCGGTTCACCCGTGCTTTTTCTATGAATCCGTATGGTGCCTGCTCGGATTTGTGGTTTTGCATTTTTACGGAAAATACAGACAAAGATATGCAGGACAAATTTTCTTCAGCTATCTTGTGTGGTACGGCTTTGAAAGAATGATAGTAGAGGGACTCAGAACAGACAGCCTATATATGCACTTCCAAATTTTTGGCAATGCGGTGCGAGTATCTCAGCTTTTGTCGGCAATTATTTTTGTTGTAGGTATAGTTATGCTTTTGATAAACATTAAGAGAAAGGATAGTTTTTATGCAGATTATAGACGGAAAAAAGGTATCGGCTCAGGTAAAGCAAGAAGTAAAAAATGAAACTGAGCTTTTAAAGAAAGAACATTCAATCACCCCGGGACTTGCGGTTGTCATTGTAGGTGACGACCCTGCCTCAAGGGTATATGTAAACAATAAAAAGAAAGCCTGCGAGCTTGTAGGATTTCATTCTGAGGAATATGCTTTGCCTGCGGAAACCACACAGGAAGAACTTTTAAGCCTTGTAAAAGAACTTAATGAGAAAAAAGATATAAACGGTATTCTTGTTCAGCTACCATTGCCAAAGCATCTTGATGATAAGGCAGTAATTGAGGCAATAAATCCGCTCAAAGATGTTGATGCGTTCCATGCTGTAAATGTAGGTAAAATTATGCTCGGCGAGTATGATTTTCTCCCTTGCACACCTGCCGGCGTAATGGAAATGCTCCATTATTACAATATTGAAGTCAGCGGCAAAAATTGTGTTGTAATCGGCAGAAGCAATATTGTAGGCAAACCTATGGGAATGCTTTTACTTCACGAAAACGGCACTGTAACAATTTGCCACAGCCGCACAAAGAATCTTGCAGAGGTTTGCAGCAGGGCAGATATTCTTGTTGCAGCGGTAGGCAAACCAAAGTTTGTTACGGCAGATATGGTAAAAGAGGGCGCTGTGGTAATTGATGTAGGTATGGACAGAGATGAAAACGGCAAACTTTGCGGTGATGTTGATTTTGAGAATGTAAAGGACAAATGTTCATACATAACACCTGTTCCGGGCGGTGTTGGTCCTATGACAATTGCAACACTTATGAAAAACACTGTAAAGGCTGCAAAAATTCAGAATAACCTGTAAAAATAAGGTTGACAACAAATTATATTTGTGTTATGCTATATAAGCCGCATATTGTGGGTTGTTAAATGAGTTATTCTCTACCTGCAGATAGCGAGACATATGTAAAGGTGGGTACTAAAATGTACGCAGTTATTCAGACAGGCGGTAAGCAGTACAAGGTAACAAACGATCAGGTTATCTTCGTTGAAAAGCTTAACGCAGAGGCAAACGATACAGTAACATTCGATGTTATTGCTGTTGGCACAGATGACGGCATTAAGGTTGGCACTCCTGTTGTTGAGGGTGCAAAGGTTACTGCAGAGGTATTAAAGAACGGTAAAGGCAAGAAAATCAGAGTTGCTACTTACAAGCCAAAGAAAGGCGAGAAGAGAGCAATGGGTCACAGACAGCCTTACACACAGGTTAAGATTACTTCAATCGAGATCTGAGAATGATTACGGTAACATTTTTTAAATCGGCTGATTATTTTAAAGGCTTTAAAATTTCGGGACATGCTGATTTTAATACCAGCGGGCCTGATATAGTGTGTGCAGGCGTAAGCTCTGCGGCAATTATGACGGCCAATACAATCGCCGAGGTTCTGCATACGGATGCAGAGGTTACCGACAGCGACGGCTTTATTAATTTAAGCCTTAGCAGTGCGGAGGCAAAAGAAGCGTCTCATTTAATTGAGGGCTTATGGCTTCACTTATCTGCTTTACAAAAGCAGTACAAAAAGTATATTAAAGTTATTATTTCGGAGGTGTAAGGTAATGATTAAGGTAAATCTTCAGCTTTTCGCTCATAAAAAAGGTATGGGTTCTACAAAGAACGGCCGTGACAGTGAATCAAAGCGTCTTGGTGTAAAGCGTGCAGACGGACAGAAAGTTCTCGCAGGCAACATCCTTGTTAAGCAGAGAGGTACTCACATTCATCCAGGTAACAACGTAGGTATCGGTTCAGACGACACATTATTCGCAAAGATCGACGGCGTTGTAAAGTTTGAGCGTGTAGGCAAGGACAGAAAGCGTGCAAGCGTTTATCCTGTTGAGCAGTAATTTGCGCATTATCTTAGGGTGGATATTTATTATCCACCCTTTTTTGTTAGGTATTGATTTTTATTGTACTTTGAGGGTATAATAAAAATGGGTTTACAATTCATAATACTTAATTTTAAATCGTGATTTTCGGCAAATTTTGATAATGAATTAATCACGCATTATAAATTATGAATTAGAAATAAATTCGTCATTTGGAGGTTAGCAGAAATGTTTGTAGATACAGCGAAAATATATATAAAAGCCGGTGACGGCGGTGACGGTGCGGTATCGTTTCACCGAGAAAAATATGTTGCGGCAGGCGGCCCCGATGGCGGTGACGGCGGCAGAGGCGGAAATGTAGTGTTTGTTGCAGACACTAATCTTTCAACTCTTGCCGATTTCAGATATAAACGCAAATACCTTGCAAAAAAAGGCGAAAACGGTCGAGGCGGTCGCTGCAGAGGCAAAAATGCAGAGGATTTAATAATTCGTGTTCCTCTCGGTACACTTGTTAAAGAAGAGGAAACAGGCAGAGTTTTAGCCGATGTATCATCTTCAGAGCCGTATATTGTTGCGAGAGGCGGTAAAGGCGGCTGGGGTAATCCGCATTTTGCTACTCCTGTTCGTCAGGTTCCCCGTTTTGCAAAACCCGGTTTACCCGGAGAAGAGTTTAATGTTACTCTTGAACTTAAACTTTTGGCGGATGTCGGACTTGTAGGATTCCCTAATGTAGGTAAAAGTACACTTGTATCCGTAGTTTCACAGGCAAAACCGCTTATTGCAAACTACCATTTCACAACCATTACACCTGTACTTGGTGTTGTATCAATGGGTGAGGGTTCGTCTTTTGTAATGGCTGATATTCCCGGACTTATTGAGGGCGCATGGCAGGGAACAGGTCTTGGACATCAGTTTTTACGCCATATTGAGCGCTGCAGAATGCTCGTTCATATTGTTGATGTTTCAGGTTCGGAGGGAAGAGATCCGAAAGAAGATTTTGAAACCATTAACAATGAGCTTAAAAAGTTTAATCCCGAGCTTGCGGAAAGACCTATGATTGTTGCGGGAAACAAATGCGATATGGCAACTGATGAACAGATAGCGGATTTCAAGGCTTATGTTGAGGCACAAGGTTATGATTTCTTCCCGATTATGGCGGCAATTCGTTATGATGTTGATCCTATGTTAAATAAAATCAGAGAAATGCTCTCAAAACTTCCTCCGATTACTCATTATGAGGCAGAACCTGCTCCGATTGTGACAGCAGAGGATTTTGAAGATCATTCGGTTACCGTAAAGAATGTCAACGGTATCTATACTGTAGAGGCGGACTGGCTGTTACAGGTTATGAAAGGCATTAATTTCGATGATTACGAAAGCCTTAACTATTTCCAAAAAGTTCTTATTGATAACGGTGTAATTGACGCACTTCGAGCAAAAGGCTGCGGCGAGGGCGACACGGTTTCAATATATGAGCTTGAATTTGATTTTGTTGACTAACAGGGTGTTTGTATGGAAAATGAGAATATAATTGAGCATACCTATGCAGACGAGGTTTCTCCGCTTACGCTTGCGTTTGTAGGCGACGGTGTGTACGATTTGCTTGTTCGTGCATATCTTGTACGACAGAGTAACCGTCCTGTAGGTGAGCTTAACAAAATAAAGGTTGGCTTTGTTAATTGCAAAAGTCAGGCAGAGTATGCCAAAGTTTTAATACCGCATCTTTCAGAAAAAGAATTATCGGTATATAAAAGAGGAAGAAATGCCGCCCCTAAATGTACTCCGAAAAACGGCACTGTGGCAGATTACCATAGTGCTACGGGACTTGAGAGCCTTTTCGGATACTTATATTTAAAAAATGAAAAAGAAAGAATTTCTGAGTTGTTTGATATTATTTTACATATTTCGCTAAATGGAAGTGGTAATTGTGAAAAATAAGCTTGATATTAAGACTGCGGTTGCCGACTATGCAATAATGCTTGCAGGAGCAGCTGTTTATGCAACTTCTGTTGTGGTTTTTACGGCTCCTAACGATATTGCACCGGGCGGACTTACAGGTGTGGCTACAATGCTTAATCATATGTTCGGTTTGCCTATAGGTACTATGGTGTTAGTTATGAACATTCCTTTGTTTATATGGGGCGCTGTTGAAAACGGCATTTCATTTCTTACAAAAACAATAGCAGGCACGGTATTCGCTTCAATACTTATAGATGTATTTACACCGATTATGACTGCCTATACGGGCGACAGAATTTTGGTTGCGATATTTGGCGGAATACTTAACGGTGTCGGACTTGAAATGATATTTATGCGTGGCGGTTCGACAGGCGGCACGGATATTGTTGCTCTGAATTTGCACAAACATTTCCCGTATTTTTCAACAGGAAATCTTATTTTTGTAGCAGACGCACTTGTGCTTATTATGGTATTCTTTGTATATAACAGTATTGAAAGTGTTTTGTATGCTGTGGTTACAATATTTTTCAGTATTAAAGTTATTGACACCATTTCATACGGTGTTGCGAGAGATAACGGTAAACTTATGTTTATTATTACGGATAAATACGCAGAAATTTGCAGTATGATTATGACTGAAAATGACAGAGGAATAACCTTGCTTAACGGTGAGGGCGCATACAGCGGCAAGCCGAAAAGAGTTATTATGTGTGCTGTCAGACCGCATCAGGTATATAAAATTACAAACACAGTAAAAAGTGTGGATAAAAGAGCTTTTATTATAGTAACTACAGCCGGCTCTATCAAGGGCAAAGGCTTTATAACAAAAACCGGCATCGGCTCTTAAGCTGATGTCGGTTTCCGACTTTACATAAAGAAAATAATTTTAATTTCCGCCCGGTCCGTCTTGTCTTTCTCGTTTGTCATCAAGCGGCTTGTGCCCTGTAGTTACCCATTGATTATCGGTAGCAGTCTTTTTATTTTCACCGTTTACAGTGGGCAAAGGCTTTATATTATTGCTGCCGTTCGTTCTGTGACACATAAAATCACCCCTTGATTTATTTTGCGATAAATCAAGGGGTTTATGAATTTGCATTTAAATTTTCCGTTCGTAAGTCAAACATTTTGTTTTGGTATTTTTGCTTTAGTAAAAAGGTCTATCATCTAAAGACAATAGACCTTTTCATGGTGCCGGTGACCGGACTTGAACCGGTACGGTATCGCTACCGGCGGATTTTGAGTCCGCTACGTCTGCCAATTCCATCACACCGGCAAATACAAATTGATTATACAATATATATTATAAAAAATCAAGTATAAATTTTAAATCTTTTTAAAATTTAATAAATATTCTAATATCGAATATAAAATAGCATAAAAATAGGAAATTCTACATTTTTTTAATTTTTAATATCATTTTAGTTGCTTATTTAAAAAAATTATATTATAATATATCTGTATTTTTATTAGCAGTCAAGGCTGCAATTTATGGAGGAATGTCAAAATGGATAAAAAAGAGCTTCTTTATGAAGGTAAAGCAAAAAAAGTATTTTCTACAGAGAATCCTGACTACTGTATAGTTTCTTACAAAGATGACGCTACTGCTTTTAACGGTGAGAAAAAGGGCACAATCATCGGTAAGGGTGTTGTAAACAACCGTATGAGCAACTTTATGTTTAAGCTCCTTGAGGAAAAGGGTATTCCTACTGATTTTGTAGAAGAGCTCAATGACAGAGATACTGTTCTTAAAAAAGTTGAAATCGTACCTCTCGAGGTTATCGTAAGAAATAAGGCAGCAGGCAGCCTTTCAAAAAGACTTGGTCTTCCTGAGGGCACACCAATGAAAACTCCTGTTCTTGAGTTCTGCTATAAGAACGATGAGCTTGGCGACCCTATGGTAAACGAATACCACATTCTTGCAGCAGGCTTTGCTACTAAGGAAGAGATTGATACTATTTCAAAGTACGCTCTCAAAATTAACGAAATTATGATTGACTTCTTTAAGGAGTGCAAGGTTGACCTTATCGACTTTAAGATTGAGTTCGGCAGATACAAGGGCGAAATTCTCCTTGCTGACGAAATCTCTCCTGATACTTGCCGTTTCTGGGATATGGATACTCAGGAAAAACTCGACAAAGACCGTTTCCGCAGAGATATGGGCGGTGTTGAAGAGGCTTATGCCGAGATGATGAAGCGTATCGGCTTAGCATAATAATCTGTTTAAATATACATTTACAAATCCCGTTTTCGGGCATTAGTTTGATATTTTTACGGATGGTGGCGCTTTTTGAAAAATTCTTTCGATAATTACGCAAAAGAAGGACTGCACGAGGAATGTGGTGTTTTCGGAATATTTGGCGACGGTACAATTAACCCTGCTTATGCTTGTTACAACGGTTTGCTGGCTTTGCAGCACCGTGGACAGGAAAGCTGCGGTATAGCCGTTACCGATGATGGTGTAATAGATTACCATAAGGATATGGGACTTGTTACCGAGGTTTTTAATAACCGTATTCTTGATTCTTTACAAGGTCAGATGGGTATTGCTCATGTCCGTTATTCGACTGCCGGAGGCTCTGTACTTGAAAATTCACAGCCTCTTGTTATGCGTTATGTAAAAGGTACGCTTGCCGTTGCTCACAACGGTAACCTTACCAACGCTCTCGAAATACGCAGTCAGCTTGAACAGACAGGTGCTATTTTTCAGACAACTATCGACTCTGAAGCTATCTGTTATGTTATCGCAAGGGAAAGACTGAAATGTCATTCTGTTGAAGAGGCGGTTGCCCGTACTATGAGGGTTATTAAGGGTGCATATTCTCTGCTTGTTATGAGTCCGAGAAAACTTATTGCCGCCCGTGACCCGCACGGTTTCCGTCCGCTTTGTATGGGTAAGTATAATGATTCCGTGGTATTTGCAAGTGAGAGTGCAGCTCTTGACGCATGCGGAGCAAAATTTATCCGAGATATTGAACCCGGTGAAATTGTGGTTGTTGACAATAAAGAAATCCGCAGTATTAAACCGGATTTCGGAGAAGAAAAGAAGCAGTCACTTTGTGTTTTTGAATATATTTATTTTGCCCGCTCGGACTCCTTTATTGATGGTATCAGCGTCTATGAGGCAAGAAAACAGGCAGGCAGAATTTTGGCAAGGGAGTTTCCGGTAGAGGCGGATATGGTAGTCGGAGTACCTGAATCTGGTATTGACGCCGCCATAGGCTACAGCGAAGAATCCGGAATTCCTTATGAAAAAGCTATTGTAAAAAACAGCTATATAGGCAGAACTTTCATTAAACCCAGTCAGAAAGAGCGTATGAAGAGTGTGCGCATAAAACTTAACCCTATTGCAGATAAAATAAAGGGTAAGCGTGTGGTCATTATTGATGACAGCATCGTGCGTGGTACTACTGTTGACAGAATTGTCACTATGCTCCGTGAAGCAGGTGCCAAAGAAGTTCATATGCGTATAAGTTCACCGCCGTTTATGTGGCCTTGCTACTACGGTACGGATATTCCGTCAAGGGGAGAGCTTATTGCCTGCAACCATACGGTTGAAGAAATCCGTCAACTAAGCGGTGCGGATTCACTCGGTTATCTTCCCGCAGACAGCCTGCGTGAAATGTTGCACAATGCTCCGATAGGCTTTTGTGATGCTTGTTTCAGCGGTAATTATCCTGCTGAAACCACAAAAAAGACCTTTAAGGGCAAAGAGCGTGGCGGTATGAATTTTGATAAAAAATGCTGATAAACCTACATTCTGAAAGGATTTACTAATATGATTAAGGATACCTATGAGTCACCCTTGTCTGCAAGATATGCAAGCAAGGAAATGAAATACATTTTTTCTCCCGATATGAAATTCCGTACCTGGAGAAAACTTTGGATTGCTCTTGCTGAGGCAGAGATGGAGCTTGGTCTTCCTATCACTCAAGAGCAGATCGACGAACTTAAGGAACACGCTGACGACATCAACTATGAAGTTGCTCAAGAGAGAGAAAAACTTGTTCGTCATGATGTAATGTCACATGTTTATGCTTACGGTGTACAGTGCCCTAATGCAAAAGGCATTATCCACCTTGGAGCAACATCATGTTATGTCGGTGACAATACAGATATTATCATTATGACAGAGGGCTTAAAGCTTATCAGAAATAAGCTTATTACCGTAATCCGCAATCTTTCAAAGTTTGCAGATGAGTACAAGGCTCTTCCTACACTTGCATTCACACATTTTCAGCCTGCACAGCCGACTACAGTCGGTAAGAGAGCTACTCTTTGGCTGCAGGAATTACTTATGGACCTTGAAGATGTTGAGTATCAGCTTTCAAAAGCTAAACTTCTCGGTTCAAAGGGTACAACAGGTACGCAGGCAAGCTTTTTAGAACTTTTTGAGGGCGATCACGAAAAATGTAAGGCACTTGACAAGAAGATTGCTCAAAAAATGGGTTATAATTCTTGCTTTGCGGTATCGGGTCAAACTTACTCAAGAAAACTTGATTCGCAGTTTCTCAATGTTCTTGCCGGAATTGCACAGAGTGCGTCTAAGTTCTCAAATGATATTCGCCTTTTACAGCATCTTAAAGAGGTTGAAGAACCGTTTGAAAAGAATCAGATCGGTTCATCTGCAATGGCCTATAAGCGCAACCCAATGCGTTCTGAGCGTATAGGTTCACTTTCCCGTTATGTAATGTGTGATGTATTAAACGGTTATTTCACAACTGCGACACAGTGGTTTGAAAGAACTCTCGATGACTCTGCTAACAAGCGTTTGAGTATTCCAGAGGCATTCCTTGCCGTTGACGGTATTCTTTCACTTTATGCAAATGTTGCAGACGGTCTTGTAGTATATCCAAAGGTTATTGAGCAGCGTTTAAGAAAAGAACTTCCGTTTATGGCTACAGAGAATATTATGATGGACGCAGTTAAGTACAGAGGTGCTGACAGACAGCAGCTCCATGAGAAAATTCGTGTTCATTCAATGGCTGCATCTAAGGTTATCAAAGAAGAGGGCGGCGAAAACGACCTTCTCGAAAGAATTGCTAACGATGAGGCTTTCGGTGTAACTTTAGAGGATCTCGAAAAGATTTTACAGCCGGAGAAATATACAGGCAGAGCAAAAGAGCAGACAGAGGACTTCCTCGCAGAGCTGGTTCAGCCTGTTCTTGACAAGTATGCTGACATTGAATCAGATAAGCCTGAAATCAATGTATAAAATTTATATACACTTGTATTTATATATTTAAGGAGTTTTACAAATTATGGTTAAAGCAATAGTAGGTGCAAACTGGGGAGATGAAGGTAAGGGCAAAATTACCGATGTTCTCGCAAATGACAGTGACATTGTAATTCGCTTTCAGGGCGGTGCAAATGCAGGTCATACTATCGTAAACGAATATGGCAAATTTGCTTTGCATCAGCTTCCATCCGGTGTATTTCATCAGAATATTACTAATATTATTGGTAACGGCGTAGCTTTCAGCGTTGAAAATTTCGTAAAAGAAATCGCAGACCTTGAGAGCAGAGGCGTGCCGAAGCCAAAGATTATTATTTCAGACAGAGCGCAGATAGTTATGCCTTATCATGTTGCTTTTGACTGTTACGAGGAGGAGCGCCTCGGCAAAAATTCCTTTGGCTCAACAAAGAGCGGTATTGCTCCATTCTATTCAGATAAATACTCAAAAATCGGTTTCCAGATTAACGAGCTTTACGATGACCCTGATTCATTAAGAGAAAAAATCAAACACGCACTTGGCATTAAAAATGCTATTCTTAAGAATCTCTACAATAAGCCTGAGATTACAGAGGAAGAAGTATTTGATAAACTTATGGAGTACAAAGAGGCTCTTGCTCCTTATGTAGGAGATACTTTTGAGTTTATTCATAATGCACTTAAAGATGGTAAGAATATTCTTTTAGAGGGTCAGCTTGGCTCACTTAAGGATACCGACTTCGGTATTTATCCTATGGTTACATCTTCAAACACAATTGCAGGTTACGGCGCAGTAGGTGCGGGTATTCCGCCTTATGAAATTAAAGAAGTTATCACTGTTGTTAAGGCTTATTCAAGCGCAGTAGGTGCAGGTGAATTCGTTTCTGAAATCTTTGGTGAAGAGGCAGACGAGCTCAGAAGAAGAGGCGGCGACGGCGGCGAATTCGGTGCTACAACAGGCAGACCTCGCAGAATGGGTTGGCTTGACCTTGTTGCTACCCGTTACGGCTGTAAAGTACAGGGCGCAACACAGGTTGCGTTCACTGTTCTCGATGTTCTCGGCTATCTTGACGAGATTCCTGTATGTGTTGGTTATGAGCTTGACGGCGAAGTTATCGATTATTTCCCATCAACAACAAAACTTAAGAGATGTAAGCCTATTCTTAAGAAATTAAAGGGTTGGAAATGTTCAATTTCCGGCATTAAAGAGTATGACAAACTTCCTAAGGAATGTCGTGACTACATCGAATTTGCAGAAGAGCAGATTGGTGTGCCGATTAAGATTGTATCTAACGGTCCATCAAGAGATGATATTATTTACAGATAAACAAAGGCCGGTAATGTAATGGAAAACAAAGAAAGAGTAATTGTCCTCGACTTTGGCGGACAGTATAATCAGCTTATTGCAAGGCGTGTTCGTGAGTGTAATGTATATTGCGAAATACTGCCGTACACAGTCAGCCTTGATAAAATTAAAGAATTAAATCCCACCGGTATTATTTTTACAGGTGGTCCGAATAGTGTGTACGATGAAAGCTCACCGCATATTTCAAAAGAAATTTTCGAGCTTAATATTCCTATTCTCGGTATTTGCTATGGTTGTCAGCTTATGGCATATACCCTTGGCGGTGTAGTAACTCCTGCTACAGATAATTCATCTTGTGAGTACGGCAAGACGATGACCAACTATAATAAAGACGATGTTATCTTTACAAATGCTTGTGAACACGGCGTTTCTTGGATGAGTCACCGTGACTATATAAGCACAGTGCCGGACGGATTTACCGTAACTGCCACGACAGCGGTTTGTCCTGTTGCTGCTATGAGTTGCCCTGAAAGAAAACTTTACGGTGTACAGTTCCATCCGGAAGTTAATCACACAGAAAACGGTAAAGATATGCTCCGTTCATTCCTTTATGATGTTTGCGGTTGTAAAGGTGAATGGCAGATGGATAGTTTTATCGATTCAACAGTTGCAAAACTTGAAGAGCAAATCGGCGACAAGGGAGTAGTCCTCGGACTTTCCGGCGGTGTTGATTCTTCTGTTGCTGCCGCTCTTTTAAGTAAAGCAGTCGGTAAGCAGCTTACCTGTGTTTTCGTTGACCAGGGACTTATGCGTAAAGACGAAGGCGACTTTGTTGAGCAGACATTTACAAAACTTTTTGATATGAATTTTGTTCGTATTAATTGCCAAGAGGAATTTCTCTCAAAACTTAAGGGCGTATCAGAGCCGGAAGCAAAGAGAAAGATAATTGGCACAGAGTTTTATAATGTGTTTTGGAATAAAATTCGTGAGAACTACGGCAGTGGTTACTTTGCTCAAGGCACTATTTATCCTGACAGAATTGAAAGCGGTAAAGGCGATGCAGCAAAGATTAAAACTCACCACAATCAGGTAGAAGTACCGCAGGATATTACTTTTGAGGGAATTATTGAACCTTTGCAGGATCTTTTTAAAGATGAAGTACGAGTAGTTGGCGAAAAGCTCGGACTTCCTCATGAACTTGTATGGCGTCAGCCGTTCCCGGGTCCCGGACTTGGTGTTCGAGTAATCGGCGAAGTTACAGCTGATAAGGTAAAAATTTTGCAGGAGGCAGATGCAATCCTAAGAGAAGAAATGGATAAGTGCGGATATGCCTCACAGATGAGCCAGTTCTTTGCAGTCCTTCCGGGTGTAAAGACAGTAGGTGTAATGGGTGATTCCCGTACCTATGATGAACTTGTGGCAATCAGAGCCGTAACAACCGACGACTTTATGACAGCCGATTGGGCAAAAATCCCATATGATATCCTCGGCAGAGTTTCAAGCCGTATCATAAATGAAGTAGACCATGTAAACAGAGTTGTTTACGATATAACCTCCAAACCACCGGGAACCGTGGAGTGGGAATAATTTCACACCCGTGAAAAAAGCCTTATTTTACTGGGCTTTTGCCGATCGTATATGCTTTTTGGCAACAAAATGGCAACATAATTTGAATTATTGTAAAAGTAAAGAGCTATCAGATTTTTTGAAAGTCTGATAGCTCTTTTTTGTTTTTTATTTTTACCAATTTAAAAAGTCATAAGCCATATTACCTAATGATTTTAATTCATCATCAAGTGTCATTGATTTTAGTAAATCGGATATTTTATTTTGACATTTAATATAATCAGCTTTGGTGAATTTACTCCACACAGTTTTGTTATATGGAATACCATTTAAAATTATGCTATCAAGTGGGCAGTCACACGATGAAAAATCAGGAATAGGTTTGTCTATAAATATCAAATCACTAAAAACATATAGATATTTGAAAGTCATATTTATAAGTTTTTGAGCAAGCCCAAACCCGGTTGCATAACGGTTGCCGTTGCCTATAGTATTATCGCAAAACAACAACGAAATATCTTCAATAATTTTTCTTGAAAACACAAAATTTGATTCAGTAATGGCGCTGTTTGTAGCAGAGCAAATTTTCTTTTTGTCATTCAGAAAAGAAGCGCTGTAATAACGACCTGCCGTCATCATATCTGAGTATGCCAAATCAACGCATTTTGCTTGCACCTCATTTGGGTTGTTCTTATTTGTTGACCGGCGCAATAAAGAAGATTCTAAAAAGTTTCTTTTCCAATCCATTATCTTACCTCACATATCTTTCAGTCTGTCTTTGAAAGACTCAACCATAGCATCGCTGAAATTCTGTGACGGTACTTTCACAAAACTGGAAGCTTCATCATACTTCGGATAATTGTAACGCCACTTGTCATATTCATCACGGTTAATGTCGCCGTTATGATATTTCTCGGATTGTTCAGCCCACGCAGCGAGCATTTTCAAAAGTTCGGCAGCGTCCGTCCCCTTGCGAGGGTCTGCATACATTGAAACACCGTTTTCGGTCTTTTCTATTGTTAACCCGTATCTGTCCTCTAATGTAAACAAGGTGTGCATTAACCCTATGTAGCTGTCAATGTCGGGAACAGAAAGAGCCTGCGGAGATATATCGAAAACCTCTGCAAGTTTATTTATTAAATCAGCCTTAGGTGTTCTTGAGCCGGATTCATACTGTGCCATACGAATGTCAGCGGTCTTTTCAGGAAATCCGACCACCTGTCCTAAATATTTCTGTGTCATTCCGCAAAGATTACGAAAGAATCTTATTCTCTCTCCGATTTCCATAAAATACGCTCCTTGTTTATGTAATATGCGATAAGTATATCATATATGTTTAGTACATGTCAAGATAACCAAAACAAAAAAGTTTAATATTTTCCCTCATCACGGAAAAATGTGGGATAATCAAAAATAAATATTGAAAAAGAGCATAGGAAGCTCCAAAATTGTAGTTGACAAGACTAACAATGAAGGAGAGAAACCTATGCTCTATTTAGATGAAATCAAAGTTGAATTTGAAAGTCAAGAATTTAAAGGAACACATATAGGAATCAGCCCTGATAAAGATAAAAGCGTACTGTTTCTGGAGAGCGTAAGGTCAACGCAGACAGTTTGGTGTCCTTATTGCGGAGGCAGTGTATATATTTATGAAAACGGACAAGTCAAACTCAAAGATATTCCAATACAGAGAGGTACTACACACATATGAAACTTCTTTATCCATAGATATCAATGCAACTGTTGCCACGAAACATTTACAGAAGAAATACCTTTCAAATATCCCGGAACACGGATAACATACCGAGCAGCAAACTGGATCAAGGGCTTTTTGCAGCAAAAAATCGTGATGAACCAATATAAACAAATAAACCCCAAAACACACGATTAAATGTGCCTTGGGATTTAGTTCTTTATATGGTTTTAATAAGATTTAGAGAGATATTTAAAATCTTTATTTTTTACTGTTTTCAATTGCTTCATCAATAAGTTTATTAAGTTGCTGTGCTTGTGATGATGAAGTTATTGCACCAACAATTGGTTGACCTACAATATTTCCGTTTTTATCAACTACATATGTTGTTGGATATGAATAAAGACCTGAAGCAAATTTACCGGCCTCACTGTTTGAATCAAACCAAATATTTTTGTAGGTAATACCCTTTTTAGTCAAAACATCCTTAGCCTCAGATATAGCAGTCTTGTCACCGTCAAGAGTAAATGAGTTAATACCTATAACGGTACCACCTTTTTCTGCAAGTTCTTTATTAAGCTTTTCCAAATCGCCAAGTTCACCTACACAAGGATTACAAGTAGTAAACCAAAAGTTAATAACAGTTACATTGTTAGATGAGAAGATGTCATCACTGTTAACATCATTTCCGTCAAGGTCCTTACCCTTAAAGCTTGGAAACTTAGTAAGTTCGCTATTGTCACTTACCATACCTGCACTTTCAGCGTCAATACTGTCACCCTCGCTCGGCTTACTGCCACAGCCCGGATATTTTTGTTCTAAAATTGTGAGTTTACCCTCAATTTCTTTAATTTGATTTGCACCGTCTTTAAGAATTTTCAACTCATCTGCAGTAAACTTATCTTTACCGTTTTCAATAGTATTGAGCAAAAAGTCGCCATAATTTGTTCCGTCTTCAATCATAGGAGTATCCTTATTTGCTGACATAAACACTTTTTCCCAAAGCTTTGAATTACTTGAAAAAATTTCATTTTCTTTTTGCATAAGCTTTTGATAAAGTGCAGTTGCGTCATCTAAATTGCTTGGTTCACTTTCCATTAAATTTGAAATATCAGCAGTATTATTTGACTGAGATTTGTCGTTATTTTTAGTTGTTGAACAAGCAACAAGGCTAAACATAAGCACTAAAACCATAAGTATAGTTAATATTTTTGATTTTTTCATAATTTTATTCCTCCGTTGTTATATCTTTGTTGTTATTTGTTTTAATATCTGTTTTATTATTTTCTTTTACAGTGTTGCAAAGCTTTTTTTCAGGCATACCAAATCCGTAGCGAAAGCTTATTGCATCAGTAGGACAAGCAGTTATACACTTACCACAACGAATACACTCAGTGCTGTTTGGTGTTTTTACTACATCAACATCCATTTTACACGCTCTTGCACATTTGCCACAAGACACGCATTTATGCTTATCAACCTTTATTCCAAGCAACGACACCTTGTTCATCAATGCATAAAAAGCACCGAGCGGACAAATCCACTTGCAAAACGGACGATAGAAGACCACACTCAGTACAACTACAATAATCAAAATAATAAGCTTTTGAATAAATTTATTTCCTAAAGCCGAGCGTATACCCTCATCAATAGCAGACAATGGAATTGCACCCTCAAGCACACCCTGTGGGCATATATATTTACAAAAGAACGGGTCGCCCATTCCAACATCATTAACCACAAGTACAGGAAGCAATATAACCGTCACCAGCAAGATGATATATTTTAAATATGTTAAAGGCTTTAGTTTTTTTGTTGAAAGCTTTTTACACGGTATTTTATTAAGCAAATCTTGAAGCCAACCAAAAGGACACAAAAAGCCACAAATAAATCGACCAAGCAACACGCCAAGCAAAATTAAAAATCCTGTTACATAATATGAAAAATTAAATTTTGATGAGCCTACAACAGCCTGAAACGAGCCGATTGGACACGCACCTGACGCAGCAGGACAAGAGTAGCAATTTAGTCCCGGTACGCACACAGCCTTGCCATTGCCCTGATATATTCCGCCTTTAAAAAAATTAGGTAAATGAATATTTGTCAAAAGCGTTGCACCTGCCTGAATACAAGTACGAAAACGGCTTAAAAGCTTTGAAACATTCTTTTTTCTTTTATCCAATTCCAATACACTCCAAGCATAATCTTATTGCTTTGCTAAGCACGGTGTCTGCCTCACCACGCATTGCTCCATAGCACAGCATAACCACTCCGGCAACAAGGAAACCGATTTGAAATATTGCTTTTTTTACTTTGAACAATTTAACCACTCCCTTCATCTTTAGCCATATTATATCACGAACGATATAAAATCCTTGTTAAGAAAGAAATTTAACAAAAACTTTATTTTTTTGTGTTATAATGTGTTATAATCTATAATAAAGATATTTTACCAATAATACAAGTGTTAGGAGATATTTATGCATATTTTAGTTGTTGAAGACGAGGTTGCTCTTTGTGACACAATCGTAAGAAGTCTTAAGCGTCTTGCTTACAGTGTTGATTATTGCTATGACGGTCAAAAGGCATTAGATATGCTTAGTGTTGAAAGTTTCGACCTTGTTGTGCTCGATTTAAACCTACCTAATGTTGACGGAATGACAGTATTGAAAACTCTGAGGCAAACAGACATTGACACAAAGGTTTTAATTCTATCGGCTCGTTGTGAGGTTGCAGACAAGGTTTTAGGATTAGATGAAGGTGCAAATGATTATTTAACAAAACCATTTCACTTAGATGAGCTTTCGGCAAGAATACGAAACCTTACCCTTAGAAAGTTCACTCAAAACGATATTGTTTTAAAATGTTCAAATCTTTCATTTAACACAAAAACACGCAAAGCAGATGTAAATGATGAAGAATTATCTTTAACTCGCAAGGAAACAGGAATACTTGAATATCTAATGTTAAATCAAGGCAGACCTGTAAGTCAAGAGGAGTTGATTGAACACGTATGGGACAGCAGTGTTGACAATTTCAGCAACTCAATAAGAGTGCACATTTCATCATTAAGGAAAAAGCTTCGTAATGCATTAGACTATGACCCTATTCACAACCGTATAGGCGAGGGCTATGTAATGGAGGAGAAAAAATGAAAAAACTTTCTTTACAATGGCGAATAACCTTAATGACCACAGTTTTAATTTGCATAACTTGTGTGCTAATGAATTGTTTAATCGGTTATTCAGGCAAACGATATATGGATTCAATAGGCAACGGAATATCAGCATATAGTGAAATTGATAAAGGAAAACCGAGTTCATTTAATCCGGAAAATGAAAATCCCGACAGTGAGCTTACCATTATTATCAGTGGTGCACAAGATTCATTCAATACTACTAATTGGTACATAACAATTGCCGTAAGCGTACTTGGTGGTATACTTGCATATTTTGTCAGTGGTCGTGCTTTAAAGCCGCTAAAAAGTTTTGCCTCTCAAGTAGAGAATGTACAGCCCAACAATTTGGCAGATATGAAAATAAGCGACGATGTTTTGCCGGAATTTAAACAGTTTTGTCAATCATTTAACAATATGCTTGACCGACTCGACAACGGTTTTGCTGCTCAACGGCAATTCACAGGAAATGCAGCGCACGAGTTAAGAACACCACTTGCCTTAACTCAAGCACAAATTGAACTTTTTTCTGTTGAGCACCCAAATATGAGCAACGATACAGCAGAATTTCTTGCACTGCTACAAGAGCAAAACGAAAGAATGTCACAAATGACAAAAACTCTGCTTGAAATGAGTGAGCTTCGTACAGTTGAGTGCAAAGATACAATAGAAATTGCCCCTATGATTGAAGAAATATTTACCGACCTTGCTCCCCTTGCAGAAAAAAAGAATATTCGCCTTGAATACAACGGCAATGGTATGATGATAGGCAGTGACACCTTAATTTATCGTTTATTATTTAATTTAACTGAAAACGCAATACGCTACAACAGAGAAAATGCTTCTGTAATTATAACTGTTGACGAAAAGAATAATCAGCTTTATATACGAGTTAAAGATAACGGTTATGGTATACCCGAGCAGTATAGAGAAAGTATCTTTCAACCATTTTTCCGTGTTGATAAATCTCGTAGCAGAGCATACGGCGGTGTAGGTCTTGGACTATCACTTGTATGGGAAATTGTACTTTTGCACAACGGTACGGTAAAAGCTGAAAAAAGCGACGAAAATGGAACAGTAATGCTTGTAACACTTCCCAAAAAACAAACAAATAATTGATTATTAAGTTTTATATAAATGTTTTAGATAAATTTGATATAAATATTTATATTTTTAAACTGTTGACATTAATGTTATATTGCATTATAATAATTATCCAAATTTTCAAAATAATTGGAGGATAAATATGAAATCATTATGTGGGGCGGATTGTGATAACTGCGGCTATGGCAAAAGCAGAAATTGCAAAGGCTGCAATGAAACTAAAGGTTGTCCGTTTGGAAAGCAATGTTTTATTTATCAATGTATTGATATGGGAGGAATGAACAACTATATTGTGCTGAAAAATCAGTTGATTGACGAGTTTAATTCTCTTAATATTCCGGGAATGCCTGCTATAAATGAGTTATATGCAATGAATGGGGTATATGTAAATTTGTCTTATCGTATGCCGAACGGTAAAAATTTAAAATTGCTTGATGATAACAGTATATACTTGTGTAATCAAGTTGAATGTGAATTTAATGACGGATCTATTACAAGATGTTTTGGTTTGGTTGCCGGATTGGATTTTATTCTTGTAAGTGAGTACGGTGAAAATTGTTCAAATCCTGAAATTGTCATATATAAAAGAAGATAAATATTTTTAAAAAGCAAAATATGTAAATATATTCACTGTTCTGTTAATTACGGTTATGTACCCGGTGTAATTGCACCGGGTGGTGAGGAGCAGAACTCTTATATTTTAGGCTTGAATTATCCGCTTAAATCTTTTAAAGGAAAAGTAATTGTGATTGTTCATCGTAATGATGATATAGAAGAAAAATGGATTGTTACACCTGAAAACATTTCTTTTACTAAAGAAAAAATTATGCGGCAGATTAAATTTCAAGAAAAATATTTTGACAGCTATATAATTATGTAAAAGATCGTAATACGAAAAATTCCCGTAATGCAGATTAATGCATTGCGGGAATTTGTTTAGTATTCATTTTCGTTATATTCACTTTTACCTGTCTTATAGTCGATAGTTACATTTGGCTGAACATTGTAGCAGTATACGCACAATGTTACACCCTCGCCTTTATCTTCAACGGATTTTGCCTCAATTAATACTCCTTTGGCAACAAGGTCGTCATTTTCAAAAACAGGAGTTACACGGTAAAGTGCGTGATTACCGGTTGTTTTTACATAATTTGCAACCATATTTTCAAAGGGCAGCATACCCGTTACATTCAGGTATCTTGTTCCTGTTATCAAATTCTTTTCATTTGCATTTTCGCCCGTAAGCCGATAGGCGATAAGGTGACAGCGATTGTACAGATATTTTCCGTCAATAAAGTCATATTTTACTGTTTGCCAGCCTGACGGTTTAATTCTGCCTATCTGACCTCTCTCTTCTGTCGGCATTATATCTGTACCAACGCAGGCATAGGCTGTGCCGCATCTTCCTAATTCGTCTAAATCCGCATAGTATTCAAATGATGATGTTGTGTAATCGTCATCACTGAAATACGGTTCGTTGCCGTTTATTTCTATAAAAGCAGAACCTGAATAATCGGGAATATCTTTAAGGGAGATAATTTCGTCTTTTGCAGTATTTTCTGTCGGCTGATTGTTTATAATTAAAATCACCGCAAAACAGCATATCAAAGCAAGTGCGGTAGGTACAGTGAATTTTGTGGTTTTTCGTTTTTTAGTTTTCATAATTACCTCAATTATAATGTTATGTAATTATTATAATTGAGGTAATTGCATTTTTCAAGTTTTCAGTTGACAAAAAATTTGCGTGTAAAGTATAATTAAAAGTGTAAGGTGTGTTATGCATTTTATAATATTCAAAAGGGAGTTGTTACTATGAAAATTCTTGTTTCCGGCGGAACAACATTTGTTAGTAAATTTACTGCGGAATATTTTCTAAAAAGAAATAATGAAGTGTATGTTATTAACAGAAACAGCAGAGCGCAATTAGACGGAGTTCATCTGATTAACTGTGACAGAATGAATTTAAAAAACTTGTTAAAAGATAAACATTTTGATTTAATTATTGATGTTACAGCTTATAATAAGGCTCACATAGAAAGTTTGCTGAATTCCGGTGTTACATTTGATGATTATATTTTCATAAGTTCAAGCGCAGTATATCCTGAAACTAACAGTCAGCCTTTTACAGAGGAACAAACTTGTGGTAAAAATTCTGTATGGGGTGATTACGGTGTTAATAAATTAATGGCAGAGAACTACTTACTTGAACATTGCACTAATGCATATATTTTAAGACCTCCATATTTTTATGGAATTTATGAAAACCTTTACCGTGAAGCATTTCCTTTTGACTGTGCCGAAAAAGGCAGAAAGTTTTATATTCCGCAAAACGGTGATATGAAGTTACAGTTTTATAATGTATCTGATTTATGTAAATTTATAGAATTAATTATTAAAAAGAAACCTGACAATCATATATACAATGTCGGAAACAGTGATATAATTACTGTTAAGGAATGGGTTAAACTTTGTTATAAAGCAGTAGGAAAAATACCTGAATTTGTAGAAGTAGATAAATCTGTTCAACAGAGAGATTATTTTTGCTTTTATGATTATGAATATATTCTTGATGTTAAAAAACAAAATGAACTTATGCCAACAACAATTCCACTCGAAGTTGGTTTAAAAGAAGAATATGAATGGTATAAAAATAATTATAACAGTGTTTATAATAGAAAACCTTATATCGAATTTATAGATAAAAATTTAAAATAGCAATAACAGAGATACAAAAGGGTGTTACCGTGCAAGGAGCACCCTTTTGTATTTGTGTTACTTTAATGTTTACCAAACCTTGCAAATTCTCTTTGCTTGTGATAATATAAAAACAGAAAATCAACGGAGAGTTTACAAATGAGTGTTATCGGCAAGCAAATAAAAAAATATCGTACTCAAAAAGGACTTACGCAAGAACAACTCGGCCAGCTTTTGGGAGTTACAACGCAAGCGGTGTCGAAGTGGGAGAGAGGCGGTACACCTGACGCCGAATTATTGCCCGATATATCGCAGGCACTTGGTGTAAGTATTGATGCTTTGTTTGGTCGAGAAGAACAAAGATTAACAGCGTCGCTTGCACGACAGATTTGTCAGATGAAAAATGAGGACGCATATCGTTATGCTTTTAGCATTTGCTGGGCGATAGAAATCGGATTTATGCAAGATATTTCTGCACTTGATGATTTTTTAAATAAATTTATTGAACATTCAGCTATAACTACCGATAAAACGGATTATTTTGCAAAAATGATGCAGGACGGCGGTGTAGCAACCGCTATGGTAATAATAAAGAATTAAAAAAGGGGAAACACTATGCCAATTGTTAATGATTTAAATAACTATGCCAAAGAAGAGCTTGAGTATTTTGGTGTAAGGCGGCAAAATGAAGAAAATGCCGCCATTGAAAAAGCCGTTTTTAATACGAAATTTGATTTGAACTATGATTTTAACGCATTTTTCGTTATTATACCAATTATAGTTATCGGCTTGATTCCTGTAGCAAAAATTTTGATACAGGAGGCGATTACTTCTTCCGTTAATCATACGCCTTTTACTTTAAGCACTGTTCAAATTCTGATAATAAGCATAGTGAGTGTAGCAATATTTTTTGCTACAGCTTTACTTATATGTTTAAAACTAAAAAAAAGCCCGAGCGTACAGACGAGCTATCTTTATTATAAAGATGAACCATATCATTATGATCAGATTAATTACATAAAGGTGAGCAGGATTAAAACCGCTAAAATTTATGTCAACGGCAAAAAACTTGTAGGTGTTTCTAATTGGTGTGATAATTACAATTCACTGATTGTATGGGCAAAGAAATGTCACATTCCAGTGCTTGCCCCCAATAAAAAGTCTAATTCGTCTAACAGTTTGGATTTAAACGCATTGAGTAATAATATTTCAATGATAGTTGCGGTTGTTGTATTCGCAATTATGATGATCGGTGCGGCAGTTGTTTTTATTAATTCTATTTCTTGATTTTTATTAAAAGTACGGGGATAAATCTATGCTGTTTAATAGTCTTTTGTGCAAGTAAAAGGTTGATACTTTTTATTAAGGTCTTAAATATTAAGTATATTACGCATTATAAAAGGGTGCTGTCCATATGGAAAGCACCCTTAAATTTATTTAGTTAGCTTGTACTAAAATTAATACAAAGATTAAGCCTTAGGGCCTGCCTCTACGAGAGCCTTACCTGCCTCGTTGCCTTCGTACTTAGCAAAGTTCTTAACAAAACGAGCTGCAAGATCCTGTGCCTTTGCTTCCCAATCAGCAACATTTGTATATGTGTCGCGTGGGTCGAGAATTGCAGGATCAACACCCGGAAGCTCTGTAGGAACTTCAAAGTTGAAGTGAGGAATTGTCTTTGTAGGAGCCTTTGTGATAGAACCGTCGAGAATAGCGTCGATGATACCTCTTGTATCCTTAATAGAGATACGCTTGCCTGTGCCGTTCCAACCTGTGTTTACGAGGTAAGCCTTAGCACCGCTCTTTTCCATCTTCTTAACGAGCTCTTCAGCATACTTTGTTGGGTGAAGCTCAAGGAAAGCCTGACCGAAGCAAGCAGAGAATGTTGGAGTTGGCTCTGTAATGCCACGCTCTGTACCTGCGAGCTTAGCTGTAAAGCCTGAGAGGAAGTAGTACTTTGTCTGCTCAGGAGTAAGGATTGATACAGGCGGAAGTACACCGAAAGCATCTGCTGAAAGGAAGATTACATTCTTAGCAGCAGGAGCTGAAGATACAGGACGAACAATGTTCTCAATGTGATTGATTGGGTAAGATACACGAGTGTTCTCTGTAACCGTCTTGTCGTTAAAGTCAATTTTACCGTCCTTATCTACTGTTACGTTCTCAAGAAGAGCATCTCTTCTGATTGCGTTGTAGATGTCAGGCTCTGACTCTTTGTCAAGGTTAATAACCTTAGCATAGCAACCGCCCTCAAAGTTAAATACACCGTTGTCGTCCCAACCGTGCTCGTCATCACCGATGAGAAGTCTTTTAGGATCTGTTGAAAGTGTAGTTTTACCTGTACCTGAAAGACCGAAGAAGATAGCGGTGTTCTCGCCGTTCTTATCTGTGTTAGCTGAACAGTGCATTGAAGCAATACCCTTAAGTGGGAGGTAGTAGTTCATCATTGAGAACATACCCTTCTTCATCTCGCCGCCGTACCATGTGTTTACGATAACCTGCTCACGGCTTGTGATGTTGAACATTACAGCTGTTTCAGAGTTAAGACCGAGCTCCTTGTAGTTCTCAACCTTAGCCTTTGATGCGTTGTAAACAACGAAATCAGGCTCAAAGTTCTCAAGCTCTTCAGCAGATGGCTTGATGAACATATTTGTTACAAAGTGAGCCTGCCAAGCAACCTCAACGATGAAACGGATTGCCATACGTGTATCTTTGTTAGCACCGCAGAATGCATCTACAACAAAAAGTCTCTTGTTGGAAAGTTCTTTGATCGCTAAATCTTTTACAGATTTCCAGGCTTCTTCTGTAGCTGGGTGGTTGTCGTTTTTGTATTCGTCAGAAGTCCACCATACAGTGTCTTTTGAGTTCTCATCCATAACGATGTATTTGTCTTTTGGAGAACGTCCTGTATAGATACCTGTCATTACGTTTACTGCGCCAAGTTCGCTGACCTGACCTTTTTCGTAACCTTCAAGTTCCGGTTTTGTTTCTTCTTCGAATAATAATTCATAAGAAGGATTGTAAACAACTTCTGTTGTTCCGGTAATGCCATACTTGCTTAAATCAATTTTTGCCATTTTTAGTTACCTCTTTCCTTTCGCTGTGTGTAATATGGTATCAATCTGTAAAAACAGACTATACATATCTTTTTGGAAGCCGGACTTTTGATCGCTCTGTTCCACATTGTGAAATGCAGGAAACATAAGCAAATTGCCAACTTTCTCTACCATAATTATACATATCTCGGTTATAAAATCAATAAAAAAATTGTTAAAAATTTAGCAATTTATGGAGGAAAATTTGTCATCATCTGCGCTTGACAAAGATACAGACAGATCTGAGTGGAAAAATATGATCCAAACCCGCTTTTCACGATTGAAAAATGCACACAAAAACAATATAATGCAAGCAGCAGAAAGACGAAACAGTCTGGTCTGAAAAGCCGTAACATCCATTTTGAAAAAAGAGGGAAAAGAAAATGAAAGTCATACACAAAATCGGTCCGGTGCTGATATTACTTGGTTATTTTTACATTTTATACGAAGGCTATTTTTTATGCCAGTTTGGAGGAGTACGCTACCACGGACAGAAAATGGCTGTGGGAGCAGCGGTCATGGCAGTTGGTTTTCTCTTCTGGCTTATCACCAGAAAAAAGGCAAAAGAACAGCAGGCAGGGAAAAAACAATATCTGTGGATCGCAGAACTTGTGGCGGCAGGAGCGGCAACGATCATCTGTGGCGCTGCGGTGATCCGCACGGCAATCCCATACAATGGGGCACTCTCCTGGAAAATTTATGAGTGGCGGAGAATAAATGACGAGAGTTCTTCCAAAGATAATAGTGATACTAATAAGGAAGAAAACGAGCCGGAAATTTTCAGCGGAACAGAGACAGAAACGGAAACAAAGACCAGTGAGAATATCCGCAATTCGGATACGTGGGAATTTAATGCAGAAGACGGCGATATGTATTATTTCATCAATGATATTACCGGTTACCGGCTGAATGTGGTAGACGCTGCCTGTGGAAGCCGCTTTTATAACTTTGAAAAGACGAAGGACGGCGGTACGACCTGGACAGAGGTCAATGGTGATCCGTTTGACCAGAATATGGGCGTTGCCGAAGGTCTGCTCTTTTTTACAAATGATTTCGGATTTGCAGGACTGACGTATGCAAGTGAAGATTTCTCCATGCTCTACGTGACAAAGGACGGCGGAGAGACATTTGAACGGCTGGAACTTCCTTTGGATACGGTGACAGAACTTCCATCTGAAGCAGAAGAACTGGGATTTACGATCGAAGATTATGATTATCACACCATGCCGCAGATCGTGGATGGAAAAATGGAGATTTATCTGCAGACTGATGCGATGGAACAGCAGGGGATTATTTTTCAGTCTGAGGATAACGGAGTTACCTGGGAGTATGCAGGTTGTAAGGAATGATATACAAAAAAATTACGAGGTTAAAATCATATGGAACAATACAGCTATCATGAGGAAACTGGAAAAATCACATTGGAAAAGAAAGCAGTACAAAATAGTGAAAACGCAGGAAAAAGCATTTATCTCATGAGTCTGGATGAGTTTTTGAGCCATCCGCGGAAACTTGTGCGGAAAAATAATTTTATCCACAGCATGACACCGATCCAGTACTGCAAGATTGAAAAATACCGGGAGTGTGTGCAGGGAACAATGCGTGTGCCAAAGGGAAATAAAGGGCAGGTGTGTATCCATAATTTTGGATTTTACCTGTCAGAGCAGGAATTATATCTTGTGGAGGAAAGCCATTTCCTGATGGAGTATCTGAACAAGATGGCGGAAGGCACCTACGAGGGTTACAGCTTCCGGCAGATCCTTCTGGCATTGTTCGAGGAACTGCTGCAGGATGAAGTACTGTATCTGCAGAAACAGGAGGAACATCTGGCTGGTCTGGAGGAGGAACTGTTAAAGAAAATACCGGACTATTTTTATGAGATGATCATGAAATACCGGAAACGGTTCAATATTTTTCATGCCTATTATGAACAGCTGATGAATATGGGAGATGTCATGCAGACATCTGTGAACGGCGGTCTGTCAGAGGAGGAAAAAGCACAGTGGCAGTTATTTTCCAACCGGGCGGAGCGGCTGCATGACCATGTGGAAATGCTGCGGGAATATCTCGTGCAGATCCGGGAACTTTACCAGTCACTCATTGCGGTGCAGCAGAATCAGGTGATGAGCATTTTGACGGTTGTGACAACGATTTTTCTGCCGCTCACGCTGATCGCCGGCTGGTATGGAATGAATTTTCCAAATATGCCGGAGTTTGGGTGGAAATATGCGTATCCGGCAGTTATAATAGTGAGTATCTTAGTGATCATTTTGGAAATTATTTATTTTAAGAAAAAGAAGATGCTTTAGGCATCTGGAAAGAGAAGGACAAAAGATTATGATGAACCCGGCAAATATTATGAAGATTATGAATGCAAAAAATAAATTTACTGCAAACCATCCGAAGTTTGTAGCATTTTTAAGTGCGGTATTCTCCAGAGAGATGCAGGAGGGCACTGTGATCGAGATCACACTCACCAGACCGGGTGAGGAGCCGATGACGACCAATATGAAGATCCAGCAGTCGGATCTGGATCTGATGCGTGAACTTCAGGACATGGCAAAAAATCAGTAAATATCTATGGAAAAAAACGTCTGCACATGCTAAAATATTCTTACGAAAAAATACGAAAAATTATACGTAAGAAAGGATGCACATATGTTGGGTAAACGTTTGGATTATCAGGTGGAAGAAAATAAAATCCATTTTTTCTTTGAAAAAGAAGAGGCATTTTTAGAGGTCATTACTGAGAATATTATGAATGTCTTTGTTCCTTATGAGACAAAAGGACACCGCTCCAAGGCGATCGAAGGGGAGAAGGCGGCCCGGACAGATTTTGAGGTAAAAGACTGCGGCAGTTATGTTTCAGTTGCAACAAAACAGTTGGAAGCGAGAGTTTATGACGGATTTTATGTGGACTTTTACCGGGATGGAAAGAGCATTTGTGAAGATTACCGCAGCGGGCGTATTTTAAGACCGCTGTTAAGTGAAAAATCTCTCGAAGTGTTAAAGGCAGAGGGACATGATGTGTCCGCAGGTGCAAGCGGCAGCTATCCGGTGCAGACTGTCAAAAAAATGGACGGGGATGAGAAGTTTTACGGACTTGGGGACAAGACCGGATTTTTGAATAAGCGGGATTATGAGTACGAAAACTGGAACTCCGATATCCCACAGGCACACACGGATTCTTACCGCGCACTGTACAAGTCCATTCCGTTTCTGATCACCCTGAAAAAAGAAAGTGTTTACGGTATTTTCTTTGACAATACATACAGATCTTATGTAAACCTTGGAAAAGAAAATCAGGCATATTTTTACTATGGTGCGGACGCCGGAAACCTTGATTACTATTTTATCGCAGGGGATACGATGCCGGACATTGTGGGCGGTTATACCTATCTGACCGGAAGGACTCCGCTTCCGCAGCTGTGGACACTCGGTTATCATCAGTCCCGTTGGGGATATGATTCCGCAGACTGCATTAAAAAAGTAGCAGGGAAATACAGAGAACTTGATATCCCATGCGATACGATGCATTTTGATATTGACTATATGGATGGCTACCGTGTCTTTACATGGAATGAGAAAGATTACGGCGATCCGGCAGGAACCATTCAGGAGCTGGCAGACGATGGATTCAAGGCAGTCTGCATTATCGATCCGGGTGTGAAATTAGATCCGGGTTATGAGAAATATGATGAGGGAATTGCCGGAGATTATTTTGCAAAGACACCGGAAGGGGAAGTCTATGTGAATGCTGTATGGCCGGGAGATTCTGTATACCCGGATTTCGGACAGCCAAAGGTGCGTAAATGGTGGGCAGAAAATCAGAAGTTCCTGACCGATATAGGCGTTGCCGGAGTCTGGAATGACATGAATGAACCGGCAAGTTTTCACGGAGAACTGCCATCAGATGTCGTGTTTACGGATGAAGATCAGAAATCTACCCACGCAGCCATGCACAATGTATACGGACATCTGATGTCCAAGGCAACCTATGAGGGACTTAAGGAACAGACCGGAAAAAGACCATTTGTGATCACCCGCGCATGCTATGCAGGAAGCCAGAAGTATACAACAGTCTGGACCGGAGATAACCAGAGTTTATGGTCACATCTTCAGATGGCAGTGCCACAGTTGTGCAATCTTGGACTGAGTGGAATGGCATTTGCAGGAACGGATGTCGGTGGATTTGGTGCGGACTGTACGGCAGAACTTTTATGCCGCTGGGTACAGGTCGGAGCATTTTCTCCATTGTTCCGAAACCATTCGTCCAACGGAAGCATTTATCAGGAGCCGTGGCAGTTCGGGGAAAAGACGGTCGATATATACCGCAAATTTGTGGAGCTGCGCTACCGCCTGCTTCCATACCTGTATGATCTGTTTGCGGAGTGTGAGAAAACAGGACTTCCGATCATGCGTCCACTGGTGCTTCATTATGAAAAGGATGAAAATACATGGAATTTAAATGATGAATTTTTAGTTGGAGAACATCTTCTTGTGACACCGGTATTAGAGCAGGGACAGACGAAAAAGATGGTCTATCTGCCGGAAGGAATCTGGTATGATTTCAATACCGGAAAACGTTATGAGGGAAAACAGTATTATCTTGTGGATGCACCGCTTGATACCTGTCCGATGTTTGCCAAAGCAGGAAGTATGATCCCGACTTATGAAGTGATGCAGTATGTGGGGGAAAAGCCATATGATACGTTAAATATGCTCGTATTTCCGGGTGAGGGCACCTATGTGCATTATCAGGATAACGGAAGCGATTTTGCTTATCAGGATGGCGCCTATAATGAGTACGCATTCACACAGCAGGAAAATGGGGAAGTGACCATGAAGATGGGAAAAGAAGGTTATGAGAAACCTTACAAAAAGATCGAATACATTTTTGTGGGCAAATAAGACAGAAGCAGGAACCCGGGAAAAAATGGCTGCATATCTTATAGTGATGTGATGGAAATAAGGAGTATCGCGTGGACTATCGAGAGGAACAGTTTTTACGTATGCAGCAGTCTGACACTCCGAAAGTGCCTTTTTATATGAGCTATCCGATGCAGAATCTGTATCTCACAGAGATGGAATATGAAAAGGATATGGACCGGATGAAAGAGCTGTATCCAAGGGATGTTTCCCGTATTATGGACGTGATCGAAGATGAGTGCGATAAAATGGAGTATGAGGGAAGTCTCATGTTCGACGAATATCCGGACCGGCTTATGTTAGAGCAGGTGACAGAACGCATTTATCAGACCGTGAAAAATGGAACAGATACCGTGATGGCAGAGGAATTTTGGGGAGGAAACAATCCACCGCCGCCACCACCGGGCAGACCGGGAAGCATGCCGCCACCACCGGGCAGACCCGGAATGATGCCGCCGCCACCGCCACGGCCGGAGGAT
>ERZ780166.20-NODE-20-length-159095-cov-8.409847_pt1 | contig 159095 bp, 153 predicted proteins | sample MGYA00511366_ERZ780166 | MGnify/ENA primary metagenome ERZ780166 (study PRJEB29588, sample SAMEA2162231) | human gut metagenome | biome: human gut; feature: human-associated habitat; material: faeces | place: Denmark | collected 2008/2010 ...
GGTCACGGTCATTAAGGTCATTAAGGATTTCAGATTATCAAAATATCCCTCTATCTTATAAAATAAGGTTAAATCAAGTTCGCCCTGCCAACAAAATCCATCCATATAATCACTTTTCTGAATATTTTTTGTATTTTTGCAGATATATTGCCTAATATGGGAATTGAGCATGGCTTATCCTCCTAGATTACAGGCGCATAATGAATAATCAAAAATTAAGTAAATATGGACATGGCAAAATATATAGGTGAGACTACTGAATACGATAAGAAGCAGGAAGTGGAACGCCGTAAAGTGAAAAGTTGGCTGAAGAGCGTCAGCGCCTTTGCCAATGGCAGTGGCGGTTGCCTATTGTTTGGTATTGCCGATGACGATACTATCATAGGGTTGACCGATGCCAAGACTGATGCCGAATTTATCAGTCAGAAAATAAAGGAGCGCATTGATCCTATGCCGCAAATCGACTTGAAGATAGAGCGTGTAGAAGACAAGGAATTGCTCATTCTTCATGTGCATGGAGGCGAAGATACACCCTATTATTATATAGGCGACAGCGTTCTTGAAACCTTTGTGCGCATTGGCAACGAATCGGTTGTGGCTGATAGTACCGAACATAAGCGTCTTGTATTAAGAGGTCGCAACTCTTCATTCGACGCCCGCCCAAGCGATGAAATGTTTGAAGATTATGCATTTTCTAAGCTTCGCAGCCGCTACTATGCCTGGAATGGTCTGAGCTTCGATAAAAAACTTTACCGCTCGTTTGGCTTGGTTGACAATAAGGGAATACTTACCTATGCAGGTCTGTTGATGGCAGACGAATGTCCACTGCGCCAAAGCCGTGTATTCTGCACAAGATGGAACGGCAAGACAAAAGCTGGAGGAAGCATTGATGCACTCGACAGCGCAGAGATTACAGGCGGACTTGTAACTCTTCTCGAAGACACCAGTGAATGCATTGGCTCATCGTGACTATCTGATTCAAGGCAGCGAGGTGCATGTGGATATGTACGATGACCGTATGGTGATTTACTCTCCAGGTTCCATGCCAGAAGGGAGACTTATCCAGACGATGAACTTAGAAGATATTCCTTCTGTCAGACGCAATCCGGTTATCGCAGATATCTTTGCTCAGTTGGGTTATATGGAGCGTAAAGGTTCGGGCATGGGCAAAATCATCAATCCAATCAAAGCACTTCCCTACTTTGAGGAAAGGATGCTTCCAAGCTTCTTCTCCGACCGTGCCCAGTTTACTGTCACATTTCCCAATATGATTTTAGCATGGCAGGAATCTCATCCAAATATTGAGGTAAACTTTGTGGAAAATGAAGGTGATACTCAAGGTGATACTCAAGGTGATACTCAAGGTGATACTCAAGATGTCCCTCAAGGTGGCACTCAAGGAAAAGACTTAGATAAATGGATAGAATATCAAGTAGCTGTTTATCCTAAAATAACAACAGGTGAACTGGCTCAACTATCAGGGAAAAGCATTATAACCATCAAGCGTCGTATTGCAAAAATGCCTCATATTGTGTATGTTGGCAGTGGCTATAGTGGTCATTGGGAAGTAAGGAAAAAGGAATGAAACAAGAGTTTAAGCCAGCATCCATCCAATCTACTACATAAAGATACAGACAATACAATATAAGCATGAAGAAGATATTATTCCTACACGGATTCTTCGCCACGGGCAGCTGTCCGATGGCGAGAGCCTTGAAAGAGGCGTTTGAGGGGACGACGGTGGTGCTGACTCCCGACCTCCCTTTGCACCCAAAGGAGGCACTGAAGGAGATTCGCTCCATCATCGACCGGGAGCAGCCCGACTTGCTTCTGGGCAACAGCTGCGGCTCTTTCCTCGCCCAGATGCTGGCTCCGGTGGTGGGCATTCCTGCCCTGCTCGGCAATCCGTATTTCATGATGACGGAGTTTCTGAAGGAGCGCATCGGCGAGCATGAATACAAGGCTCCGAGAAGGGACGGAAATCAGCGGCTGGTGATTGACGAGGCGCTGATAGAGGAGTTTGCGGAGTTGGAAGCCGTGCAGTTTGACCATTGCAACCCCTATTATAAGGATCGTGTGTGGGGACTTTTTGGTGAGCAGGACACCCTGGCTCACTTCTCCCCTCTCTTCCTGAAGCATTACAACCAAGCCTTCCATTTCCCTGGCGGTCATACGCCTACTGAACAGGAGGTAAAGACCTGGTACGCTCCCCTTGCCCAGAAAATGCTGATGGAGTTTTCAGCAAAGGAAGAAAGATATTTCCAGCACTTCAAGGGCGGCAAATACAAGTTCATCCATTCTGCCTTCGACTCCGAAACTCAGGAGCGCATGGTGGTTTACCAGGCTCTCTATGGAGACCAACCCTATTGGGTAAGACCGGAAGATATGTTCTTCGGGAAAGTTACGAGGGACGGCAAAACTTTTAATCGTTTCACGGAAATAGATAAATAATTATGGAGACATTTAATAACGTAATAAACAGTGGCCAGCTTGTTCTGGTCGATTTCTTTGCTACATGGTGCCAACCTTGCAAGGCGATGCACCCCATTCTGGAGCAGGTAAAGAGTGTATTGGGCGACCGCATCCGAATCATCAAGGTGGATGTAGATAAGTACGGCGTAACTGCAAGCCAATACCGCATCCAATCCGTGCCTACGCTGATGCTCTTCCGAAACGGAGAAGTATTGTGGCGCACAAGCGGTGTGGTAGATAAAGCCGAACTTCTGGCTACGCTTGATCCTTTCTTGACATAAAAGAATAAAGGAGTAACAATAGGAAAATGAGTATGAACACTTTACATAGTTATCTCGCCTACTATCTCCTTGCTATCAATGCAGTTACATTCATCGTGTACGGCATTGACAAATACAAGGCGAAGAAAGCCAAGTGGCGCATTTCCGAAGCCACGCTTTTGTTGCTGGCTGTTCTTGGAGGAAGCATCGGGGCATGGATTGGAATGAAAGTCTGGCACCATAAGACGATGCACAAGAAATTCAAATACGGCATTCCTGCCATTCTGCTGATACAGATTGCGCTGATGGCGTATTTACACATGAATTAAAAAACAAAATAAATAACGAAGTATATGAAAAGTTTTGCACCAAAGCCGTGGGTAGTACCACAGCCTGTGCTGATTATCGGCACATAAATAAGGAAGGAGTTGCCAACGCAATGAACGCTGCCTGGGCAGGACAGTGGGACATGAAGGAGATTATGATCTCGATGGGAAATCACGTCACCACAGACAACCTGAAACTTGGCGGTGAGTTTACCGTTGCCTTCGCTACCAAGAAAACCATGGTGGCTTCTGATTTCGTGGGCATTGTTTCTGCCAAGAACGCCCCGAAGAAGATGGAGAAGACGGGATGGAACATCGAGAAGGCGACTATGGTCAACGCTCCTGTGTTCACCGATTTCCCGATGACCCTGGAGTGCCGCATCAAGGAGAAGTATGACGAAAGCGAAACCGGCTATTATCTCGTTGCCGAAATCATCAATATTCTTGTAGATGAGAAGTATCTGTCAGAAGACGGAAATCCAGACATGGAGAAGATGGAACTGATTGTCTTCGACCCTATTCATCACGGCTATATCCAGCTGGGCGAGAAAGTCGGCAACGCTTTCTCCGACGGCAAGGCTTTGAAATAATCAACGTAATTTTAACGACTCAGAAACAATGAATCCAATAGCAATACGTCTGCTTTCGCAGCAGCTCATCTGCCCTCAATTTGATACTCCCCAAAAGGTGGTGTCTCATTTTGGAGCCATACAAGCCCAGGATTACCGGATGGTAAGATGGGCTGTGATGATGCGTACTCGCAAACCTTCTTCCTTCGCATTCAAGAATGCATACGATGAGGGTAAGATAGTCCGTCTTCACCTGCTGCGTGGCACTTGGCAACTGGTTTCAAATGAAGACTATTGGTGGATGCTGGACCTGATTTCACCTAAGGCAACTTCTGTTGTAAAAGGATGGATGAAGAGTAATAAAATCAGCATCGATGATTCTGAGCTCAATCTGATTCACGAGATATTTGTTCAAAAAACCGATGAGATGCAGTCTGTAACAAGCAAAGACCTGAACGAAGCTTTGCTCGAAAAGGGCATCATCATGGACAAACATCGCCTATCCTACCACATTCGCTTTAACGAATTGAACGGTACTTTCTGCAGCGGCAATCTTCTTCCTACAAAGGCGACATACAGTCTCACAGAAAAGAAGGTTCCAAGAACAGCCAGGCTGGAACGTGATGAAATGCTGATGCTTCTGGCAAGAAAATATTTTCAGAGCCATTCGCCAGCCACATTCGAAGATTATGTCTGGTGGTCAGGACTGAGCACTTCTGATTGCCAACGAGGCATTGAGTTGCTTGGTTCAGAACTGAGGGTTGAAAAATGGAAAGACTATCAGTTCTACCTGCATGAATCATGTCGAACACGTGGATTCAGAAGAGGAAAGACTCATCTGATAGCTCCCTTTGATGAATATCTGATTGGTTATAAAAGCCGGGAATTAGTAATCCATTCACATCAAATGCCGTCTGCATACACTAATAATGGCATTTTCTTTCCTGTTATCGCCCATGATGGCAGAATTTGCGGCAACTGGAATCCTTGGGAGAAAAATCTCAACATCAGTTATTTTGATTCGATAGAAAAGGATTTGTCATTTGAGAAGCAATGGAATACATTTAATGAAACGATAAAGGAAAAATAAATGACTATTGATACAACAAACCTCTGCTCGCATCTTCAAAAGAAGTTGTTTGAACCTGAGGGAGTATATTATCCTATCTGGCAAGCCATGCAGAATGATGAGGAGTTGACAGCCGTAGTTCGCTCACGACAGCTTCATATCTATCGTAATGGTAAAAAGATTCTCATTCTCGCTGGCAAGGCTCAGCCGAAGATTATCAGAGAGGATAAACTGAATGAATTGATAATAAGATAAAGAACGAAACTTATGAACTTTCCAGAAATATATTCAGCGTCAGGCATGATAGAACTGATCCAGAAGATCGGCTTCCTCCCTCTCCTTGATAGTGGCATTGAAGGATTCTCAGCCGAAGACATCGTGGCGGAAGACTGCGGTTACGTAAGACTTCCTGAAGGCGGTTGGGACTGGCCGCTATGGAAATGGAAGGGCGCAATCGTTCAGGAAATGCCGTGTATGTACGGAAAGTTCTTTAACAAGAAGGCTGGATTCATCAGCCAGGAATGGTGGCCGGACTTCTGTAACTACAGAAGAAGCAAATACTCTCGCCCTGATGATGAATCAATAGAAGGAGCCATTCTCAGCACGCTTCAATCTACCGGTAGTCTCATCACAAGAGAACTTCGGGCAGCCTGCGGTTTCACCGGCAAGGGAATGAGAAGCAAGTTTGACGGTTATCTCACCCGACTGGAAATGGCGACTTACATCGTGACCGAGGATTTCATCTATCCTCGTGACAAGCACAATCACGAATATGGCTGGGGTTGGTCGCTGCTCAATACTCCCGAAGATCTCTATGGCAGGGAGGCTTGCCAATGCAATCGCACTCCCCAGGAATCTTATCAGAGGATTTTCGAGCATCTGAAAGAAATCCTGCCTGACGCTTCGGATAAACAGATCATTAAATTAATTGGATAAAAATGAGAAAGGAATAAAGAGTAATGTGAAGGCGTGGAAATGAAATATGGAAGAATGGAATAAATCTCCGATAATGGTAAAATCTTCCGAAAACCAGGTATAAGCTCTTTTGGAGAATGTGCGTATCTTTGCACCCAAGAAATTTAGAATTTTAAAAGGCTTAGGATTATGAAGGAATTATTCTTTAATACCATACAGGAGTTCAACGACTACATTGGGGTGAAAACACTTCATCCTCTGGTAAGCATTGCACGTGTAGAGAACACCTCTCCGATACAGGAGGCTGTGCACCATTACGGACTTTATGCCCTCTTCCTGAAGGAAAACAAGGGCTGCAAATTGTCATACGGCAGAACAGAATATGATTTTGACGAGATGACCGTCACCTCGTTTGCTCCAGGTCAGTCGATTAAGGTTGAACCCATTCCAGGAGTACCGCTTGCCAAATATACGGTATTGGCTTTCCATCCCGAGTTGCTCAACCGCACCCAGCTTGGCAAGAACATCTCCCGATATGAGTTCTTCGACTATACAAGCAACGAAGCACTACATCTATCCGCTGCCGAGGTAAACATCTTCCGTGATGTACTCTCAATGATTAAGCAGGAACTTCAGCATCCTATAGATAGACATTCGCGTGAACTCATCGTTTCAAACATCGAGTTGCTGCTAAACTACTGCCTGCGCTTCTACGACCGACAGTTTATCACACGCGAGGAGATAAACCATTCGGTAGTAAAGAAATTCACCTCTCTGCTCGATGAATACATTGCCCGGAAAGCGGAGCATGAAGGGCTGCCTACCGTAGCCTACTTTGCCGACAAATGCTGCTATTCTACCAAATATTTCGGTGAATTAGTCAAGACAGAGACTGGCAGAACCGCAAAGAGTCTGATCAGCGACCGACTGCTTTCTGCAGCCCGCCAACTACTTGTAGATGAAACCTTAACCATTACGCAAGTCAGCCAGCGCCTCGGCTTTGAATATTCTCAGCACTTCGTCCGCTTTTTCAAGGCGCAGACGGGAAAAACTCCAAGCGAGTACCGCAAAACTGCTTAAATATAATGAAGCATATATAGAATAACTGTTATTTTTTACATCGAAGATGTTTTCTGGAGAAGAATTTGAAAATATGGATAAGAATAAAAAAATAATACAATGAAGAAAATAGTACAGACAGCAGGGCGCACCCAGCTGGGTGAGTTTGCCCCGGAGTTCGCCCACCTCAACGACGACATCCTCTTCGGAGAAGTATGGAGCCGCAATGACCTGCTTTCATTGCGCGACCGCAGTTTAGTAACAATCACTTCGCTCATCAGCCAAGGAATCACCGATAACTCGCTGAAATATCACTTGCAGTCGGCAAAGAATAACGGAATTACCCGCACGGAAGCGGCAGAGATTATTACTCACATCGCCTTCTACGCAGGTTGGCCAAAGGCCTAGGCTGCCTTCAATCTGGCAAAGGAGGTATGGAACGAAGACGTGAAAGGCGAAGACGCCAAGGCTGCTTTCCAGCGCGAGATAATATTCCCTGTTGGCGAACCCAACATAGCTTACGCCAAATACTTCAAAGGCAACAGTTATCTGGCACAAATATCTGACAGTCAGATACCTTTCTTCAACGTTACCTTTGAGCCTGGCTGCCGTAACAACTGGCATACGCACCACGCCACAAAGGGCGGCGGACAAATGCTGGTAGGTGTAGCCGGACGTGGCTGGTATCAGGAGAAAGGAAAGCCTGCGCAGGAAATCCTCCCCGGCACAGTCATCCATATTTCTGCCAACGTGAAGCATTGGCACGGTGCAGCCAAAGACAGCTGGTTTGCCACCTAGCCTTTGAAATACCTGGCGAGAACACATCCAACGAATGGCAGGAGGCTGTGAGCGATGAGGAATATAACAAGATAAAATAACAATAAGATTTATGACTTCACTTCAAGAAAGACTGTTCGCCATGCAGGATAAGCAGTATGCTGCTTTCCAGGGCAAATTGACACCCGGAGTGCCTATGGAAAGTTTCATAGGCATTCGTGTGCCTGTGCTCCGCAAGTTCGCAAAAGAATTTACAAAGGAGAAAGAATGCGAGGAGTTCCTTCAGCAGCTTCCTCACGAATACTACGATGAGAACATGCTTCACGGTCTCCTCATTTCCGAGGTAAAGGACTACGAGGAATGCATTCGTCTTACAGACAGTTTCCTGCCATTCGTGGACAACTGGGCTGTTTGCGACATTATGTCTCCGAAGGTGTTTGCCAAACACAAGAAGGAGCTATTGGCGAAGATCAAGACTTGGAGTAAATCGTCACACGTTTATACTTGTCGTTTTGGAATAGAGGCGCTTATGTCTCATTACCTGGATAAAGACTTCAAGGCAGAGTATCTTGAAATTCCTGTATCAGTAAGGAGCGAAGAGTATTACGTAAAGATGATGGTAGCCTGGTTCTTCGCCACCGCCCTTGCCAAGCAATGGGACCAGGCGATTCCCTACATTGAGCAACGCTGCCTTGCTCCATGGACGCACAACAAGACTATCCAGAAGGCCATCGAGAGCTACAGAATCACGCCCGAGCAGAAGAAATATCTGCGAACATTGAAGATAAAATAATTATGACACAAGATACTTCTACATATTACGTTTGGATAGGTGGCTCATGTGATTATGGCCATAAAGAGCGAGCTGGTGGTGCTGCCGTTGTGATTGAGCATAACGGCAACATCATCAGCCGTGATGCAATCAGCGACTTGCACACCACTGAGTTCCGCATGATGCTAACCCTCATGGTGAAGGTAATGCAGGAAATACCGGAAGGTTCCGACATTCTCTTCCTGACCAATGCCGCCTATATTCAGAACTTTGACAAGACTCCAACGACTAAATCAGCCAATCCAGACTTGATCATTCAATGCATCGAGGAAAAGAAAAGGCACAACTCAGTCGGGGTCAAGATTGTGCAATATCACAAGAGTCCACTGCTGATAGAAACCCACGATAGGGCTACGGAAGCAATGGCAAAGACAAGAAAGGAGTTTCATCTGAAAAACAAGTAAATGTTTAGGAGCTATTTCCGGTCATTAAGGTCACGGTCATTATGGTCATTAAGGATTTCAACTTCTCTATTCTGGTAACACATTAGCGCTTTTTGATAACACATTTGTAACACACATGGATGATTTCTCAATACACCAAATTCATAACATATTGATTAGCAGCTATTTACGAAAAGAGTACATAAAAGAGGAATAAGTGATAAAATATATTTAAAAACAAAAAAAGAACAACAGAGATAAGTACCTATAAATAAGCAGCTTACTACTATTGTTCTCTCACGCTATTTTTGTACAAATAAGTTTCATTTTGCCTATTATAGTGATTCCGTTGGGGTTCGAACCCAAGACCCACAGCTTAGAAGGCTGTTGCTCTAATCCAACTGAGCTACGGAACCAACACTTTTCAAAACGCAAACCAGCTAACCAATAACGCAATCAGCCACTTTTCTTATTTGCGGCTGCAAAGGTACATATATTTTTTGAATACACCAAACTTTTTCTCACTTTTTTCTTTTTTTATGCTTAAATATCGCAAAAAATAACTACCTTTGCATCCGTTAGGAGCAAGAAACAGCATTCTGACCCCGAAAGAGAAGAGATTTTTATAACGCATATTCAAACATAAAACATACGCAAATGAAAAAGTTAATCTTTTCAGTAGCCCTACTCTCAGCAGCACTCTCTGCCAGCGCAGAAGAACATCCGCTCTGGATGCGCTACCCAGCCATCTCGCCCGATGGCACTACCATCGCCTTCGCTTATAAAGGCGACCTCTACAGTGTTTCTGTCAACGGCGGTGAAGCACGACAGCTCACAACCCATGCAGCCTTCGATTCACATCCTGTATGGAGCCCTGACAGCAAGAAAATTGCCTTTCAGTCTAACCGCGAAGGAAGTCTCGACATCTTTGTAATCGATGCAAAAGGCGGTGCTCCTACCCGACTCACCACCAACAGCGGCAGCGAAACACCTATCGCCTTTGCAGACAACGACCATGTGCTCTACTCTGCCAGTCTGCAGCCTACAGCCCAGAGCATCATCTTCGGCGACAACACATTTCCACAAGTATATAAGGTAAGCACCAAGGGCGGAAGACCGGAACTCTTCTCTACCCTCACCATGGAGAATATCAGCATCGCCAAGAACGGCGACATTCTCTACCACGACAAAAAGGGATATGAAGACCCTTGGCGCAAACACCAGAAATCACCTATCGCACGCGACATCTGGCTGAAGAGTAACGGAAAGTTTACCAAGCAGACTACCTTTGCCGGCGAAGACCGCTCGCCAGTATGGACATCAGACGAGAAATCATTCTTCTATCTGAGCGAGCAGGACGGCACATTCAATATCTACCGCCGCAGCCTCAACAGTTCAAGCGACAAGCAGATTACCCACCACAAAGGCAATCCGGTAAGATTCCTCACCGCATCCAGCGCCGACCTGCTCTGCTACGGATATGATGGCGAAATCTACACCGTGAAAGAAGGTGGAGAGCCTCAGAAGGTGAACATCTCCATTACAACAGATAATGACGCTCCAAGCCTCGTACGTCAGATTAAAAGCTGGGGAGCTACAGAGATTTCCGTTTCGCCAGACGCCAAGGAAGTGGCTTTCGTGATGCATGGCGACGTATACGTAACTTCTGTAGAATACACCACTACCAAGCGCATTACCGACACACCGCAGCAGGAGCGCGACCTGAGTTTCTCGCCAGACGGCAGAGCCCTAGTCTATGCAGCCGAGCGCAACGGCGTATGGCAGATTTACCAGTCTAAGATCAAGAACGAGAAAGAGAAGAACTTCACCTACGCTACCGACATCGAGGAAGAGCAGTTGGTGAAAACAGGCGTTACATCACAGTATCCACAATACTCTCCTGACGGCAAGGAAGTGGCTTTCTTCGAAGACCGCGCTGCACTTCGCATCATCAATCTGAAATCGAAGGAAATCCGCACCGTGCTCGATGGCAAATACGTCTACTCTTACAGCGATGGAGACATCGCTTTCGAATGGTCACCAGACAGCAAATGGCTCCTTTCAACCTATATCGGCAACGGCGGCTGGAACAACCAGGATATTGCACTGGTAAAGGCTGACGGCAAGGAGGTTCACAACCTGACCAATTCCGGCTACAGCGACAGCAACGGCAAATGGGTGCTCGACGGCAAGGCAATGCTCTTCCAGAGCGACAGAGCCGGCTACCGCAGTCATGGAAGCTGGGGAGCAGAAGACGATGCCTACATCATGTTCTTCGACCTGGATGCCTACAACCGCTTCAACATGAGCAAGGAAGAAATAGAACTGGCTGACGCCAACAAGGACGAAAAGGAGAAGAAGGAAGACGAGAAGAAGGAAGAGGCTAAAAAGAAGGCTGACGAAAAGCAGAAGAAGACCGGAAAGATAGAGGTGGAAAAAGTGAAGCCACTGGAGCTGGACATCGAAAACTGCCGCGACAGAATCGTACGCCTCACCGCAAACTCTTCGCACATGGGCGATGCTGTGCTCTCTAAAGACGGCGACAAGCTCTACTACCAGGCAGCCTTCGAGGATGATTACGACCTCTGGCAGCACGACCTGAAGGACGGCTCTACCAAGCTCGTGATGAAGGGCGTAGGCCAGGGCAACCTGCAGACCGACAAGGATGTGAAGAACCTCTTCATCTGCAACGGAAGCAGCATCAAGAAGGTGGATCTGAGCGGATTCAGCACCAAGGACATCAGCTTTGAGGCTAACTTCAACTATAAGCCAGCCGAGGAGCGCCAGTATCTCTTCGACCACATATGGCGACAGGTGAAAGACAAGTTCTACGACCCTAAGATTCATGGTGTTGACTGGGAAGGTTATCGCAAGACCTATGAGAAGTTCCTGCCTTACATCAACAACAATTTCGACTTCCAGGAGATGTTGAGCGAAATGCTTGGCGAGCTGAACGCTTCGCATACAGGAGCCCGCTACTACGCTTCGAACAGCGCGCTTACCACCGCCAATCTGGGAGTATTCTTCGATCCTCAGTATCAGGGCGACGGCCTGAAGATTCAGGAGATTATCAAGCGTGGTCCTTTCGATGTGAAGAATACGGGCGTTACAGCCGGCAGCATCATCGAGAGCATCGACGGCGAGGAGATTAAAGCCGGAATGGACTACTTCCCATTGCTCGACGGAAAGGTTGGCAAGAATGTACGCCTCGGCATCAGAAACGCCAAGGGTAAGAAGATGGAGGTTACAGTGAAGGCTATCTCTCAGGGCAAACTCAACAACCTGCTCTACAAGCGATGGGTAGACCGCAACCGCGCTTTCGTTGACAGTATTTCGGGCGGACGCATCGCTTATGTTCACGTTAAGGCGATGGATTCGGAGAGTTTCCGCACCGTTTACAGCGAACTGCTGAGCGACAAGAACCGAAACAGAGACGCTGTAATCGTAGACGAGCGCCATAATGGTGGCGGCTGGTTGCACGATGATCTCTGCACCCTGCTCAACGGCAAGCAGTATCAGGAGTTTGTACCTCACGGCAAGGTCGTTGGCCGCGATCCGTTCAACAAATGGGTGAAGCCATCTTGCGTTATGATCTGCGAGAATGATTACAGCAACGGTCACGGTTTTCCATGGGTTTACAAGGAACTCGGAATCGGCAAGCTGATCGGTGCTCCTGTAGCAGGAACCATGACAGCCGTATGGTGGGAAACGCTGATGGACAACACGCTTGTATTCGGTATTCCTCAGGTAGGCTGCCGCGACATGCGTGGCGTGTTCGGCGAGAATACCCAGCTGAACCCAGACATCGAGGTTTACAACAGTCCGGAAGATTTCATCAATGGCCATGATACCCAGCTCGAAAGAGCCGTAAAGGAAATGATGAAGAAATAAACAGAACGCCCTGCAGGGGTCCAGAAGCAGAATCGCTTCTGTCCTCTTGCAGGGCGAATTGTTTTTGTAGCAGACAACATTAATTTATTAAACCTTATTAACCCACATTATCGGTAAAAAACCTTCTGTCATGACATAAAACCCTCTAAATCTTTACTTTTTTTCTTGAAAAGGGCGAAAAAGCAAGTGAAAAAGCCATAAAATAAAAAAAAATGAGTATCTTTGCAGAAGATAAGCTGCACTCGGCAATTTGAAAGCAAGCTTTCATTGCGCTCATTTGCGTTATCTTTGCAAAAAATATAAACAAGATTATGGGATTATTCGGATTATTCAGCAACAAAAAGAAGGAAACTCTCGATAAGGGACTTGAAAAAACCAAGGAGAGTGTGTTTGGCAAACTGGCGCGCGCCGTTGCCGGAAAGTCTACCGTCGATGATGATGTGCTCGACGATCTCGAAGAGGTACTCATCACTTCAGACGTAGGTGTAGAAACCACGGTCAAGATTATCCGCCGCATCGAAGAACGTGTGGCCCGCGATAAATATGTTTCAACCAGCGAGCTCAACCGCATTCTGCGCGAGGAAATCGCCATTCTCCTCTCCGAGAATCACAGCGATGACCTGGCAGACTGGGAACTTCCTGCCGACCATAAGCCTTACGTTATCCTCGTAGTAGGCGTAAACGGCGTGGGCAAGACAACCACCATCGGCAAGCTGGCTTACCAGTTTAAGAAGGCTGGCAAGAAGGTTGTTCTGGGAGCTGCCGACACCTTCCGTGCCGCTGCCGTAGAGCAGATTTGCATCTGGGGCGAGCGCGTGGGTGTGCCTGTAGTGAAACAGCAGATGGGAAGCGACCCGGCAAGCGTGGCGTTCGACACCCTGCAGAGCGCCAAGGCAAACGGCGCCGACGTGGTGCTCATCGATACGGCAGGCCGACTGCACAACAAGGTGAACCTGATGAATGAGCTCAAGAAAATAAAGGAAGTGATGAAGAAGGTAATGCCTGAAGCACCAGACGAGGTAATGCTCGTGCTCGACGGAAGTACCGGACAGAATGCATTCGAGCAGGCTAAGCAGTTCTCTGCCGTTACCAACATCTCCTCGCTCGCCATCACCAAGCTCGACGGAACCGCTAAGGGCGGAGTTGTCATCGGCATCAGCGACCAGCTCAAGGTGCCTGTAAAATACATCGGACTGGGCGAAGGAATGGAAGATCTGCAGCTCTTCAACAAGACAGAATTCGTAGACTCTCTCTTTAAAAATTAGAAAATGAAGAAAAATCAGATAGATATTATTACCCTGGGCTGCTCGAAGAATCTCGTAGACAGCGAGTTGCTGATGAAGCAGTTTGAGGCAAACGGCTACCATTGCGTTCACGATTCCAAGCGCCCTCAGGGCGAGATAGCCGTCATCAATACGTGCGGATTCATTGAGGATGCAAAGCAGGAAAGCATCGACACCATCCTGGAGTTTATCCAGGCTAAAGAAGAAGGCCGACTCAGAAAGCTCTATGTAATGGGCTGCCTCTCGCAGCGCTACCAGAAGGAACTGGAAGAAGAAATGCCCGAAGTGGATAAGTTCTACGGCAAATTCAACTACAAGCAGCTTCTGCAGGAACTCGGCAAGGCGGAAGTTTCATCCTGCAACGGCCAGCGTCATCTCACCACTCCGCGCCATTATGCCTACATCAAGATAGCTGAGGGCTGCAACCGCCACTGTGCCTACTGCGCCATTCCTATCATCACCGGCAAGCACGTTTCCCGTCCGAAGGAAGAGATTCTGCAGGAGGTGCGCGAACTGGTAGCAGAAGGCGTGAAGGAGTTTCAGATTATCGCTCAGGAACTCACCTACTACGGCGTAGATATTGACGGCAAGCATCATATTACCGAACTCATCAGCGAGATGGCTGATATTCCGGGCGTGAAATGGATTCGCCTGCATTACGCTTATCCAAACCAGTTCCCTATGGATCTTCTGGACGTGATGCGCGAGAAGCCAAACGTATGCAAATATCTCGACATTGCCCTCCAGCACATCAGCGACCACATGCTCACCAGCATGCATCGCCACGTAACGAAGCAGGAAACCATCAATCTGCTGAAGGCCATCCGCGAACGCGTGCCAGGCATTCACATCCGTACTACGCTGATGGTTGGTTTTCCAGGCGAGACAGATGAGGATTTCCACGAACTCCTCGACTTCGTACGCGAACAGAGATTTGAGCGCATGGGCGCCTTTGCCTACTCTGAGGAAGAAGGAACCTACAGCGCCACCCACTACGAAGACAACGTGCCTGCCGAGGTAAAGCAGCGCCGGCTGGACGAACTGATGATTCTGCAGCAAGACATCAGCTCTGAGGTCGAGGCTGATAAGGTGGGCAAAACCATGACCGTTATCATCGACCGCAAGGAAGGCGATTACTACATCGGACGAACAGAGTTCTGCTCTCCGGAAGTAGACCCTGAGGTTCTGATCCGTGCCGATGAGAAGCGTCTGCGCGTGGGTAGTTTCTATCAGGTAGAAATTACTACAAGCGAGGAATTTGACCTCTATGGCAAGGTGGTGAAATAATCATTCTCTCCCCCATAGCCTGGAGTTTTAGAAATTTTGACTACATATTAAATAAATATGAACAATAAGGAATACATCGCTGAACTGGCTCAGCAAACCGGCTATTCGCAGGAAGACACCCAGAAGTTGGTGCGCAAGGCGATAGACGCTATGATTGCCGAGTTTGAGGATGGAGAAGCTGTCTCTATCCCCAATTTTGGCACCTTCGAAGTGAAGAAGCGCATGGAGCGAGTGGTGGTTAATCCTACTACCAAGAAGCGTCAGCTGGTGCCGCCTAAGTTGGTGTTGGGTTTCCGACCGGTAGCTTCGGTCAAGGAAAAACTAAAGAATGGAGGGGATGAGCAATGAGCAAATTCAGTTTAAATACACTCGGAAAACTGCTTGCAGATAAGAGCGGGCTGAGCCAGGTGGAAGCAGAACTCTTCATCCGGAAAATGTTTGATGTGTGCAACCAGGGACTCGATGCCGACAAGCAGGTGAAGATAAAATGGCTGGGCACCTTTAAGGTACAGGCCACGAAAGACCGTGAAAGCATCAATGTGAACACGGGCGAGCGCTTCACCATTGAAGGCAGAGACAAACTCACCTTCACGCCTGACAACATCCTGAAAGAAATCGTGAACAAGCCATTCGCCCAATTTGAAACGGTGGTGGTAAATGACGGCGTAGATTTCGATGAAATAGATGAGAAGTTTGGAGAAGAACAGACAGAAGATGCTCCTGAACAAGTAATCGATTTTCTGGACGAAGAAAAAACTGCAACTCCAAATCCGGAGGTTGTCGTAATCGAATCTGAAAAGGAAAAGGAAAAAGAAGACGAACTGGCAAAGCAAATTGCTATTGAACAAGCTAAACTGGAAAGATTAAAACAAGCCCAACTGGAGCAGGAAAGAATACAGAAAGAAAAGCAAGAGCAGGAAAGACTGGAGCAGGAAAGACTGGAGCAAGAGAAGCTTGAATTAGCCCAGCAACAGCAAGCCCTGAAAGCAGTTGTTGAACCAGCAGTACCTGCATCAGATGAATCTGAAGAAGAAGAAGAGGAGGAAGAAGAAGAATCTTCCAATTCTCATCATATTGTTATTCCTCGCTATCTGGTCGTTGCAGTCTGTCTCATCGTAGTAGCTTTGATTGGCGGAATGGGATGGTTTGCCTTCAACTATGATCAGATGACTGCCCAGCGCGATCATCTAGCCATGCAGCTAAACCAGTATCATCAGGCTCCAGCCAAGAAAGTCCCAGCCAAACCAGCTGCCGCCCCACTCTCTCAGGAACAGAAACTCCGCCAGAAAGTGATGGAAGACAGCATCCGTATGGCTAAAACTGCAGAAGCAGTAAAACTGGCTGAAAATTCGGATGAGGAAAGTGCTAACGAAGAAAAGGCTAAGCAGGCTGAAGCAAAGGCTAAGGCAGAAGCTAAAGATAAAGCCGAAGAAAAGGCTGCTTCGAAAATAGCATCATCCCAGTATGATAAGGACGCTCGCGTACGCACGGGAGCTTACCGAATCATAGGAGTTGCCCAGACCGTTACGGTTGGCGCCGGTCAGACCCTCGAACAGATTAGTACCCGCTATTTAGGTTCCGGCATGGAATGCTACGTAGAAGCCCTGAATGGTACAAGCACCGTAAAAGCCGGACAGAAAATCAAGATTCCGAAACTGGAATTGAAAAAGAAAAAGAAGTAAAGTACTGAACAAACAAAAATCGCCCTGTAAGAGCAAATATAATTTTGCACTTACAGGGCGACATTGTTTTATGTTAACATTACTTGCCCAACACTTCATCAAGCAATGTGTAGAAAGCAGGATCCTCACCAACAATAGTCTTGATAATCTTACCGTTAGCATCAATCACAATCTTTGTAGGGAAACCCTGAACAGCATAGTCGCTGAGAACCTTGCTGTCCTTCGGATTGTAAACATGAATCCATGGCAACTGGTGCTTCTCAACAGCAGCCTTCCACTTAGCCTCTGTATCATTACAATCTACACCAAGAATTTCAAACTTACCCTTGTACTTCTCGTAATACTCCTTCATCTTAGGCATTCCCTTGATGCACCATCCGCACCATGAACCCCAGAAATCGAGTACGACAATCTTGCCGCGAAGGCTGGAAAGCTTAAAATCATTTCCCTTAATATCCTTCAGCGTAAAGTCAGGAGCCTCAACACCGGCAGCCTGCACCTTCTTAGCCTTCTCCTCAGCCTCAGCACGCTTCTTAGCCATATCAATCATTGGCTGGTAGAAAGCCTTCATTCTGCCGTTCTTCACATTCTCAGAGAGCAAGCCCAGCAGTTTCTCCATCTTGCTGACATCATCAAACTGCTCGAAGATAGTAGCACAAGACTCATAATCAGGATGCTGTTTTACGAAATTGAAAATCTTATCGTCCTTTGCCTTTTGCAGGGCAGGAGCCTTCTGCTCATACTCTGCCATGATGGTCTGCTGGGTCTCACCATTCTTGATTCTCTGGTTCAGGGAAGCTTCGTAATCTCTCAACTCCTTATTAGCATTCTCCAGCAGAACATCTACTTCATGATACTGCTGATAGAACTTAGAACCCGAAATATCGAAGCGGGTCTTTGCATCGCCCTTAACTTCAGCCTTCTCGCCAGGAACACAAGGCAGGTTGAACATAAACTGACCTGCACCACGATAAGCTTCAGGTGAGAGGAAAACGTATCCGGCTGCCTTATCAAGGTTTACAGAATAGGTAAACTTGCCATTCTTCACCAAAACCGTATCCATCTTAACATTTCTGCCCTTGTAAACAAGTACAGAATCGGAATTGAAATTCTTCAAATCCACCTTCAACTGGAAGTTGCTCTTCTGAGCCATTGCAACGGTTGATGCAAGCATCAGAGCCGCAGATAAAATCGCTGTTTTCATTTTCTTTTATTATATTTATTCTGATTACACCTTATTATATATAGGGAACGAAGAACGCCTGGTTCGTCGTCATCCTTATTCTTCATACTCGGTAGTATCCTCAATACCCGCCTCGGCCAAAGCCTCCTTGCGCTCTACACAGGTTCCGCATTTGCCACAATGCTTCTCACCGCCCTTATAGCAGCTCCAGGTTTCAGCATAGTCAATGCCCAACTTCTTACCTATCTCCGCAATCTGCCCTTTGGTAATATTCGTATAAGGAGCCACCACGCGCACATCGACGAACGTTCCTGCTTCGGCAGCCTCATCTATCGCCTTGATAAACTCCGGACGGCAGTCTGGGTAAATCGTATGATCGCCACCATGGTTAGCAATGAAAACTTTCTTCAGATTATTACTCTCAGCAATGCCGATGGCAATGCTCAGCATGATTCCATTACGGAAAGGAACCACCGTACTCTTCATATTATCAGCAGCATAATGACCTTCAGGAATCGCATCGGCACCTTCAAGAAGAGAACTCTTGAAATACTGATGCATGAAACCCAAATCTATCGTAATATGCTTGATTCCCAAACGCTCACAATGCATCTTGGCGAAAGGAATTTCACGCTCGTTATGATTACTTCCATAGTTAAAACTGATACCGAGTGCAATCTCGTCTTTCTTGTCGTAGAGCAGCGTGATGCTATCCATGCCGCCGCTCACAATGATTACTGAATCCTTCATTTACTTTGAACTTTGAACTGTTTGATTACTTTTACTTCACCCGAACAGGCAGCGGAATGCTTCTTCCACCTTCCTTACGGGATGAATTTCTATCTTATATTTCTTATGGTCGAAACCATGATTGTTGTACTTCGGAATGATGATGTGCTGGAATCCCAGTTTCTCAGCCTCAGCAATACGCTGCTCGATACGGCTCACCGGACGGACTTCACCGCTCAGACCTACCTCGCCCGCCATACACCAGCCTTGCTCGATAGGCGTGTCAACATTGCTGCTCAATACGGCTGCCAACACACTCAAGTCCATGGCAGGATCGGTTACTCTCAATCCTCCGGCTATATTCAGGAACACGTCCTTCTGCATCAGCTTGAACCCCACACGTTTCTCTAGAACCGCCAGGAGCATGTTCAAACGGCGCTGGTCAAAACCAGTTGCCGAACGTTGCGGAGTTCCATAGGCAGCTGTTGAAACCAAAGCCTGCGTCTCTACCAGGAACGGACGGACACCCTCGATGGCTGCGCTGATGGCAACACCCGAAAGCCCGTCATGATCTTCAGTAAGTAGCAACTCTGAAGGATTGCTCACCTGTCGGAGTCCGCCTTGCATCATCTCGTAGATTCCCAACTCTGAAGTACTTCCGAATCGGTTTTTGATGCTTCTCAAGATGCGGTACATGTAATGCTGGTCGCCCTCAAACTGAATCACCGTATCAACGATGTGCTCCAGAATCTTTGGTCCGGCAAGCGTTCCCTCCTTATTAATATGTCCTATCAGAATAACCGGAATGCCACTCGTCTTGGCAAAACGGAGCAGGGAGGCTGCACACTCGCGAACTTGGGAAACAGAACCTGGCGAGCTGTCTACTTCTTCCGTAGCAATAGTTTGGATAGAATCTATAACTATCAGCTGTGGAGCTACTTCCTGAATATGACTGAAGATTTTCTCCAACTGCGTTTCACAGAGAACCGTAATATGATCAAAGGCTCCTTCTGATGAAAGAGAAGCCGTTTCCAGTGTGTCAGCAGAAGAACCCTCTCTGAGCATCGCCTGTCCTTTAGCCAACCGGTCGGCACGGAGCTTGATTTGATGGGCACTTTCCTCTCCGCTCACATACAGGATGCGGCGGTCAGTCATGTTCAGAATAGTCTGCAAGGTGAGCGTACTCTTACCGATTCCCGGTTCACCGCCCAGGAGCGTAATGCTGCCAGGAACCATTCCGCCACCTAGCACACGGTTCAGCTCCTCGTCCCTCATATCAATGCGCGGTTCATCAATCGCAGAAATATCGCGAAGCTTCATCGGCGCAGCGTCATGCTCGCTGTGCTGCCCGCCAAACATCGTGGCAACTCCACCATGACGCATGGTCATTCCGGCATTCTTCGCAGCCTGCGATCCGGAATCAGCAGCAATACGAATTTCCTTAAATGTATTCCATTGTCCGCAGCTAGGACATTTGCCCATCCATTTGGCACTTTCCTGTCCGCAATTGCTGCACACAAAAGCAATCTTATCTTTCGCCATTTTATCTCATTTATATGTAATAACGTTTTAACTGCGCACAAAGGTACTATTTATTATCGAAAAATCCAAAAAAAAAGTAATTTGTTAAGAATATATTTCATTTCTCTCCATTTTGTTTAACAAATCAGGCAGAAGGAAGCGCAAAACACGAATTTTGCAAACCCGATATAGCAAACAGACGATTTCATCTACTAAAAATCATAAAAACCGCTACTATATTTTGCTGATTCAAATATAATTTGTATCTTTGCCTTCGGTTTTTGAAACCAGCAGAAAGGTTTAGAACAATAAATTAGTACATAAACTAAATAAATTTAGGTAAAATGAAAATTGAAGATTTTAACTTTGCCGGTCACAAGGCAATCGTGCGCGTTGACTTCAACGTGCCATTGGATGAAAATGGTAATGTAACAGACGACACTCGTATCCGCGGTGCCCTTCCTACATTGAAGAAGGTACTTGCAGACGGCGGTGCGCTCATCATGATGAGCCACATGGGTAAGCCAAAGGGCAAGGTTAAACCAGAGCTTTCTCTCTCTCAGATTGTTAAGAACGTATCAGACGCTCTCGGCGTAGACGTTAAGTTCGCTAAGGACTGCGGTAACGCTGATGCTGAAGCAGCTGCCTTGAAGCCAGGTGAGGCTCTCTTGCTCGAGAACCTCCGCTTCTATCCAGAAGAGGAAGGCAAGCCAGTTGGCGTTGAGAAGGGTACTCCAGAATTTGATGCTGCTAAGGCTGAAATGAAGGAGCGCCAGAAGAAGTTCGCTGCTAAGTTGGCTTCTTACGCTGACGTATATGTAATGGACGCATTCGGTACAGCTCACCGCAAGCACGCTTCTACAGCTGTCATCGCTGATTCTTTCGACAAGGATCACAAGATGCTCGGTTTCTTGATGGAGAAGGAAGTTAAGGCTGTTGACGCAGTTCTCAGCAACATCAAGCGCCCATTCACAGCTATCATGGGTGGTTCTAAGGTTTCTACTAAGATTGGTATCATCGAGAACCTGTTGACTAAGGTTGACAACTTGATTCTCTGCGGTGGTATGACTTATACATTCTCTAAGGCTCTCGGTGGCAAGATTGGTATGTCTATCTGCGAGGATGACAAGCTCGACGTTGCTCTCGACGTAATCAAGAAGGCTAAGGAGAACGGTGTAAACCTCGTACTCGGCACAGACTCTATCTGCGGTGACGACTTCAAGAACGACTGCAACACTCAGGTTTGCCCATCTAACAACATTCCTGACGGTTGGGAGGGTATGGACGCAGGTCCTGAGACTCGCAAGGCTTTCGCAGCTGCCATCAAGGGTGCCAAGACTATCCTCTGGAACGGTCCTGCAGGCGTATTCGAGTTCGACAACTTCGCTGGTGGTTCTAAGGCTATCGCTGAGGCAATCGCTGAGGCTACTAAGGAAGGTGCATTCTCACTCATCGGTGGTGGTGACTCTGTAGCTTGTATCAACAAGTTCGGTTTGGCTGATCAGGTATCTTACATCTCTACAGGTGGTGGTGCACTCCTCGAGGCTATCGAGGGTAAGGTATTGCCAGGTGTAGCAGCTATCGAGAAGTAATCTCATGTCAAAAAGAAAACCATTTGCAAAAAGGGCTTGATTTTTTACAAGAAAAAATAGGTTGGAGGGCATCCTATGTGATGTCCTCCAATTTTCAGTTTTAATTGAATCCCTAATAATCTACAGATTCTCTCTATAAACAGAACTGTATCTTTCATTTAAAACAAGCAACAGAAAACATAAATTCTAAAATAATTTGGTAAACTATAGGAATATAATTTTCTGATTTTAAAACGAATACATGGATTGGATTGTTAATCTCTTCACCAATACCGAGTCGGTGGCTCACATCGCCCTACTCTACGCTATCGTGATAGCTATTGGTGTTTACCTCGGAAAGATAAAGATTGGCGGCATTTCATTAGGTGTCACCTTTGTTCTCTTCGCAGGTATTTTGGCTGGCCACGTTGGCTTCACCGGTCCAAAGGAAATTCTCACATTCGTGCAAGACTTCGGCTTGATTCTCTTCGTCTTCATGATTGGTCTCCAGGTAGGACCTGGCTTCTTCGAGAGTTTCAAGAAAGGTGGTGTTACACTCAACATGCTTTCGGCTAGCGCTATTCTGCTCAACATCCTCGTGATGTTTGGTTGCTATTATCTCTTCTTTGATACGAGCAACCCTAACAACCTGCCTATGATGGTAGGTACTCTCTATGGTGCGGTTACTAATACTCCGGGGCTTGGTGCTGCCAACGAGGCTTTGCTCAGCGTCTTCCCTAATGGTGCTCCAAGTATTGCCAATGGTTATGCATGTGCTTATCCTCTTGGTGTAGTGGGCATTATCGGTGCTACTATCCTTATCAAGTACATCTGTAAGATTAATACTGCTGATGAGGAAGAACAGCTTAACGAAGAAGATGCCGCCAACCCACACGCTAAGGCCCATAACATGCACTTGCGCGTGGAAAATGCTTATATTACAGGCAGAACGCTGAGAGAAGTTTCAGAGTTCTTGAACCGTGACATTGTATGTTCACGACTGCTCCACAATGGCGAGGTGAGCATTCCTAACAGCAAGACTAAGTTTGAGGTTGGAGACGAATTGCTCGTTGTATGTGCAGAGGCTGATGCAGAAGCCATCAAGGCTTTTATCGGACCAGAGGTTGAAGCTGAATGGGACCGCGAGAAGGATGAAGTACAGCATTTTGTTTCTCGCCGTATCGTCGTTACCCGTCCGGAAATGAACGGTAAGACCTTGGGTAAGATGCACTTCTCCAGCGTATACGGCGTTAACGTAACCCGTATTTCCCGTCAGGGAATGGACATCTTTGCAGGCAGAAACCACCACTTCCACGTAGGTGATAAGATCTTGGTTGTAGGTCCTGAAGAGAATGTGAACCGTGTGGCTGAAATTATGGGCAACTCTGTAAAGCGCCTCGATGCGCCTAACATAGCCACTATCTTCGTAGGCATTATGGTAGGTATTATCTTCGGTTCTCTCCCATTTGCCATTCCGGGAATGCCGGTGCCTTTGAAGTTGGGTATTGCCGGAGGTCCGCTTATCATCGCCATCCTCATCGGCCGTTTCGGCTATCGCATGAAGCTGGTAACTTATACGACGACTTCGGCTAATATGATGCTGCGAGAAATAGGACTTGTACTCTTCCTGGCGAGTGTGGGAATCAAGGCAGGAGCCGGATTCTGGGACACAGTAGTACAGGGTGACGGTTTGAAATATGTGGGATGCGGTTTCCTCATCACCGTTATTCCTATCTTCATCATCGGTACGATTGCCCGCCTGAAGTTTAAGTTCAACTACTTCACCATCATGGGTATGCTCGCCGGTACTTACACAGACCCTCCTGCATTGGCTTATGCAAATGCTTCTTGCTCTAAAGAGGCTCCAGCTGTAGGATACTCTACGGTTTATCCATTGAGCATGTTCCTCCGTATCTTTACAGCCCAGATAGTGGTGCTGTTCTTCTGCGGAGCGTAAGACTTACAAAAGTTAACAAAACAACTGAAAATAGTTATAAATTATAAAAGAGGTGCACAAAGGCAAAAATTTGTGCACCTTTTTTGTTGTCCTTTCAGAAATTCTTCGTACCTTTGAGCACAAGAAACAAACCTAATGAATCTTCTAGGAACAGCTATCGTTCCTATATGATGCAGATTTTTTCGAAACATGAAACAATAACCCTATAAACGTTAGTAAGCGTATGAAGAAATTGGGATTTCTGATAACCATGCTAGTCATCACGTCCTTGCCCGCTTGGAGTCAAGGAGCCAAAAGTATCCGTATTACGGAGGTGATGACCGACAACCGTACCAATCTTGTAGATGAGTACGGGCAGCACAAACCATGGGTGGAATTGAGCAATTCCTCCTTTACCACGTATAATGTGCGTGGTATGTTCCTAACCACCGACCGAAGGGTTCTTGACAAGAAAATGTCGCCTGAAGCTCGCCGACAGCTGATGTGTCCATTGCCTAACAATGAACCACGAACCACACTGGGAGGCAAGAAGAGCATCGTTATCTTCGACAGCAGTTCCTGGTACCAGGATGGCAGGAACGGACAACATTGGAAGGCAAAGAATTCTTCCAACTCGGGACCTTTTCATCTCAATCTTATTCTACAGGAAAAGATGCCCAACTGGATAGCACTCTATGACGGAAATGCCGTTGACCTGATTGACTCCGTAAGCGTGCCAGTGTTGGCTGCCGATGAGAGTTTTGAACTGAGTAAGGACCTCAAGACATGGGAGAAAGCCATTGCCGGATCAGTAACTCCAGGCTATCTGCCTCAAAACACAGGTTTGAGTAAAGCCCAGCAATTGAAGAAAAGCGACCCATACGGAATAGGAATCGCCGTACTTTCAATGGGAATCGTATTTGCCTGCCTTGCTCTCCTCTTCATCGTGTTCTGGGTTTTCGGAGCCTACATGAAACATAAACAGCGCATCGCCCGTGCTACTGAGAAGCACGCCACCTTATTATATAAGACAGGAAAGAAGACCATCGAGGTTACTCAAGGCCTCAGTCATAAGACCAACGTGATTCTGAAAGATGGTTTAGAAACCAAGGGTATTGATAAGGAGATTTACATGGCAGTCATCTCCCTTGCACTACAGGAATATCTGGAAGATGTTCATGATGTAGAACCAGGCATTATCACCATCAAGCCAAAACAGACCAGATGGAATGCTCCGAAATTCAACAACAACAATAACAACGTTAAAATATAAAAACTATGGCAAAGTACGAATATAAGGTTAAAGGCGTAGATTACGTCGTTGAAATACAGGATATTGAAGGCAATATCGCCAATGTAACCGTGAATGGAATTCCATTCGAAGTGGAAATGAAACAGCCGGTTAAGAACAGTAAGCAGAAAGTAAAGTTAACTGATGGACAAAACAACATTTCTGCCAGCTCTGTTGCAAGCGCAGGTTCTGCAGCAAGTTCTGATTCTGCTTCATCAAGCAAACAGGCAACTCCTGCTGCAGGCAAACCAGTTGTTGCCCCTCTGCCTGGCACTATCAACGAAATCAAGGTGAAAGTCGGTGACAAGGTGAACACAGGCGATACTGTTGTCGTTCTCGAAGCCATGAAGATGCAGAACAGCATCGATGCGGAAACTTCGGGAACCATTACCAGCATCAACGTGAACGAGGGAGACGCAGTAATGGAAGGAGACACGCTTGTTACAATCGCGTAATAAGCTGTTTAGACAAAAAGCTAATGATTACTCTTCACAATCAAAAGACTAATCATAAAGTTCAATGTTCAACTTTCAAAGTTCAAAGTAAATCAATGTCTAACTTTCAAAGTTCAAAGTAAATTATGGATTTCATCATACAAAACTTCAATGAGTTTCTTACCTTTACGGGCTTTGCCAACGCCTCGGCAGGAAACCTCATCATGATTCTAGTGGGAGCACTCTTTATCTGGCTCGCCATCAAGAAAGATTTTGAGCCGCTGCTTCTGGTTCCTATCGGATTGGGAATCATTCTTGGCAACATTCCATTCCGTGCCGATGCAGGACTCGAAATAGGTTTATACGAAGACAACTCCGTTCTGAACATCTTCTACCAGGGAGTGAAACAGGGCTGGTACCCGCCACTCGTATTTCTGGGCATTGGAGCCATGACCGACTTCTCTGCGCTCATTTCCAACCCGAAGCTCATCCTGATTGGAGCCGCTGCCCAATTTGGAATCTTCGGCGCATATATGGTTGCACTGGCTCTGGGATTCGAACCTAACCAGGCAGCTGGCATTGCCATTATCGGAGGAGCAGACGGACCAACCGCCATCTTCCTGAGCAGCAAACTGAGTCCGAACCTCATGGGAGCCATTGCGGTTTGCGCCTACTCTTACATGGCACTGGTGCCTGTAATCCAGCCACCTTTGATGCGACTACTTACAACCAAGAAAGAGCGCGTCATCAAGATGAAACCGGCACGTCAGGTTTCACAGACCGAAAAGATTCTCTTCCCTATCATCGGTCTGCTTCTCACCACCTTTATCGTTCCATCCGGTTTGCCATTATTAGGAATGCTGTTCTTCGGAAATCTTCTGAAAGAGAGTGGAAAGACAACTCGACTCGCCAAGACAGCAAGCAGTAGCTTGAATGATATTGTCGTTATCCTCCTCGGCCTGACCGTAGGCTGTTCTACCCAGGCTTCAGAGTTTCTGACATTAAACACCATCAAAATCTTTGCTCTCGGTGCTCTTGCTTTCATCATCGCATCGGCAAGCGGAATCTTATTTGTCAAGCTGATGAATCTCTTTTTGCCAAAAGGCAAGAAACTGAACCCACTTATCGGAAACGCCGGAGTGAGTGCCGTACCAATGAGTGCACGCATCTCCAACAACCTAGGTCTGGAATACGACCGCCACAACTTCCTTCTCATGCACGCCATGGGACCAAACGTTGCGGGAGTCATCGGTTCTGCCGTTGCAGCCGGAGCTTTGCTGGGATTCTTCAATTAAAAGTTGAGCCACCAAGCTATCCCTCTAGGATAAGCACATAAAAAATAGAATCGCCCTGAAAGGACAAAAGCATCTTACATTCAATGCTTTCCCTTTCAGGGCGACTTTTTTATTTTTTTTAGCTCTTAACCCGCATTCGCATTTTTCCTTCAAAGGAAATGATAACCTCAACCTGATAACTCAAACTGCTGTCAGGCATTGCCAGAACAGCAAGATAATGAATGCCAGATTCATCTATCTTATTGAATACGATGTCGCTCAATATAGACTGGTCCAAGAAAGAAGCAGGAACCTGCTTATCGAAATCCTTCTTATGAAAATCACGAGAGAACAGACAGTTGGCACCATGATAAACATGCAAGTTCACAATATTATCATAATAAACATTGTCTACCTCAACACCATCATCATTATAAGAACTCTTGTAGACCTTATAACTTGTTGGGTTAACCTGTACGTAGAGATGATATTTCTCATCGCCCCTTACAACCACCGTATCACGTTTAATCAGCGTATTCTGATTCAGCGCCACGGAAGCATGGTTGTGGATGAACTGCTGCAAATAAGACTTATCTTCCGTCTTCACCAGCTTAACCACATCCCCATTCTGCACTTTAAACTGGAAAATATGCTCAGCCTGTTTTACAATCGGATATTTTGCAAGATTAGCACCCTTCATTACAAGCGTATCGCCAGCAATGTAGAAGTAGACAGGCTGACTGGTTGAATCAGGATAATAAATCGTATCGCCTTTTACGCGGAACGCCACATCATCCTCATCGTCATCGTTCAACCAAATGCCTTGCAACATCTTCTTAGCCGCAGTATCTTCCTTCACTTCCTGTTGCTTTTCGACCTTCTGCCCACAAGCAACAAGAGTCAAGATACAACTGAGCAGCCATAAATTAACTATCTTTTTCATGATGAGTTCTTTAAATAAATTAATCGGTAAAAGCTGATGCCAATTCTACTCGAAATAATCAGCCTCTTCGAAAGACTTTGCCTTGGTTCTGTCTTTTTCTGACGTAAGCACCTCAACTCCTTCAATAGGCCATCTTATTCCGATAGTAGGATCATCCCAATGAATACTGGCTTCGTAATCAGGAGCATAAACATTATCTACTTTATAAGTAAAGATGACTTCGTCACTCAGTACCAGGAAACCATGGGCAAAACCGCGAGGAATGAAAAACTGACGTTTGTTCTCTCCACTCAGTTCAACCATTACATATTTACCGAAAGTCTTACTGCCCTTTCTCAAGTCAACAGCTACATCCAGCACGCGGCCTTTGATGACACGCACCAACTTAGCCTGCGAGAATTCACCTTTCTGATAGTGCAAACCTCTGAGCACACCACGAGCCGACATCGATTCATTGTCTTGCACAAACTCCACATGCCCTCCAACGTGAGCATCAAAGTCAGCCTGCTTCCATGCTTCAAAGAAATAGCCGCGAGCATCTTCAAATACCCGAGGTTCTATCAGCCAGACTCCTTCAATTTCTGTCTCTGTATATTTCATTGATTTATACCTTATTTATTTTAGGCACAAAGGTAATACTTTTTCCCGAAACGACAAAACAAATTAGACTTTTTATGATTTCATCGAAAATTTTCTCTATTTTCTGTTGGTCATTTCCGAAAAAATCACTACCTTTGCAAACGTGAATAGACTAGAAAGACATATAGAGATCCTACTTTTGAGCAACGATTGCGTGATTGTCCCAGGATTTGGTGGCTTCATGGCTCATCATGTAGATGCGCGTTACGATGGCAGAGACAGCATGTTTTTGCCACCGCTGAGAACTATTGGCTTTAACCCACAGCTCCAGATGAACGATTCTCTCCTTGCACTTTCGTATGTTGAAGCATACGACATCAGCTATCCGGAAGCTTTGAACCGCATTGCTGATGAAGTGACAGAGATGCGTCAGACTCTGGAGAATTCAGGAAAATTTGAACTGAATGATATTGGCACCATCATATTGAACGAAGACGGAAATTATACCTTCGAACCATGCGAGGCGGGCATTCTTACCCCTGAGTTGTATGGTTTGGGTGGCTTAAACATGCTCCCACTCGCGCAGATTTCTGCAGAAGAGGTTCAGAAGACTGAAGATTCTGCTGCTTCAATCATTGAAATGCCAGCAAAGACAGTAGAAAACAATCGTACAGAAAGCGAAGTCAAGAATCAGGATAGTAACCAGAAGATGGAGAGTGGACTCTCTGTCAACAATTCTGTGTTCGTTAACGAAGAAGAAGAATCAAATGCCGAATTCATCAGCATCAAGAAGAGCTGGTTGCGCAATATTGCAGCAGTCTGCATCGCTCTCATTGCATTCTTCACCTACTCTTCTCCATTGGGAACCCCAACCGTTCAGAAGAGCCAAATCGACACAGGCATGCTGAACCGCATCATGCCTAAGGAGATTAATAAGGTTGCGCAACCTCAAGAACTGGTTCTTAGTACAGAATCACAGGCAGAAGAGAGCATTCCTGCCAAGTCTGTCAACATGACTCAGGACAACGAATTGCAAACAGCTTCTTCTTACTATAGCATCGTTTTGGCAAGTCGTGTTACCAAGCGCAATGCTGCGAGCTATGCTGAACTTCTCCAAAACAAGGGATTCAAGGAAGCTAGGGTGTTAATTACGGATAATAATGTAAAAGTTATATACGGAACATACTCTACCGAGGGCGAAGCTTATACTGCTCTCAACCGTTTACACAACTATGATGCTTTTACTGACGGCTGGATTACGAAAGTGAAAGAATAGTTGATAGTTAAGAGTTTATAGCTTATAGCTAGAACAAATAGCAAGGAGTATCGGAAACTTCTACAACACATTATTATAATAAAGACAGAAAAGTAAGAAAAAGAATATGAAAAGAGTACGTTGTCCTAAATGCGATAATTTTATCACCTTCGATGAGACCAAGTATCAGGCAGGTCAGAGTCTCGTTTTCGTTTGTCCTAATTGCAATAAGCAGTTTGGCATCCGAATGGGAGTTTCCAAGCTCCGCGAAACTCGCAAGGAGGAAAAACTTGACGAGAATGCCAACGAGAAGGGATACGGTTCTATCGTTGTCATCGAGAACGTATTCGCTTACAAACAGGTCATCCCGCTCCAGTTAGGCGACAACATCATCGGCCGCTACATGAAGAACAGCGGAATCAACTGCCCTATCGAAACCGTAGACCCAAGCGTTGACATGAACCATTGCGTAATCAACGTTAGCCGCGACAAGAAAGGCAAATTGAAATATGTACTCCGCGATGGACCAAGTTATACAGGAACTTTCGTTGACAATGAGATTCTGGGTGACAGAGAACGCCGCGTTATCGAAGACGGAACCCTGTTCACCATCGGAGCAACTTCTATCATTCTCCGCACAGCAGACAGTGAAGAAGAAAACTAAGAAGTTTCGATTATCAAAATAAACACTTCAAAAGGAGCAATTAGATGTTGGTTTACATCCAATTGCTCCTTTTTCACTTAACGAAAACGTAAAAACACGCCATATTTCTAACTTTCTGAAAGAAATCTACTATATTTCGTAATCTTTTTGCTTTTATTTTCTTTAAATTAAAAGAAAATGTGTACCTTTGCATCGAAAAATAAGAAATAGAAACGAATTACGTTAGGTTATGGATGTAGCAATCGTAAAATATAATGCCGGAAATATCTATTCCGTAGTCAACGCCATGAAGCGTTTAGGCATCGAACCTGTACTTACAGATGATGCAGAAATGCTCCAGAAGGCTGACCGCATTCTCTTCCCAGGACAAGGCCAGGCAAGAGAAGCAATGGAATATCTGAAGGCTCATCAGCTTGATCAAGTAATCAAGAACTTGAAGCAACCCGTCCTGGGCATTTGTGTAGGACAGCAACTCTTGTGCCGCCATTCGGAAGAAGGTGACGTAGATTGCATCGGAATCTTTGATGTAGATGTAAAGCGATTCCTGCCTCAGAAACACGAAGACAAGGTGCCTGCTATGGGTTGGAATGAAATCTATGATTTGAAGACAGACCTTTATAAGGGGTTCGGAAACAGAATGGATTCTGACTCAGACAAGTCTACCGCTGATGCACTGCTTCATCCCTACTCCTATTTCGTACATAGTTATTATGTGCCACTCTGCGAGGAGACCATTGCCAAGGCAGAATACATTCTTCCTTATAGCGCATCGCTCCACAAAGATAATTTCTATACCTGCCAGTTCCATCCGGAAAAGAGCGGAAAGGTGGGAGAACGGATTTTAAAGAATTTTTTAGAGATAAAATAAAAGAGAAAATACAAATATGATAGAATTAATTCCAGCTATCGACTTGATAAATGGCCAGTGTGTTCGTCTTACCAAAGGCGATTACGACCAGAAGAAGGTTTACAATGACAATCCTGCCGAGATTGCAAAACAGTTTGAGCAGATGGGCTTCAAACGCCTTCATGTAGTAGACCTCGATGGAGCCAAGTCAAAGCACATCGTAAATGATGCGGTGTTGAAGGCCATTACCACAGAAACCTCTCTCGTGGTTGATTTCGGTGGCGGAATCAAGACCGAAGAAGATATTGAGAAAGCTTTTGCTGCAGGAGCAAGCATGGTTACAGTGGGCAGCATTGCCGTCACCAATCCTGAACTCTTCATGCAATGGCTAGACAAGTATGGAGCAGACCGCCTGATTCTGGGAGCCGACGTAAGAAACGGAAAGATTTCTATCAACGGATGGAAAGAAGATTCTTCTGAAGATCTCCTTCCTTTCCTGAAAAAGTACATCGATAAAGGAGTACGCTATGTTCTCTGCACAGAAATCAGCAAAGACGGAACGCTGCAGGGACCTGCCATAGAACTCTACAAAGAAGTAATGGCTGCCTATCCTCAACTGCATCTTATCGCCTCAGGCGGAGTGAGTTGCAACGAAGACATCGAAGCATTGGAAACTGCAGGAATTCCTGCCGTAGTATTTGGAAAAGCTTTCTACGAAGGGAAAATCGATGTTAAGAAACTAGTTAATAGTTAAATAGTTGACAGTTAATATTAATAGCTGACAGTTGATTGCTCGGAGCTATTCTCGACACGCCCTGTAAGGGCAAAAGCTTCAATCGACAAGAATTAAAATACAATGGTGAAAATTCAAAGTAAAAGCAAAGGATTAGCTAAACGAATCGTTCCTTGTCTTGATGTAAAGAACGGCGAGACGGTAAAGGGAACCAATTTCGTAAACCTTCGCAGCGCTGGTGACCCGGTAGAACTGGGAAAAGCTTATAGCGATGCTGGAGCCGATGAGCTCATATTCCTCGATATTACAGCGAGTTTCGAAGAGCGCAAAACCTTTACGGATATGGTAACCCGTGTGGCAGCCGAAATCAATATCCCATTTACTGTGGGAGGTGGAATCAATGAACTCAAAGATGTTGACCGCCTGCTCAACGCAGGAGCCGACAAGGTTAGCATCAACAGTGCTGCCATCCGACATCCGGAGCTCATCGATGAAATTGCCAACCATTATGGCTCACAGGTTTGCGTATGCGCCATTGATGCACGTCTCGATTCTGACGGCTGGCACTGTTATGTAAAAGGCGGAAGAGAACGGGTGGAACTAGGACTGTTTGACTGGGCTAAGGAAGTAGCCGACCGGGGTGCCGGTGAAATTCTCTTTACCAGTATGGATCATGACGGTGTGAAACAGGGATTCGCAAACGAAGCCCTCGCCCGTCTTGCTGAAGAAGTAAGCATTCCTATCATCGCCTCAGGAGGTGCAGGAAAAATGGAGCATTTCCGCGATGCGTTCACCCAAGGCAAGGCAGATGCTGCCCTGGCAGCCAGCGTGTTCCACTTTGGCGAGATTGCCATTCCTGACCTCAAGAAATACCTGAGAGAAGAAGGAATCAACGTGAGAATATAGAACACGGGGAATATAATAATGTAAGAAAATAAAAACAAGATAAAATGGAAATAGATTTCGAAAAATTAGGCGGACTGGTTCCTGCCATCATCCAAGACGCAGTTACAAAGAACGTCTTGATGCTAGGCTTCATGAATCAGGAAGCATACGATAAGACAATAGCAACCAAAAAGGTAACATTCTGGAGCCGTTCACGCAACTGCCTCTGGACAAAAGGTGAAACATCAGGCAACTTCCTGAATCTCGTTAGCATTCAGAACGACTGCGATAACGACACCTTGCTGGTTAAGGTTCACCCAGATGGTCCAACCTGCCACAAAGGTACAGACACCTGCTGGGCAGAAGAAAATACACTCAACCCAATCCTCTTTCTCTCAGAGCTTCAGGACTTCATCAACAAGCGCCACGAAGAAATGCCAGAGGGAAGCTACACTACCAGCCTCTTCAAGAAAGGCGTTAACAAAATGGCACAAAAGGTTGGAGAAGAAGCTGTTGAAACCATTATCGAAGCCACAAACGGCAACAACGAGAAACTCATTTACGAGAGTTCAGACCTTCTCTATCACCTCATCGTTCTGCTCACAAGCAAGGGCTTGAGAATAGAAGATGTTGTGAAAGAACTTCAGATGCGTCACGATCCGGAATGGGATAAGAAACGCCGCGTTGCCAAGAGCAAGGGCGAAATGAAATAACAAACTAACATTAAGGAGAAAAAAAATAGAAGATGTTAATAGATTATCAGAACGTCAGCATATATCAGGCCGACAAGTGCGTGCTCCAAAACATCAATTTCCATATTGACGAAGGAGAATTCGCCTACCTTATTGGAAAAGTCGGCTCTGGTAAAAGTTCGCTATTAAAGACACTTTATTGCGAACTAGACCTTGTAGAAGGCGAAACCGAGAAGGCTGAAATTCTCGGCAGAGACCTCAAAACTATCAGGCGAAAGGAGATTCCGGCTCTGCGTAAGGAATTGGGAATCATCTTTCAGGATTTCCAGCTGCTACACGACCGCACCGTTCGCAAGAACTTTGAATTCGTACTCAAGGCAACAGGCTGGAAAAACAAAAAAGACAGAGAAAAGCGTATCGAAGAGGTGCTCAACGAAGTAGGCATGATTGATAAAATCGACAAGATGCCTCATGAGCTCTCAGGTGGTGAGCAGCAGCGTGTAGCCATCGCCCGCGCCATTCTCAATAATCCTAAAATCATCATCGCCGATGAGCCTACAGGCAATCTCGACCCAGAGACTGCCAGTAACATCGTGAGTCTGCTGAAAGACATCACCAAACAAGGCACAGCTGTTGTGATGACAACCCATAACATCCCGATGCTCGACAAATTCCCAGGCATCGTTTACCGCTGTAAGGAAGGTGTGCTCTACGACGTAACCAACGAGTACAACCACATCGACCTCACAGAGGATGGAGAAGATAATTAAGTGAAATAATTAAATAAAATTACGACTATGAAGGTAATGAAATTCGGAGGTACTTCTGTAGGCTCACCAGAGCGCATGAAGGGAGTAGCCTCTTTGGTTACAGAATCAGGTGAACCAACTTTCATCGTATTGTCTGCGATGAGCGGTACAACAAACTCTCTCGTTGAGATCTCTGACTATCTTTACAAGAAGAATCCAGAGGGCGCCAACGAGGTAATCAACAACTTGGAGAAGAAATACATGCAGCATGTAGAAGAACTCTACTCTACCGAGGAGATGAAAAATACGACTCGTGAGTTCTTGCAGGGCGAATTCAACTATCTCCGCTCATTCACCAAAGACCTCTTCACTTCTTTCGAGGAGAAGAGCATCGTGGCTCAGGGCGAGATGATGAGCACCAACATGGTTGTAAACTACTTGAAGGAACAGGGTGTAAAGGCCGTATTGCTCAGTGCATTAGACTTTATGCGCACTGACAAGAACGCTGAACCGGATCCTCAGTACATCAAGGAGAAGTTGGCTGCTATCATGGAGCAGAACCAGGGCTATCAGATTTACATCACTCAGGGATTCATCTGCCGCAACGCATACGGCGAGGTTGACAATCTGCAGCGTGGCGGTAGCGACTACACCGCATCTCTTATCGGTGCAGCTCTCCCAGCTGACGAAATTCAGATCTGGACCGATATCGACGGAATGCACAACAACGACCCTCGTGTCGTAGAGCACACTGAGGCAGTACGCCAGTTGAACTTCGAGGAGGCTGCAGAGTTGGCTTACTTCGGTGCCAAGATTCTCCACCCTACCTGTGTTCAGCCAGCTAAGTATGCAGGCATCCCTGTACGCTTGAAGAACACCATGGATCCTAAGGCCGACGGTACAATCATCGACAATGTCATCGTACGCGGCAAGATCAAGGCTGTTGCTGCCAAGGACAACATCACAGCCATCAAAATCAAGAGTAGCCGCATGTTGCTCGCTACAGGTTTCCTACGCAAGGTATTCGAAATCTTCGAGAGCTATCAGACTCCAATTGATATGATTGCTACTTCAGAGGTGGGTGTCAGCATGAGTATTGATAATGATTCTCATCTTAACGACATCGTAAACGAGCTGAAGAAATATGGTACAGTAACTGTAGATTCTGATATGTGCATCATCTGCGTTGTAGGTGATTTGGACTGGAGCAACGTTGGCTTCGAGACCATCGCTACCGATGCGATGAAGAACATTCCTGTACGCATGATTTCTTATGGTGGTTCTAACTACAACATCTCATTCCTCATCAGAGAGAAAGATAAGAAGCAGGCATTACAGAACTTGAGCAACGTATTGTTCGAGAAGAAGTAATGCAAATGAAAACGAAGAGTGAAAAGTGAAGAATTCGTATGTAATGCTTCCTATCCACTCTTCGTTGGATATCCTGATTTACTATAAATTGGATATCCTGATTTAACTATAATAAGGTATTAATTTAAGATTAAGTGAAATGAAAGGTACATTTCCGATAGATAAGTTTCAGGAGATACAGACTCCGTTCTACTATTACGACACCAATGTGTTGCGCCAGACATTGAAAACCATCAATGAAGAGGCTGGCAAGCACGAGGGATTTGAAGTGCACTATGCCGTAAAGGCAAATGCTAACCCTAAGGTGCTCAATATCATCTGTCAGGCTGGTTTAGGAGCCGACTGTGTGAGCGGAGGAGAAATTCAGGCAGCCATCAAAGCCGGATTTCCAGCCAGCAAGATTGTTTACGCTGGTGTAGGCAAAAGCGATTGGGAAATCAACCTCGGATTGGAGAAAGGCATCTTCTGCTTCAATGTAGAGAGTATTCCGGAGTTGGAAATCATCAATGAACTGGCTGAAAAACAGAATAAGATTGCGCAGGTTTGTTTCCGCATCAATCCGGATGTCGGCGCCCATACGCATGCAAACATCACAACAGGTCTGGCAGAAAACAAGTTCGGAATTGCCATGCGCGACATGGAAGCCGTAATCGAAGAGGCTGCCAAGATGAAGAACATCCAGTTCCTCGGACTGCACTTCCACATCGGAAGCCAGATCCTCGACATGGGGGATTTCGAGGCACTCTGCAACCGTATCAACGAACTTCAGAACCAGCTTGAAGCACATCACATCGTTGTGAAGAACATCAATGTGGGAGGCGGATTGGGCATTGACTATAATCATCCAAACCGACAGCCAATCCCTAATTTCAAGGATTATTTCGATACATACGCAAAGAAACTGAAGTTGCGCGATGGTCAGAAGCTTCACTTCGAGTTGGGTCGCGCTGTAGTGGGTCAGATGGGTTCTCTCATCACCAAGACACTCTACATCAAGCAGGGCACAGCCAAACAGTTTGCCATTGTGGATGCAGGAATGACCGACCTTATCCGTCCTGCTCTCTATCAGGCTTACCATAAGATTGAAAACATCTCAAGCGATGAACCTGTAGAAACTTACGACGTAGTAGGTCCTATCTGCGAATCAAGCGATGTCTTCGGCAAGGCTGTCGACATCAACAAAGCCCATCGCGGGGACCTCATCGCCCTCCGCTCAGCCGGAGCCTATGGTGAGATTATGGCGAGCCAGTATAACTGTCGCCAGTTGCCAAAGGGGTATATTACAGAAGACTTTTAATATAGTTGAAAGTTAAAAGTTAAGAGTTTATAGGATTCTCCTTTCTCTAGCTTTCTATATTACGAGAAAAAGAAAATGATGATCATTAGTACAACTACTATAATAGCAGGCGCAGTGGTGGTTTTATTGGCGGTTCTCGGATCGCTGATAAATCCATTTCTGCGCTCGTTGCGCTTTCAAAAAACAGAAACGGCAGAGAATCAACCTCCTGTCAGTATACTCATTACCGCACACGATAATCTTGCTGAATTGGAGAGGAATCTCCCTATGTTCCTGCGTCAGCAGTACGCTGCCGACTATCAGGTAATCGTAGTCTGCCAGAGTACAGATGGCGAGACACAGGATTTTCTGAAGCGAACAGCAGCCGAGAACCCTCATCTGTATTATACTTACATTCCTGAGAGTTCACGCTACATGAGCCGCAAGAAATTGCAGATTACACTGGGTGTGAAGGCAGCCAAACATGAATGGATTATTCTGACAGAACCTAATTGCCGCCCAAGCAACGACAAGTGGCTGCAAACCATGGTCCGTCAATGTCAGGACCCCAACCATCTGGTATTGGGATATGTAGCCCTTGATGAGGAAACCAAGAGCGTACGCCGTTTCGACAGCATCCGCAAGGCTTACTATGTTTTGCGCCGTGCCCAGCAGACCTATGGTTATCGCAGCCACATGCCAAACGTAGCGTTCCGCAAGAGCGACTTCATGAAGGAACAGGGCTATCAGGGCAACCTGGAATATGTTCGCGGCGAATACGATTTTCTCGTCAACAAGTATGCCCATTGTGGCGATACAGCTACAGAACTGGATTGCGATGCATGGCTCATCCGCGAAGCACCATTGAACAAGGGCTGGCACAATGCCCACCTCTATCTGCAGGCTTCACGCAAGAGTCTGGAAAGAGCCGGTTCCATGCGAACCCTCATGTTCTTTGACCATCTCATGCCACATCTCAGCCTGATAGCAACACTGGCCGTTGCAGCCTACTCTATCCTCATGAAGAATTGGATTCTTACAGGATGCGCAGGTTTCAGTTTCCTCCTGCTGTTCATCGTGAGAATGCTGATAGCCAACAAGGCCATCAAACACTTTGATGACGGAATAGCGATGTTCAAACTGCCATTCTTCGAATATGGAATTATCTGGAGAAATCTGGCTACCAAATTGCGCTATTGGCGGGCTGACAAAAACGATTTCACTTCTCATAAACTCTAGACAGGGCAAAAAGGAAGTAACAGTCTATCAGAATAACAGTTAAAAATAACCGACAGAACGATGAAAGTATATTTGTTCATTTCCAACCATAAGAAGTTGCTGAAGATGTATCTTCCATACATCGAAGCCTTGAATAAACAGCTCGACATCACCAACAGTCTGGTTGATGCCGACATTGTGTTGGTTATAGGAGCATGGACATGGCAGGGAGCCCAGATAGCCAAGAAAGCAAAGCAGATGGACATTCCCTACATCGTTTGTCCACTAGGCGATATTTCTGAGAGAAACTGCAAGAACCCTTACTTGAAGCGTTCACTGCAACAGTCTATGTATCAGAAAGCCATGTACGCCAAAGCCAACCTCATAGTAGCTACTACCCCTATGGAGAAAAACTATCTGGAAAAGAAAGGTTGGAACAAGCGCATCGCCCTGATTCGCTATGCAGGCTACAGTCATCTTACCAACACTGAAGCCATGATGCAAAACTGGCAGGAGACGGATGAGGAGACGCTGGCAGTCTTCGAGCAGCAAAAGGCAGAAGCCATCGCTGCCCAAACCAAACAGGCAATCATCGCACAGATTATGCAGATAAAAAGCCGCATGCCGCATCAGAATATTCCGCAAAAATATCTTGACGATTTACACACTCTCCTCTATGCTGATGATTATGATGAGGATGCTATCAAGCAAGAACTGGCAGAGAAGAAACTCTCTTCCTATGCCGCCTCCGTTTTCCAGACCATGACAGATAAAACAGGACTCACAGAAGGCTTCATGCCGATTCCTGCCAAAAAGGGCAGAAAGAGTAAAGAGATTCTGAAATTTGTGAAATAAAAGAAATCTGAAGTTTGTGAAATAAGAAGAAATGAACTTAGATAGAATAGAACAGCAGGCTGGTCATCTGCCAGCTTACCAGATAGCCGACTCTGTCAATGAAGCATTGATGGAGTCGGCTAACCTTGTTATTACAGCTCCTCCTGGAGCCGGTAAATCTACCCTCCTCCCGCTCACCATTCTGCGGGGCATGAGTGATCAGGCATTGGAAGGCTTCATCCATGATCATCTTAAAAGTCAGGGTAAGATTCTGATGCTCGAACCGCGCCGCCTGGCTGCTCGCCAGATTGCCGAACGGATGGCGCAGATTCTGGGAGAGCCCGTGGGTAAAACCATCGGCTATCGGGTAAGATTCGAAAGCAAGGTTTCGGATGAAACACGCATCGAAGTCCTTACCGAGGGCATTCTCACCCGAATGCTGGTCAATGATGCTACACTCGAAGGCGTTTCGTGCCTCATCTTTGATGAGTTTCATGAGCGCAGCATCAATTCCGATCTGGCGTTAGCGCTGGCCCGGCAAACACAGGAAATCATCCGCCCCGACCTGAAGCTCATTATCATGTCAGCAACAATCGATGCTTCTATCATCTGTCAGGCACTTCAGGCTCCGCTTATCGAGAGTAAAGGCAGAATGTTTCCGATAGAAACCATTTATGCAGACCACGACATCGACAGATATCAGGTAGCGCAGGAAATGGCAGCCACAATCTGTCAGGCTTTCAGAAACCAGGAAGGTGACATTCTTGCCTTTCTGCCGGGACAGGGAGAAATCATGAAATGCGAAGAACAGCTTCGCTCTGTCCTGCCCTCAGCCACTCTTTACCCGCTATACGGTAACCTCTCGCCAGAAAAGCAGCGGCTCGCAATCGCTCCTTCCAAACCGGGTGAACGGAAAATCGTACTGGCCACTCCTATCGCCGAAACTTCTCTCACCATCGAAGGAGTAAGAATCGTTGTGGATTCCGGACTCTGCCGAAAACTGGTTTATGATGCCCGTACAGGCTTGAGCCATCTCGAAACCGTTCGTATCAGTCAGGACATGGCTACGCAACGAAGGGGGCGTGCGGGCAGAATCACATCAGGCGTATGTTACCGGCTTTGGACACAGATCTCGGAACATCTGATGCCAAAACAACGGCTGCCCGAAATACTGGATGCAGATCTCTCTTCGCTGGTTCTCGACATTGCAGCTTTCGGGGAAAACAAACCGGAACTGCTGCCTTGGCTCACCCTTCCTCCCAAGGGCAACCTTGTATTGGCACAGCAACTTCTTATGTCGCTCAACGCCCTCACTCCTGATCATGATACTCACGCTCTCAGTGGCAGCATCACCGCAGAAGGCAGCAGAATGGCTCAACTTCCTTGTCATCCGCGCATTGCCAAGATGATGATCAGCAGCGATTCTCCGGCGAGCCAAGCCCTGGCCTGCGACATTGCTGCTCTGCTGGAAGAGAAAGACCCGATGGGCGAAAATGAAGATTCTGACATGACGCTCCGCCTTTCTGCCCTACGTTCCGCACGCTGCAAGAAGAATCTGGGGCGTTGGAACCGTATCGCTCAGATTGCCCAGGAATACAGGAAGATGCTGCGTATCAAAGAAGACAACGAGCCAATTGATGCTGAGGAAGTGGGCCATCTCATCGCCCTAGCCTACCCTGAGCGCATCGCCCATGCCACCGACCATACGGGCAACTTCAAGATGTCGAATGGCAATACGATTTTCATCGACCCGTGCGACAGCATGGCAGCAAACGAATGGCTTGCCATCGCATCACTCAACCTCGCTTCAACCTCATCATCCAATCCCGCACAGAGACGTAAAGGAAGAGTATTTCTCTCAGCCCCCGTCAACTGGAAGAACTTGCCGGCACAAACCTGCGAGAATATTTCCTGGGACAGCAAAGCGCTGGCAGTAAAGATGCAACAGGAAACACGGATAGGAGCGCTCATCATAGACAGCAAGCCGATACAGAATGCCAGCCGAGAGACTGTTTCTAATATTATCTGCGAAGCTGCCAGAAAAGACGGACTCAGCATGTTCGATTGGAACGAATCCGTTCATCGTCTGCAACAGCGCGTGGCGCAAGTAGCTGAATGGCATCCGGAACTGGAGATTCCCGACCTGTCAACAGAGCATCTCCTGACAACAGCCCGAGCGTGGCTCCCATTCTATCTCGAAGAAGGTGGTAAGATGAAGACTTCTGTTACTGAGCTGAAGAAACTCAACCTGTGCGAAATCCTTTGGAACATCCTTCCTTACGACCTTCAGCAGGAGATAGACCACCTTGCTCCCACCCACATCCGTGTACCATCGGGCAGCAACATCCGCATCGATTATCGCTTGGGGGCAGAAGCCCCGGTTCTGAGTGTGCGGCTTCAGGAGTGTTTCGGAATGACATCAACTCCCACTGTCGATGCTGGCAGACAGCCCCTTCTGCTTGAGTTGTTATCTCCCGGTTTCAAGCCCGTTCAGCTTACTCAGGATCTCGCAAGTTTTTGGCAAGGCACTTATTTCGAAGTCCGCAAGGAACTGAAGCGCCGTTACCCTAAGCATTTCTGGCCGGAGAATCCGTTAGAGAGCCAGGCCGTGAGAGGTGTCAAACGATGGTAATCCAGATGCTCTCGCCTCGGTCTCTCGCCGCCGTGATGGCATTGACGAGGCGATGCAGCCAGATGCGAGAGTTTACCACCATGCCTCGGAGTTTGTTTTCGCCCGGCAGGATGCAGCCCTGCGTATCATCGGGGTAGTTACCGGCATGGATGCGGATGCCCTCAAAGCCAGGAACGCCCTGCAGCAGGGGCAGCCACTGCTTGAATCTCGGCGACTTGGTGATGAGCACGGGATAAGTGCCCTCGGGTATGGCAGTCTTGCCCTTCATCTTCTGCGCCTTCTTCTCCGACACTCGCCCCAGACGCACATTCTCCTCTTGGGGCAACAGGGTGATTCCCAGCAGGTTGCGCCACGTTGGCTCCAGGGTATCGCAGAAGTAGTGCTCCCCGTCCAGCTTGTCCACATCTACCACATGACAGAAGCTGCGCTTCTGGTCCTTATTGAGCGTATAGTTCACCTTGCGCTCCACCTCCTCGTCCTTCAGGATATACATACGCCCTATGGTGTAAGTATTCTGCTTAGCTATTCTTTTGAGTACGATTTCCATAATTGTTTCTATTTAGATTCTTTTTTGAGAAAACATAGCTTGCGATAAAGTTCGCCTGCCTCCACTTTCACGATATACTTTCTGAACACCCAGGTGGCTATCATCCGTCGGGTGCCCTTGGTATCCAGCCCCAAGTCGCTTCTCAACTGCTCAGCCTGCTGATAAGAGAACTCATTTGGCAGAAGTTGCAGCATATTGGAAGGCCCTCTTTTGCTCGACTTCACTCCCTCCTGCTCCGCCTTCACGATAGCATCTCGGAAGAATCTCATCTTGCAGTACAGGTCATACTGCTCGCTCCAGCGCACAAACTCCTCTATCTCGGATTCCCATTGGCAACCATTCGCCACATAGAGCACGCAAGCCTTCAGATAGGCAATGACATTGGCTCTGAACGAGAGGTTCTCGTAAACCCTGTCTTGGCTCATACGGGCAAAGTCGGCATTCTCCTCTTTCAGCTTCTGTGCCAAGGCGAAAGCCTCAGGGCAATTGATAGTACCAGAAGCCATGTTAAGATGCTCGATATAGGGTTTTAAGTTCTCTCTGAATGTGTCATCGTATGTGCCATAGACAGGCATCTCGGCTCCTATCTCACGCTCTGGGATAGTACAGAAGTTGATTCTGGAGATAGGACCATCGGTCAATACCTTGGAGAAATATCGGATACCCTTGTTGATGGTGGTCGAGGCATTCCAGTTAAATCGGATGGTTACTCGCTCCGTAACACTCTGCGTGCCCACTCGGGTTTGTCCATATTGATTACCAGGGTCGAAGGCGAGGCACATGATACGAAACTGCTGGTTGCCAATGCCCCTTAGGTTATCAAACTGGTCTATCTCGTTGAGAGCAGTATAGAGGAAATGCTCCTGCGCCTCGGCGGTACGCATCACGAAGGCAGGGTTGGTCATATCGGCGTCTATCTCCTGGATCACGAGGTTTTCAGGTCGCTTACGCTTATCCTTGTTAGCACCTTTTCTTGTCACCTCATCCTTCCACTCCTTCTCTCGTTTCAGGTTATCTTTGTCTCGTTTTCTGATATCTTCCATAATCAGGTTGATAGGCATCTGCACGCAGTTCTTTCCTGCGCCCGTACCAGCTAAGAGACAACACATTAGCGTAGCCTCATGCTCCACATTGTCGATGTAATTAAAATAGGTGCGGCAGAGGTGGGTGGCTAGCGGAGGAAAGATGGCATGGGCTACGGCAGGCTTATAGATATCCGGTGTCTGAGACACGAGGAGCTCCACGAGCTTAGGCAGCTTCTTCGGCATCTCGGGCGGAGCGGGGTAATCATCTTCACGGTTAGGAGTTTGGAGTGAGGAATTAGGAGTTGAGAGAGTCGCTTGCTTCTCTGCTTGCGCATTGATGCGGATCACATCTCTAGAGAATGGCTTCGAACTGTCTCCATATTTCTCATAGAAGTCATGGATCAGCTGCTGGCAGTCACGCTCTTGGGCGAAGCTAGGCATCTTCACTGCCACTACTCTTCTCAGCTCCTCTTCGCTCATCACCCTGCTCGCTCCTGCGCTCATGATGGCAAGAAGTGAGGAGTGGCGAGAGCCCTCGGTATCGATATTCACATTCTTCAGTCCTGCCGACTCCGTGAAGAGGTCGAAGGCTATCAGGCTCTTCTCGCTGGCGGTACCAGAGGTTGGTAATCCGTCAGGAATCTGATAGCCTCCAGCAGAGCCGAGATTACCAGCATGAGCAGCATTGCTATCACAAGGTTGGGCAGGCTGAATAGCAGAGCCAGAAAAAACAGCGTGATGGCTGTCAGAGCCCGGAAGTCGATGGTCTTGAACATTTTGTTGAGTGTTGAGTTTTGAATGTTGAATGTTGAGTGGTTTAGGCTGGGTGCCTTGCTGGATTCGTCCGTCGATGGCAAGCCCACGGTCCAGGTAGGCTTGTCTGCGCCTCTTCAGCTCTTCCTGTGGCAGCACCTCGTACCAGTGGGGCGAGCGATAGATTTCCGACTCCTTGTCGGTGATGAAGAGCATGCGTTCTGGCGTGATGCAGCTCTCGTCGTAGGGCACGCCCAGTGCCTCGCAATAGGCTCGTTGCGTCTCCTCGATAGTCATGCCGACGGGCATGCGGATGTCGATGTGCAACTTCTTGCGGGCTGAGTACTCCAGGTGCAGCAGGGCTCCGTTCCAGATGGTGTCGCTGCAGTTCAGCTCCCGTGCCTTCTCTATCGCCTTGTCCACATATTCCTTGTCGTCCACATCGATGGTGGTCTGGAAGAGGAAGCTTTCGGGCACGGCATTTTTCTGCGAACGCCTGTTGTCTCGGAACTGGTAGTAGTGAGCGCAGCGGAAGGGCAGCTGCTTCTTCAGTTCATCGTTACCCCCACGAATGGCAGCTACCAGGTCTGCCATCCAGGGATAAGCGATGGTCTTGTCGTAGACCGAGAGTGGCTGGGAGCTTACGCTCCCTTTATTGCCATTCTTGTATGGATTATATGCTATAATATGTTCCATTTTTTTTGAATGTTGAATGATTCATTATTAATTACCCCTTGATATCTGCCTCCTTGAATCCGGCAATCAGTTCCTTGTGCTCTACCTTGAGGTAGCGCAGCATGTCCTGCTTGTCCAGGTCACGGCTGAAGGTATAGTTTACCTGCACCGTGCGCTTGGTGGTGCGCACCACGGCATGCTTGGTCTTGAAGATTTCCTCGAAAAGCTTCTCGCCCGTACGTTCATAAGGCTTAAAGTCGAACTCGTCGCCTCCCTTCTCGCCAGAGCATACCATTCTGCCCGGTATCACCTTAGGTTGTTCACAGATAACCTCGGTATCGTTCCATGGCGCCTTGCGGAAGGCGATGGTGCCGTTTTCTTCACTGATGATGGCTCCGTCCACCTTCTGGGCGTTGAGGAGCTGCTTCTTTGCTGCTTGTTTCATAATCGTAACAACTTGTTTAAAAGTTTAATAATGTCAGTTGATTCGCGTATCGTTGATATACAGGCCGTCGGCAGCATATCGGATGTCCATCGGCTTTTTCAGAGGGTCATAACAGACTCTTTTCATCATGACACATTCATGACACCAACATCTGTCCTCGTCCTCCATCACAGGCTGGATAAAATCCTTGACCCACTTGTAAAACAACTTACGCTCAGGATCCTTCGAACAGCCTATCGTCATATCTCTCACCACCTGAGAGTCTACGAATGTCATACTTCTCCAAGCCAATTTACTATTTCGATTTACCTTGTCAGCATTGCCAAAGAATTCACCGAAAAACAAACGAGGTTTAAAAGCCTTCGGAACCTTTTTTGTTTCCGTTTCCACACACATTTTTACCACTTTCCCCTCCGTGTCGGCTAATACTGGGAACAGTTTATCTCTGCCAATATCTGTGATAGCAACCAGGTCCTCGATGCAAAAGAACAATCCTTCTTCGTTGTTCACCACTCTCAATCCGCCATACTGCGGATGATAAAATACATAAGCTTTTCCTGCCATATTTATATATAATGTTTATGAGTTGGACTGCGAGTTATTCGCCAGATTTCAGTTTCAGGAACGGTACCGGATTCCTATAAACAAAAAACGCCCGCAACCAGACTTTACTTGCCTGATTACGGGTGCAAAGATAAGGCTTATTTTGGAAGCTACCAAGCTAATAACCATTGGGTTATTTTATAGGTTATAAGGTTATTTTTCAGGTTAAAATTTAGCGCTACTTTCTTGTATTTTTACCTATTCTAGCAGTTTCTTAAGCCTAACAACTGCAGTCACCATCTTGTCATAAGGACGTTTCGTTTCATTCTTCAATGGCTGAAATTTCCATTTGTCGAATGGTAGAAAATAGCAGTGTGTAGTCATTGGCTTTAGGGTTTTAGACGTGAAATCTATTCTGAGGTGCTTGGGGTGAATACGATGAATCCAATTATCAAACCCCTGATAGTCATTATCACCTATCAAATGCATATCAGCAGCCACCCTAAACACGGCTATCCAATGAGACTTACTCTCAAAGATATAGCGACCATTATTATCTATTTCCAACAAAAGAAGGTCTATGGCATGAGCAAACTGAACGTCGGTCACTTTCTTTGTATCTAGAAGCTTCGCCTGTTTGAAATTCCTGTATTCATCAAGTGAATTTAGATGTTCATCTACTCTTGACAATTCTTCTTCTATGATATGCTCATCCATACGATTAAAATGCTCTAAGAGCGTTCTAATCGCCAAAACACTATCATAATCATTCACATTCATTACCTCATCTATCAACTTATGTAGATGATATTGTATATCATGTTTCTGTTCTTCTACTGTTTCTGGAGAAAGTTGAGGTGCATCGCACACCATGCAGCTATCACAATAATCAATAAAATTCTCAGCCCAGGATATATAACTTTCATAATATCTTTCTTCTTTTCCAGGTAAAGGAGGTGGGCTGTATACAAAATCGGCTTCGGCTTTCAGATTCTCCAGTTTTGCTATAAGTTGCTGTACGAATTCTTCATCACTTAGTTCATCTATACTCTTCTTCATTATACTATGGGTTATCAAACAACACACAAGCCCCTCCCAGCGAGAGCGTAGTATTCTGCTGGGCAGAGCTTGCGTTCTGTTTGTTTTTGTTATTTATTGTTAGTTGTTTATCTTTCTAGAATTCTCCTCCTGCTATCTCGAAGAACTTGCCGAAGAAGCCTTTGATCTTACCAAGTACCTTTTGCAGCTTGCCCTCTCGGTTGGCGTTCGGGTCGAATGGATTGATAGGTGGCATGATGGCGTTCAACTCCAAACCACCCTCTGGCACGTAACCTCGCTCCCAGGCGGTCTCTATGAACTCCTTGGCGGGGCCTTCCTTCAGGTGCTCCTCGCTCACGATGCGCTCAAACTCCTTGCGCTTCTCTGCGTCCACGTATTCCTTCCATTTGTCGGTAACCTCGCTATCCGGAGTCAGACTCTCGATGAATCGGTTGATGAGGTCTTTCTTGTCTCGCAAGTCTGGGCTGGAGTCGATTGCCTTGTTGATTTGGATAGTCAGCTCGGCGATGTCGGCACGGTCGCCCTGCATCTGCTGCACGAGGAAGAGGATGTAGTCGATGTTCACCTCCACTTGCTTCACCAGCTCCATCTCAAACTCGATGTCGTCGTTGATGTTGGTCTTGTCGCCGCTCTCTGCGTTCTCCTTTGCCCAGTCTCTCAGCGAGAGGTAGATGCTCGTATAGTCCTGCAGGTCTCGCTCGCTGAGGGGGTCTTGCTCGGCAAACTGGTCGAAACTGGTAAGCAGGTTTCTTATCTTCAGGATGCCGCCGAAGAGCTTGATGAATCGCTTCTTGTCCGCATCGGTAAGCGGCATCTCGTCTGGCTGTGCCAACTCTCTCAGCTCTTCGAGATATTCGGTATAGCCTTTTACGTGTTCCTGTCTCTCCTCGCCGTTCTCGTCTTCCGTCACCTCTTCGTAGCCATCGAAGTAGTCTTCGAATGGGCGCAGGATGCTCACGCCCTTGGCGGTAGGGTCGCCGAAGAGGGCGAGGCACTTGTTGGTGGCATCCTCCAGATTGCGGAAGCATACGATGTTGCCGTAGGTCTTTACCGAGTTCAGGATGCGGTTGGTGCGGCTGTAGGCTTGCAGTAATCCGTGGTAGCGCAGGTTCTTATCCACCCACAGCGTGTTGAGCGTGGTGGCATCGAATCCTGTCAGGAACATGTTGACCACTATCAGCAGATCTATCTCCCGGTTCTTCATGCGCTGCGACACGTCCTTGTAATAGTTGGGGAACTTTTCCGAAGAGGTATCGTAGGCGGTGTTGAACATCAGGTTGTAGTCCTTGATGGCTGCCTCCAGAAAGTCTCGGCTGCTCTGGTCGAGTCCGTCGGTGGAGTCGTTGTCCTCATCTTCCTCGCCGTCGGCTACTTCCTCGTTGGGTGCATAGCTGAAGATGGTGGCTATCTTGAGGCGCTTGTTCTCGGGCTGCTCTGCCTGTAGCTCTTTCAGTTTGTTGTAGTAGAGCTTGGCAAAGTCGATGCTCTGCACGGCTAAGATGCTGTTGAATCCGCTGAGTCGTGTCTTCTGTCGCTCTTCTTCCACCTTTTTCTTCTTGTCGGTCACCACTTCCTCTATATTGATGAGCCTGCTGAAGGTATAGCTGCTGGCACGCTTGGTCTGCTGGTCGAAGTGGTCCAAGATGTATTGTGACACATTAGTGATGCGGCGGTCGTCCTTCAGCGCCTCCTCTTCCTCGATACCCCAAACCTGGTCGTCCTTCACGTTCTCCTTCTCCTTCATGGTAGAGATGTATGCCACACGGAACTTCAAAACGTTGTGGTCTCTGATGGCATCCACAATAGTGTAAGCGTGCAGACGCTTGCCAAACACGTCTTCGGTGGTTTTCAGCGTACCCTTGCTCGAAGCGGAGATATTCTCCACGAAGATTGGCGTTCCGGTGAAGCCGAAGAGGTAGTATTTCTTGAATCGCTTGGTGATGGCGGTGTGCATGTCGCCAAACTGCGAGCGGTGGCACTCATCGAATATCATGACCACCTCCTTGCGGTAGATGTCGTGATCGGGGTTCTTCTTGATGAAATTGGCGAGCTTCTGTATGGTGGTGATGATGATGCGGCTCTTGCTGTTGTTCAGTTGCTTTTCCAGCTCCTTGGTCGAGGTGTTGCCGTTGGCAGCGCCCTTCTGGAATCGGTCGTACTCCTTCATCGTCTGGTAGTCGAGGTCTTTTCTATCCACCACAAACAATACCTTTTCTATGTAGGGCAGTTTGGAAGCGAGCTGTGCCGCCTTGAAGGAGGTGAGGGTCTTACCCGAGCCTGTGGTGTGCCATACGTAGCCGCCAGCGTCTCGTGTGCCGTAGAGCTTGGCGTTGTGGGCTATCTCTATCTGGTTGAGCAGTTTTTCGGTGGCTGCTATCTGGTATGGGCGCATCACCATCAGAATCTTTTGGTCGGTGAAGACACAAAACTTGGTAAGGATGTTCAGCAGGGAGTGGCGGGTAAGGAAGGTAGCCGTGAAGTCCTCCAAATCGCCGAGCACCTTGTTCTTGGCATCTGCCCAGTAGCTGGTAAACTCAAACGAGTTGCAGGTCTTCTGCCGTGGCTTCTTGCCCTGCTTGGCTTGTTCCCGGATATGACTGTCTCGGGTAGTGTTGCTATAGTACTTGGTCTCCGTGCCGTTGCTGATGACGAAGATTTGTACGTACTCATATAGCGAGCACCCTGCCCAGAACGATTCCCTGCCGTAGCGGTTTATCTGGTTGAAGGCTTCCTTCAGGCTCACGCCTCGGCGTTTCAGTTCGATGTGAACCAAGGGCAGACCGTTCACGAGGATGGTCACGTCATAGCGGTTTGGTCGCTTGCCGTCGCTAACCTCGTATTGATTGATTACCTGGGTGTAGTTGTGGTGAGGGTCTTGCTGGTCGATGAGGTAGATGTTTTTCTGCGTGCCATCGTCGAGGGTGAAAGCCTTGATGTTGTCACGCTGAATAGTCTCTGCCTTGTCAATAATACCCTTACCCTCGTTGGCGATTTCCGCCTTAAAGAAACGCTCCCACTCGTTGTCGGAAAAGTGGAAGTCGTTGAGTTTCTCGAGTTGTTGACGAAGATTCTGTATCAGCTCGTCCTCGTGGTGGATATGGGCATACTCGTAGCCCTGTCGCTGTAGCTGGGCTATCATTCCCTGCTCCAGCTCTGCCTCGCTTTGGTAAGCCTCGGCACGAGGGGTGGTACGCTCGTATTGGGCTACCACCGTGCTCTGGGGGTTCTCTGAAACTATGTCGTTTTGCATTTTCATTTGCAATGTTGAATGTTAAGTGTTTAATGTTAAATTAGGCTGCGCCCTTGCGCTTGAAGGTAAGCAGCTTGTCTCTGTAGTGCTCGTACTGCTGGCGGCGTGCCACGATTTCGGCAGGGAGACCAGACTGAAGGGAAGTGGTCAGGGACTCGAAGCGGTCGAGGATGGAGACGATGCGGTGCTGCTCTTCCAAAGAAGGGATTGGAATTTTGAAGTCTTTAACTTTTTGGGCATTAATATTATGCTGAGAGCCTTCACCCATCGCCTTCAAAACTTCATATTGTTTGCAAATCCATTGATATACATACCTCACAAGAGCTTTGTCTTCGTCTATTTCAAGATTACAGCATGCTTGATTTGTACATAACGGTATTTTATTTATCGCTACTTTTGCCGCAGTTGAACCATACATAGCAACGATAACGCAATTGGCAGGAATCATCTTTGCAGAAGAATTGTCCAAACCAAGTTGTGTTATATTACGTAATGTAGAATGAATCTCACAATAATCTACCTCCTGAGTTCTTAACCATGGTATATTACCATCGTAATATTCTGCCTTTGAAGTTAAAGGTGTTCCGCCAGAGCAAATATTTTTGCACACTTCACTCATTTTCTTCCACTTTACTTCTTGCCCCCCCACATTCTCGAACGAGAGCAGCTTATCACGATAGTACTCGTATTGTCGCTTGCGACAATCTAGCTCCGCTTCTAGTTCTGCTTCTAGCGAAGTGAACTTGTCGAGGATGCGGACTATCTCGGTTTGCACCTCGATTGGGGGGAGAGGGATCTCAAACTTTTCAATAGAACTACCATGAACATGAGGAACCCCACTACCTTTTTTTGTCGCAAAAATCTTTTGTTGAATATTCTTTAAAAAATAATATACAAATTTAACCACAAGCCTGTCATCAGGTTCTACAGAAAAAGAATCTGAGAGAAATACAGGAATAGTCCAATAGCTGACAAAACCGGCATATGCCCCCGAACCAGCAACCACAATAGTCTCGCCCGTTCTGTTTGCCTCGTTATGATAATAAGCTGGTTTTTGACCACCAGCCAAAACAGGTACATCTCCAGGAATTGCATTTTTTGCAGTAATTGTTGTACCTCTTTTAAAAGAGCAACAATCCCCCAACTTCACGAACTCCACTCCATCCGGGCAAAGCTCCTGGATCAAAGTTTCAAGATTTTTCATGCTGCACCTCCTTCCAACTGCAATATTATCTCATCAATATCTTTTCTAAGCTGCTCTTCTCGCGCCACAATCTCAGAGATACGAGTATTCAGCTCTGTAATGTCGATTTTCTCACGAGTATCCTCCTGCTCCACGTAGGTAGAGACAGAGAGGTTGTAATCCTCCTCGGCAATATCGGCTGTGGTAACCACATGAGAGAAGTGAGCTATTTCTTCCTTATTCATGTAGGTATTATATATCTTGGAGATATTCTCGGCAGAAAGCTTATTCTTGTTGCCTTCATGGATAAACTCATTGCTGGCATCAATAAAACAAACTCGGTTGTCTGCCTTGTTTTTCTTCAATATCAAGAGGCAAGTGGCAATGGATGTGCCAAAGAAAAGATTCTGTGGCATCTGAATGATGGTATCCACAAAGTTGTTGCTTACCAAGTACTTGCGTATCTTCTGCTCCGCACCGCTACGATACAACACGCCAGGGAACTCTACGATGGCAGCCGTGCCTTCGGCACTCAACCAACTGAGCATGTGCATGGTGAAGGCAAAGTCTGCCTTGCTCCTTGGGGCGAGCACGCCAGCAGGAGAAAAACGAGGGTCGTTGATGAGCGTGGCATCGCTATCACCATCCCAAGGCACGGAATATGGCGGGTTGGAGACGATGGCATCGAATGGCTCGTCGCATTCATGCAGCGGATTCTTCAAGGTATCGCCGTTCTGAATGTCGAAATGGTCGTAGTTCACATTGTGCAAGAACATGTTCATACGACAGAGGTTGTAGGTTTTCATGTTGATTTCCTGACCATAGAAACCATCCTTTACGTTCTTGGCACCCACCACACGGATAAAGTTCAAAAGTAAAGAGCCTGAACCACAGGCAGGGTCATACACCTTGTTGACACTCTGGCGTCCTGCCGCAGCAATCATCGCCAAGAGATAGCTTACATCGCCAGGGGTATAGAACTCGCCTCCCTTGGTACCCGAATTGAGGGCGTACATCTTAATGAGGTGCTCGTAGCAAAGACCGAACACGTCGATGCCGCTCTCGATATACTTGTCAAAGTTGAGGTCTCGGATACTCTCCAAGAGTGTAGTAAGCAACTCGTTGCGCTCGGCAACGGTAGCACCCAAACCTTGGTCGTTGGTATTGAAGTTATTGAAGAGTCCCTTCACGTCGTTCTCGCTCGGTTTTCCTACGGCACTATTTTCGATGGCACGGAAGTTATTACTCAGCGTGGTGTTGAGCTCAGTATTGTTCTTAGCCCCATTCGCCACATTGATAAAGAGCTGCGATGGCAGGATAAAGAAACCCTTGGCATTGATAATCTGCTCACGGGCATTCTCTGCCATCTCATCGCTCATGTGGGCATAGTCGGCGTTCTCCACGCCAGCATCACGCATCAGCTGGTTGCAGTAGTCGGTGATGTTCTCGGAAATGAATCGGTAGAAGAGACCGCCCAGGGTATAGTCCATAAACTGCACAGGGTTCACCTTGCCTCCATGCACCAGGTTGGTAGCCATCTTCCAAATCATGTTGCTAAACTCGGTCTTCAACTCCTCTGTACGAGGGTTGATGTTAATATCTGTAGTTGCCATAAAGTATTTGTTTTTTCTTATATATCTTGTGTGTGTATGAATACAAATAGGAGGCATCAATGCTTCACATTGACGCTGATGCTCAGCGTAAACTCCCCACCTGGCATTTCGGTGGTACTAATCGTCCAAATGATTTTGCCAGTATCTGGGTCTACGTCTATAGCGTAAGAATCGACTTCGGCTTGCGCATCAAAGGATACAGCGAAGCGCCAGAGGCCATTGCTCAGGATATGGTCTCGGGTAATGCGAATCTGGGAATAGTCTTGGATATGGAGCTCCAGTCGCTCGGCTATCTCTGCGTAGCTGAGCAGCCACTGGGTGGTGTGATTGTTTTGGTTGGTATACTCTATGCCCTGGGAGGTGAAGCCGATGCCTGTGGAGTCGGTAATGGCATAGTAGCTCACGGCAGGGGTATCGCCCTGCTGGGCTGTGATGTTGACTTCGGGATGGGTATCACTAAGGATTTCGTCCTTGCTACAACTGGCAAGGATGAACGACAATATGATGGCTGCTAGCGCAGCAAATGTCCCCGATAAGGGGGGGTAATTTTCTTTAAGCTCATATCATTAAGATATTAAGTAGTCAGCATCAATAGCAATGCTGCCCACAAAGGTACGAAATGTTTTTGAAACAACCAAGGATTTTTGAAGATTATTTGTATTACGGTAATTACAATTTCAGTTATTACAGTTTTTTCCTAAGGGGGTATAAGGGTTTGAAGGTAGTAAAAATCTGTTACTACAAATATTTATATATAAATATATAATTATATATTTATATATACTTTTTTATACTTACATTTTAAAAGCGTGATATTGGGTCAAAATAAAACTGTAATAACTGAAATTGTAATTTGTAATCGATTTTTTAGCGGTATCAAGATGCATACATTCATTGCCCCTAAAACTATGACTATCTCATCACAAAGCTATGAGTTATGACCCGCAAAACGATGAGTTATTTTCTTTAACACAATATGGCAGAAATGTTAATGGAATTTCACATAACTCTACAAGGTGATTTTTGGTGGTGTAGGAAAAATGTAGTACCTTTGCACCTGTAATCAAGAACATTATTAATCACTAAAAAAACTAGAAAATTATGAAGAAAGAAAATTGGAAACAGATTTTTCAGATTGTACTCACAATCTTGACGGCGCTCGGCACTACCCTCGGCGTAACATCATGCATGGGGGTATAAACTATTTTTCAATCACTTTAAAACAAAAAGAACTATGGCAACAAAAGGAACATTGAAGTATCGTAAAGTAACTCGCACTCCTCAGAGCGGACCTAACAAGAACAAGCAGATGTATTACGCAACTGCTGTAACTGACCGTGAGATGAACTTCGAGGAGTTTGTAACTCACATCTCGGAGCACAACTCTCCTTACAGCCGAGGCACCGTACACGGCGTATTGATGGATACGCTCGACTGCCTGCAGGAGCTCATCCTCGATGGCAAGAGCGTACGTCTCTCCGACCTGGGTCTCTTCTCCATCGGTATGACATCACGTGCCGAAGATACCAAGGACAAGGTATCGGCAGCGAGCGTGGAGGGCGTACACCTCATCGTGCGTAACACCAAGACTTGGAGCAACGCTGAGCTGCGCAAGAAATGCCGCATAGAGGAGTATGACACCTACGGCAACACTACCGACGAGGGCTCTGTGCCGGGCGACGGCAAGGACAACGACGGAGGCGGCGGCTCTACCCCTAGCGGCGGCGATGGACTGGAGTAAGCTACGGCTAATAGAATAGATGTGGGGAGTTACACCCCAGCACCGACACACGAAAAAAAAGGTCGCTCCCCTAATTGGGTAGCGACCTTTATCTTTATATTTGAATTTTGATATAATCTAAATTCAACGATGCATCATCTGCAAGGAAATTAATCCTTGAAGAAATCCTTAACAGCCTCGTTTGGTACCATCTTCTCATCGAAAACGTATGCACCAGTCTTAGGGCTCTTAACCATCTTGATAACCTTTGTATATGCGCGACCATCCATGTTACCTTCGTGGAGGGTAGCGACCGCTTTCTTTGCCATAGTCTATTTAAATTGATAAAATTATTAAACTTGTAAGCTAAGCTTACTTAATCTCCTTGTGAAGAGTCATCTTCTTAAGGATTGGGTTGTACTTCATCAACTCAAGACGCTCAGGAGTGTTCTTACGATTCTTTGTAGTCACGTAACGGCTTGTACCTGGCATACCACTGTTCTTGTGTTCAGTGCACTCGAGGATAACCTGTACTCTATTACCTTTTGCTTTCTTTGCCATGATATTTATTCTCCTATAACTTTAATGTCCTTCCAATCTACGTAGCCCTTCTTTACTGCCTGATTCAAAGCAGCATCGAGACCTACCTTATTAATAAGACGAAGACCAGCAGCACTGATCTTGAGGCTGATCCAGCAACCCTCTTCTACATAGTAGAATTTCTTGCTGAAGAGGTTAACATCAAAGCTTCTCTTTGTACGGTGCTTTGAGTGAGACACATTGCAACCTAACTGTGCCTTCTTACCTGTAATTTGACAAATCTTAGACATTTCTATCTTTAATTTTGTAATTCGTTAATTGATACCTATTCCAAACAGAGTGCAAAATTACAAAATAATTTGGTAATAACAAAATAATCCCTAAAAGAACGCCGTCTTTTAAGGATTATTAATATTTGATAGCCTTAAATTAGCAATTTAAGCCTCTTTTTTAAGTTCTTCAGCATGTTCTTTCAAGAATTCGAGCATGCCTTTAAGCGCTGTATTTGTGGCAATTGCAAGGTTGATGTCGCGTCCGAAATCTTCGGTGAGTTTTACCACGCGAACATCGTTCTTATCGCCATAACCTACATAGATTGTGCCCACAGGAATGGCTGGAGTTCCACCCGTTGGACCAGCCACACCCGTTGCTGAAATGGCGAAGTCTACATTCAGGGTCTTGATTGTGCCAAGCACCATCTCCCTTGCCACTTCCTCGCAAACGGCAGTCTGCTCCTCCAGGACCTCATGGCTCACGCCCAAAAGATTCTCCTTTACCTCGTTGGTGTAGCTTATTACACCACCCTTGAAGTAATTGCTGGCACCTGGCACAGAAATCAGCGCCTCGGCGATACGACCGCCTGTGCAGCTCTCTGCTGTGCCTACTGTCTTGTCACTATTGTAGAGCATCTCCTGGATGCCCTTGCTCAATATCTTTGTTTCAAATTCCATCTTGTTTTGTTAATTACTTAAATGTTACTTTACTATAGGCTGGCAAGTCGATGGTTGCAAACTCACCATCACGATACTTGAAGGTTCCCACGCAGCCTATCATCGCCGCATTATCGGTAGTATAGCTGAACTTAGGGATGTAGATAGTCCAGCCGAAGCGCTTGGCATGATCGTGGAAAGCGTTGCGCAAACCATTATTGGCACTCACACCTCCAGCTACAGCCACATGCTTGATGCCGGTCTGCTTGACAGCCATGCGGAGCTTTTTCATCAGAATATCAACGATGGTAAACTCTATGCTGGCAGCCAGATCGTACTTGTTCTTCTCAACAAAATCAGGATCAGCAGCCACCCATTTGCGCAAGCTGTAGAGGAAACTTGTCTTGAAACCGGAGAAACTGTAGTTCAATCCCGGAATATGAGGCTCAGAGAAACTGAATGCCTTCGGATTGCCCTGGCGTGCATACTTATCTACGACAGGACCACCAGGATAGCCCCACTCCAGTACCTTGGCGCACTTGTCAATAGCCTCGCCAGCCGCATCGTCGATGGTCTGTCCCAGTACTTCCATATCGTTGTAGGCATTCACCTTTACAATCTGCGAATTTCCACCGCTCACGAGAAGACAGATGAACGGGAATGGAGGTGCACTCTGGTCATCATCGCTTTCCTTGATGAAATGAGCCATCACATGACCCTGCAGATGGTTTACATCAATCATCGGAATATTGAGCGAACGAGCGAATCCCTTGGCAAAACTTACACCCACAAGGAGCGAACCCATCAGACCCGGACCACGGGTGAAGGCTACGGCAGAAAGATCTTCCTTCTTGATGCCGGCACGCGCGATGGCCTGGTCAACGACAGGAACCACATTCTGCTGGTGGGCACGGGAAGCCAACTCCGGAACAACACCGCCGTAAGCTTTGTGAACCTCCTGAGAGGCGGTTACATTGCTCAGCAGCACACCATTCTTGAGCACTGCAGCAGAGGTATCGTCGCAGCTGCTCTCTATACCTAATATATATATATCCTTCATTATATCAAAGTTTATAATTTATAATTTATAGTTTATAGCATAAAACACCTTATCCATGAGACTCAAGCAAGAATGCCCTATTAACTATAAACTATCAACTATTAACTAACACTAGTGTGTAAGAATCTCCACACCTGTCTCTGTCATCACAAGCGTGTGCTCCCACTGCGCAGATGGCTTCTCATCACCGGTGATTACTTCCCATCCGTACGGATCGTCGGCATCGAGGAAAACCTGCCAGGTGCCCATGTTGATCATTGGCTCGATGGTGAACACCATGCCCGGAACGAGCAGCATGCCTGTGCCTCTATGACCATAGTGAAGAACCTCAGGCTCTTCATGGAACTGGCAACCTACGCCATGACCGCAAAGATCGCGAACCACACCATAACCATACTTCTTGCAATGCTTCTCGATAGCATGACCGATATCACCTACGAACGAGTATGGCTTGGCAACCTCCATACCGATTTCCAGGCATTCCTTGGCTACACGAACCAGCTGCTCCTTTTCAGGAGTAGTCTTGCCGCCAACGATGAACATACGGCTGGCGTCAGCGTAATAGCCATCAACGATGGTTGTCATGTCCACATTGATGATATCGCCCTCTTCGAGCACATCCTCTTCCTTAGGAATACCATGGCAAACCACTTCGTTGATAGAGGTACAAACGCTCTTAGGATAGCCTTCGTAATTGAGACACGCAGGAATGGCATTATGATCCTTACAATACTGCATGCAGAGATCATCAATCTCCTGGGTGTTGATTCCCGGACGGATCATCTCGGCTACCGCATCAAGACAACCGGTGTTTACGACACCACTCTTGCGGATGCCTTCTATCTGTTCTGGAGTTTTAATCAAGTCACGGGTAGGAACAAGTTTACCCTTGTTTTCCCAAAACATTACCTGCTTGTCGAGCTCTGTAAGAGGCTGACCTGGCAAGCAATGCCATCTTTTCTTCTTAACCATTGTATTATGTATTTAATATTTGCGACTGCAAAAGTACATTTTTTATTGCAGAGCACAAAATAAAATGGCAATTATTTGCATTTTAGTGCAAATAATCACCACAAATAATTACTTCAAATGCTCATAAATCTTATCGCACCAGTCTTCGCCATTCTGTGGGCAATAAGTAAACAGTCCCAGTTCAGAGGCTGCACAGCAATTACGGGGACCATCATCAATAAACAGGCACTCCTCTGGCATAATCTGCTCCTGAGAAAGGACATAACGGAAGAAATTCTCATCCGGCTTCATATACTTTACTTCATAAGAACGATACATCGCATCGAAATAATCGCCGATAGGATGACCGTCGGCAGAGAATGCCTCGCTGTCTACCCAGGCTGATACATAAGGGTTGGTATTGCTGAGCAAGATTACACGGTAGCCCTGCTTCTTAAGATTGCGGAGAGTAACCAGATTGCGTTCTGGAATTTCCTTCATGTAGCCCAGCCAGCAATGCTGCAGTTCCTCGAAGGTTACCTCGCGGCCAATCTTCTTGCACACTTCCCGACGGTATTCCTCCTCGGAAATCTTGCCCTCTTCCAGCTGGCCGTTTAAGCCAACCTGTTTATAAGGGTCCATCTTCTCCGCAAACTCCTTCATACCCAACTCAATGAAACGTTTGCCTGCCTCATTCTCGTCGAGGGTGATGATGACACCACCCATATCAAAAATCACAGTTTTAATCATATAATTATCCTAAAAACGTTGTATTCTTTATCTTGTCAGAACAGCTCCAGTTTGTTCTTTCTTGCCTCTGAGAGCGAGGCTATCTTAGCCTGCTCTTCGTGATAGTTCTGGCGAAGTTTCTCGTAGCGCTCCCTCAGTTCCGCCTCAAACTTAGGGCATTCAGCCTCGTTGAGGAAGCGGGCACATATTCCGGCATTGAGCGATGCGTCCTTCACCCAGATAACCGGTCCGTCATATTCAGGCGCAATCTTCAGAGCCACATGCAGTTCGCTCGTCGTTGCCCCACCTACCATGATAGGAATGCACAAACCAGCTTTCTGCATTTCCCGGGCCACATGAACCATTTCTTCAAGCGAAGGGGTGATAAGTCCGCTCAAACCGATTGCATCTACCTTTTCATCGATAGCTTTCTGTACAATCTGTTCGGCTGGAACCATCACACCTAAGTCGATGATTTCGTAATTGTTACATGACATAACCACGCAGACGATGTTCTTTCCGATATCATGAACATCGCCCTTCACAGTTGCCATCAGAATCTTGCCGGCAGTTGTTGCTCCACCCTGTTTTTCTGCCTCAATATGAGGCTGAAGGATAGAAACTGCCGATTTCATCGTGCGAGCCGTCTTGACAACCTGCGGCAAGAACATTTCGCCTTTTCCAAAAAGTTCGCCAACCAAGTTCATGCCGTCCATCAGAGGACCCTCAATTACGTTTACTGCATGAGGATATTTGGCAAGTGCTTCGTCAATATCCTGCTGCAGGAAATCGGTGATTCCCTTGCGCAGCGCATACTTCAGACGTTCTTCAACACTCTCCTTTCGCCATTCAGGAGCAGCCGGTTTCTTGGGAGCAACACCGCCTGCCTTAGCTGCAGCCTTGGCAGCATCAGCCTGGGCTTTTATCTCTGCCGCAAGCTCGATGAGTTCATCAGCTGCACCTTTTCTCCTATTCAGCACCACATCCTCGATGAGCTGAAGCTGTTCTTCAGGAATTTTATTGTAATCCATTCTGGCTTTGGCATTTACAATACCAAAGTCCATACCCACCTGCTGGGCATGATGCAGGAAAACACAATGGATAGCCTCACGGATATAAGTATTGCCACGGAATGAGAACGAGAGGTTACTGACACCTCCGCTGACATGTGCGCCAGGCAGATTCTGATGAATCCACTCCGTTGCACGGATGAACTCAACGGCATAATTATCATGCTCCTCCATACCGGTAGCTATGGCAAGTACGTTCGGGTCGAAGATGATATCGAGCGGATTCATGCCCAACTTGTCTACCAGAAGATGATAAGCACGTTCTGCTATCTCGATGCGGCGCTCGAAAGTGGTAGCCTGACCAACCTCATCAAAACACATCACAACAACGGCTGCACCATAGCGCAACACATCGCGGGCATGAGAAAGGAATACTTCCTCACCCTCCTTCAAACTGATGGAATTGACAATACACTTGCCCTGACAGCACTTCAAGCCAGCCACGATGACGTCCCATTTGGAAGAGTCAATCATCACCGGAACCTTCGCAATATCTGGTTCGGCTGCTATCATATTCAGGAAGTTAACCATCTCGGCTTTCGCATCAAGCAAACCATCGTCCATATTCACGTCAACGACAGCTGCTCCATCAGCCACTTGCTTTCTGGCAATACCGATGGCTTCTTCATAATTCTTTTCGTTAATCAAACGCAGGAACTTCCTGCTACCAGCCACGTTACAACGTTCGCCCACGTTGACAAACCGACTGGCGTCAACCGGTAAATGAACGAAATCATCGACCTGCAGAAGGTCTAATCCCGAGAGCCACATATACTTAGGTTTCTCCACCACTTGATGCGGCTTCTTACCCTCAGCGATACGGGCGTAATGAGCGATGAATTCAGGACTTGTACCGCAGCATCCGCCTATGATGTTCACGATGCCTTCATCAATGAATTCGGCTATTTGCGGAGCCATCGATTCGGCTGTCTCGTCATATTCGCCCATTTCGTTAGGCAAACCGGCATTAGGATGCGCACTAATATAATAAGGTGCAACCTGAGCCATGTGCTCGATGAAAGGTTTCATCTGAGGAGCACCAAAGGCGCAGTTCATGCCGACAGAGAAGATAGGATACGGAGAAAGCGAAGCAAGGAAAGCATCTACAGTCTGACCGCTGAGCGTTCTGCCCGCCAGATCACTTACCGTAAGACTGATCATGACAGGCAACTCTACTCCATGTTTCTTCATCATGGTGAGCGCTGCATCTATCATCGCCTTGCAGTTGAGTGTATCAAAGATGGTTTCGATGAGAATCACGTCAGCACCGCCTTCGATAAGTCCGTCCACCTGTTCGCATACATCGGTGAAAAGCTCATCGTAGGTAATCTCGCGAGCGGCAGGATTGCTGACGTCCGGACTCATGGAGCAAGTCTTGTTGGTTGGTCCCACATCTCCTGCAACGAAGCGTGGTTTATCAGGCGTAGAAAACTTATCGCATTCGATACGTGCCAGTCGGGCACCCTCGAATGCCATTTCGCGGGCGCAGTTCTCCAGGTGATAATCAGCCTGCGAAATGCGCTGGCACGAAAAAGTATTCGCGGTAATAATATCGGCACCAGCCTCCAGGTAGCGTCGGTAAATATCAGATATCACATCAGGACGAGTAATGTTGAGCATGTCGTTGTTGCCTTTCATCATACCCGGCAAATCGCGGAACCGCTCTCCTCTGAAGTCTTCTTCTGTAAGATTATACTTCTGAATCTCAGTACCCATGGCACCATCGAGAATCAGAATTTTCTCCTTTACAATCTCTCTTAAATTCTTCATTGTCTAAAAGTGCTTGATTGCTCTATCCATCTCTCTTCTGTCTTCCTTTTCTTTCAGAGTCTGGCGCTTGTCATACTCCTTCTTTCCCTTACAGAGGGCAATATCCACCTTGGCTCTACCGTGATTATCGATAAATATGAGGGTTGGAACAATGGTGAAACCAGGCTGCTTGCTGTCCTCTTCAAGACGGCGCAATTCGCGCTTGGTGAGAAGAAGCTTGCGGTCGCGGCGAGCCTCATGATTGCTGAAAGAACCATAAAAATAAGGAGAGATGTTCATTCCCTTGACCCAAAGTTCGCCCTGATAGAAATCGCAATAACAATCTACCAGCGAAGCCTTTCCGCCACGGATTGACTTAATCTCTGTTCCCGTAAGCACAATGCCTGCGGTATAAGTATCAACGAAGAAGTACTCGAACGAAGCCTTCTTGTTGCGTATCTGTATCGGACTCTTCTTACGGAGTTCCTGTTCTTGCTTGTTCATATATATAATAATGTATTATAAGTTTATAGCTTAAAGTTTATAGTTTATAGGGCAAGCCTGCTATACGGCGAAACCGCTATTAACTACCAACTATTAACTTTTGACAATTTCGCAGAAATTGTCAATATGATCATCGATGTAGAAGGCAACCTTGCTGGTCCACTCTTCTTCGTTCTCAACGAACTCATCGTCAAAATCATCAAACTCAGGAAATTTTTCGTAGAGCGCCATAAACTCCTCATCGGTCAGGTCGCGCTCAATCTCCTCATGGTTTGTTTTATACAGGAAATGACTCTTCTTGATGAGTTTGGCGAGTTCTGTCAATCCCCAGTTTTTAAACGCCTTGTCGGTAGGGTTCTTCCAGAGGAAAGCACCGTAACCGTTATGTATAAGCTGAACCATTCCGCCATCCATCATCTCCTCATGCAGGATATCCCAAGCCAGAAGAGTAATCTGGTCGCTGTTGAGCTGCGCCATGGTTTCGGCAGTCAGTTCACCACCAATCGCTTCGCGGATAGCGTCCACGAAAGCCTTTACAAATTCATCCATGCCCGCCTCGGCAGCCTGCTGAAGCTTGGCATCGTTTATCTTTACTTCGATCATAATCTACAAAATTGCAATTTTCAGTTTGCAAAGATACATGAAATTGTGCATAAACCCAAGAAAAAATCTAAATATTAGGTTAAAGAGTTAAAAAGAATACCCAATTTTAGGTATTTTCCGGATTTTTTTTGTACTTTTGTGCTCGGAATTGAGGTGATGGCACCGATGTTTCAGCAAAACAATATGAATTAAGTACAGAACTTTATACTTATAATATTCATTAATATAAAATTTAGCGAATATGATCTATTCTAAAGAAGTAGACAACATGTGCGTTGTCGCTAAGGGTCCTAACCACGGACCAGCTCCAATTCCTGAAGAGGGAAAATGGATTCAGGCAAAAGAGATCAAAGACATCTCTGGTTATACTCACGGTGTGGGTTGGTGTGCTCCTCAGCAGGGTGCTTGCAAGCTCTCTTTGAACATCAAGGAAGGCGTTATTCAGGAGGCTCTTGTTGAGACTATCGGTTGTACTGGTATGACTCACTCAGCTGCTATGGCTTCTGAGATTCTCCCAGGCAAGACTATTCTTGAGGCTTTGAACACTGACCTCGTATGCGATGCTATCAATACAGCTATGCGCGAGCTCTTCCTCCAGATTGTTTACGGTCGTAGCCAGAGCGCTTTCTCAGAGGGCGGTCTCGTTATCGGTGCAGGTCTTGAGGACTTGGGTAAGGGTCTTCGTTCACAGACTGGTACTCTCTATGGTACTGTAGCTAAGGGTACACGTTACCTCGAGTTGACAGAGGGTTACATCACAAAGCAGTTCCTCGATAAGGACAGCCAGGTTTGTGGTTATGAGTATGTTCACCTCGGCAAGATGATGGAAGCTATCAAGAACGGTATGGACGCTAACGAGGCTGTCAAGAAGTTCACAGGTAGCTACGGTCGTACAACTGCTGAGCAGGGTGTTGTTAAAGCAATTGATCCACGTAAAGAATAATAAGGAGATACAGATATGATTAGAAAAGTAAGTTACGAAAGTCAGGAACGTCGCGAGAAGCAGGTTCTTGCTGCTCTTAATGCTAACGGTATTCAGAGCTTGGAAGAGGCTAATCAAATCTGCGAGGACGCAGGTGTTGACCCTTATCAGATGTGTGAAGATACTCAGCGTATCTGCTTCGAGAACGCTAAGTGGGCGTATGTAGCTGGTGCTGCTATCGCTATCAAGAAAGGTGCTAAGACTGCTGCTGACGCAGCTGAGGCTATCGGTATCGGTTTGCAGGCTTTCTGCATCCCTGGTTCTGTAGCTGACGACCGTAAGGTTGGTCTCGGTCATGGTAACTTGGCTGCTCGTTTGCTCCGTGAGGAGACTCAGTGCTTCGCTTTCTTGGCTGGTCACGAGTCTTTCGCTGCTGCTGAGGGTGCTATCAAGATTGCTGAGATGGCAAACAAGGTTCGCAAGAACCCATTGCGCGTTATCTTGAACGGTCTTGGTAAGGATGCTGCTCAGATCATCAGCCGCATCAACGGTTTCACATACGTACAGACAAAGTTCGACTACTATACAGGTGAGTTGAAGGTTGTTAACCGCATCGCTTACAGCGACGGTCCACGTGCTAAGGTTAACTGCTATGGCGCTGACGACGTTCGCGAGGGTGTTGCTATCAACTGGAGCGAGGATGTAGATGTATCTATCACTGGTAACTCTACAAACCCTACACGTTTCCAGCACCCAGTAGCTGGTACATACAAGAAGGAGCGTATTGCTGCTGGTAAGCCATACTTCTCAGTAGCTTCTGGTGGTGGTACAGGTCGTACTTTGCACCCAGATAACATGGCTGCAGGTCCTGCTTCTTACGGTATGACTGATACTATGGGTCGTATGCACTCAGACGCTCAGTTCGCAGGTTCTTCTTCAGTTCCTGCTCACGTAGAGATGATGGGCTTCCTCGGTATGGGTAACAACCCTATGGTAGGTGCTACTGTTGCTATCGCTGTAGCTATCGACCTCGCTATCAACAAGAAGTAATTTCTTTGAGATACAAAACATATAAAAGCCTTGAGAATCAGCTGATTCTCAAGGCTTTTTCTTATTTATCCTACTGGAATAATCCAATATCCTACTGGAATAAAAAAAAATATCTCCGAGAGATATTTTTTTATCTTTCGGAGATATTCTTCTATCTTTCGGAGAAAATAATTTATCCTTTTCTATTCTTATCTAACCAGTTTTCGAATTTTCCTAAAACTAAACGATGTGCTCATGAGTACAATGATTACGCCAATCAGCCAGTAAAGCCAATCACGATAACTGATCATGAAAACCAGGAACAACACCAGGAGCAAAATCAGAAGCTGAAAGATACAGAATCTGAAACCAAGAGCAGATAAACGATAACCATAAACGGCTCTGCTGAAAATCAAGACGGCAATGGTCTCTATGGCATAAGCCACGGCAATACCCCCTCCTACTCCTCTCAATCCATCTAACTGATAACCAGCTATTTCGCAGATTATCAGCAAGATAACACAAAAACTTTCCTGAATGAGAAAAAGTCTGGAATCTCCCCTTGACAGCGGGAGATATTCTATTGGAAGATAAACCGCCTTGAACAACATGGCAATAGCAGCAAGCTGAGTCATCTGGAGCATCCCCATAAACTGGGCATTGTATAATATCGGAATAATGAGAGGCAGACCTAAAATGATAGCTGCAACGATAGGTCCCAGCAACAGGACATTCATTTCAAGCTGGCAGTTCACACAGAGATTGCGCTCTTTAACAGACTCCTCGTTTTTTCTGGAACCCGAAATGCCGGAGAGACGGGGATAAAAATCCTGATCCATGACCGAGAACACCATTCCCGCATAAACAAAGACAATCGTTATACCGGCATTGAAAAGTCCGACAACTTCCAGATCGCCTTGTTGGTTCAAAAAGGCACGAATCAGAAATTCGCAGCCGCTATTCATCAAACCCGAAAGTACAAATGCCCCGCCAAGTCGCAAAAGTGGGAAACCTGCAACTAGCGTCATTTTTCGCATATTTACGCCCCACCGCACAACTCGTCGGGAATATCGAAAATTCAGAGCCCATTGCATAAATGCCAAAATGAACAGAACGGGCAGAATACCTCTCTCACCAAATATCCAATAAACCGGAACCGAAACCAAAAGCAGAAAAATAGCCAGAAGACTTGCCTGCATCGCCAACGCACGCAACTGTCCGGTAGCTTTCAGAATGGCTGTTTCACCTCCAGCCAGAATCGTGAAGAAAATGGTTGGTGCCAGGAGAATGAAATGTAGCGTATGATTGCCCCAGGAAAAAGTAAACCCATTGAGTAACGGACCTAGAAGAACACAGACGATGGCTCCGAAAAATGCAGCAAGCAGACTATAGGTGCGGACAAGAAGAACCGCCCCGGCGATATCAGCCTTTTCGGACTGCGATTCATCTGCAGCATGTTCCTTTTCAGAAATAAATTTGACACCACTTGTAGGAATGCCGAAATTACACGCAGAACTGAGAACAGAAATCGTAGAGCTGAAAAGAGACAGCAGTCCCATTCCAGAAGGTCCGAGGAAGAGCGCCGTAAATTTATTGCGCAAAACTCCTACAAGAATTCCCAATCCTTGCACACTGCCAAACAATCCTGTATATTTCAGAATATGCGAATAACTGTTTTCCTTTTTATCACCCATAATCAAAAGAAACAAAAAAAGGTTGGATTTCCCGAAAGAGAAATTCAACCTTTATACTTTAAAATCTCAAAAGAAGATTCTGTCGAAGATTAAGCCTCAGCTGGAGCCTCCTCTGCAGGAGCTTCCTCAGCAGCCTTAGCCTCTGCCTCAGCAGCAGCTGCAGCAGCCTTCTTGTCAGCTACCTTCTTAGCGATTGCCTCGTTCATCTTCTTCTCAGCCTCGAGCTCCTTAGCAGCAGCTTCCTTCTTTGCCTTAGCATCGCCCTCGCGAACAGCAGAAATCTTAGCGTCCTTGCTATTCTTCCAAGCGTCGAAACGCTTCTGAGCCTCAGCATCGTCGAATGCGCCCTTCTTAACGCCACCCTTGAGGTGCTTCATCAAGTAAACGCCCTCGCCCTTGAGGATGTTGCGAACTGTGTCTGTTGGCTGTGCACCAGTCTCTACCCAGTAGAGTGCGCGCTCGAAATTCAAATCTACAGTAGCTGGATTGGTGTTAGGGTTGAAAGTACCAATCTTCTCAGTAAATTTACCATCACGTGGTGCTCTAACGTCAGCGATTACGATGCTGTAGAAAGCATAGCTCTTACGACCGCCGCGCTGCAATCTGATTTTTGTTGCCATTTTTAAATCTTAATTTTAATTTAATTTATAATGAGGTTTGAATTTTATGCTGCCATCTCGTGACAGCGGGTGCAAAATTACTACTTTTATTTGAATTGAGCAAACTTTTATCGATATTCAAATGCTTTTTTAGCATTTTTTATCTGATTCGGTCTGCTGCTCTCAAGAGTTTAATGTCATCGTTCACACCTTTCATTGCCATCCATTCGAATATGATTGCTACCAAAGGAAGGCAAGCGGCAAACTGAAACTTCATCGTTCCTTCTGCTTCAGGAACAGGAATCAAGCCCATGAACATCACGATATAATCTACATACCATAAACCTGCAAAAAGCATGGCAAGTGAACAGAGTGATTTCTGAAGCTTCAGATTCTTGTACAAAAAGATGTTTACCAATGCTATGATGGCTGAAACGGCGAGCAGAAGGAACAGAGGAACGCAAGTAGTTGAAATCTGCATTCCTGCCTCCCCTACCACTCCGAGGTTATAAACCATAGTGTCTCCTCCCATCGTCTTAGCTGCGATGCTGGCGATAGGAAGAAAAAGACAGATAGCAATGGCGATGACAGCAAAGAGCAGAAATAATGTCTGTTTACGCTGTATCATATAGCTCTGGAATATTAAATTTCGCTCTCGTGAACCATTGGTGCAGATGTCTTGGTAGGATCGCGCCAATAAATATTATTCTCAATAAACTCTTCTGTAGCGAGCAAAGTTGGCTTTGGCAACTTCTCGTAGTAGCGAGAGATTTCAATCTGTTCGCGGTTCTCAAAAACTTCCTCCAAAGAATCGTTATAAGAAGCAAACTCCTGAAGTTTCTTGCTCAACTCCTGCTTGATTTCGATAGAAATCTGATTAGCGCGCTTTGCAATGATAGCTACGCTCTCGTAGATGTTATGGGTATCATCGCAGAGATCCATAATGTTGCGAGTTACTGTGTTTACTGGTGCCTTTGATTTTTTGAAATCCATAATTATAGTACTATTATTATTATATTGTTTTTACCTTATTATATATATGCTTTTTTTAATTGGCATTATTGCCAAGCTGGTCGAGAGCTGACTCCGGATGCTCTTTCTCGTACTGCTTGCACTTCTCAATATACTTCTCGGCAAGTGCACGGTCCTTTGAATCAGGATATTCGTTGATAAAGCCATAACACTCATCCTCAGCATCCTGATAGCGCTCCAGCTGCTTTTTCTCGACACTCATCTTTGCCAGTTCGTATTTACCTTTCATGATGAGCGATGCAAACTCCTCGCGTCGGTTGCTGTAAGGATAATCCTTAAGCGCATTCTGTGCAGTTACGATACAAGCCTCATAATTGTTGCCTCCGCTGGTACAGTTGCCGAAATAGGTGCCCATATCAAAATAGAGCTTGGCACTCTTATACTCCTTCTCAACCAAGAGGTCCTGAAGAGCAAAAAGGCGGTTTGTAGCCTGCTGCTTGAGTCGGGCATCTGGATAAAGATCCAGAAACTCCTGGAAGGCTGCGATGGCTGTAATCGTGGTACTCTGGTCAAGACGAGGCTCTGGAGCATTCTGATACAGACTCTCTCCCACAAAGTACTTTGCATTTTCAGCAAACTTACCTTTAGGATAAGAAGAGTAATACTTCTTAAAATACTCTGCAGCAGTCTCATAATCCTTCATACCATACTCGGCCATAGCCAGCATGTACAAACATTCCTCACCCTCGGTAGAACCTTTCTTCATCGTTACCAGTTCCTGCAGAAGAGGAATGGCACGGGAATACTTGCCCTGGGCATAGCTCTGCTTGGCGTACTCATACTTATAAGTATAATCGCCTGATTTCAATACCTGATTATATTCGTGGGCACAGCTTGACAAGAGCAATGCAACACACGATGCAATAAGAGTCAATTTTTTCATAATTCTCATTTTGAACTGCAAAGTTACTCATAATTTACTTATTATCAAAAGAAAAGATACATTTTTTCGTAAAAAATTAATCTTTATAACGATTAATGGCGTTTTTTTTGTAATTTTGCACCTTGAAACAGAACTTTTGAGAAGAAATCAGGAAGAAAATGGATTTTAAGATTACATCAAAATATAAGCCAACTGGCGACCAGCCGCAAGCCATCAGGCAACTCACAGAGGGGGTGCTTGAAGGAGACCCTGCACAGGTGTTGTTGGGTGTAACCGGCTCGGGTAAAACCTTTACGGTGGCAAACGTGATTGCCAACGTGGGGAAGCCTACGCTCATCTTGAGCCACAACAAGACTCTTGCCGCCCAACTGTATCAGGAGATGAAGGGTTTCTTCCCTGAGAACGCTGTAGAATATTATGTTTCATACTACGACTATTATCAGCCGGAAGCTTATCTGCCAACGACTGATACATATATAGAAAAAGACCTCGCCATCAATGATGAAATAGACAAGTTGCGACTCGGTGCTGTTTCTGCCCTTCTCTCGGGCAGAAAGGATGTCATCGTTGTCTCATCCGTATCGTGCATCTATGGTATGGGCGGACCTGTGGCGATGCAGGAGAACATCATCAAGATTCATCGCGGGCAGCGACTCGACAGAAATGAATTTCTGAGGAAACTCGTTGATGCACTTTACGTTAGAAATGACATAGAACTGCAACGTGGCAACTTTCGCGTGAAAGGCGAAACGGTTGACATCTTTATGGCTTACAGCGATCATGTTTTGCGCGTAACATGGTGGGACGATGAGATTGACAGTATCGAAGAAGTGGATTCACTCACTTATCACCGCCTTGCCTCGTTCGAAGATTACGAGATTTATCCAGCCAACCTTTTCGTAACAACAAAAGAACAGCAGGAAAGTGCCATTCGCAGAATTCAGGACGACCTGGTTAAACAGGTAGAATTCTTCAAGAGTATTGGAGATGGAATCAAGGCACAGCGCATCAAGGAGCGTGTAGAATATGATATGGAAATGATCAAGGAATTGGGCCACTGTTCGGGCATCGAGAACTATTCCCGCTATTTTGATGGCAGACACGAAGGCGAACGCCCGTATTGCCTGCTCGATTTCTTCCCTAAAGATTTCCTGCTTGTGGTTGACGAGAGCCATGTGAGCATCCCGCAGATTGGAGCCATGTATGGAGGCGACCGGGCACGAAAGAAGAACCTGGTAGAATATGGTTTCCGCTTACCTGCTGCCTTCGATAACCGTCCGCTGAAATTCGAGGAATTTCACGATCTCATTCCGCAGGCCATCTACGTAAGTGCAACTCCGGCAGACTATGAATTGAGAGAAGCCGAAGGCGTGGTTGTAGAACAGTTGATTCGTCCTACAGGACTCCTGGACCCGGAAATCGAAGTCCGTCCAAGTGAGAATCAGATAGATGATCTTCTGGACGAAATATTAACAAGAACACACCGCAACGAGCGAGTTCTGATTACGACTCTTACAAAGCGCATGGCAGAAGAACTCACCGAGTTCCTGCTCAACCACAACGTAAAGGCTGCCTATATCCACAGTGATGTGGCAACCTTAGACCGAGTAAAAATCATGAACGATCTCCGTGCAGGAGTATACGATGTACTGGTGGGTGTCAACCTGTTACGTGAAGGACTCGACTTGCCGGAAGTTTCGCTCGTAGCTATTCTCGATGCAGACAAGGAAGGCTTCCTTCGCAGTCACCGTTCTCTGACCCAGACGGCAGGCCGTGCTGCCCGAAACGTGAACGGCAAGGTAATCATGTATGCAGACAACATCACAGACAGCATGCAGAAAACGATAGATGAAACTGCCCGCCGCCGAAGCATCCAGTTGAAATACAATGCCGACCATGGCATTACTCCAAAACAGATTGTGAAAGCAATAACCTCAGCTCTGCCTACTTGCAAGGAAGAAGAAGCAAAGATTGTTCCGATGGGAGCCGAGGGTTCCAAGCCTCGCGTTTACGTGGAACCGGAAAGTGCAGCCTTCGTTGCCGACCCTATTGTTCGCAGTATGAGCAAGGAAGAATTGGAGAAGAGCATTGCCAATACTACGGCATTGATGAAACAAGCTGCCAAAGACCTCGACTTCATGCAAGCTGCCCAATATCGCGATGAAATCATCCGATTGCAGAAGGAATTGGAAGAAAAGGGATAAATTCAAAAGAAATAACCATCAAAAAGAGGGTGTATCATAAATTAATGATTCACCCTCTTTTTATTTACCCAGCAGTTATTCATCTGTCTGTCAGCTATCTGCTATTCAAACGACAGCTTTTTCAGACGGGAACGTAACTGCTCAGCCTCGCTCTTTCTGATAGAAAGTTTGATGCTGCAAGTATTATCGAAAGTCTGATCCAGGATACGCGGATTCATATCTTTGACTATCCTCATCACATCATTCATCATCGGATAAGTAAAATCATAGGTTACTATTTCCTCTATCTGTTGCGTTACCTCCTCACAATGAGCCAAAGCATCAATGGCAGCTTCACGATAAGCAACAATGAGTCCGCTGGTTCCCAATTTCACTCCTCCGAAATATCGGATGACGACAATTAAAATATCCGTCAATTCTGATTTCGTGATTTGGCCGAGGATTGGTTTTCCTGCCGTAGAAGAAGGTTCGCCATCATCATTGGCACGGAACTCTGTCCGTTCAGGACCTAGCATATATGCATAACAACAATGTCGGGCATCGTAATATTTCTTACGGTACCCGGCAACAATTTCCTTCACCTCGTCAACAGTTGTAACATGGTGAGCAAAGGCGAGAAACTTACTCCTTTTCTCGGTGTAATATCCCTCGCCTATCGTATCTGATATAGTCTTAAATTCGTCTATCATTAATCCAACTTGTGAATAATCAAACCGCTACGCAACTTAGGTTCAAACCAAGTTGCCTTAGGTGGCATAATCTTACCACTGTCAGCGATGTCCATAATCTGCAGCATAGTAACCGGATGCAAAGCAAGTGCCATCTTCATCTCGCCGCTATCCACACGACGTTTCAACTCACCGAGACCGCGAAGACCGCCCACAAAATCGATGCGCTTATCAGAACGCAAATCCTTGATACCCAGAATTTCATCAAGAATCAGGCGAGATGAAATATCCACATCAAGCACGCCGATTGGATCAGCATCATCATAGGTTCCCGGCTTGGCAAACAAACCGTACCATTTACCATCCAAATACAGGAGGAAAGAATGGAGAGCTGCTGGTTTCAGAATATCCAAGCCAAACTGGCTGATAGCATCATCAATAGCCATCTTTTCATAGCAAGGAATGCCCTCTTCATCACCAGATACATTCACATTGATTGCATCAATATCTATCACCTCGAAATTCTTTGTCAAAGCATCGAGGAACTGATCAGAAGTCAGAGCGTTCAAATCCTTCACAACTCGGTTATAATCGAGAATGGTAAGCTGACTTGCCTGGAAACAAACTGCCATAAAGTAGTTATATTCCTCCTTACCTGTATGATTAGGATTCTGCTTAGCTTTTTCTGCACCTACCAGAGCTGCTGCTGCTGAACGGTGATGACCGTCAGCAATATAAAGGCTAGGCATCTTGGCAAATTCCGCTGTAATTGTGGCAATATCCTGATCATCGCTTACAACCCAGAACTGATGACGGAAACCATCAATTGGAGCAATGAAATCATATTCCGGTGTTGTTGCTGCATAACGCATCAGAAGTTCGTTAAGCACCTCATTATCAGGATAAGCGAAGAATACTGGTTCGATATTGGCATTGCATACACGAACATGTTTCATACGGTCTTCTTCCTTATCGCGGCGTGTCAGCTCATGTTTCTTGATGACACCCGTCATATAGTCGTTTACATACGCACCTACAACAAGACCATACTGAGTCTTGCCATTCATAGTCTGTGCATAGATATAATACTGTTCCTTATCATCCTGTTTTAACCAGCCATTCTCCTGGAACTTTCTGAAGTTCTCTGCAGCGCTTTCATAAACGCGAGGATCGTACTCAGAAGTACCTGGTTCGAAATTGATTTCAGGTTTAATAATATGATAAAGGCTCTTCTCGTTATCGCCTGCCTCGGCACGTGCTTCCTCAGAATTGAGAACATCGTAAGGACGAGACTCAATTTGCTCAACGAGATTTTTAGGAGGTCTTACTCCCTTAAAAGGTTTTACTATTGCCATAATATTTCGTTTAAATTGACTAGTTTAATAAAAACATGAAAAGCCCATCAAGAGTGCTTCTGTGAAAAAGCACCCTTCATGAGCTATATGTATGGGAAGAATAATTACTTATTTACCTGGAACTTAGTGCATCCATCCTTAAAGAACGCATTAATCTGCTTAGCTGCAGCAATACCGGCATTGATATTTGCTTCTGCAGTCTGTGCACCCATCTTCTTAGGAGTTGAGAAGTATCGACCCTCGAACTTGGCAAAGTCTGCATCAGCATCAGGCTTGATATCAGTGATGAACTTCAAGTCCTCACGCTCAGCAAGAAGTTTCAGGAGCTCAGACTCATTGATAACCTCCTTACGCGCTGTATTGATGAGGATGCCACCCTTAGGCAACTGGTTTACGGTCTTGTAGTCGATGCTCTTGATAGTCTCTGGAGTAGCAGGGATATGAAGAGAAACGATGTCACAAGTCTGGAACAACTCATCCTGTGACTTTACAGCATACACACCGGCAGCCTCGATAACATCAGCTGGGCAGAATGCATCGTAAGCAGCTACTTCCATGCCAAATCCCTTGGCGATGCGAGCCACATTTCGACCAACATTACCGAAAGCAAGAATACCCAGTTTCTTACCCTTCAACTCACTGCCAGCCTTGCCGTTGTAGAAATTACGTACAGTAAAGACCAACAAGCCGAATACCAATTCAGCTACTGCATTAGAGTTCTGACCAGGAGTATTCTCAGCCACTACATTAAGAGCAGTAGCAGCAGCAAGGTCGATGTTATCATAACCTGCACCGGCACGAACGATAATCTTCAGGTTCTTTGCTGCATCGAGCACCTCGGCATCAGCCTTGTCAGAGCGGATAATCATCGCGTCCACATCCTTCACTGCATCGAGAAGCTGAGCCTTCTCTGTATATTTTTCGAGCAGCACCAATTCGTTGCCTGCTCCCTCTATTTCTTTCTTAATGCCTTCCACAGCAGCCGCTGCGAATGGCTTTTCTGTTGCAACTAATACTTTCATACAAATTCAAAAATTAATGTTGTGCTTCAAAATCCTGCATGGCCTTGACGAGTGCCTGAACACCCTCCATAGTCTGTGCATTGTAGCAGCTGGCACGGAAACCACCCACTGAGCGGTGACCCTTGATACCTACCATGCCACGCTCTGTAGCGAAGTCGAGGAATGGCTTCTCCAACTCCTTGTACTCATCGTTCATCACGAAGCAGATGTTCATCAAAGAACGGGATGCTTCTTCAACAGTACCCTTGAAGAGTTTGTTGCGGTCGATTTCAGCATAAAGAACTTCAGCACGTTCGTGAGCTCGCTTGTCAGCAGCCTCAACACCACCATTAGCCTTCAACCAGCGGAGATTCTCCATCAAGGTATAGATAGGAACAACAGGAGGAGTATTGAACATACTGCCCTTCTCAACGTGAGTACGATAATCGAGCATTGTAGGAAGCTCGCGAGGAGCCTTGCCGAGCATATCATCCTTTACGATGATAACGGTAACACCTGCCATAGAAAGATTCTTCTGAGCACCTGCATAGATGGCAGTATACTTAGAAACATCTACTGGACGGCTCATGATATCTGAAGACATATCAGAAATCAATGGTACGTTTACGTCTGGATCTACACGGAGTTCGGTACCATATATTGTATTGTTGCTTGTCAAATGCAAGTAATCACAATCGGCTGGTACAGTGTTAGGAACCTGTGGATAGAAAGTGAAATTGGCGTCGGACGATGATGCGATCTCCACGACCTCACCAAAATGCTTTGCCTCTTTCATTGCCTTCTTAGCCCAAGTGCCAGAATTAATGTAGGCAGCCTTCTTGATGAGGAAGTTTGCTGGAATCTGCATAAACTGCAATGACGCACCACCACCAAGGAAGATAACGGAATAACCCTCAGGAATGTCAAGAAGCTCCTTGAATAAGGAGACTGCCTCATCAACTACTGGCTGGAAATCCTTAGCACGGTGGCTGATTTCCATCAATGAAAGACCTGAACCATTAAAATCCAAAATCTGCTTTGCTGTGTTCTCAATCACTTCGCGTGGAAGCATTGATGGACCTGCGTTAAAATTGTACTTCTTCATCTTTGTATAATTATTTAAGTTTTATACGATATAATCCTGTTAGCAGGAAAAATTAGTGCACAATACATCCATATAGGATACATAGTAAACCTTTGGATTGTATTTACGACTGCGAAATTACACTTTTTATTTGAAACTACCAAACTTTTCTGCACATTTTTAGCGTTTTGAGCAGATTTCTTTCATTTTGTTAGTCATTTTAGTATAATAACTGCATATTTATGTCTATTTTTACATTTATTATACATTAGCAAGCAACAGAGAAAAGATAATAGCAGTTTGTCAACTATCTTACCCCTTCCACTATCGTTTTGACGCCTTTTATCTTTTCGCCCTTTACATTATTCAGTACGCTGCGCAACTTCGTTCGGGAAATGGCAGCATAAGCATAACGGTCATTAACATCAATCTTTCCGATTTCAGCCGACTGCAGCCCACCCTTCTTGCAAAGGAAGCCTAAGATGTCACCCTTGCTGATTTTATCCTTCTTGCCTTTACCTATATATATAGTAGCCATCTTAGGTTTGGCTGGCGCAGGAAGCTGATCAGCAGCAGGCATCTCGTAATCCTCAATTTCAGCATCCACATATTCCGGAATATGCTCTTCAGGACCTAACAGGAAGAAAGCCTTTCCCTGGGCTTCCCATCTTGCCGTACGTCCTACACGATGAATATAACCATCTTCGCTCTCCGGCATGTGATAATGGATGATATTATCTATATCTGGAATATCAAGTCCGCGCGAAGCCAGATCCGTACTCACCAGGATATTGGCACTTCCGTTGCTAAAACGATAGAGAGAAGCCTCACGTTCCTTCTGTTCCAATCCACCATGGAAAAAAGAGGTTGAAAATCCCTGCTCCACCAGATATTTATTGGTGCGCTCCACACTGTCGCGATAATTGAGGAATACAATGGTACTCTGATCGCCTAAACTGCGTAGCAAAAGTGACAGACTCTCTAATTTATCTTTTACCGGACTAACCACCTTATATATATGTACACGGTCAGGAACCTGATCTTCATCCACACGGTAATCTATCTTTTCTACCCTACCCATGTGTACGAAATGAGGAATCTCCTCTGCCTCGGTAGCAGAAAGCAGGAAATGTCGACGCAAGCCAGGCAAAGACTTGATCAGTCGGCTCATTTCGTCCTGGAAACCCATCTCCAGACACTTGTCAAACTCATCAATAATCAGGTATTTGATGTGATATGGAGAAAGATTTCCCTTATCCAGATGATCATTGAGGCGACCTGGAGTTCCAAATACAATCTGAGGACGAACCTGTTTCATCACGCGATGCTCATCCATCGTAGCACGACCACCATAGCAAGCCATCGCACGCAAACCGCTGCCCATATTCTTCAATACGTTAGCCGACTGCAAAGCGAGTTCCCGACCAGGAGTTACCACCACCGCCTGTGCCTCGTCATCAGTAGCATCTATAAGTTGGGTAAGAGGCAAAAGATAAGCCAGTGTCTTGCCACTACCTGTTGGCGAAAGTATCACCACATCCTTGTTCCCGTGCAAGATTGCCTGCATGGAATCCTGCTGCATATCATTGAGCTCAATGCCCAGTTTATCTAAAATTCTGTCTATCATAAATTTCTAATAATCAATTTCAATAGAGAAGTCTTCTTTTCAAGAGAAGTTTTCATAAATTCCTCATCATGAGGCATTATTTCTTTTTCTGATTGAGGAGTTTGTCTATCTCATCAAACTCCTTACCCATGTTCAGATTCAGATAGATGGTATATAGCGGCAAAGCCCACTGCTCCTGCATATCAGGCGCCATCGTTCTATACTTCTGCAGATAAGGCATCGCACTCTTGTAAAGTCCGTCTATCTCCTGATGAGTTTTGCGAGATTGCTGCGAATTCTTATCCATTTCAACAGCCTGATTGAAATAAGCCAAACCTATATTATAATAAGCACCAGCCAAAGAATCGTTCATGGCAAGTGCCTTTTTGCTCACTTCAATGCATTGCTTGAAATCACCCATATTCAGGAGAACGGTTCCCTTGGTAAAGAGATAGATATCATTGTCGGGAGCTATCGCCAGCGCCTTATCTGCTACGGCGAGTGCAGAATCGAGTTGGTTTTCCTGCGAATAATACTCTACCAGACGCGGGAAGAAGAACGGGAATTTCGGATCCCGTTCAAAACCTTCCTTCAAGGTAGAGAGATAGCGCGGTGTATCCTTCTCCAGTTTGTAAGTCTCAGCCAGATACTGTAACATATAGTTATAATGAGCCGTATCTTTCAGCGCCTCATAAGAATGATGAAGCGTAGCTTTGGTATCTTTCATCTTATATCCGGCATATACAGCCCAATAAGCTGCCGAAGAAAGATATTTGTCTTTCTGGGCATACTTATAAGATTGGAACATCGGTGCAGTACTGCACTCTATGTACTGGTCAAAGAACTGATAAGCCTCCTTGTATTTCTGTTTCCTGATAAACCAGGTTCCTCCGTTATAGAGATTCGGACGTATCCTGTTCAAATATTCAGAATGAGACTTGCGGAAATCAAACTCACATTTTCCTTTTTTGTTAGGAATCATCTCAACGGAATCAAGTCCTTGGGCTATAACGAAGAGCTGTCGGGTTGCATTGAAGAGCTGGGCTGTATCATACGCCTGTTTGAGGTAGAGTTTCTCATTACCCTGTTCATACTGCTTCTTCACAGCATCAAAGAGAATATTCCAAATTTTCTTGTTATTCCGGTTGGCAGAATCCGTCAGGAGTTTGCGCATACTGGATTCGGCCTTCGCCAAATCCTTGCCAGCCTTTACCAGATCTTTGGCTGCAGAAATCTCCTTCTTCTGTGCCTGCAACCCTAATGGCGCCAACAGAAGAAAAGCTATCTGTAAAACCCATAAGTTTCTGTATATCTGTATTTTCATATTAATCTCCTAAATTAAAACTTTCATTTGTTTCCATACTCATAATAATACCAGTAGGTATTTCCATAAGTATCCCGAAGAGCATTCTGCTTTTCAGTCTCATTAGCATATTTGTGATCCATCTGCTGGAAATCCTCAAAGTCTGTATCCATCACATTATCGTGATAAACGATACTTGGATTACTGCGGCGATGCGTATAAAGAACCAACGCTTCCTTATAATGAACAGGCAGTTTGCCCGAAGTTACTTTGTAATGTTTCTGCACCTCTGCTACGAACTTGTCTAGTTGCTTGTCCAGCAAGAGTGCACAAAGCTGATAGTCAACAGGCAGACGATACTTGAGATGATGTTTAACCATCCATGCCGAAGGTTTCTGCATCCATTTTGGCGCCTTCCACATCATAGCCTTCACGGTTACGCTATCCGGCATCATCGCCTTACTTCCACCTACCAGCGGATAAGTAAAGAGACGGCTGCCCAGCTCGCCTGTTTCGTTGAGACAGGCTATACGGAGCATTGTCAGCGAAGAATCTGTTTTCAGAGATTTTTCACCTACTTCCAAAGCTTTTTCATACTGTTTTTCTTTCATCAGATGTTCCATGCGCATACGTTCATGAAACAGCCGATCATTGCTAGCAACAAAGTTGACAAGCAATATCATCACCAGCATCTGGAGCAGATTCACCCACATATAGCGGGAGAACCAGCCGTTGCTGTGAGGCTCTGTTTCTATCGGCTCCAACTGGCGGGCTATCCATATCAATCCGCCCCATAGAATCAGACAGAGTGGCAAGATAATCCACCACGCCCCCAGCGAATGATAACGGTCGATATCAACGGGGATATCGGTAATCATCGTCAGGATGAGGAACGAAGGGAAATAAGTAAGCCCGTGGAAACGGCGTTTCACACGGGTTACTGCGTACACTCCCACTTGCAGCAGATAGAGTACGAGCGTGATAAGCAGTGGAGCCAGCGTGTAACTGTAGTTGGTCAAACCGCCTGAGAAAACATGCTGAGCCACTGCCAGTACGTCTGCCTGGTAAAATGCCAGGTAGACGTAGGTAAATGTGATAAAGATGATAGCACAGGCGATTTGCATCTTCGCAGTACTACTCCTTTTATTTTTCATAAATCAATCTATTAATTTTTCTTCAGCACCAAAGCTGTACGAGCTGGCAGATAAAGTTTCAGCCACTCCTTACGGTCTTTCACATAAAGTGGATCGTAATTAGTCAGATGCGTCATCGTGTCATCATTCAAGCCATTACCGCCGAAATCCTTGCTGTCAGAATCAAGCACTACACTGTAGGAACCGGTTGGAACCAGGAAGCCATAGTCGGTGAAAGAGCGGGTTGGCGAGAAGTTAAACACGAAGAGCAGATCGCCACGCATAAAGGCGAGAACCTGATCGCCATCATTATGCCAGATTTCTACAACTGGTGTCTTGTTAAAATTCTTTTCGCTTGTAATCGTCTTGAGCATTTCTCGGTCGAAATCTCCAAGATAGTGGTAGCAGAGTTCATGATTATCTACCAGATTCCACTGTCTGCGGGCGTATTTATGGCTCCAGCCATTACCCTCGCGAGGGAAATCAATCCACTCTGGGTGACCGAACTCATTACCCATGAAGTTGAGATAACCGCCATTGATTGTAGAGGCGGTAACCAGACGGATCATCTTATGCAGAGCAATACCACGATGAGCCATTTCGTTTTCATCGCCCTTCTTGAAATGCCAGTACATATCGGCATCAATCAGACGGAAGATGATGGTTTTATCGCCCACCAATGCCTGGTCATGACTCTCACAATAAGAGATGGTTTTCTCATCCGAACGGCGGTTCTTTACCTCCCAGAAGATGCTGGATGGTTTCCAGTCTTCATCCTTCAGTTCCTTGATGGTCTTGATCCAATAATCTGGAATATTCATCGCCATGCGATAGTCAAAACCATAACCGCCATCCTCAAACTTGGCAGCCAGGCCCGGCATTCCGCTCACCTCTTCGGCAATCGTAATGGCATGCTTGTTAACCTCGTGAATCAGACAGTTGGCAAGGGTAAGATAGCAGATGGCATTATCATCCTCGTGACCATTGAAATAATCGCCGTAGTTGCAGAATGCCTCACCCAGACCATGACTGTAATAGAGCATGGATGTTACACCATCAAAACGGAATCCGTCGAAATGGAACTCATTGAGCCAATACTTGCAGTTGCTCAACAGGAAGTGGATGACTTCATCCTTTCCATAGTCGAAGCAGAGACTGTCCCAAGCCGGATGCTCATGACGGTCGCCAGGATAGAAATACTGGTTAGGATCGCCAGCGAGATTACCCAGTCCTTCCACCTCATTCTTTACGGCATGAGAGTGAACGATGTCCATGATGACGGCAATACCATTCTGGTGAGCTGTATCAATGAGATTCTTCAACTCTTCAGGAGTTCCGAAGCGGCTACTTGCAGCAAAGAAACTGCTTACATGATAGCCGAAGGAGCCATAATACGGATGCTCCTGGATAGCCATAATCTGAATGCAGTTGTAACCATCCTTGATGATACGTGGCAACACATTCTCCTTAAATTCTGTGTAAGTGCCAACCTTCTCAGCATCCTGTGCCATACCGATATGGCATTCATAGATGAGCAGAGGTGCCACATTTGGTCTGAAGGTTTTCTTCTTCCATTTATATGGTTCCGGATTCCAAACCTGAGCAGAGAAAATCTTGGTCTGGTCGTCCTGTACTACGCGCTGTGCCCATGCAGGAATACGCTCGCCTTCACCACCTTCCCAATGAACTTTCATCTTGAAGAGATCGCCATGTTTCATCGCTTTCTCCGGAAGTTTGAGTTCCCAGTTGCCGGTATTCTTTACTCTTTTAGCACGATACTTTTCGGTTTCCTGCCAGTTGTTGAAGTCACCTATCAGATAGATGTCTGTAGCATTAGGTGCCCACTCACGGAACACCCATCCACGGGCAGTCTTATGCAGTCCGAAATACTCGTATCCATTGGCAAAATCGCTCAATGTCTGTTTGCCGTTATTAGTCAGCTGACCGAGTTTCCAGAGTGCATGGTCGTGTCGGCCCTTGATGGCATCCTCATAGTCTGCCAGATATGGGTCGTTCTTCACGAGTCCGATATGCTTTACCACAGCCTTCGCTGCCTTTTTTGCAACTGGTTTCTTTGCAGTTGCCTTTTTAGTTGCAGCCTTCTGGGCTGTAGTTTTCTTTTCTGTTGCCATATATCATGATTTTAGATGGTTACTCTATATTATTCTTCTTTAATTTTATCTTGAAGATCTCTTCTTTAATTCTTAATCTTGAAGATAGCCTTGTGGATATCACCACTACCGATGCATGGCTGATGACCATCTTGTGGCCAGAAGATAGCAAACTGACCTGGCTTGCAGGTAACGAGCGTCTGCGCTTTCACACCAGGATACTTGGTTACATCCTTAGCCTCGTTATATTCCACTTCAGGAAGATCAGCAAGAGGAGTATAGCCATAAGTCTCCTCGTTGTCAAGAGGAATCTGAATATCAATCATCTTGCGATGTGTTTCAAAAACAGCATCTTCCTCGCTTTTTCCGTGAGCTGTCGTTATGTTAACAAAGAGGTTACCCTCCTTGATAAAATGCTTACCGTCCTCCAATTTAGAGAGGTCATTATCTTTGATAAACTTCACTACATCAGCGAAGAGCGGATTGAGAGAAACATATTTCTCCAGATTGTCTAAAGTATCTACTACCATAATTATAGTTAAGCTTTGAGATTTGAACATTTACTTTTAACTTTGAGACTTGAAAACAGAACATTGAACATTCAATATTCAACATTATAATATGTTCTTTTTCTCATTATTTAAAATATAAAGGTTCTCTATCTCGTTATTTATAATTTCTTTGTATTTTTCTAATTTTCTGAAGAGATTAGTCTTCAAATCGTTTGCCGTTTTCGTAGGCTCCCTTGGCTGTAACCTGTCCGTTGCGGTCTTTTTCTACAAATCTTCCGTCACGCACATCGTTACGGTAGGTTCCTTCGAAACGCTTACCGTTTTTATCTTCTTCTATGCAAGGTCCCTGGCGCTTACCTTTGTGATAGGCACCCTTGAATCTTCTGCCATCAGCATAATGAATCACGACATTACCATCTACCAGACCGTTTTTGAACTCACCTTCAAACACGTCGCCGTTCTTCTTGGTCAGTTTGCCCCTGCCGTTCTGCAGATCATCCATCCAGTCGCCTACATAGATATCGCCATTCTTCCAGATGAAGGTACCCTGACCGGTACGCAGGCCATCCTTAAACTGTCCGTTATACTTGTCGCCCTTTGCAGAGCGGAAGATGCCTATACCCGTGCGTTCTCCCTGCACATAATCGCCTTCATAAATGTCGCCATTATGAAATTTATAGATACCCTTTCCGTCCTGGATATCATCCTTCCAGTCGCCGATATACACATCGCCATCAGCATATTTGAAAGTACCTTTTCCAGAGCGCTGGTTGTCTAGCCACTGACCGTCATAAGTAGTTCCGTCTCCCCAGTTGAAGAAGCCGTTTCCATTCTTCATATCGTTCATCCACTGGCCTTTATACTGTGCGCCATTGGCATAAGTATAAACGCCGCGTCCCTGACGCTTGTCCTTATACCAGTCGCCGTCATATTTATCACCATTATAATAGAACATGACGCCATGACCATGCTGGTAATCGCGGAACCAGAGGCCTACATATTTGTTGTTGTTCTGGAAATAGTAGGTGCCTTTACCATGCTGCTGGTCCTGCATCCACTGTCCCTCATACTTTTCGCCATCACTGAAGGTATAAACGCCATAGCCTTCGCGCTTACCTTTCATATAAGAGCCTTCGTAGGTATCCCCATTCTTATAGATGGTAGTACCTTTTCCCTGCGGCTTTCCGCTCACCATTTCGCCTTTAAACTGACCTCCGTCACGGGTGATGCAAGAGCCTAGCGAAATCTTCTGGGCTGAGGCATCAACCGATGCCATAGCCAAAGTCAAGGCAAGGAAAAAGCACTTGCTCCGACAGGACAATTTGGTATGTTGTTTCTTATTGTATTTCATATTCTACAGTTATAGTCTGACTTATCAATCTCCAAAATTACGGTTTTTTCCTCAAATAGCCAAATAGATTAAACAAATTTAAGGTAAAATCATGAAAATAGATTTTTATCTGAAAAAATCTGCAGCTTGAAACAATAAACAAACACATTTTTCGTTTTTACGAAAATCGAGAATAAAATCACTAAAACAGTAAAATTATGATTTTAAATTGCGCCATCATAGATGAAGATCCGGAAGCTTTGCAACTCCTGGAACAGTATATAGAAAAAACTCCGACCCTGCATTTGATCGGAGCCTACAAAAGTGCGATAGATGCTGTAGACGGCATCCATCACAACCATCTCGACATACTTTTTCTCGCCATCCACATGCAGCAGATCAGCGGTTTGGAATTTGCAAAGGTTGTACCCAAGAACGTGAAGATTGTCTTCACCACCGCATTCAAGGAGTATGCCATCGAAGCCTACAAAGTGAATGCATTCGACTATCTGCTCAAGCCCATCACCTACGATGACTTTATGGGATCATGCCAGAAAGTCTTCGAACGCTACATGCAGGACGATAACTACAACCCTATCAAGCGCGACGGTTTTCTGGTGGTAAAACGAGATTACAAATGCGTAAGAATCCCGATAGATGATATTCTGTTTGTTGACTGCGACAAAGATTACATCCGTTTCCATCTTGAGGGCAGGCCTAACATCAGAACCCTGGGCAACCTCAAACAGTTGGAAGAAAGGCTGCCAAGAGAAAAATTCAAGCGTGTACACCGTTCGTTCCTTGCCAACATGACAAAGTTTGATACGGTAGACCAGCAGCACATTACCTATGGCGACCAGAGCATTCCGATATCAGAAACCTACTTTGAATTTATCAAGAAATATCTGGAAGACCATTCTCTATGATGGTCTTCCAAATCATTTTTTCCTACCTTTCTTATAATATCTGCAAGGGTGATGATACCAGGATAGAAGCTCCATGTGCCAGCAGAAAATCGTGATCTCTGAATCCCCACAGCACTGAGATACAAGGCATTCCGCTGTTCTTTGCCGTCATCACATCCACGTCGCTGTCGCCGATATATACCGCCCTTTCTCTATCCGCATGCAGCTGCCGCAAGGCTTCGTTTACGGTATCTGGAGCCGGTTTTTTCTTGATATTCTCCCGCTCTCCTATCGCCACATCTACCAGGTCGCCGAAGAAATGGCGGCATATTTCCCGGGTAGCTGCATAAAACTTGTTGCTTACCACCGCAATGTTCTTTCCCCTATTCTTCAGTTCCTCCAGCATCTCCATCACGTCCGGATAAGGTTTCGTATTATCCATATTGTGCACCATATAATGCTTGCGGAAATCCTGTAGGGTTTTCTCAAACATCTCGTTCTCCAATCCTCCCGGCACGGCACGTTCCATCAGTTTCTTCACCCCGTTTCCTACAAACATGCGTACTTCCTCCAGCGTACGTTCAGGCATCCCGTTCAGCTTCAGCGCATAATTGCAGCTTGCAGCCAGGTCGTGGAGAGAAGAAATCAGGGTTCCGTCAAGATCGAATATATAGGTATCGAAATTGAACTGGGCATGAACCGGAACCCTCTTGATGCGGAACTCACCGCCGTGTAGCACATAAACATCCTGATGGTATACACGGATTTCACCCTGAGGAGTTCCCTGTCCGCCAGCCTGTTCATTACCCGAAATGCCAAAGATTCTGTTATCCCCAAATTCCCACCTCTTCAGTTTCTGGGTCTGTGCATCAATCACCACATATTTATATTCTATCGGCTCATCGATAGCCTGCACATTCACAGATATTTCCCAGTCCTTGCCATGATAGTTCTGCATCTTCAGGAAATGAGCCGGATTCCATTTGCCCAGCGTAGGATGATTTCCCAACAAAGCTACAGCCTCACCCTCATAGAGTTTCGGGGCATGAATCTTGAAGATGATAGTACGGTCGAAGAGAGGCAGACGCGCTGGCTTGACATCAGTAAACTTCACCTGCTGCAATACGAAGGCATTTTTTTCCACGTAAGGATTATCCTCCTCCAGCCAATAGTCTTGAAAATAGAAATTCTTACTCTCATCAAAAACATATTGGCGGGCAGAAGCGAGCGATTCCCTACGCAGCACCTTTCCCCCAGCATCTTTCACGCAGTAGCAGTAAGCCACAGCTACGAAAGGGTGATGGCGGTTCTGCCTTGACGCCATTTCCACCTCCCAGTGATAACCGTCCCGGGTGGTCATCGGCAAGTCCATCGTATCTTGATATCCATCAGCGGCGGCAAAAGTTAATTCTACATGCAGGGCATGACCCCACTTGGCAGCATACGCTATCGAAAACTTCATTTTCATAATACTTTTATAATAATGTGCCCGAAAGCACCGATACACATGTTGATTCTCAATGTCAAGTGCAAAGGTAACAAAAAAGCAGACACAACGGATAAAGAAAGATGACAATTAACCTATTTTAAATTCCTATACTTTGCTATTTCCTATTTTTACTGTACTTTTGCACCCGAAAAATAACAAACAAGAAGAATATGAAAAAGAAAAAATCATTTTCTAAGCTCTATCTGTATGGCGCTATAGGCTGCATCGCAGTCATCGCCATCGTGGGCTACATCTATTGTTTCTCTTCCTTCTCGAAGAGCAGCAACACCGAGTATGTTTACATCGACAACGATGATAACATCGACTCTGTATACAACAAGCTCCGCCCATTTGCCAAGAGCATTCCGTTCCAGGCATTCAAGACCCTGACCCTCCATTCCGGCTATGCCGATCATATCCGCACCGGCAGATACGCCATTGCTCCGGGCGATGGTGCCCTCAAGACATGGCGCCACATGAAGAACGGTTTGCAGGAACCGGTTAGCCTTACCATCCCTTCGGTCCGCACGCTCGACAAACTCTCTGATGAGATTGGCAAGAAGATGATGTTTGGCAGCAACGACCTCTACCATGCCCTGCGCGACGAGAGCATCTGTCAGAAATACGGTTACGATACTGCCACCATCGCCTGCATGTTCGTACCTAACACCTACGATCTCTACTGGAACATCTCGGTAGATAAATTTCTGGAGCGCATGAAGAAAGAAAGCGACAAGTTTTGGAACTTTGAGCGCACCGAAAAGGCAAAGGCTATGAAGCTGACACCGATTGAGATCATCACCCTTGCCAGCATCGTGGACGAAGAAACAGCCAATAACGGCGAAAAACCGATGATAGCCGGCATGTATTATAACCGTCTGATGCTTCGCAATGCCGAATATCCAGAGGGAATGCCATTGCAGGCCGATCCTACCATTAAATATGCCTGGCAGCGATTCGACCTCAAGCGCATCTACAACAACCTCCTGTCTATCAAGAACCCGTATAATACCTACAAGAACCCAGGTTTGCCACCGGGGCCTATCCGCATTCCGAGCGTAGCAGGTATTGATGCCGTCCTCAACCATGTGCATCACGATTACCTCTACATGTGTGCCAAGGAGGATTTCAGCGGCACTCATAATTTTGCCCGCACTTACGATGAGCACCTGCAGAATGCAGCCAAATATTCTAAGGCACTCAACGAAAGAGGTATCAAGTAAGATAAGGAAACAAGAAAGGTAAAAATGAGTCAGAAAACTTGCAAAGCGTTAGTGATTTTACAAGTTTTCTGACTTTTTATTTGGTAGTCTAACAAAATAGTTGTAAATTTGCAGCCGAAAACTTACCAATTTAAAATAAGGAATAAATACATGAACAGAACGATTATTACAGTAGTGGGCAAGGATACCGTTGGTATCATCGCCAAGGTATGTACCTATTTGGCAGAGAACAGTATCAACATCTTGGATATCTCTCAGACCATCGTACAGGAGTATTTCAACATGATGATGATCGTAGACATGGGCAAGATGCAGAAAACTTTCGAGGAAGTAGCCGATGAACTCACCAATGTTGGTAAGGCTATGGGCGTGCAGATCAAATGCCAGCGCGAGGAAATTTTCAATATGATGCACAGAATTTAAAAAGCAAACAATATGATCAATATATCTGAGGTTATCGAAACCAATAAGATGATAGAGCAGGAGAATTTCGATGTGCGTACCATCACCATGGGTATCAACCTTTTGGATTGCGCATCTACCGATCTCGATGAGCTCTGTCAGAACATTCATAATAAGATTACACGTCTGGCAAAGAACCTGGTGAAGACCGGCGAAGAAATCTCCAAGGAGTTTGGTGTACCTATCGTCAACAAGCGTATCTCCATCACTCCAATCTCGCTGGTAGGCGGTTCTGCCTGCAAGACTACCGACGATTACGTGAAGATTGCCAAGACCCTCGACCAGTGTGCCAAGGAACTCGGCATCAACTTCCTGGGCGGCTATTCTGCCATCGTAAGCAAGGGTATGAGCAAGAGCGATGAGCTTCTTATCCGTTCTATCCCTCAGGCGATGGCACAGACCGATTTCGTCTGCAGCTCAGTCAATGTGGGTTCTACCAAGACCGGTATCAACATGGATGCTGTCCGCCTGATGGGCGAAATCGTAAAGGATACAGCCGAGGCAACCAAAGACAGAGGTTCTCTGGGCTGCGCCAAGCTCGTTGTTCTCTGCAATGCGCCAGACGACAATCCGTTCATGGCTGGTGCCTTCCATGGTGTTTCTGAGGCCGATGCGGTAGTGAGTGTCGGTGTCAGCGGTCCTGGCGTTGTAAAGTATGCATTGGAGAAGGTAAAGGGTGAAAGCTTCGAGGTTCTTTGCGAAACCATCAAGCGCACCGCCTTCAAGATTACCCGTGTAGGTCAGTTGGTAGCCAAGGAGGCTTCACGCCGTCTGAACGTACCTTTCGGCATCATCGACCTTTCATTGGCTCCTACCCCAGCTATCGGTGATAGTGTAGCCGATATTCTCGAGCTCATCGGTCTTGAGCATGCCGGTGCTCCTGGTACCACAGCAGCTCTTGCACTCCTGAACGACCAGGTTAAGAAGGGCGGTATCATGGCTTCTTCTTATGTAGGTGGTTTGAGCGGTGCCTTCATCCCTGTCAGCGAAGACCAGGGTATGATCAACGCTGTAGAGGCAGGTGCGCTGACCATCGAGAAGCTTGAGGCGATGACTTGTGTCTGCTCAGTAGGTTTGGATATGATTGCCATCCCTGGCGATACTCCAGCCACCACCATTTCCGGTGTCATTGCCGACGAGGCTGCCATCGGTATGGTTAACCAGAAGACTACTGCCGTACGTATCATCCCAGTTGTGGGCATGAAGGTAGGCGACAATGTAGATTTTGGCGGTTTGCTCGGTCATGCTCCAATCATGCCTGTAAACCCATTCAGTTGCGAAGCATTCGTAAACCGTGCCGGTCGTATTCCGGCTCCAATCCACAGTTTCAAGAATTAAACTGTTTTGATTCAAAATACCAATCCCCCATCCTGCTTTCTCAAGCGGGCTGGGGGATTTTTTCATTGTATAATCACTTATCTATCTTCTAAAGCGGTTCATCATGACAAAACATAGGAGGATAGATACTCAGAAAATCAACTACAGATATTTAAATCCAATCCTTAAATAAGACGGAAGCTCCCCAAAAAGTCAAAAGAATCGGGAAAAAGAAAAATAAAGGGTGAGACTTCTCCCACCCTTTATCTGATATTATAAAAAAAGTTTGTCTAAAGTAAATTACAAACGTTTAAAGTTTTTTCAGCTCTTCTTTCCATGCAGAATAAGCCTCGAGATAAGCAGAACGGTTAGCCTCATCAGGATCTATGACTGCAAGTTTCTTCAATGAAGCAAAAGCCTCATTATGATCCTTATAGATACCGGCACCAATACCAGCACCCTTAGCTGCACCTGCACTACCATCTGTCTCATAAAGTTCGATAGTAGCACCACTCACACCCGCCAAGGTATCTCGGAACAACGGACTGAGGAACATATTAGCCTTACCTGCATGAATATTCTTGATATCCATACCCATCTGCTGCATGATTTCCATTCCATAGCAGAAACTGAAGACGATACCCTCTTGTGCTGCACGAACAATATGAGCACGATTATGCTTATTAAAGCTGATGCCACGAATAGAACAACCAACTTCCTTATTCTCTAATACACGCTCAGCTCCATTACCAAATGGGATAATCTTAACACCATCACTACCTATTGGTACAGAAGCTGCAAGATCATTCATATCCGCATAGCTTACATCTGGAGTGATATTTCGATGAACCCACGCATTCAAGATACCAGTTCCATTGATACACAACAATACACCAAGACGGTCAAGGTCTGTAGTATAATTAGCATGAGCAAAAGTATTGACACGGCTCTTTGGATCATAGTTAACATCACCCAATACACCATATACAACTCCTGATGTACCTGCAGTACTTGCTATTTCACCCGGATTGAACACATTCAGACTCACAGCATTATTTGGCTGGTCACCCGCACGATAAGATATTGGTGTACCTTCTTTCAGACCAAGTTCTTCAGCTGCCGCTTTACTTACTACACTCTGTACAGAGAAAGTAGGAACAATATCAGCCAGAATGCTTTCATCGAAGCCAAAGTAATCAAGCAGGAATTTAGCAGGCTTTTTCTGGTTGAAGTCCCACATCATACCTTCAGAAAGACCACTGATAGTAGTCTTAACTTCACCTGAAAGTTTCATTGCCAGATAATCACCAGGAAGCATAATCTTATCAATCTTATCAAACAGTTCCGGTTCATTATCCTTTACCCATGCAAGTTTAGATGCAGTAAAGTTTCCAGGAGAATTGAGCAGATTACGCAAGCAGAAGTTCTCACCTAAATCATGAAAAGCCTTCTCGCCGTAAGGTACGGCACGAGAGTCGCACCAGATGATACTAGGACGCAAAACTTGCTGATTCTTATCAACACAAACCAAGCCATGCATCTGGTACGAGATACCAATAGCAAGGATATCTTCACCCTTAGCACCAGATTCTGCCATGATTTTCTTAAGCGCCAGCTTAGCATTATCCCACCACATCTGAGGATCCTGCTCTGCCCAACCGGTCTTTACAGCCATAATGGGTGCTTCATGATCCGGATAGAATGCAGAAGCTACGATTTCTCCATTGTCAACATCAGTAAGCGAAGCCTTTACAGAACTTGAGCCTACGTCAAAACCTAATAAATATCTACTAGCCATAGTTTATTCGTTTATATGTTTATTGTTTAACTTTTATCAGTTTTTATAAAGTCTACATATATTATACGAACATACTATAACATTCCCCTCATAAAAAAATAATTTAGAACATATTCTCATCAAAAAGACTTTGAGGAGCACTATCGTCAGCCTTGTCCTCCCCTTCATTACTATTTTCTAATACAGAAGAAGAAAAATTGAGCATCAGTTGCTGTACGGCCTTTGAATCAAAATTAACATGATATACACCATACCCCTTACCTTTTTCTATAAGCGATTGTGGGTCTTTAGCGCATCTGGTGAGATATTGCGTAACATAGCTATGAACATCCTTGTAATTCAGAGGTGTAAAAATCGAATTACAGGAATTATATACATGACGAGCTATTTTTTCTACTTTCAACCCTTTTGCACCCGCAGCCAAAAGAACATTGAATATCTCCTGATCAAGTTTCATATAATAATCATAACATTCGTCCTCTTTCAAGAGAGAAGACAGAAAAAGAAAAAACCGCGGTTACTCACTTACAAGCAATCGCGGCTCTTTGAAAAATAAACCTTATTTAAGCGAGAGCAACCTTGTTGTCCTCATCCTTAATCTTACCCTCTTTGAAGAGCCAACCGATACCAAGGATTACATCCTCTGTACTGATCTTAGCAGCCTTAGCAATTTCTGCTACTGTGAGAGCCTTTTCTGAAGCTGCCAATGCCTGATATACATCACCAGCTCTAAAACCTGCGTTCTCTGCGTTCAAGTAAAGAACGTCCTTCTTTGCTGCAGGAGCCTTCTTTGCTACTGGAGCCTTCTTTGCTGCTGGCTTCTTTGCAGCAGTCTTAGTTGTCGCTTTCTTTTCTACCATGTTTTAAGAATTTTATGATTCTATTGAGCCTCATTTCATCAGCTCAACCTTAATATCTGCTGCAAATTTATAACTTTTATTTCGAAATAGTGCTAGAAAAATAGAAAAAACTACTACTTATAAACAAAAGTGCTGCATTTCTTGATTTACGTCAAGAAGCGCAGCACTTTATTTACTAAAAATCAATTACTTATTATAAATCTTTGAATTTTTCTCAAGGCATTTTACGCATACTCTTTTATGGAGTGAATACCTTCGTTTCTCTATTTTTATTCAGCCTTCAAATCAAGTTTGATCTCCAATTCATCCAACTGCTTAGGGTCAAGTTCAGAAGGAGCATCGAGCATAACATCTCGACCTGAGTTGTTCTTTGGGAAGGCAATACAATCGCGAATACTATCGAGACCAGCCATAATGCTGACGAAACGGTCCAAACCGAAAGCAAGACCTGCGTGAGGTGGTGCACCATACTTGAAAGCATTCATCAAGAAACCGAACTGGGCCTCAGCACGTTCTGGAGTAAAGCCGAGAACCTCGAACATCTTCTCCTGCAACTGAGTATCATGGATACGGAGAGAACCTCCACCTACTTCGATACCATTGCAAACAAAGTCGTATGCCTTGGCACGAACCTGCTCAGGATGCTCATCGAGCAATGGGATATCATTAGGATTTGGCATAGTGAATGGATGGTGCGTAGCCATCAGGCGCTGCTCCTCATCGCTCCACTCAAAGAGAGGGAAGTCAATAATCCAAAGACACTTGAATACATTCTTATCACGAAGTCCCAAACGATCACCCATTTCCAAACGCAAAGAGCAAAGCTGAATGCGTGTCTTGTTAGCATTATCACCGCTCAAAATCAAAACAAGGTCACCATCCTTGGCTCCCATTACGGTCTTGATTTCAGCAAGTTCCTCTGGAGAATAGAACTTATCTATGCTACTCTTTACGGTACCATCAGCATTGTACTTGATATATACCAAGCCCTTGGCACCGACCTGAGGACGCTTAACAAAATCAGTCAATTCGTTCAACTGCTTACGGCTATAATCAGCACAACCAGGAACACAGATACCGCCAATATACTTAGCCTCATCGAATACTGAGAAATTACCCTTACCTGTGAAAGCATCTTTCAACTCAACAAATTCCATACCGAAGCGCAAGTCTGGCTTATCGCTACCGAAACGGCGCATAGCATCGTGCCAGGTCATCTGCTCCAACTTAGGAAGTTCTACACCACGAATCTCCTTAAACAAATGGCGAGCCATTTCCTCGAAAAGGTTGATGACATCATCCTGATCAACAAAACTCATTTCACAGTCAATCTGTGTAAACTCTGGCTGACGGTCAGCACGAAGATCCTCATCACGGAAGCACTTGGCAATCTGAAAATAGCGGTCGAAACCAGCAACCATCAAGAGCTGCTTTAAAGTCTGAGGACTCTGTGGAAGAGCGTAGAACTGACCTGGATTCATACGGGAAGGAACAACAAAGTCGCGGGCTCCCTCTGGTGTACTACCAATAAGAATTGGAGTTTCAACCTCCATGAAGTTCTGTGCATCGAGGAAGTTACGAATCAAGATGCACATACGATGACGCAACTCCAGATTTTTGCGCACTGCAGGACGACGCAAATCAAGATAACGATACTTCATACGGATATCATCACCACCATCAGTATTATCTTCGATAGTGAAAGGAGGGGTCTGACTCTGAGAGAGGACATTGAGTTCCTTCACCAGGATTTCGATGTCACCAGTATCCATTTTAGGATTCTTGCTCTGTCGTTCACTTACTACACCCTTTATTTGAATGCAGAATTCACGACCTAGCTTGTTAGCTGCATCACACAAGTCTTTGTTATCAGCCTCGTTGAAGACCAACTGTGTGATACCATAACGGTCGCGCAAATCGACGAATGTCATACCACCCATCTTTCTTGAGCGCTGTACCCAACCGGCAAGTGTCACTTCCTTGCCGGCATCAGAGAGACGTAACTCTCCACACGTATTACTTCTGTACATACCTTATTATATTATATTATTATTTTCCAAAGTGCAAAAGTACAACAAATAACGGAAAGGACAAAATAAAATCGCGAAAATATTATTAAAAATATCTTCGCGACCCTATTAATGTGACCAAAATTCACATAAATACATATTAAATAGTTTTATCTCTACTTTTTTAGAGATTTATTTCTTCATCCGTCTGAATGCCTGGCGATGGAACCGTTCCTCTGCCTTGATGACACTGAACACCTTATTAGGTGGCAAGATGGTCATAAATCTAGAATGATACTCTTGCTGCAACTGTTTCAGCTGAATATCCAACTCATCCTTTCTCCTGATAGCTTCGGCACATGCCTCATTATCATTCGGATTCACATGACGGAATCGGCGCATTTCATCGAATATCATACGCATTTTCTTACCCATCTGTCTATATACTGGGAAGAATTTAGCAGCTTCTCTCGGCGTAAGACAGGCATTAGTCGTAATAAACTGTTCTAGTTCTGCCTGAAACCTTTTAGGATTAAATCCATCATGATGTTTTCTACCCTGAGGCTGTGAAGCAAGTGAAACCAGACTAATCATCAGCATAGCTAAAAGCGCAAGAAACCTATGTTGCATTATCTTTCTCATACCTTATCGTTTTTAAAAATCTTTATCTGTAGACAAAAAGAAATACCAACCATTAATTTTCTGCAATCAGCGATGCATAGATAGTTTCATTATCCATCATCGTATAATCGGCCATCTCATTAAAAGTAGCATCTTCATTATTATTCACAGCAGCTTTCTGAACCATATGGTCCACATGTGCCATAGCAGGCTTACTGCTTCCCGTATATTTCAGCGCCAGTACCGAGCCACCTCCCATCACAGCCAAAACAGCAACAGCCGCCGCAATCTTTCGAATCGGCATACGCTGCCATAAGCTAGGCTGCATGTGAATGATGCGGGGTTCCTGCTCCGGCAAATTTGCCATCACCCTATCAGTAAGCTGGTCGAAATAACCAGCCGGCACCTGGAAATGGTTTTTCTTACCAAAACGGCTATTCAATATATTGTCTTCTTTTAACATATTCCTCATTCCTTTCTTTTATACTTTATTAAATAGACGAAAACTAACCGAAAAGGTTTAATCCTTACGATTGAAAAAATCGGTTATTTTTTTCTAAAAATAGCGTAACTATTTGATAATTAAGAAATAAGAACAAAATAAAACTAACTTACTCGGCGAAAAATCGGTGAATATATAAAGAACTGCGCATGTAGGCGACATTATTGTTTTGTTTGATTATAGTAATGCAATAACATAAAAAAAAGACGGATCCATGAAATATATCTTTGAATGGTGCGTTATATATATAATAAGGTATAATAATATTAACTAGGGCGTTTCACTAAGAAAATTAGAGAAATGACCAAAAAAAATTATGTTTGTAAAAACAAAGAGTCCATTCAAGAGATTATTGGGTGGACTACTCCAAAATTGCATCAGGCCTCTGAATGCTACGTTTCCTTTAAAGTTTTCGATCCTTGCTACGGAAAGTTGCGCCTAAAAAAGATTATGCTAGGACACATAAAGGGTAAGCGAAATCAGCGAGTGTACGGCGAAGCTCTCATTAAGCGTATTACTCAAAAGCTTCTTGAAGGATGGAACCCTTGGATAGAAGAATCTAATCAGGAAGAGTACGCGTTATTTGCAGATGTATGCGGTAAATACAGAGCATATCTAGCGAAAATGGTAAAAGAAGGTGGACTGAAGCCTGGCACTCGACGCAACTATGAGGGTAAATTAGACTTCCTGCAAAAGTGGTTAAACGGCGACGAACATATTACTTATATATATCAGTTCAATAAAACTCTAATCAGTAAGTTCTTAGATTATGTGCTGGTCGGACGAAATAATACTCTAAGAACTAGAAATAATTATATCGGCTGGCTAAAGTCCTTCTCCAGCTATCTTGTTGAACGAGGGTATGTTCAGAAAAATCCGACTGACGGCATTAATGTAACGACGAAACTGCAGCATAAAAATCGAGACGTTATACCTAACGATGTTCTGCGGCAGCTTAAATCTTACCTTGAGAAAGAAAACAAACACTTCCTGCTTGCATGCTATTTTCTCCACTATCTGTTCGTTCGCCCTGGAGAAATGTGCAGCCTACGAATCAGAGATGTATCAACAAAGAAAAAGACGCTCTCTCTTCACGGCGCTAACACTAAAAATGGTAGAGACGCCGTGGTTACCATCCCGAACCATGTTATCGAGCTGATGAAAGAGTTAGGTATATTCTCAAGACCTCAGAATTATTATATTTTCGGTAATAATTTTCGACCAGGACTAGAAGCACTGAAGGCTAGAACCTTCTCGCTATATTGGGACAAAAACGTCAGAAAAGCATTAAAGCTAAACGCATCATATAAGTTCTACAGCCTGAAGGATACTGGCATAACTAATATGATAAAATCTAAAACAGACCTGCTGTCTGTTAGAGATCAGGCGAGACATTCATCTGTCGATATTACCAATATATACACGCCGCAAGACTGCAAAGAAGCAAACAGCGCACTTATCGACTATGAAGGCGTATTTTAATATAATGATTGTAGGAGATTTTTCTCCTACAATCCTACTTTCCTACGAATCACGCGGATAGCACTCTACATGTATGCGCCCATCGATGATGTACATCTCAAGTTCATACCCTTCGTCGAGAAGTGGGCTGATTTCCTTCTCGGTCGGGATTCTCTCTAGTGTTCTTCTTTTTATCTGATTCATAGTAATTATCCATTAGAAAATCGAAATACTTGCTATTACGTTTCTTTAGTTTCTTTCTATTAATTACATCTCTCTTGTATTTATTTTTGATACGGACACATTCATAATGACCTTTAATATAAAGGTGTTTATAGAATCTCAAATCCATCTCTAACATAATGCTCTTTCTTATAGCATAGCTATCACAATGTTTCATTAACCCTAGATAGCTGTTGATAGAACAAACGTAGTGCTGCAATTCCTCTATCGTGTAGTTATCGGGCAATGTGTTCATATGATGCACCAGTTGTTTAAAGTTGCTTACCATACGATTACTAGCATAAATTCTATCACGCTTCACAACCATACCCGTAAACTTAATACCCTTATATACGGATTGCAGTTCTATCTTCCTCGGATGCAAGGTAATGCCTATATTGGCAAGATATTCCCTTATCTTAGGGATAGAAGCTAACAATACCCGTTTATCTTGATGTACCAAGAAGAAATCATCTACGTACCTGCCATGGTAATAGATATGCAGAATTATCTCAAGCATCCAATCAAAATCATTGAGCCAAAAGTTTGCGTCATGTTGGCTTGTAAGGTTGCCGATAGGGAGACCGCGGTTCTTCTTTGCCCCTCGTAACGTTTTGTCCAGTGGAACTTTTGCCATAGTTTCCTCAGACGAGCGTTTAATGCAGTTCTTTGTCGGGTCGTTCATAATGGTAACACGAGACAGGTAGCGCAGGTCTTCTATATCATCTCCTTTGTAATTGTCTAAAATAAACGCATCTACTTTTTCTGCAAGTTCTTCTCTAGGAATACTCATAAAGAAGCCTTTCATATCACATTTCAGATACCAGCATGGCTTCGTAAAGTTCTCGGAACATTCTTTAATATCTGCCGCAAGCTGCCTTACTCCATATAACTGACCCTTTCCGCAACGGCAATTATATGTTCTATCACTAAAAACACCCTCAAATAGTGGTTCTAGTCGTAGAGCAATATAATGGTGAATAACTCTATCACGAAAATTAGCGGCAAAAACCTCTCGGTAAACAGGTCGGGAGACAACAAAGGTAATGGATGGCATCGGCTCATAAGTCCTCGAATTTATCTTCTCAACCAAGTCCGTTATATTCTCGAACAGATATGTTTCAAATCTTATCGCATCTGGCGATGACGCCTTACCTTTACGACAGTCTTCGTAGGCTGCTATAATATATTCTGCCTTTACCATTACTATTATCTCCCTAACTCTCCTAACTAGTGCTGTAACAGGACGAACTCGATTCGAATTGTCAACCTTACCGTTGTTGTTCCGATTGCCATTGTCGAAATTCAGATTCCACGCATTCGTGCCCGAATTCTCAACGCACGACCAGTAATTCGTCCGCTATTTTCTCGCTCTTTATTATACATCTTAGCTGCTTCGCTACACCGTACAAATGGTGATACGACTTGACAGCAGCGAGACCATTATTTATGGAGAATCACATTCTATAATAAGCCTTAACCTAATTATACTCTAGCTTTATTCTAAGCAGGACTAACCTTTCTTAGAATTTCCCCAAGCTGTAGCCTGCCTACCGATGATGGTTGTCAGTCTGCAAATATCAGCCGCTTGCTTCTCTGAGAATAGCTTTCTCTTGAAGCAAAGGCGAAGAATTGTTTTAAGAAGTTCAAATTTGACACGAAACCCCATCATATACTGATGTCTGTTATCCGCATACATATTCGCTAGCTGAATGTACTCGAAAAGTTCAAGAGCAACGCTTGTCATTTTCTCACCTAAATCGTAACGATACATTCTCGGAAAACCAACCTTCATAGCCGTGAGCTTATCGACTAATTCAAAGGTATCCTTATATATCTGTAAATCCTTCGCTAATGCCATAGATGTTTTGGCTTATTGCCACTAATTATTCGTGATATTGTTATTATTTATGTGTCCGTAATTCTCCACCTCCCAACCTTGCTTGCCCGACCTGCGGTCGGAAAGAGATAAAGAGGCGAAGAGATAAAATGATTAAAATGCTGTAACAGGACGAACTCGATTCGAACCGTCAACCTTACCGTTGTAGCCCCGATGGCCACTGTCGAAACCCAGACTCCACGCATCCGCGCCCGAATCCTCAACGCACGACCAGTAATTCGTCCGCTGCAAGAGTGATACAGACTGCTTTCCGGCATCCTTAATGCGCTGCAGGGCGAGATTGATAGTCTCGAAGTGTTGATGGATAAGCGCAAGGTCTCCCATGGTCGGGAGCCACCAATTGTGCTTACCAATCTGACAAATCTTACTGCCCTCAGTACGCTCCGTCATATAGTTCCAGCAGTAAGCAACACCATACGTTGCAGGGTCATCGTTCTTGTAGTAGCTGCTCGCCATGATGCCAGCAGTACGTGTTGAGCCATCGAAGGTATTCAAGTCTCCCGATGTCTGATACCCGACCGAACTAGCATTCTGCACGCTTCCCCATTTCATCGCATTCGATGGTTCGGTCAGAGCAATGCCCAGTCTGTAGCCACCGTGCTGAATAACTATTGCATCAGCATCGCCAGACGAGATACCGATACCAGTTGTCTGCCATGGCTCGATTCTTTTATATGAACCAATAACAGCGTTCTCGTCTCCAGTCTGCGTTCCCCATCCATCATTCTGCATCTTACCGATGTACACACCATCCTGCAAGGAACGGAGATTCTGCTCCAGATAAGCCTTCATGCTAGCCGCTGAAGCATTAGTGATGGCTTGTCCGTTAGCGGACAGCCAATCGCTGATTTTTCTTGTCTTTATAGCCATAATATTATGTATTTAAAAGATATTGTTACTTATTTTTCTCTTCTACCGATACCGCATTGCTGATAGCGGCATTCACTGCGTCAATGAAGCAGGGAGCGGTGGTGCGTTCAACGAGTTCCTTGATGATTTTCACTTCATCGTCTGTGTACTCGGTTTCGTCATTTCCGTTCCACATTTTCACAGCAAGAGCCTGTCCTGCCAGCCCCAATCCTGCTCCCTGCGAGTAGATGATGTTTGCAATCTGCTTGCGTGCGTTAACTACCTGACACTGATTCTTGTCGAGTGTCATAAATACTTCCAAGTGTTCTAACTTAACTTTCATATTAATTTTTGCTTTTATGATTATCTATTTATCCAATCCAAATCTTTTTCTCCGCTCCAGAAGATTCCACGACCGAAATAGGTCTTATCCTTCTGGCTAGGAGTAAGTAATTCTGGGTTTATATATACAAGATTTATTGTTTCTCCACCAAAAAGTTGATGCCATCCACCGACATCACAGAAATGTATTCCATTATTATTGTCATTGGCATTTATTGCCATCCAACGCTTACCTGTTCCTCCAGGTACAAACTCGTAATAATATGTAGCAATTGCTCTAAGAGGACTGAATACTACTATATCAATAGGACATCCGGACGATTCTTTATTAGGACTATACAATGGAATTTTGTATACTGTTTTGTTGTCATACGTAGTATGTTCAAGAGCCATAACTGTATATCCACTATCATATCCGTCTGGATAAACACGCATACTACCACCATTTACCACTGCCAATGTACTCTGTCGATGCCCAAAGGCTGAACGACACCATACATTACTAGCATAGAAACGCCAACCTCTTTTCTCCGCAGAATTATATCCTTGATTATAAATATCTGCATCAAATGTGATACGGCCAGAACCATCAAAATATATTGAACCAGCGCTTTTATTTCCATCAGAACTAACCGCAGTCAATCTGTGAAAAGAGCCTGTCACACCCTTCAGTTCTCCTGCGAATATACCATTAGACGCATATAACGAACCATCTTTCGTTACGCTGAATGGAGCATCAGCCCCATTCGGTGCGCCAAGCCACAGAGCGTAATCATTATCATCACTAACAACCCTAAACGAGCCAAACATTGCGCCACCTGACGGATTGTACAGATTAATCTGATTGCTTCCGAGCATATTGATGGTAGCGTTCTCGGCAAGAAGAAGATGAGTTGCTATCGACTTATAATTGCTCATCTCTGTCCAATGCCCATCGGTCAAACTAGGCGAAGAAGTTGCGTTATCATACGTTTTAGTACATTGATACCACTTTCTTTTAATACACACAACATCAACGTATGCTTCTTCTCCTGCACCCGAAAGATACTTATAGCTGCCCGATTCAAAACCGTCATGTTCACGCATAAGAGCACCTTTTTGCCCTTTGTCTCCTTTCTGAGAGAAGGAGATTGAGCCAGTTACTTCTGCTAAAACCTTTGTCATAAGCTGTACTATATAGTCCCTGTTATCGAATACACCGCACCCTTATAGGCTCTGATACCAGCTTCGGTAATCGTAAACGTATTTCCCGATTCGGTGATTGCTGAATTGATAGGCACACCTGCGTTGGAATAAAGCGACATAGAAAATGTTACTCCAGTCTCATTTTCGGTTGAACCTCTCTTGCGCATATATGGCTTATAGACAATTTTGCCGCCTGAGTTTTGGACGAAGTTCTCAGCTACAGGGTTGTCTTTGCCGTCCGTAGGGTTCGGATAAAGAATGTACTCGTCTGATACGTCATTGATAGTCTGTGTGTCGGAAGCATAGAAACCACCAGCCTTCCATGCTTCGCACTTTACGATGATGGACGAATCCACGTCCGTCTCGTTGATGGTAAATGTAGCGGAGGTGCTATCCTGCCTGAGTACCCATCCACCGCTAGCATCTGGCAGATACCACTTGAATGTATATCCAGTAGATGTAGTCATATTGCCATCCGTAACCTGCGCCTTGACAGTACAGGTTCCACCCTTCTCCGTAATCGTGAAGAGATTCTTGTCTGACGTTGCGATGATGTTCACACGCTTGGAATCAATCACACCTTCGGCTATATATACTGGGTACATAGCTTGAAGTTTCACATTTGTGTTTGATATGGATATATCAACCTTACAGATAATAGTGAATGAATCGCCACCATTGATATTGACAAGGTTCTTATTGACCGTAAGGGTCGGATTGCCGCTAGCATCAGACCCCTCCGTGAAATGACCTGCCGCACCGCCAAATGAATTCGTTGAAACGTGCGAGGCATTGAAAGTCAGCGCAACACCTGCGACAATCCACGTTGGGGTGCCTCTAGTGAGGTCAAACGAATTGCCCGCACCCTGTTCCGCCGAATATGCCTGCATAACCAACTTTGGCTTCGTTGCACCGCTCGCCTCGAAGTTAGGCACAACGTTGGAAGGTGACGCAGGGTCGCCGTCATAATTCTGATACACGTCTCCTGTAGTACATTGCAGAATAGTGTGCAAGGTAGTACCATTACTTGTAACGGTAATCTGTCCTGTAACTGTAGCTTTACTCATTGTTTACCTCACTTTCTTCTTTAGTATCTGTATTTTCGTTACCTGTATTCTCGGAAGACGGATTGCCGCCGCCACCCGAACTGATATTGCCATTATCTTGGGTATCGCCATCGCCGCCGAACTCAACTGGGGTATAGCAGGAGGCAGGAGTATCAGTAGTTCCCTTGATTTCCGCAAGAGCATCGCTCTCTACTACAAGTGAGCCGCCGACATTGGCTGCCCTCTCGTTGAGGTTCACACCTTTCACACCATTCAGCTCACTCTGATAGAGCAGACAGTTTCCGTCACTTGTCATTGTCAGCGGTACTCCGCTTTTGATAATGGTCTCTGCGACCTGCTTAGTTACCTTAACGTAGTATTTCATAATTTTGATTTTTTAAAAGTTAAACACTATCCGTTATTCTCGTCAATCTCCCTTGATATGATGTATTTTCCGCCCTCATCCACAAGGGCATTTCCGTTCTCGTCAACAACCAGCCCGTAAGCACCTCGGTCTTCGATAGACAGACGAATGCTCTTCTTAGCCTCAAATGGGCACTGGAATGTCTCGCCATAACCTAACGTCTCTGCACTCTGCGTCATTGTAGTAACACCATTATTTGTGCTCTTGCCGTATGTTATCTTCTGCCATTTTGCTCTCAGCACTTTTCCCCAAACGGATGGTTCGATAACTCCATTGTTGTCGCTGACAATAGCTCGGCAGGCAACTGATGTCGCATCTTCATTGAGTCCGAAGCCATCGCCGATGAACTGAGCCGTGAGCGGCGGTATGGTTCTATTGATGTACGTAACCTTCCGAGCATCAGCATCACGGGGCGAGGAAGGAATACTGCCGCTATAGATATAGCACGCTCTCAACTCATATCCGATACCTTCGCCTATCATATCACAATCAATAGTGATAGAGGAAATCTGCCCGTTTGCACCCTTGGTCATTGCCGTAATCTCGTAATTCTCGGCATCGTCAACAGATGATATAAGCTGCTTCGTACCGTTGTCAAGAATGCGATACCACCATATTCTCGTCTTGCTGTCTGCTGTCTTATCCTTAGCTCCAACCATAATCTTGGCGGTAAGAGTTTTAGATGCAGCGTGCTTGATAGGATTCCACAGCACTGTAGGTGGACTATCAAGCATAATCTCAGCTCTCGCATTGGTACAATCTTCAAGATAGAGAGCCTTGTTAGCCACGAACGTGTACTTATATCCGCAAACTGGGTCTGTCCAGCTTCCTTCAAATCGCATTGTTCGTGGCTTGCCTAGAACGGAGTTCTGCTTGATATAGAGAGTTCCCTTATCCGAACCTTCCCTCACAGCTTCATATCCAGCCTTCACACTTGCATTCTCACTTGTAGCTACTACCACGATGCCGCTAGATGTCACCTCCGACCACTTGAATGTATCCAACTGACTATTGAAGACAGGTGTTTTTCCTGGGTTATCGGGGTCGATGAGATGGCAGGAAGGAAACATCGTGCAAGGTCGAATGGTGAAGTCGGGCGAGAATGAGCCTTCAATACCATCATACTGCTGTCTGTTGATGATATTGCCAACAATCTCTATGTTGCAGGATTGAGAGTAAGCCGTAGGCTGTATCTCCATCATCTTGTCAACACTAACCGCTAATTCTTTAGCCATATTCTATTTATTTTAAAAATTTAACATTAATCAGAAACTAACACTCACATCTTCGGAATACATCGTCTCTCCATCCTTGATTTCGGCATCACATCGGAATGTCACACTACCTATCTTGAATGCAGCACCGCCAAGGTCTTCATAGGTCAAATCAACCGACAATCCGCAGTTGGCGTGAGAGAGTGCCCATTTATTATCTGCCGTTGGATTTCCGCTGTCTCTAGTCCATACAACATTGACCATAGAATCGGTCACGTCTTGATTGTAGAGCCTTCCGACTACTGATAGAGTAGTGAATACTTTCCAAGAGCCATCAGCATCCGTTGCCATCAAGTCGTTGAGACGGAAGTTCCACAGCTTCGATGATAGCATTTCGAGCGTGAAATAAGGGTTGCCTTCAACGAACGCCCAAGCGGTAGATGAGTAGGTTGGCGGCTTTGTTGTCTTGTCTTCTAAACACTTCCACTTGCACCCGAGGTAATAGACGGTATCAATCGTTCTGTCACCATTGCGGTAAGGATTATCGCCTTGCGCAACAGCCAAGCTCCAAACACCTCTGTCTCTTGTCGTGTAGATTGGGTTGCCCTGATAGTCTATCTGCTGGAATGATGAAGCCATCATCCACTTAGCATAGAACGCTCCATCACGCTTATTGGCAGTAGGGAAGTCTTGAAAGAGGAACGATAGTGCATCTGGCAGCTTACCCATCGCAAGAGAATAATTCGTCTTGTCAATGATAGGCTTTGTAACGTGGTCGAGCCATACAAGCAACCCTTCAGACGATGATATATACCAGCAGCTCTGTCTGTCTTCGTCCACCGCATTTCCCCAGCGTATCAACCTCGCCAACTCGCAAGGTGGATAGTTCTTCTTGCTAGGACATTCATTGTCGGGATAACATACAACTGTGATGGTGTTCGTTACCGTATTGACCGAGAGTACTCGCAGCCACATATCATAATACTTTCCATTCTCGGCTAAGGTATTGATGGAAGCCAAGACAACATCATTCTCCTTGAATGCCGTAAAGTCGTTATCCCATCGCTTCTGCAACTTCAAATCATAGGTTACATTACCACCCTCCGTTGCCGCATGAGTCCCCATCACCGACTCAACCATACCGCTCTCGGTAAAAACGAAGTTACTCTCCATTGCCGTCTGGCGGTTGACGATAAGCTCCTTAGCGATAATGGAACTGCGAGACGTAATACTCTCGAACTCAGCGTTTCCACGTTCATCGATACGTCCTCCAGAACCTGTAAGTATTCCAGGAATAAAACCACCAAACTGTGCACCTGAAAGAAACTTGATCAGAGCGCTTGCCGTATCTTCGATATCCTTGCGGAGAATCTTCCTGCTAGCCTTGCCATTTTCAGAAAAATCATCGGTTTCATCGGCATATCCTGCCTTGATTTTCTTGTCGAGATAGGTAATATATCCGTTGAATTCCGATAGTGCGTCCAGCACATCGATATTCTTATGACTATGACCAACGCCACCTCCGCCAGTATAAGAACTGGACAGTTGCCCTACAAACCGGGTAAAGATAGCTGCCAGCGTGGTTACTCCCCACTCTTCTGAATATGGGTTCTGAACCGGGAAGAGAGCCCCGCTACTGAGCGTCAACCTTGAGCATTCAACAAGTCGCGGGGCGATAGTAAAATTTCCCAGATCCGGCAGCTGAATATCCAGCTGCTTGAAGCTTCCTACTTCCGAGCGCGAAATATTCAGGTACGGACGGGCATCTGAATATTTATAGGTGAAGGTGTAGTTCGAAGGCAGCTCCTTCGCCTCGTAGTTCACGTCACTATCGGTAACGGTTATCTTACGAAGAGAATTGCCATGGTAAACATACTTACCCAGAGACGGGAAGAAGTCGAGCATCCACAGGCGCTCCTTCTTGTCCAGGAACCCGGTATTCTTCTTAAACTTGCGGGTGGTATCTACGCGATATTCCTCAGAGTCTTCCTCTATTTCTGCCACATTGTGGGTATGTTCTGCAGTATTTTCGCTATTGCCGTAAGCGCGGAAACAGTCTACACCTCCCAACGAATTTTCGAAGAGGAACCACTCTTCCTCCTCGCTCTTCATATCGCTGGCATAGTATTGCTGTACGTAGGTAACCCGCTCTCCAGCCTGCTCTACCCAGATTTCGTAAACATGGGGCAGAATGCCATCATCGCCTAATAGTTTGGCGATGATGGCGTATTGTACCGGAACAGTATATACCTTTCCTGCCTCCAGGCTTGCCAGCGTCAATACCTTCTCTTCGTAGCCGTGTCCGGCCGGTATATATGCCTTACACTTCACCTCGCTAGCTTCAGCTGCATAGTAAGTGAGAAATTCCGGAGAGTAATAGGTTACCCCCTTCGTCTGCGGTTGCCAGGTGAGGAAGTTGGTTTTCAGAAAATTTGCTGCCGAATCTGCCAAACGGTCTACTCCGGCACGTATCACGGAGAAGGTGAATTCCTTCTTGCTGCCTTCGCTGCCAACCTCGTAAACCGTTGCCACAAAGGATTTCATGATGTTCGGCTGGATATAAGGTTCAATGCTGTCCTTCACCTCGAAACTGAGCAGAGGAAGGATGATATCCTTGACGGACACCGTAATTCGGTTCTTATCGTTCGGCGTATAGGTATGCTGAACGATGTTTGTGCTTGAGCCTTGATACCGTAGGGCGAAAACCACATCTGTCTTCGAGCTGCAGTATATCTCGAAGGCATTCATGGAGCCTACCATGCTCAGAGCATCTGGATGTAATAAAACCTGTATCATCTTAAAATAGCTTTGGTCATATTTGCAAAGTTAAGATAATACAGGTATGTAACAAAGGACAAAACCCTACGAAATCGGTATGCATTCCAACCAGACGGTCGTACAATGATACACCCATTTACTGTGACGGAACATCGTTGCGTGTCGGGTTTTCTGGCTTACGTATGATTTCTGCAGGCCATACTTCTGGCCAACGTACTCAGCTGAAGGGAGAGGAGGATAGATAATCTTGAATGTGCGGTTCCGGTTATCTCCGGAATTCCAGTAATCACCCTCAGATACCTCTACCGTCTCTTCGAATCCGAGCCACTCATATTTGCAGTTCATCGCCGGCATTACGGCTTCCAGACTCTTCGCCTCGCTAACAGGAGTAGTGAGAGCGATGGTTCTGAGCTCGTTTTCCGTTGGTTCGCTCTTTCCTCCGAGGGTAAACTTCAGCTTGTTGAAGAAGAAACTCACACCTCTGATCACAACCTTTGCATAAGAAGGAAGGTTCTGCTTCTGCGACTGGGAGAGGAGCAGTTTTACCTTGAGTTCCTGGAGTGAATTTCTGAGCAGGAGATCATACTGCCGGTAAAACTTCTCAAAGATGCCATCCTCGCCATTATATACCAGGGAATAGTCGAACAGTTTCCGGGGTGTAGGATTTCCTGGCCGATGCGTACCAAATTTATCAGAAACTGATACATGGATATCGTATGCCGTCACGGTTCCGCAAGGCATGTCATCGGTTCCCATGTATGGGAAGGCGAGCATGACTGGAGTTGTGACTGCATCTTCGCTGGTTTCTGAGTTGTCTTCCGTTGCCACCTTCATCGAAGAGTTGAGCGTAGCGTAATCTCCGACATACAGCCATCTGCCCATATCTCTCGTGATAGTCTCTCCGTCCGCTTCCTGTTTATACTGCAGCATTCTTACTTCCGGTATCATCTCCGGTATCTCCACGTCTTGCGTATCAATATCATCTTCGCCGGCATCATAACTCTGGGAACACTCCCCTATTTTGGCTTTCACCTTATAGTTGCCGGAAAATCCGTCCTTGTAGAAACAGCCTTCTTCGTTGCTGAAGTAGGCGCCAGAATTATTCGCTATCATATCCTTGATATTGTCATAGCTGTCTTCTGCATCGCTATCTACCTGGTGTTTCGCACGCAGGACCACGCGCTTGTAATCGGATGCAATCTTATAAGATAAGGTAGGCTCTTCGGTCATCTGACGGGTGAGATCCGCAACCGGAACGCTATCTACCGCATCTCTCAGGAAGATGATATCTGCAGTATGTGTTCCCTCGTCAGACACGAACTCACAAAGAAACTTTTTCCGAAAAACTGAGAGGAAATCTGATACCGACACGTCCGGAAGAAGATCCTCGATGCGGATATGTCCGTTCACCATCACGTCTATCACATTATTAAGCAACACCATCTTGTTGAATGGTTCCGTCTTGGTAAAGAAATTCTCCTTGAGGTCATAACCGAAGTATTTAAAAACACGCTTGAGAACGTAGTTGGCACGGATGAACGGGGATATATAATAGCCCTTATCCAGACTGATTGGTATCTCGTTTACATATTCCGTATCCGGATATGCGTTCCAGAAGGTATTGTACCACATGTTGCAGAGAACTAATCCCTGTTCTTCCGGGGCAGTCACATACTCGTAGCCGCCACCTTCCTTGTATCTCCAGTACTTGGCATTAGGAAGTTTAGTTCTCATGCCCAGCTTGTTCAGTATCTTATAGGTATATCCCTTATCCATGCCAGAATCGTCGGTAAGCAGAACCGGGAAGATATCATAGTTCTCGTTCTCGCCTCCTACGAGAGATCTGCAGAACTTGATGCACTCATCTACGGTTGTGCACCCCGGTATCATCTCGTCCTTGAAGATGCTCTTCAGCTTTACATTCTGTATCTTCGAGTAGAAGGACCCGTCGTTGATATAGAATGAAGAGGAGATGTTTCCCTTGTGCTGTGCCGAGAGAACAATCTGCCTACATTGGGCGAAATACTCGCCGTCTTCGATGCTTACGTTCGCAGCCACCATCTTATCCCTCATACCGAAGGTATCGGGATAGTTCAGTATCATGCGGTTGTAATCGCTTGCCGGAATATCCAGTGGGGAGGTCGTTTCCCCGTAATCGTTGAAGAACGGGTTGGTACGTTCTACCTCCAGCTTGGCGTTTTCGCCAAGCTGGTAGGCCTTTCCTTTATCCAGATTTGTTATTTTCATGTTCAGAAGATTTTATTTTTTAGCAAATTTTCTCGCCTGGTTTCGCAATTCCTGCTTGGCGTCCAGATCCGAGAGTGATACAAACGAGCGGATTCCGTCTCTCTTGAGCTCTCTGAGCAGTTCCAGGAGCTCGTCATTATTGCGTCCCGACGTAGCATTTCCTGCATCGCGATGCGCAGATTCCTGCGTCCGGACGTAAAAATCTGCCCCTCCCGGAGCGATTTCCTGACTGATCCGGGCAGACTGGCGGTCGATGCTTCCACCCAGCGCCCTGCCCTGCATGGCCATCAGATACTTGCTCATATCGAAGGTTCTTATCTGTCCGGCGCGCTGGGCTGCATCCATCAGGTTGATGAGCGGAGCGATGGTAGGGTTCTCAAGGGCTGCATTCGATGCCACCCACTCCTTACTCCTGCCTCTAGGTCCCTCGCCTACGATAACGGTAGGATGATCTACGTACCCGCGCTTACCTGGCGCATACTCGGCGTTGAAGTGTTTGCCATCCTGCTCGCGCTCTACGTCGATGCGTCCGCCACTCTCGCGTCCGCTTGCCACACGGGAACCGGCAGAACTGGTTCCGCTAGCTGATCCGTTGAGGGTCATACGCTTCACCTTCTGGCGCTCAGCATTTGCTACAGCCAGCTGGGCTGCACCGGTCACACCCATCAGGGCTGCAGCAACACTTCCGGCAATCGGGCCCAACTCGCTGTACGCCTTCATGATAGATACTGCAGTATTAGAGATAATCTGAGCTACCTGCATGGCGAAGTTTACGTCAGCATACTTTTTCTGTATCTTCAGCTTCTCGTTGGCTTTTTTCTTCTCCAGTTTCTCCTGGAGTGCCGTATTGCCCTCGGCAGCCTTAATCTCTGCGTCATACTTGGCGTCTACATTCGCCATCTCGGCATTCTGCAGCGAAGTCACGGCATTACTGAAGAGGTTTGTATAGAGCTGAACCTGCTTCATGAAGGACCCTCTCTTCAGCCCCTGTACTTTCTCCTCGTATTCCTCCTGAGTGATATACTGGTTGTCGAGTGCCTGCTTCAGTTGCTGCAGTTGCCGGTCGTATTCGCTCTGCTGGTCAAAACCGAGAGCCTGCCTAGCTTGTTTTTTCTTTTCGTCCTGTTCGTCAAGCAGTTCTTTTTGTTTCGTGATATACTCCTTCTCTATCTGAATCTGCACATCTTTATATGCCTTCTCCAGCTGGGTAGTATCTTCCCCGTTCTGCTTGGCCATGTTGAGCGCAGCCTGATAATATCCCCTCAGAACTTCCAGTTTCTGGTCGCGTTGCTGTTTCAGGGTCAGTTCCTGCTGCATCTCCCCTTGCTCCATCACCTTTGCCAGGGCATCCTGGTAAGCCTGTTCTACTGCAACCTGTTGGTCGAAATGAGCCTGTTCTGCAGCCCGGAGGTTCGCCTGCTGTTTATCCTGGAGTGATTTCTTCTTTGCGCCATCCGCAATTCCGATGTTCTGCGACTGCTCGCTATACGAGGTCTCGATGGCGAGGATGTTGGCAGTATGCTGGGTCTTCAGAGCCTGCATGGCGAGGTCGTACTTCTCTTGAGACACCTTCTTCTGGGCGAGAGCCATTTCCCAGTTGTTTACGTCCTGCTGGTAATCCTGATTGGCGGCATCGATATCTGCCTGTCGGTTTTCAGAAAATCTCTTCGATGCGATGTCATCGGGGTCAGGCTGTGTAGTGGTAGTATTTACGGTTCCGGTATGGCCGCCGCCACCTTTTCCGCCGCCACCACCTCCGATGCCGCTGTCCGGAACTTCCGGCTCTGAAGACTCCTTCACGGTCTGCTGCCTGATACCCTCTCCGAAGGCGCCTGTAATGGCATTAATCTGCGCATCGAGTCGTTTGATGCTATTCGATATCGAATTGACCTGCGACTGGAAGTGACCGACTGCATCGCTCTGGGTGTTACCTACCGCGCCCCAGGATGTGGTATAAGAAACACCCTGTGCTGATTTTGCGCCGGAAAGGTTCTTCTTTGCGCCGGCAAGTTTAACCTCCAGCTCAGCTCGCTGCTCGGCAAGACTCTGTATCTGCTTCTTAGCGCCCTGTACCTCATAGAGTTTCACCAGATTGTTGATGTAAGCCTTCAGGGCCTTATCCGATGCCCTGAACTTCTTTGTAGTCTTGTCGATGGTAGCATTATATTGAGGAACTATCTTGTTGAGAGCATCCACGGCCTTGTATCTTTCGTCCATGGATAGTTTTTCATCTTTCGCCACCTTTATCAGGTTCTCCAGTTTCAGTTTTTCCTCCACAACCTGTTTTTGTGCCTCTGCCCTGATATTGTTGAGCGCCTTCTGTGCCAGCGTTGACGCATCGGCTGCCTTCTTCATATCCCAGAGCTTCATGGCGAGGAGAGCTACTCCTGCAGCAATCAGGCCGAAGACGCTTGCCTTCATGGTGACGTTCATGGCGGTCCAGGCATTCTTGGCAAGCGTTACCCTGCCCGTGAGCAGGTAGAAGCCCGCCTGCAGAAGTTTCATGAGTCCGGTTCCGGTAGCGCAGATTACGTTCCATGCCTGCTGGGCTGCAGCAGCACCCTTGGTTACGACGATATTCGTCTTGATGGCATTACTGGTGGCAATCGCTACAACCGTGAAGGCTGTGAGCAGAATGCCGAGCGTCTTTACCACGCCCTGATGCTTTACACACCAGGAAATGAGACTGATGGTGTTCAGCTGCATATCTGCATAGGAATCATCCCATTGTTCCTTGAGCGGGAGGATTTCGTCTCCCAGAGCCTTCTGGGCGTTCTGCAGTTCTACCGTCCTCTGGGCTGCCCGGTCGGCTGCGCTGATATAGGTCTCTCCTGCCGCAGCCAGCTGGGTATCTACAATCTCTGCCACAGCCTTCATGAAGTCGCCCGTCTCCTTGGTCTTCTCCGAGATTTCTGCTGCAGAGATTCCCAGGTTATCGAGGATTAACGGAGACTTGCGGCCGAGACCGGTCACGATGCTGTCGGTCATGTAGTCTACCGACTGACCCGTCTGCTGCGCCTTCAGCTGGGCAAACTCCAGGTACTTGCCCAGATCTTCCAGCGGAATGCGGAAATCATTAGCCTTTACGGCAGCCGTCATCAGCTGAACATCGTTTACGGTTCCCTTGGTTGCCTTACGAAGATTCTCCAAGAGGTCAGGCTGATCCATATCCTTGAAAGCCTTGGTCACACCATCGGCGGTTTCTGCCATCTCCAAGCCACCATCAATAAGTTCCTTGACGGAATCTTTGAAACCTTGTGCGTAACTACCAAAGAGTTCTGCTGCCTTGGTCATCATGTTACCATATAGCATTCCGTTAGCTTGGTCGCTAGCCGCAAGTTCACCAAAACTTTTAGCGTTCTGTTTCAATTCAGCCATTCTACTGCTTACCTCTTGCAACTTTTGTTCCAATATACCATAAAGTTCTGGGTTGAGCGTTTTTGAGGTATTTTCAAATTCCTTCTGCAAACTTTTCTGCTGCTTCTTCAATTGACTAATAGTCATATCAAGCACATTGAGTTTACTGGTCTGCTCGCCTATCTGAGAGGTAAGGTTGCGAATTTCCTTACCAGTCTCGGTATATTGCTTCTTGAGGTTCTTGTAGGTATCGGTCTCTTTCTTGCCAGCTGCCTCCAGCTGAATCATCTGGCTGAGTCGTGCCTTGTTCTCGGAGCGCAGCTTCTTGCTCTGCTGCTCCAGTCGGTATATTTCCTTTTGGGCTGCTGCCGTCTTCACATCGACGGTATAGCGAATTTCGTCTTCCGTTAAATGTTTACTTGCCATAACTTATGATTTTTGAGGGTTGAGTGACTTTTCCAGTTCCTGACGGATGCCTTGGCGTATCTCATCCGTGAAGCCATAACGGAGCTTAGGGAACGTCTCGTGATAGAGCACGCCCCATACCACACGGTTGTAGAGTGCAAGGTTCCTGCGCTTGAACTTGCTGATGCGGTCGTTGCGCTGCCGGTACTGCATATCCAGAAAACGGAGATAAGGAAGGATTCGCACGAAGATGGTGCGGTTTTCGCCCGATATCTGGCTGTCGAACGAGTGAGCGGAAAGCGTGGTGAGCAATCTGCCGGTACGGCGCTTATAATGATTGCGCACCACGTTCTCCTGTGTGGAGTATATCTTCAGGATGCCTTCTTGAAGAGTCTCGTGAACAAATTTCTTTTTAACAAGACTGTCTGTTACCATATTCTTTATACATTACTAATTAGCAATGCAAATATAATAACAGGCGAGCATATGGCAAAGGACTAGTACCTGAAGAACTTTACGTATATAAGTATTCCAAACAAAGGAGTAAATATGGTACATAAAGTCAGATAAACAAGCCATTTTGCAAACATCCTCGAGCCGACAACAAACGGTCCAAGAACAAGCGCAATCACGAACGACACGAACTGCACGAAGCCAAAGAAAGTATCTAACATAATCTATATATTTTAATGTGTTACTAATTCTCGGGTGCAAAGATACACCACTTTTTCTGAAAAACCAAATTTATGCTCCAGAAAAAATGGCCACCCTCACGGGCAGCCATCCTTAATTAGAGATCTGACTTAAAAATATTTGTCACTTATTACATGATAGACTAGAAAACTATTTTCTATTTCCCTGAGAGCATTTTGCCCAGTTTCTCGTGCATCTCCTTGAGCTGTTCATCAGTAATGCCCGAGATGTACATTCCGTTCATGCTGAGCATGTGTTCACGTGCTGGTTTGCCAGCGTTCATTACTTCGCACTCCTCAAAGATAGGGTGCTTTCTTTCTTCTGCTATGTTGGCTGCAACCTTATCTGCAGCATTTTTATTCTGATTTTCCATAATCTGCTTAATTAAATTATTTGTTACTATCGTTATTATTCTACCCCTCCATCTTTAGGCCTTGGTCGGCTCCATCCTTCCGGGTACATTTGCTGAGAGTATTCGGCAAGATTTGCCCCCCCGAATTACGGTAAGCCTCGAAAATCTTGTGCCGCTCGTTCTGAAGTTGCAGGTTTTTCATGGCATGCTCGCTTTTCAGTTTAGCATACTTCTCATTGAATTCCTTGTTCGCCTGGCTGAGGGTTTCGCGGATGTTACACTCAGTCTTCTCAAACATCTCCTGTTGCCGGTTGACCTGTATCTTATATTCCAGCTTTTCCGTCTGAAGCTTACGGTTAGAGACTGAGCAGAAGGTCTTCTGATCGTCAAGGTCCTGCTGAAGTTCTGCGCGCTTATGCTCATACTCCTCCCGTTCCTTATTAATAGCCTCGGTGTTCTTTACTAGCTGAGCATGGAATATCTCAGTTGTCATTATCTCTTTAGCAGTTTCTACTGCTCCGTCTAATACGGTCTTGATATCTTTTTCGTTACTCATTTTAATTTGAATTTAATTTTTCTCATAATTCTTTTTGTGTTAAAATTCTCACGGTGCAAAGGTACGAAATCTTTGCTGTGCGTCAAAGGACAAACATATGAGTGATGTTTGGCTATTTTTCACTCATTTCTTCTATCGGGCGCCAATATACCGCGAAGGTGTTGCACTCCATGAAACAGTCGGCATCGCTTTCCTCAGTCCAGATGAAAGGAATGCCGCCATCATAGCGCATTCCGTCTGCGAGCATTACGCTCTCGTGGTGGTCATCGGGCGTGCGGGGATCATGGAACCTTACCTTGGCTCCATTCTTGAAGCCGGCAGCAACCTTCAGAAACTCTCTCGACTTGAAGATATACATCCTGTTCTTGAATATCACGAACTGAAGCAGGCCGCTATGTGTCATGTGGCATACCTGTTCACTCAGCTTCAGACCATCTTCGTGAGAGATAGAATTGCAATCCTCAAAGCCTGCACGGGTAATCGTGGCGTCGGGATAGAACATCTTGTACTCGGCAAGACGTTCCGCTACATCTGTAAGCATATCAATCTTTGCCATAGCTACATCACCTCCCCTCCCATAATGAAGCCACCTAATACAGCTACTGCCATGAAGGCGAAGAAACCTGCCATGGTCATAGCTACCTCGCCATACGTAACCGCCTCCCCACAAAGGTAGGAGAAGGTCTCGCTCTTGGTCTTGGCGAGCTTCCTGATTTCACACTTGAGAGCCTTGATGCCCTCCTCTACGCTGATGCCTGCAGGGCGCACCTGAGCATCACTAATCAAAATAGAATTCTGCATATCGCATCATCTGTTAAGCATTAACAGCCGATTGTACAAAAGGGTGGCGGCTGCATTCCCCGTTGCTTAACAGATGATGACTTATCCGGAAGGACTAATCAAATCTACGGTTCATGCAGCCGCCATTTATTGCGAGAATTATTTCTCCAGTTAGGAAAATATATTTTCCCAGTTAGGAAAAATATTTTTCCCGATTAGGCATAAAAAAAGCCTGCGGCCAAAAGCCATAGGCGAAACGGTCGCCCTGCCGGATAGACTACTATCATCTGTTAAGCGTTGGCAAAGGTAAGAAGAATATCTGAAACCGCCAAATAAAAATCGGGAATTTTTTCTCACGATGAGAATAATTAACACTTAAATATGCTGTAGAGCATAAAAATGAGGGGTTTGGGGAATGAAAAGCCCCGATGCGCTGCTGCACCGGGGCTGAGTTGAGTTATTGAACATGTTAGCTATGCTAACTGCAATGCGCTGATGCGATTGCTTATTTCCTTGACTGCCTGGTTAAAGATGCCTTTCTGCTCCTGGCTGAGCGTATAGACCTTTCCACGTACCTGATATCCGTTGAGCCTCTGCAAAAGCCATGATGCACTCTTGTTGAAATAGGTCTTGGCAATATAGGAGATAGGAAGCAGTTTATAGTCCTCTTCATCTATCTGGCTGCGGAGAGCTTTCACTTCGCTCTCCAGGCGAGCCACATTCTCCTCCACGAACGGCTGTGCTACCTCGGCCACAGCATCCTTGTCCATAGTTTCCAACTTAGCGATAATTTCGTTTTTTCGCTCTTCGCTCTTTGCATCGGTATTACCGGCAAGCGACTTGTATTCTTCTAATAAGATTCTAATATCTTCCATACCAATATATGTATTTTATAGTCCCCTCCCAAAGGAGGGGAAGTTAAACTTTACTTTCTTTTCTTCATCAGTCTTGAAAGGTCATCCAGGAGATAATCAAGTCTCTTTTCGATTTCCTTCTGCGAAAGACCGGTGAATTTCACGATTCGGAGAAAGTCTTCGATTTCCTTTTTCTTTCTCTCGATTTCATTTTCTAAATCATCTTGCATAGCTTGAAAATTTAATTGATTAAACATGTTCCTTAACTCGATTGCAAAGGTACATAATAATTTTGATATGCGCAAATATTTCATAATAAAATTATTATGTTTAACTATGTTTAAGCTTTCTGTTCATGAAAAGGTAGAATATGAGCGGGAAAAAGTGTATCTTTGCAGAAAAGAAATGTTTCACCTATTAATATATATAAGGTATGGAAAAGATAATAACCGGCAAGGTTCGCAAGAACCTGAGCGAGCACACAGCCCGCATCATCCTGGAGCGCTCAGACAGATTGGCAAGCAGCACGCTTGAGCAGCTCCGCAAGTCTACCGACCGCGCCTACACCATGACCGGGTTCCTGCTCACGGTGTTCATCGCCCTCACGGCGTTTGTATTCTCCAGCCCGTCTTTATGGCAGCTCTCTACCGCTGCTGTTCTATGGGCAGGCATCTTTATTGCGCTATACATCATGGTAAACCAGATTCTGTGGGTTCACCCTTTCAGACATACAGGCAACGAGCCCAGGAATATGATACAGGAGGAGAACATCGACAGGCTTCTGAAGAATGGACATAACCAGGAAGAGATGAACGCCATATACTCCGTCAACACCCTGCTCGATGCCATCAGCTATAACCAGGAAATCATCGACCGCAACAGGAGTATTCTTGCCAACCGCTGCGACCATATAGAAAAAGCGATGACGGTGATCAAGTGTACTGTTATTGTCGCCACCATCATCACCGTCATCTCGTTTCTAGCCTCTGCTCTGGGGATGTATCACGGTACCGCCATTTGAGCGGTCGTCTCCACCTCCACGCTGAGGAATCCAGTCGTCATCGTCTGTTGGTTTCATAATCATAAAAAGGGCTCGTGCATCCGGAGGCAAGAAAAAGCCCCCGATGCATCTCGCACCAGGGGCTTCTAAAGCGATCTTTTAAATTTAATTTCATGAAGTACAATCGGCATGGAAGCCGACCGAACTGTTCTTTAAACGTACTGTAGAACTGGTCTATCTATCAACATACCAGCATCTAAATCTCCTTTTATTCTTTTTGTTTAGAAGGTGTCCCCGGCACGGAATCGTGTCGGGGACGATGTGTGAATAGATAACCCTATGTTAACTGCAAAGAGCTAATGCGTTGTCCAATCTCCTGGACGGCACGATTGAAAATATCTTTCTGCTCGGAATTGAGCGTATAAGCATGACCACGAACCTCTGAGCCATTGAGACGCTGAGAGAGCCATGCAGCGCTTTTACCGAAGTATTCCTGTGCGATGTATCTTAGTGGAAGCAATTTATAATCTTCCTCTGCAAGCTGCTCACGCAAAGTGGCAACCTCCAGCTTCAGGTTTGCTACTCTATCTACAACCACCTCACTAATATATTTCTTATCCTCCTCCGTAGCATTTGCGCTGAGATAGCGATGAATCTCGTCTCTGCGCTCTTTGCTCTTGACATCCTGCTTGCTAGCCAATGCCATGTACTCTGCCATTAATTCTTTAATATTCTCCATATTCTTATATTTATATTGTTTAAAGAACCTCCCCTCTAGGGGAGGACTTTTTAGTTTTTTCTTTGCTTGTAGAGTTTAGAAAGGTCTGCGAGTCTCAAATCAATCTGTCTCTCGTAATCGAAGACCAAGTCTTTCAGTTCGAGAAGAGCCTTGATTTCGTCTTCCTTTCTTTTAATTTCTTGCTCTAACTCTTTTTGTGTCATACGCTTAAAATTAAATTGTTAAACATCTAGTTATCTATTCACGATGCAAAGATACATAAAATTCCTTTAATAACCAAATAAAACATAAACTTTCTTTTATGTTTAACTCATTTTTAACATCTTGATACGGGAAATAAGCGGAAAAAGTGTATCTTTGCAAGAAAGAAATGTTTCACCTATTAATATATATAAGGTATGGAAAAGATAATAAGTAACAAGGCAGCCTCCTTTGCCAGCATGGAGCTTGCCAGATTTGCGCTGGAACGGGCAGACCAGAGAGCCAGCAGCATCCTGGAGCAGTACCGCAAGTCAACCGACCGCAACTATACGCTGGCAGGCTTCATCATGACGGTATTCATGGCCCTCACGGCTTTCCTTGCCACGGAAAAGATGACCATGGTGCTGATAGCAATCACTCTCCCCTTATGGGTAGGAACCGGAACGGCGCTGCTTATCCTGTTCTGTAAGGTGATGTGGGTACACGACTTCATGGCGCTGGGAGATGATGCAGCCACGATGCTGAGAGATGACCTGGTAGACGTGGCCATGAACAAAGGCTTGCAGGATGATGATAAGGCAAACGATGAATACCTGCATCATCTCGTAATATCATCCATCAGGCACACTTATAACGTCACAGAGTATAACCGCGCCTGCCTTAACAGAAGAAACTGCCACGTAAAACGAGCGATGACCGCAATCATCGCCTCGGTAATAGTGAGTGCAACGACTACGGTCATCATGCTGGCCTTATCTTCTCTTGGGATTATTCCCGTGACTTGAAGTGTCCGGATAACTGTTCGGATCCTCTGGCCAACCATCCTCATTGTAGTTTGGTTTCATAATCAATAAAAAGGGCCCGTGCATCCGGAGAGCAGTCCTTCAGCACGAGCCACACAGCTGTATTTCTTTTCACTTGTTATGTACAAACTCTGCTCAATCTGCACACAACCTTAGTTTAATGTCATCATTACGCCTGCAAAGATAGTACTTTTCTTCGAAACCATCAAACATTTTGCTGATTATTTTCAGAAAACAGCAAGAAAAGGCCCCGATGCATTGCTGCACCGGGGCTGAGTTGAGTTATTGAACATGTTAGCTATGCTAACTGCAATGCGCCACAAGGCTATGGCGACTTCTGTCTTATGGGGAACGATGACCCCAGCCTCATTATATCCTGTCCGCAGCCGCACGCAAGCGATTGGAAACATCGCAAAGTGCTCCACGGAGCATAACCTTCTCTTCTTCGGTGAAACCGCCTACACCACCATTTCCGTCAATACCATCGAGCTTATGATAAAGCCATGATGCCGATTTTCCGAAATAGGTATGTGCTATCTCGCGCCATGATACCGTCATCTGGATATCCTGTATGCGCTGCTTTACTGTGCTGTCCTTAGCCTGCTTCATTGTTACTTCCATAATCTTATGCTTTTAATGCCCTCCCCGAAGGGAAGGCTGTTGTTAATACTTGGTGTAATACTCTGGTGGCTCAATCATCTCATCAAACAGCTGCTGAGCGTACCATAATAACTGTGGGTTACCTCTAGGGTATGACTTCCGGAAATTTCTGATAGCTTCTATCAGTTCTTCCTCTTTTTCTGTTACTAAAATCTTCTTCATATCGTTTTATTTTAAGACTCTGCAAAGATACTACTATTTTTCGTAGTAGCCAAATATTTTATACGAAAAATCGTAGTATTAACTATGTTTAAGCTTTCTGTATGTGAAAAGGTAGAAAATGAGCGGGAAATTTTCAGAAAACAGCAAGAAAAAAGCCCCGATGCATCTCGCACCGGGGCTTCCTGATAATTTTGATAACTTTATAAACTTGGAAAACCGTACTCTACAACAAGAACGATAGATTTCCATATGAGAATTAGAACACACGCTTGTGCAATGTTAGAAGATCATATTACTATAACTAATAATCATGAGTATAAAAAAGATACATCTAATATAAAATTCAGCCAAACTATACCTATAAACACTTAAACCTATTTTCTAAACATAATAATCCTGGGATAAGAGAGCCTGGAGTGCGGGTTCTGACCCACCACCTCCATGCGCACACCCTTTGTCCCGTAACGAAAGAAGAGGAACCTCTTCGGCACACGATGAACAATCATCTGGAGGGTATCGCGACTCTCGATATGCACCTGCATGCTGTCACCCTCGATTTCGCCCCGCAGGGTTATCCATGGATCACTCCAGGAAACCGTCTGCGAGACGTCGGGCGGTCGGTAGGAACCGGAAAGAAGCCGACTGCATGTATCGTGAGGAACCGGCCGGATGGCTGCCTTCACGTCTACCTGGGTGGTGGCAGAGGTTGTAGCTGCCGCCATGATCCGGCTGTTCTTTATCTTGAGTTCCTTCCTGTTAACGGCAAGGAGAGAGTCCGGACTGCGTTTCAGATCAGACGTCTTCAACGTGATCGCCTGCACGGAAGCTCTTGGCCTGCCTGACTGCGCGCGGCCTATCTCTACCTTGCCGTTGTGAAGGAGGATATCCTGATTCTCTTTCGTGCGCTCCGTTTCGCCCCTGAGGTCGTGACACTCCTTGAATGCCACAACCAGGGCGAGCGGAATCAGCACTAGAAAAATAACCTTAATAAAACCTATAAACCTATTCACAACAATAAATAACAACAAAACACTTAAAACTTATACACACTTCCGCCGGATCGTCTTGATAATCGAGGTAATGGTGGTGAGGTACGTAGGATCTGTAGCGTACTTGCACCCTACCCCGTCGCATATCTTCTGAGCAAACTTGAACGGGTCCTTGCGGCATGGCCAGGCATCCTTATAGCCCGGCTTCTGGAAGAGACGTTCATGTTCCTTCAGGCAGTCGCCTACAGAGTCGAAATCCTTGAAGGCACGCATCACGGTATAATACCAGAGATTTTTGCCTGCTACCTTGCACACGGAGACGATGCGGTCTGGCTCCTTGAACTTCTGTTTAGGAGTCTTGAAGTATTCGTGAGTCTTCACCATGACGATATCTCCGTCCCACTGGCTGCCCTTGGTAATACCGAAGAGGTTAGCCTTACCGATAACCCTTGCACCCCATCCTGTCTCAAGCATCGCCTGGGCAGTAACGAAGGCAGGATCTATTTCTGTTTTTGCCTCCACGGCCGCAGCATACACCTGACGGGCGAAGGCTAATTGAGTTTTACTTGCCATATCTTTATATATATTATAATAATGTATACCTATGATGCATCATCGGGCGCATCTTTTTCTGAAAAGTTGATAGGCCCGCCGCCGATGTAATCTCCCTTGTCGTTAAAGTCCTTCATGCGCTTTACGAAGTTCTTCGGAAATATCGGATATATAGCCTGTATGTTTTCAATAATGGAGAATATCTCGCGTACCATCATGAACACGCAGATGTAAGTTCCTATCCATTGCATCGCGCCGACAGTAGAGCCCTCTACGGTGGCATGACTTGCAAAATTACTCAGGATCATCAGGAAGATGTAGATTACAATCTTCTTCGTGAACCTGGAGAAGAAGGATTCGCTAGACGCATCCTTGTGGACAAGATGCTTCCATACACCAAGGAAGGTATCGATAGAGATGGCTATCGCTATCCACTTTGCGAACTCCCAGTCCTGATACACATACTGGAACCCTTCCGACACAGCTGTCAGAGGGAGCGAGGTGATTGCTATCATCGGTATATTTCGTTTATATTGTTTCATAACATTTCGGCCTTATGTTTTTTAGACATTGCAAAATTACACAAATATTCCGGAACCGCAAAGGACGCTAGCGCACCATCTGTCGCGACAGCCGGTGAACATCCAGGATATCTGCACCTGTGGCCGAAAGCATGAGGGTCCAGCCGTAGCTCTGGAGTTCTGCAGATACGAACGGAATAATCTCGCAGGTAGTAACGCTCTCCCGGTCCATCCAGTAGAGTCCTTCTGTCTCCACATCTGCCATGATACGGGCATGAACCTTCGAAAGCATCTGAAGAGTGCGGTCGTTGGCTATGACCCGTTCGAGCATATCGGCATGGGCAGATAACTTCATCGCTACAGTTACGGCTATGCGCTGGGTACATTGGAAACTCCGGCGCCCATCGCTCTGCATATCCACTTCTCCGTAATCTACGAACAGGAAGGAACCGGTAAGCTTATCGATGCGTTGCTTCAGTTCGTCGAACGACTGGCCGTAAACGTAGTTTTCTATCTCCGGAACCAGTTCTTTCTCGGGCAGGTTCCTGATTGCCTTGAGCACGGTAGCATATTCTTCCATACTACTCTCGCCCTTGTTGGCAATACCCTTCGTAACTCCTGCAGTAGCAGGAAACTTGGCGAAATATTCGAATAAATCCAATAACATAGGCTTTTATAATTTTGTCGCAGAGAGGTTGTTTCCCTGCCTTAGTTATATAATCTTTTTAACTATCTCCAGAGGTAACCCTACCTCGTCTGCTATCTTGGCCAACTCCATACCGGTAGCCTTCAGGCTCTTTACTCCCTCGATGGTCTTCTTCCTGAGAATGCGGAGATAGGTAAGCACGTTCAGCTGTTCTACCTGACGGGCATTACCCAGCCCATCCTTGGAGAGATCGTAGAGCGCATCGGTCGCATCGGTAGTAATACTGCTGCCCTCCTTGGGTATAAACTTGGTGAGCAGGGAAAATTCAGTCTTCGAGAAGAGGAAATTATTTACTGCAGTAAAGTTTAGAGCTATCGCCCGGAGTGTGTTGACAGGCAGTTTCTTGAACTTCAGAGCGAGTTTCTGCGCCTCTTCCGAGGAATATTCCTTCTTATCGAAGTAGAGTATAGCAGCCAGCAGAGGAAGACTTTCCTCGCCCATATCGAGCAGCTGGCGCGCCTCGATATACTGAAGGGCCGTGAGCGAACAGGTGAGCGACTTGAAATCTGTATTGACCTCATAGCCATAATAGGCTTTCTTGTCGATAAAGATAATCGGCAACTGCTGCCGGCAGAAACAGAGATCGAGCACGAACTTATCATCTTTCTCCTGGAAGATGAACGAGAGCTGACTGGCTATAGACATGAAGTTCTCCAGGGTTCGCTCATCGCGCTTAATCTTATTCAGGTTCCATCCCTTCATGTAGCAGAGGAACAGACATTTCACAGCACCTGGAGAAAACTGCCCACTCTCCATGAGAGAAAGCAGCTCCACCAGCTTCAGATATTGGTCAGAAGTGAGTAGTTCCCACGAGTTCGGAATTTCATGTTCTATTCCGTTTGCTCTTACGGTTATCGTCTTTTTCATAAGCTTATGGCATTAAATACATATTGTCGTCCGGACGGTTCTCGGCAGAGAAGGAAAGAAAATCGTTTCCTTCCTGGGCATCGAGGAGCATATCCACATTATGCAGCAGATCTTCCACCTCCCCGTCTAGCTGTGTGGCGAGCTGGAGTGCACGGCTTGCCTCGTCGCTGCCTGAGCGGGTGGCGGTATTGTCATCGAAGAGGTTGCGGATGGTGGCAGGGAACTCCAGGATATCGAAACGTCTGAGAGCCTTCGCCACCGTCTTCTTCACCAGGGCACGCTTCAGCATGGGCAGCGCCTTCTGGGCAAACTCAGCAAACGTCTGGTCCTCTCCTCCCTGTTCGAGCCGGTCGAAGTAGGCGCCTATGCTTTCGTCAAGCACTTCCTTCTGGAGAGGAATACAGCGGAAAAAGAAGAGATACGAGAGGTCGATAGGATAAATTTCATCGAATTCATCGGCAGTATCTACCTTCAACTTACTGAGCATCTTGTAGTAATTGGTCTTGCGCCAATCTTCCATGGCGAGACGGATATCGGCAGGATCGTCGGCACTTATCTCTTCAGTAAGTTCGGAAATCAACGAATCCATCGCATTAAAGTAATTCTCCATATAGGAGCGCTTCATGCCTTCCATCTCGTACTTGTAGAGATTGATATCGTTCTTCCTTCGGTTCACGGCATCGAAGATAATCTGGGTAGCTAGCGTAAGGTTCGCCATGGCAGCGCGGAGAAAATCCTTGATGCCACTCTCTTCTTCCTCGATACCGACAATATCTGAGAACGTATTGTTGCCGATGATGGCAACAATACGTTTGCGCGCGGCTACGGCAGAGCCCTGAAGGCTGTCGAAGTCGGCGCTTGTATCTGCACCAGGTGCGCAGTTGCAGAACTGCGCATAACTGGTGAAGAGATTATTGAGTTGAAATTTCTTGTTCATGCCTGTTGCTGGTTAAGTCGTTGGGATGGTGTTATATCTTCCTGCCGTTGTGGAACCTCGCGGTAGAACCCTAGCCTGCAGCCCTGCTTGTAGAGTTCCGGGAAGTTCATGCGCAACGCCCAGTTGAGCGGTTCTGCGCAGACTTCGTCCTCCGAGGTGAGCGACATGATGTAGATGAGATAATTATAATAGGTATCACTTCCACTCTTCGAGATGACTCCATCTTTATCTACTGCAGATATGGCTGCATCGAGACCTACCGAAGACAGAAGGGCTTGTTCGGTACGCTTGTCGTAGGAAATGAGCGCCTCGATATATTCCTTATACTTGAGGTCGATGGTTTCCACCTTCCACGACTGTTCGTGTCCCTGGGCATCCATGAAGGAGATGGAAGAGAAACCTTTGCCCTGGTTGTCAGCACCTGACAGATAGGAGCTGAACTTGCGTACCTCGTCACGAACATACCGGACCATGCACGACTCCTTGAAGTCTGTACCGATATCGATACCGTTATACTTCAGCAGTTCCATGCCCTTCGCCTTGCGTCGCTTATTTTCCTCGCAGAGCTTGGTCATCTGGGTGCGCTTGCTCTGGATCCAGGCGTTAGGGATAATGACATGCACCTTTGCAGCCAGCGAGTTTTTCAGAAAACTGTTAATGTATCGGGCAGTCTTGTTGCTACCTTGGATGTACGGGCGAGCTCCCTGATGTGTCTCGTTTGCTCCGTAGAATTCGTCTACTGATTTCTCTCTGTGATGAGAGATCGCAGCATAACGGTAGTTGTCAACTTCGTTAAAGCTGAACTTCGGATAAACCGAGTAACCCGATAAGCCATAGGCGAATCGTCCTACTACAACCTGTTTAAAGTCTCCGTACGAAATCAATTCTGAAGCAACGTCCTGTCGGGTAGTTGCCAATCTGCAGTAACGGTTCTCCATCGCCTCAAGCGCAGCAACCGGCTTGCCCATACCTATCACCTTACCTCGGGTGAAGCGCCACTTCACGAAGAAGTCGCCAAAGTAATAGAAGTTCTTGATACAGGTCTTGCAGAACTCCTCTACTGAAGGAATGCCGCGTGAGCTCCAGGAGTCGAGCCATTCCATTACTTCAGGCTGCTCCTCGTACTTGCGTACCAGCTTGCCATCCTCGATAGCCTGCTTGTATACGGCGAGTCCATGGCCATAGAGCATCTTGATCTCCTTGGAATAGAGACGAGGGAGCAGTCGGTTCTCCTTAATCTCCTTTGTCACTTCGTCGCATTGCTGGTTGTTGTAGCCACGCATCAACACCTGATATCCCTGTATGCCCAGATAGTGGTGCTGCTGCATCCAGAACGTACCACCGAAAGGAGACTCCAGGAGTGGTGACTGGAAGAGTTGGTCTGCACCAAAGATGGAGTCGCCTTCGCCTAGCTGGAAGGTGAAGGTATTGCCATCGGCAAGGTAGATGCCGGCGTTGCCATACATATCAATTTCGTATTCTTTCATAACCAATTATAACCAATTTATTTTGTGAAGTTTAAATCCGTCTTGAGGAAAGCCCATGTACCTGATGAGGATGCGATAGCACATCTTTGGCTCTTCATCTTCGTCTGTAAAGAGAAGGTAGTTCTCTCCATCGATGGAGAAACGTTCCTTCGGCAACTGGGTCCGATACTTGCAATGCCGGCGCACCTGAAGCTTTGCGCTCGCCTCACCTCTCGCCCTGGAGTAAGGAAAGAAAACCAGAGTGAACTCCCCATCGGGCAGCTTGCTGATTTCCCTGGCCCACTGGAGCGCCGTAACGCCATCCATGATGATATTCTTACTTGTCTTGCTCATAATGATGCGAAGATACAGAAAAATTATTGCCCTGCAAAAGACCGGCTGCACCTGTTTCCCGTCATATTTCCGGAAATCGTAAGTCCTGCACCTCTCTTTCCTTTCCCAGCGGTGCGTGCTGGTTTGGGTAAGGTGTTTTTGGGAGTTTTTCTTCCAGCCGGTCCGCTTGGGCTGATTATCAGTATTTTAGCATTTATACCCTTTCATTTTCCGTAAATTATTGATATGCCCGTGAAAATTATTACTGCAGAAATGCAGTATCATTCCGCGTTTATATCTCGAAATTGTCCGGTAAATCGGTAGGATATGTACTTAATTCCGCCTTCACGGCATCAGAATAAAGGCCGTAAAGCAGGTAAATCATCGCAGAAGGCAGCTGCGTAGTGAGTCCTGCCTGATTCTTCAGTTGCTGTTTCTTCTCCGAACTCTTATCAAGTTCTATCTTCCCGTCCGTTTTCTTCAGAGGGGATATCATGATGGCAGAGCAGAGGTTCTTACACTCATTCTCATCGATACGGATGACAGGCAGGAGCGGACTGCGTTCGCCGAAGAGCATCTGGCAGAGCTTGAACTGCTGCCAATGGTAGATGGTAGGCGCATCCTCGTTATAGAGTATCACCATGAAGCCATACGACTCCAGGGCAGCCTTCAGATTGAGCGAGTCGGTAGTTATCTGTTCCCGCTCCTCCCTGCGCTTATTGCCGGCGCGGTCTGGATAGAGATAGATTGTCTTATTTACGGCCGCAGATCCGAAGAACTGGTGCACCTCTGCCACGAGGTCGTTGTAATCCTTTGGCAGGAAGGCAAAGAACTCCTTGATGATGTCGAGACGCCTGCCGTAATCTTTCTTCTGGGCAACGATGAGCGACTGGAAGTTACCAGGGTCGTATCCCATGTAGAGCGGTTCGTGAGGATCGTAATGTAGAAGATACTCTGCCGTAAGGATAAACCTATCCTTCAGATTCAGGCGAAGAATGGACTCGTACTTATAGCTATCCTTGAACTGATGCTTTGCGTGGTCGTAGTTAATGAAGAACTTATTGGTTACCTCCTTGTGACGGATGGCGCAGATAGCCGTGAGGAACTCGTCCGTATCAAGAGTGTCCAACTGAGTCTTGAAGAACTTAGGACCTAGGATATCCTTGTTGCAGAAGGAGGATGCACGGATATAGTAGATGGCATTACGCCTCATATCTGCCAGACGAGGTTTCCATCTCGCCACGAAGGCATTGAGCTTTACAGACTCCAGTCGCATCTTCTCAAGGAGAACAGGATCCTTGGAGTCTCGTTCCTGCTGCTTGAGCACGAACAGGCGGTAGAGACTTCTGTTAACTTCCAGGGCAACGGTTGCAATCTCCTCGATAAGTTTCGGGTTCACCTTCTTTTCATAATCCTCAAACCAGTCATCTTCGCCGAGGTCGACGCGAGCCGTATCACTCACACCCGTAACACCCTCATAATAAGCAGAGCAGCGCACATTGGCTGGACCTCCACGTAAAGACGGGAACAGGCGGGTTTTGAGTTTTTCTCCACTATTATGCTTCATTTCTTCAACGAAAGCGTGCACGGCATTTCTACCGGCAACAGATTCCGGCTGGTCGCTTGATACGAGCTGAAGGTGGGCGCCATTTCGGAATATCACGCTATGCTTAGCATAGGCTATCGGATATCGGGGTTTCCGGAAGTGGGAAGGCAGCGTGCTCTCTCCTACTACGTAATCAATACCATATTCCAGCATGGATCTCTGTTGCCCGTTCACTACTACCTGACGCGAGAAGTATGCCTGTATGTTTGGCCAGACGTTGGTCATCAGCGCCACGTAGGTTTTGTGAACCAGGAAGGATAGTTCTCCCGGCATATCGTTGGCAACACGTATCAGGCGAGGACCCGTCACACCTTCGGTCTTACCTCCGGCACGGGCAACCTCGGCAAAAAGCATGTTGGGGTCGATGATGTTGGCAAGCAGCTGCATGTTGTTCATGTAGTAATGCTCGAATTCACCGAGGGTATTATCATTCAAAATCAGTTGGCTCATCACTTAGATCCTCCACTATTTCCGCTTCCTGAATATCAGCATCACGAAGCAATCGTTTCTTTTCTGAACTCTCGATAGGCAAACCATCGATGAGAGATATATAAAAACCGCGGTTGTACTTGCCGGCGATTTCCTTGAGGTTCTTTTTCTGAAAACCTAATTCTTCCGGGGTAACTTCTGGAGTAATGAGGAACACAACTCCGAGATCTCTATCCGCCTCTGCCTGTTCGGACGCACGTCTGCGGCATTCCAGGGCTTGATCCATACAGGCTTTCTGCATTTTATAGTCGCGCTTGGCAGAACAGAGCTTGGCAAGGTCCTCGTACTTGTTGGCAAAATCATTCTCCCAGACCTTGATGCTTACGTTACAATCCACATTGAAGTAAGATATCGCCTGGTTAATGCGGGTCATGCAGGTACGAACATCGAGGGTTATTTTCTGCTGCGCGGCAATTCGCTGCTTGAGCTGACGGGCGCCACGGGTAATATTACGTTCATACTCGTAGATTTCGGCTGCCCATTGCAGCTGCTTCAGAAAGGTCTGCACATCCTCTGGAATGCCTTTGCCCTCACCTGTAGTCAGAAAGGTGGTAATGAGGTCTGGATGAACGCTCTCCAGTTTTTCTATCTCGCTTTTCATACGCCAAACAACTCCTTTCTAAGTTTCAGTTCTTCGCGATCCTGCATCCGCTCATTCAACAGTTTGATGGCATCGAGGTCGCCGTTTGCTGCCAACTCGGCTATCTTCTCGTCTGCCTTGAGTTGAGCCTGCTCTAATACACCTCCGTTCTTCATCATCGAAACGCAGGTTTCTGCAATCTTCTTTAATTCCGTCTTATCCATCTTATCTATCTGATTTGTCTGATTTGTCACTATACTGCTCCATTACCATTTTAAACATACGTTCACGTTCCTGATGGCGTTGGAGGTTCTCACGGTCGCTGGCACGTTTATCCTTGCGGTCGTCTCTTTTCATATAACTCTTATAGCGCTTGATATTGTCGAGCACGTTCTTATGCTTATGAAGAAACTCGGCAGGGTCCTTCTTGAACAGTTTTACGAGTTCATCGAATTCGGACTTACCCTTCAGCAATGGATGCTTATACAGAAACTTGCCGGTATCGTTGTACGCCTTCAGTTCGTCGAATGCCTGAAGATTACGGATGCGGAGTTCCGCCATGGCAGCCACATCATTCGCCTTCGGTTTCTTGTCCAGGAGTTCGTCGAGTTTCTTCATCTTGCGCCATGTATTGATGCGGTCGTTATAGATGACGGTTGCCATCTGCACGTCCTCGTTATAGAGGTTATCCCAGTCGATATTAGGATATTCCTCTTCCTTTTGAACTACTTTTTTTTTGAGTCCTCGCCAGGGTCGGCAGCATCAGACTGTTCTGATTCCTGTTGATTTTCACCTTCAGGAGTCTCTTCTTCGGTTGAAGTGTTACTTGAACCATCATCAGGTATCTGCTCTTCTTCAGTTGAAGCATCACTCGAACCATCTTTCGGCTCCTGTTCTCCTTCGGCTGAAGTATCACTAGAACCATCTACAGGTCCCTGTTCTTCCCCAGCTGAAGTATCGTTTAATTTCTCGAAATAGATTCGATGATCTACGATATCCCCTTCATCGCACTCATTCAAAAGAGCGTAGAGTATTTCGTCTGCATAACGTTTCGGGTCACGGGCGAAACGAGTAAGTTTAGGATGGCGAGGGTTTACATCCTCCAGGAGAGCAAGGTCGGCTTCAGCGTGCCCGGCTCCTCTGAGTTTATTGAATAATTGCAATTTTTCTCTTCTACTAATCATACCTTATATATTATTAAAGGTGCGCCACCTCTTGTGGCGACACACCTTAAAATTAACTAATAAACTAAATAAAATGAGAAACGCTAAGAAATTGTTGTCTTACCAGTTGAAGAACCTGAAGCCGTATTCTGCCTTGTGCCAGGAGCCGTGTCTGAATGAACGACAGCAGCGGCAGCTGTCACACCAAGAGGATCCTCAGCATACAGGCAAGGAAGGTCTACAGATGTGCGCTTAAATGTGAAGGTGGTGTATCGGCCGTCCTTATCGTCCTTAGTCTCTGTATTATTGAGAATCATAGGGCGCTCAGGTTCGCCGACGATATACCATTGGGTATCCTTTACATGCTTATAAAGAATAATAAACTTACCACCAGCATACTGCTCAATGAAGTTATAGAGATCCACGCGAGTGCCACCCATGATGATTACCAGGTTATTCTCGCCAGATGTCGTGATATCTCCCTTCTCTGTCGTAGCCGTAAATGTAGGAATATCATGCGCATCGAAGAGATAAGCCTTCAGGGTTTCGGAGTCAGCCGTCTTAAACGGCATTGCCTTGACTTTGCGGTCTTTATCCGGCTGAGGGAAGGCCTTCGATAAATCAATTAAAGTCGTAGGAACCAATACCACCTGGTAAGCAATGGCAGAACCATGGGTATCTCGATCTGTCACATCTTCGATAGATGTCAGCGCAACGAACGAAGCCATAGAGACTCCTGTGCCACCTATACCGAAGGTAGATGTAGGATCAGCTAACATCTGCAGAAGTGAAACGATGCCGAGCAGCATAATGAGCGTCATGAAGAGAAGACGGCCCTTATGCTGGGCATAATGATAACCCTTGTTAGGGTTATAAGTACGAGAACGTACTGGAATATTGTTTTTCTTCATAATTTTTTCTGAAAATGTAGGCGAGGTACGCCGTACCTCACCTACGAGTTAACAATATATATAATAAGGACTAACGGCCACCAGGAACATTAGGCTGAACAGCCTTGTTAATGGTTCGCTTGCCACCTACGCGACGTTCGAGCTCACGGAACTTCTCGTCCTTGCCGAGAATAACCATGATATAGTCGCCAGCCTGGCTAGGAGTCCATGCTGCGGTAATATTTGCAAACTTGTCACTCTTGGCAATGGTAAGCTGATGCTTGGTATCATCCTCACCAATCTCGATACAGTAAGCTACGCCAGCCTTTGCATTCGTGATATTCTCGATAGCGGTTGCTGTAGTAGCATCATCTGTAATCTGCCAGAAGCCGTTTGCACCGTTAATCTCTGCACCAATAACAGTTGCAGGGAGGTTGGTAAAGATCTGCTGGAATTCGTAATCGTTGGCATCCATGTCAGCCTTATTGTCGAACTTGCGACCGGTAAAGGCTGCACCACAACCTTCTTTCCAGGTACTCCAGGCACGAACCATCTCCATCTGCTCCTCCATCTTCACGGCGAACATTTCGCCAGGGAGGTTCTCTACGAACTGAATATTGCCAGGGACGTCCATAAACATCCAGCAAGACTTGCCCTCGTATGGGAGCCACTTAATCTGAATGGTAGAGTCTGGGACACGGTTCTTGTAGCCGTTAGGACCGGTAAAGTCCTGGTCCTTACCATAAGTCTCACGGCAGTTAGCAAGCCACCAGTCAATATGGTTCTCATTGAGATAGAGAACATGGTTATCGATGGTCATGCCCTCAGAGAGGTGAGTCTTAACGTCGGTAATGAACTCCTTAACCGCATCCAGCATATTAGCTGAAGTATAAGTATTGTAGCTCTTATTGGCAAATGGCTTAATGCTGTAATCGTGGATGTAACGGAGCAAGGTGTACCAGATACCTGTACCTGCATTGAGGTAGCTTGACGCCTGTCCTACCTCTGGCTTGACGTAAATACCACGCATACGACGCTGGTTCTGCTCGTCCTGAGCCTTCTTCAAGAGGTTGAGAAGGCAGAATTCAACCATAGACCACTTGATAGGATCGGAGCCCTCCTTATTGAGATAAGCGATATACTTACGCTCAAGTTCCTTCATTGGGCCAAACTTAACCTTAATCATGGCGTCATCAACATAGCCCATCTCGTTTTCGAGCTGCATGCCACCCTTGTAGATCTCACCTTCCTGGTAGCCCTGAGATACCTCATCGAAGAATGCGTTGAAGAGAATGTCACGATCCTGAACACCATAGCGAACAGGGAAAAACTCTGTAAGATTACGAAGTTCAAGGATTCGGGCAATAAGCGCATCCTGGCGAAGGATAACGAACTGGTCACCCAGTCCTGCATTATCCACGCCTGAGTAATTTGTGGCAAACTGGCCGGAAGCGAGAGCTTTGACGTTACCGAGCTCGTTGCGTACCTGGTGATACTTGTAGCGTTCCTGGAGTGATCTCGCGAACGCCATCGCTTCGGTACGGAATGCCTTGCCGTCTGTCTCCTCGTTTGGCGCAGATGCTAAGGCTATCTCAGGATTAGCGACAATGCGGTTCCAGCGCTTTTTCATATCGAACATAGAATGCTCGATACCGAAAAGGTAGTTAGCGTTAGTTTCGAAACCGTTAATAGGAATAGAAGGAGCAGTAACATGAGCAGCAGGTTTGTCATCTGCTGTACTATTAGCCATCTTCTTCATATTCTCAGCGAGAGTGTTGACAGCTGTAGAGAGTTTCTCGAACGATACATTCTGGCTGTTCTCGTTCTTCTTTCCTGCATCATCATCGTCGTCGCCACTTCCATCGCCGTCAGGATCATCATCCTTTGACTTGTTAGCCTTTGAGACAATGGCATAGAGCTCATTGATCTGCTTCTGATGCTCAGCCTGCTCGGCTGCACTATTCTCCGCAGCGAGGTCATCCATGAGAGTACTCTGGTACTCTTTCTGGTACGCCTCGCAAAGAGCCTTATACTCATCTGCGGTAAGGCTCTTATTCTCAAACTTCTTAGTAAAACCAAGACTCTCGAGAACCTTGTTTAACTTTGCTTTGAAATTCATAAATCAATCATTTAAATATTAAAACAACTTAGATCAAACAAAAATAATATATTAGCTAAATCCGTAAAGGCTCTGCGTCCCCATATAGGCCTCTCCCAGTTCTGCCACCTCTGCAATCGCCTCCAGTAAGGTGCGCTTACCGTCGATGAGACCGACTTCTTCGGCTGGAGCGGTATACAGGCTCTCTCCCTGAAGTACCGGGGCGTCATCATCCAGTTCTGCCAGTTTGGAACGCTGAGATTTCACTTCTGCCAGGAACTGTTCATTCATCGGATCAAGAACATTCTTAATATAGTCTTCAGACTTACCGTCCTTCAGGTCCTCGAAAATCTTATTCTTCCGGCTAGAATTGGTAGCCTTCGCTACAATCTTCTTCAGCCCTAACTTCTCGAAGTATGGCTCAAAGTTCCAGAAGGAACACATAGTACCGATGCATCCAACGAAGTCATGATTCGTTGTTGCGTAAAGTTTCTGACCATGACAGCCGATGTAATAGGCTGCCGATGCGCAGTATTCTTCATAGATGGCAATGATAGGTTTCTTGGCGCTTCGCAGAGTCTCGCTCAATCGATCCATGTACCATGCCTCTCCTCCTGGAGAATTGATATGAAGGAGATGAGCGGATATCTGCGGGTTGTTCTCAGCGGCAATAATATCCTGTTCCAGCTGTTTGGAAGAGAAATACCAGTAGCTGTTTGCTGTCACAACTCCGAATACACGATGATATGCGATTGTACCATCATCCAGAGATGGCGAATTGTATTCATCCGTGAGCTGTACACTTTTCGTTTCATCTCTCTGCGATACCTTGGCAGATATCGCTAACAGCGCTTCATGCGTCTCGTACTGATAATATGTATGAGTCTTGAGATATTCCCGAATCTCAGGAATACTCATCGCCTGTTCGGCTTTTTTCTGTTCGAAGCTTACCACCGTACCATTCAATGGGAATGCAGCTACCATCAGCTGACGGTAGGCATCCTCAGTAATCCATAGAGGTAGAGTGGATAGCAGAAGGGTCTGTATTTCGTCCATTTCAATTAAGTTTTCCACAAAGGTACATATATATAATAGGTATATAAAAGACCTTAAAACAATGGATTCGCAAGCATTTTACACTTAACAATAAGCTTCGCCTTATTCAGATGCCTGACGAGCTGAACCTTCGCCGGTATTGTTTCCGTACCTATCTCGTACGTACGTGCATCAGGAAGTCCAACACTTGCGAGCGTGACGATAGCGCTGCGAGGAACCTTTAGTTCGTTAAAAATGCTCTCGTCCGCTATATCGACAATAAATGTCTTACTACAATCCCAGTACACACCTCCATTTTCCTCTGTCATTGAAGGCTCGAATGTGAACGGATCGGCGCTGAGGACTATGTTTCTTTCTGTGCCTCCGAGAGAGGAAATCATTAAAAGACAGGAAAACTCTTTCATAATGTTAAATTTTAGAGCGATTATTACTAATTTTTGAGTGACAGAAATTTGCACTCAGTATGTATTAAAAATAATTAAATACCCCGTTTTTTTTGGTATTTTCGAGGTGTTTTCGGAAAAAGCCGCTGGCGGTAGCGATAAAAGTTCTTCAGGAGCGCATCGGGCGATATAGACCTCAGAGAGTATCTCCTGATGAAATTGTCTACCACATCCTGGTTCCGTAACGGCCTGCCCAACTCTTCATTTTCAATCATGAGTCGATGAAACTCAAAATTGAAGAGAAGTCGAATATGCTCTTCTATTTTTTTCGCCGCATTACTGGATAGATAATTGAAGTAAGCCGGATCCTTACCAGGATGCCCATCCATCTTTGAGCGCCGTGAAGGCAGATATATCTTGAGATTACAGTCTTGCATGACGTCATGGTGAGAGTCTGGCTTGGCCATACAATTCCACACCACATGATACAGATCTGTGGTGTATGGTATTTTTACTCCGCCCGTTTCTGGCTCAATTTCTAGCTTTTTCTGAATGTACTCTGCCAGATATGGCTCAATTCTAACAGACGCTGTTCGTTTCGAGAGACGTTTTTTTCTTTCCATATCGTTTTTGCTTATTTTTGCTTCCTACCGTCCTACAATCCTACAAATTGCAGGCTTACGAATGCAAAGATACTAAATTTCAGCGAGTTACACAAATTTAATCAAACATATTTTAGTCCTACACACTCATTTTTTCGCTTCCTACACGTCCTACAATCCTACAAAATGGGGTATTTTGTAGGATGAAATCTCCGAAAGCGCCAAAATGTAAAAATTTCCTATTTCCTACAACGTCCTACAATCCTACAACATTTCCTACAAAACCACAAAACTACAAAAATACACATAACATACTGATAATAAGATAAATAGATAATAATAATAGTTTGAAAAGAAATGCATTTGTAGGATTGTAGGATTGTAGGAAGGCATTTTTCTGAAAATCATTTTCAAAACTTCGTTTTCTCGGTTATTTTTGAAATTTTAGGGGGTACGGGGGATTTTTCGCATCTGGAACACACATAAATGTAAAGAAATACCCACGCTCGCCCTCCCGGGTTTACGTGGGTAAAAATATGCAAAATTCAACTCAAATTTATGTGGAAAATCTTTGGTTTTCTCGAATATTTTTTGTATCTTTGTATCGTTAAATTGGGGTAGTCTATACCTTATATAAGGTAGTTTTCTGGCTCCTATCAGAACGGTTTATCCCCATTCTTACCTGCGTCAGTCTCGTCAAATGGTATGCTGCCAGGCTTGTATTGCTGGGTATTGATATCAGCATTAGTCTCCCCATTTACTCCTGGAGTACTCTGAGCGACGCTCTCGGCGAGGATTTCTCCTCGTCTGAAGTCGATATTATACATCTCCATGAACTTGTCATAGTCGATGATAATTGCACTTGTAGATGTAGAGCGCTCCTTACGCACTCTTACCATTGTTTCCTGGTCGTCCGGCTTGGCTACCTCGACGGTCTCCTCCCAGGTGAAACGTCTAGATGGTACGGTTCCAATATATGACGGATGTGAGCGAAGATTCTGCTCAAGGGTAGATAATGTCGTATTCTCGCTGTTATACCCACTTCTGTCATATATAGAATACACGCTGCTGAGACGAAGGAACAGAACATGTGTTCCTGGATCGAAAGCGAACGTTTTCTTGTCCCCGTGCGAATCTTTACCGGTAACACTCTTAGGCTGCTCGATGAGCATCTCTCGACCAACGAGCACCTGTTTTGTATCGATCATATTATTGACGGCATTGAAGAACATGGCAAGTTTGTCCGTGCTTCGGATCAGAGAAAGCTGGAACTTGATTTTCTCCTGCACAAGTGCAAAAAACTCATCATACGTGAACGGTAGTTTAAGCTTAGAGTATTGCTCTACAAGTTTCACCATTCCGAGGAAGAGGGAAGCCGTCTTCATGAGTCGGTCCATCTCTCCGGAATTGATTACATCACTCTTGAGCTCGCTGTATGCCTCCTGCTTGAGCGCACGGAAATGATCCATGACTGCCGGTCTGAGCGACAGTACTTCTAGTAATACGTTGGATAATCCTATATTCTTCTCTATATTCTTGAGCTCTTCGAACAGCTTAGTCTCCTCTGGTGTTCTGTTTTTCGGCTTAGGAACCTCGCAGATAATAACACGACTCATCAGGGCGTTGTCATCTCGCTGAGGGGTCTCCTGACCACAAATGATCACAGGCGCAAATACCTTATCATTCTCAATATCTCTTCCAGATGTCCCGCGACGCTTCTGCTTGCCGTCTCCGTCGTATACTATACCCTTCAGAGCCTGGAACTTGGTATCTGAGATATCTTTATTATTGTACTCATCGAGCACGACCGGGACATCTCGAAATGTACCCATGATGGTGCTCATGGCCGCATCAGTACCTGTATTGAGGTTGAATATCGGAATAGTAGGACTTATGAACAGAGATCGGATAGATATCGCAATCTGAGTCTTACCTGAAGACATTGGACCCATGAAGAAGGGCGCCGTGAAGAGTCGGTCCAGACAATGTATGTTACTTCGGAATGCGCACATCAACGCAAAAACGATAGCCCATTTGCCGTTGTCATTAATCTTATAGACCTTATCCATTAAGGATGCCCATTTTTCAAAACTGACCTGCATGTCGGCAGGAATATCATCGTATGTCAGCTGAGATATCAGTTCGTACTTGTCTGACTGGCGCCCGGATCCAGCGTAAATGGTTGAAAACGCAGGAAGATAATAGTTCATGTGATTATGGGTGACAACACCCAGCTCGTTAACCTTCTCAAACACATATTTTCCGTCCTTGTCCTCGTGGGCGATACCATTGGCAAAGGCGAAAAACTGCTCATCTGTCTTCCGGCTCATTCCCTCCGACTGCTGGTTGCCATATACCTGGATCTCCCGGCACTGAACGAAATGGCGGCTCATATATTCTTTTATACGCCTCCACTGCCATTCTTCTCCGTCTGTAAAGTTCACGCCTTCATAGTTGATAAGAACGTCCTCGATGGTACTCATCTTCTTTAGAGAACTTGACAGCACCTCGATATATAACGGCTTGTCGAAGTAACGACGATTCACCTTCAGCACTCGCTTGTTCTGCTCGAAATCTTCGTTGAAGATATGGAGAAGAGGAGCCATATAGAAGTCTGCAACCTGAGAGAATCCACGTCCGTTCTTATTCTGGAACATATAGCAGACTGGTATGCCCTGCTTATTAAGGCGAGGATAATACTTGCACTCACGAAACATCTGTGCGTACTCTCCCTCCTTGACATAACTGGGAACTTCATCACCGTCAAAGTCATCATCATAGAGATCATCCTTCAGGGCATTCGCCTTCATTACATTTTTGCGCTTGTTGACGAACGGCTTACGGATCTCGTCGAACTGGCCCTTGGATAGCCCTAATTTACTGCAGTAATGGTTCTTGTTGACAGTTATCACGGTTTCCTCCGCATAGCTGGTCAACTCGATACACCTTGTAATGATCGGAACCTTGTCGCCAAGGAAGCCGGACAGCAGATCGCCATGTATGCGTATATAGAAGTCTATAAAGGATTCTACTTTATCCTCGTGCATGACTCTTATCTGCGAGATTCCTGCCTTGAACATCTCGGCCAGAGCGGAGAGGTAACTACTATCATCGCCCGTTGTCGTATCTATACTGCAGCCCTCTTCGGTTGTGGCTAGATAGCAGCAGATTCGGCGGAGGTTCTGAATATCGGTAGCCGACGGAACGCCTGCTACGTACACAATCGGATTATCTCCATAAGACTCCATGAACGCATCGATGGAAGATGTTACGATAGCAGGCTCGTTATTTCTCAGATTATCCTTTAGGTCATCAAGTCCAAAAATACCCTGCAGCATATCCTCTTTCTTGAGATTCTCGACATTACGTCGGATATCCCGAACTTTATCTTCCAGAATAGTCATCTTCGTATCGAAATCCTTAGTCATGCTCTTCATATATTCAAGGCGCAGTCCGGCGTCCTGCACGCATGCTACCAGGTTAGCGATAGTATTCATGGCTGAAGCGATTGTAGCCTCGTCCTTGCATCCGCGAGGAACCAGCATTCTTTTCATCGCCTTCGGAAATGTTTCAGTTGCATCGATTAACTTCTGTTTTACGCCATCCTTACAGAGCTGACCGTAGCTGTCTGGATCATATCCCCTCGGCAAGCGAACGCACCTGACGCTCGCTCCTGCCGTCAATAACAGTTCACTATTCTTGACGGCAGCCTTAATCCCTGCGCTGTCCGCATCGTAGATCATTACAACAGACTGAGTGAAGCGCATAATGAGTTTTACCTGGTCATCGGTAAATGCTGTTCCCGATCCACCGATAACGTTCTCGACCCCATATTTATGTAGAGTGACAACATCGAACTGCCCCTCTACGAGATAAGCAAAACCCTCTTTCGCTATCGCCCTTTTTGCTTGGAACAGTCCGAAAATATGCCGACCTTTTCTGAAAATGGGCGTCTCTCCGGTATTAACATATTTGCCAACTTTATCGTTCGGAGTAACAATTCTTCCGGAAAACGCAACGACTCTTCCAGACACGTCGTAAAACGGGAACATTACGCGGTCTCTGAAGAAGTCATAGTTTCTCCCGTCTTGAGACTTGCCTACGACTCCAACATCTTCCAATATCTGCAGACTGTACCCATTCTCCACGAGATACTTCATCGCTACATTACCATTCGGAGCATAGCCCACTCCATATTCTGCAAGCACCTTATCTGTATAATCGTAACCGCGTTTTTTAAGGAAGCTCTCCGCTTGCGAGATATTGCCCTGGTAGAACTTTGCGGCAGCAGCAATGGCTATCCGACGAGACTCAAGCAATTTATACGCAGCGTTTTCTTCCGGAGTAGATTCTTGTTCCGGAAACTCAACATCAGCGAGCTTGCAAGCTATTCGCAATGCCTCGTTAAAAGTTATCTGGTTGTATTTCTGCAGAAAGTCCAGAACGTCTCCATGCTCACCACACACGAAACAATGGTACGTCTGTCTAGCCTTATTAACCATCATAGAAGGATGACTATCATTATGGAACGGACAGATACCCTTGTAGTTAATGCCCGCCTTCTGAAGATTAATATAGGCGCCTATCACATCAACAATATCAAGTTTACTCTTGACATCGCTAATGAAGTCTGAGTTGATTTTCATATTTCTTATTTTGTTTAGTCGAACAGATTGAGCTGTAGGGAATCGAATGCTTCAGATATCGTAATATTGAAGTATGCTGCCACAGCTTTATACTCTTCTGGTTTTATAGCCTTACGGCCGAAGAAAATATCCCAGTATCTTACCTGGTTAATACCAGTCTCCTTAAAAAAGAACTTGCTTGGATGGAAGTCCTCAAGATGACGGAAGCGACACTCAAGCAACTTCTTCAGGCGATTCTCCTTAACAACCTGATGTTTGTCGTCCAACCTATGGCGAAGCGCATATAATCGAACGGCCATTACGGAACGATCGAGTTGTCGTGCCATATCCTCAAGACTCATTCTTCCGTAATTCCCAACCAGGTATGCAATTTCGTTTTTGTTCCATTTTCTATTACTCATAATCACATATTGGTCTATTATTATACTCGACGTATCTCTTTAATTTGAGACAGAACCAGCCATTAATGCAAGCTCTGCCTTCTTTGCAAATTGCGCATTTCTCATACATAAGCTATTTTGTTTTTATATGCTCCAGGTAATATGCTGCCACCTGCGCTAGTGATCTTAGCTGGAGCTTAGCCTTAATATTCTCCCTATGCCGTTGTACGGTTTTTACAGATATATAAAGACGGTCTGCGATCTCCTGGGCGCGCAAGCCTTTAGATATAAGTTCTACTATATCTAACTCACGATCAGTAAGCTTAGAGTCTAGTTTAGGCTTGCAGATGACACCTTCCATTCTGCATTCGCCACGCAACGGGCACTTGACCTCCTCAAAATGAAAGAAACCGTCTGCGTCGATATCAGGAGTATGTGCATCATATTCGCCGAAATTACATCTGCAGAACCTAGATACAATGTTGAATTCGTATACCTTGCGATTTAGTTCGCTCGCCGTATACAGCTCACACAGAGCCCTAAAGGTTTGAGGATATCTGGTTTTAATTAGGTCTAGCATCTCCTCGATAACTTCGCGGCTGTCGGCTGTAAGTTCCTGGACAGGTTTGCCCAGTTGCTTATACATAACATCACCTTCTGGTGTATTGTAAAACTCGACTGACTCCATACTTACTCCTCCGGAAAAAGTTCGCTCTCCTGCATACCTAGATACTCAGCGACAATTCCTCTGCATAGAGCGTTCGGCTTGGACTTGCCTTGAATCCATCTGTAGACGGAATTATTAGATACCTTGCATTTCTCCGCAAGTGCTTCTACAACCTTACAACGAGGGTATGGAAGACTCTTCATGTACTCACTAAAACCCATATTTTTTTAAAATTTTTGTTTGAAATCATCATTATGTGCGACATTTTTTGTATATTTGCACCGTGAGAATTATTAACACGCTGCAAACATATAACATTTCAGTGATACCACCAAACATTTCACTGATTATTTTTATATTTTTCAGCATTTTGTTTGAAAATAAGATATTATGAGTACAGAAACAACAGCAGAAACTATCAATGAGCGCGTAAATAGCATCATTGAAAAAGAGGGTCACACCATCGCTACATTTGCTAAGAAAATCGGTGTGCCATGGACAACGATCAAAAACATCGTATCTGGGCGAAATGCTCCTAGTTACGATATTATCGTGAAGATCATTAACGCGGTAGATTGGGTTGATGCCAACTACCTGGTAATGGGTGAAGAACTCACGAAAGGCAATCAGGGCAACCTGTTGACAATCGTTGAGAGACAGAATAAGACTATCGAGAGCCAGCAGAAGACTATTGATAGGCTTACCAAAAAGATGTTAGAAAACTAAGATTTAATTGCACCGTTTTTGCGTAAAATGAGTTATTTTGCCAAACATTTGTTCTATAACAATCACACAACTGTTTGAGCATCTGTAACTTGTTTGATACGCAACTCGGTGCATTTTCGGTGTTGTATATGTAAAAACCAGAAAAGCCCTAGTTGATTATCAGGCAGTTATAACGTATCATGCCGGCATATAAAATCGGTTATTTTTTTCACAGCAAGATGATAGGATGCCTTCAAAGCTCCTTCACTTGTTGACAGCACCTTACTCATCTCTGAATATTTCATATTATCATAATATTTTAGAGTGAAAACTGTGCGCTGAACATCGGGCAGTAGGGCTACAGCCTCTTGCAGTTCTGCCTGAATCTGGTCACCATCAAAATAGTCATCGGCAAGAAGACGTGAAGCCAAGCCCGGCTCGTCTTCGGTACTGACATTAACCATCTGCTTCTTGCGCCTCAAGAAATCAAGCGCTTCGTTAATTGCTATACGGTAAAGCCATGTTGAGAGCGAAGACTTTCCCTGAAACGAATCCAGATTGGTCCAAGCCTTAACAAAGGCATTCTGCAACACATCATCAGCATCATCATGATCTAAGACAATATGGCGAACCTTCCAATACAACGGCTCGCTATACTGACTTACCAGTACAGCAAAGCCTTCGCGTTGGGTCTTAGGATCCCTAATCATCGCCAAGAGTTCTTTATCGTTTATCATTGCTTTTACAAATGTGTTGTTTATAGATATCTTCTCAACATATCGAATATTACCGCATCAAATCCATACACATCAGAATAATCAGCTATTCTGCCTCCTGCTAACGGATAGAGTGTATAATAGGTTATGAAGAGAGGAACTTGAGGATTAACCTTTACGTTATTCACAACAAGTTTTTTATTGGCTAGCGAATCTGCTGTCATCGAATAGTATATCTTTTCCTTCAGTTTCTCGTTTTTGTCAGCCAATAGAAAGACAGCGAAATCGTACGGTTTTTCTATTCTGATACATCCATGCGATACTCCTCTATCCTCTTGTCCAAACACGCCCTTACTGTTAGTATCATGCAGGAAGACCGAGAAATTATTATCAAAACGGAAGATGATTCTTCCCAGAGCATTCCCCTTTCCGCCCCGCTGAGCGATGCCATAAGCACCAGAAATAAGCATAGATCGAGTTACTCTGTTTAAGTCAACCTCCTTACCTGTTGCCACTTCCCTTACATAGTAGTTACGCGCGCGAAAGTAGCCATGATTCCCCACCCGGTGTATCATATCATGGAGAACAATACTACGGGGAACAAACCATTGAGGATTCAACTCCATACGTTTGATATGACTGTTCAATATCGGGGTTTTGGTTTTACTGGCTCCACATCCTATGCGCATCGAGAGCGTATCCTGATGATCAATAGCCATCAGATGGAACGATGGTATATTGACAACCACATATTTTTCGTGTTGCCAGGGATTATCATACTGTCTCCAGCGGCAACGTTCCATGTTGCAGAGAATTTTGATTTTCATCGCCTTGCCCAGTCCTCCAGCCTTCAATTTCTCCAGCAGTTGATAATAGAAAGGATTCTTAGGCTGTACTTCTTTCAGGAAGGAAGCCACCGAGTCGCATCTAACCATTTGCATAGCCTTCTGATAGAACGCATCATCTGCATGAGCCATTTTTACATCAAACAGGCCTCTGAACCTAACGGGTCTCTTGATACTATCATAAGGATTGGGAGCAAGAGTATCTAAACGATTGAAAACAAAACTAGGATTCATAAATCCAAAATTCTGCCCCATCGTATATCTGAAGTAAGCTTTGGTCAAGCGATACTCCAGTCGGGCTATCACTTGATTTATCTGATTATCAGCTGAATCTAGATTTAAATCTCGTAACCTGTCAATATCTCGGGCAATAGCATCCACATAGAACCGACGTTTATCAAATCCCATATCCGCTACAGTACGCAGGCAAGTCACCAGGGAGTCAGCCTGACTATTTACCCCATGACGTGTAATCCAAAGCAGACTACCTTTATTCTGGTAATATCGACGGGTATGCAAATCAGCAGCATGTCGGTCTTTATCATTTCGCATGATACTATCCAACAGATTTCTTATAACCTTTGAATTAATAGCATAAGCCGAAGAACGAGAGTTTTTGAACTCATCTAACGATAACTGAAAATTGCTGTTTGGTACTTTGTCGTGGCAAGAACAAAACATCAAACAGCAAAAAATGATAAGTAACGAAGTATGAAAGAGCTTCACTTTCTGATTAAAGTTAAACGGCATTCTAAGGCCTCTATAGTACTATTAATGCTTTACGCAAATTTTGCGCGTAAAGGTATTCCCCACCTTTACAATATAGATACCATCAGCCAATGGCAAGTTTACGCGCTTGTCATTACCTTCTATGCGGAAGGTCTTGATTGTAACACCTGCCACATTATATATTCTCACCACTTGCCCGCTAGCGCCGGTGATATGCATCACGCCCCCAGCATAGTTCAAGTTGATATCTGCCACATCAAGGTCTGCCCATTCTATGTTTCCCTCGTTGGCCATAGCATCCGAAGGAACAGAAAGCGCTAACATTGCAATTGTTAATATTGAAAGTAAAGTCCGTTTCATATATTTTCAAGTTTCGTTAAACCAATAGTTCTTTCTGCAAAGATATATAAAAAAAAGGAAACTTACCGTCTTCCCGACGGTAAGTTACCCAAAAATTAGCTTTTTTAACCTTTCAGAGGAAAAAAGAAGCCAATTCACATTATTTTCTAAAACAACCAACACTTTACATGATGCCATCAGCGCGAAGTTTCTGCTGCCATTTCCAAGCAGAAGCCAACACTTCCTCAAGCTTAGCCTCAGCCTTCCAGCCGAGTACCTTGTTCGCCTTGGTGCAATCACCCCAAATTTTCTCAATATCGCCCTCTCTTCGTGGACCATACTTCCAATTCAGTTTCACACCTGTAGCTTTTTCAAAAGTCTCAACAATTTCGAGAGTTGAGTTTCCATTACCTGTACCGATATTGAAATATTCGATAGGCTCAGTCTCCTTATCAAGAACACGTGCCATAGCAGCTACATGTGCCTTAGCCAAGTCTACAACATAAATATAGTCGCGGATACAGGTTCCATCAGGAGTATCATAATCATTACCAAAGATAGTGAGTTCCTTGCGGATACCCATAGCTGTCTGAGTAACGTATGGAATCAGATTGTTTGGCACACCATTTGGCAACTCACCAATCTCAGCAGAAGGATGTGCACCTATAGGATTGAAATATCTCAATACAATGCTCTTGATGGCTGCACCACTATGGATATAATCAGCTATGATCTGCTCATTAATCTCCTTAGTATTGCCATAAGGTGAAGTAGCCTTCTGATGAGGAGCCTCTTCTGTTACAGGCAAATTCTCAGGCTTCGGCTGCCCATAAACGGTACAAGAAGAAGAGAAGATGATACCCTTTACCTGATACTTTGGCATAAGTTCCAGGAGATTGATGAGCGATACGATATTGTTGCGATAATACAACAATGGTTTCTGCACGCTCTCGCCTACTGCCTTGCTTGCAGCAAAGTGAATGATACCCTCAATATCAGGATATTTCTGGAATACAGCCTCGGTAGCAGCCTTGTCGCGCAAGTCAACCTGTTCAAAAGCAGGGCGGATACCAGTAATCTTTTCGATACCATCGAGTACTTCAATCTTTGAGTTTGAGAGATCATCTACGATAACAACATTGTAGCCTGCCTGCTGCAACTCTACTGTAGTATGGCTACCTATGAAGCCTGTACCACCAGTAACAAGAATAGTTTGTTTCATAATCAAATATAGTTAGTTTGAAGAATTATTATATTTCTTCTGCAAAAATACTGCAAAAATCTGAAAAAACAGAAAGATTTTTCAAAAAAATACTTTTTTTCCTTTGTTTTATCTATTATTTATACTATCTTTGCAAAAGATAATAAATAGTAAAAAGGCTCTAAGAAAATGGAAAAAAACATGAAACATTATAATATAGAACAAGACATGAGATATTTGCAGTTGCTCTCTCAGTCGTTCCCTACTATAGCAGAGGCGAGCACCGAGATTATCAACCTGCAAGCCATCCTCAACCTGCCAAAGGGTACCGAGCATTTCCTTGCCGACATCCATGGTGAGTATGAGGCCTTCCTGCATGTACTGAAAAATGCATCAGGAAATATCAAGCGTAAGGTGAACGAACTCTTTGGCAATACCCTTCGCGAACAGGAGAAGCGAGAACTCTGCTCTCTTATTTACTATCCTGAGCAGAAACTGGAACTCGTCAAGCAGAACGAACCCGACATTAACGACTGGTATCACATCACCCTGCACCAGTTGGTGGCTGTATGCCGTGATGTTTCCAGCAAATATACCCGAAGCAAGGTGCGCAAATCGCTGCCATGCGATTTCTCGTATATTATCCAGGAGCTTTTGCACGAGCACACCGAAGATCATGACAAGACAGCCTATGTCAATGTTATTGTTGATACGATTATCAGCACAGGCAGAGCCGATGATTTCATCATCGCTATAGCCAACGTCATCCAGCGCCTGGCTATCGACCAGCTCCATATTCTGGGCGATATCTACGATAGAGGTCCAGGAGCCCACATCATCTTGGACAAGATGCGCCGCTACCACAGTTGGGACATCCAGTGGGGTAATCACGATGTACTATGGATGGGAGCAGCTGCCGGCAATGATGCCTGCATCTGTAATGTGATACGTCTCTCCCTGCGATACGCCAACCTCTCGACATTGGAAGAAGGCTATGGCATCAACCTCGTACCACTCGCTACTTTTGCGATGGAAACCTACAAGGATGATGATTGCAAAGAATTTCTGCCTAAGCTCAGCGGAGGTGCAGCAGCAATGGATGAAAAGACTCAGCGGCTCACCTCTCAGATGCACAAGGCTATAGCTGTCATCCAGTTTAAATTAGAGAGCCAGCTTTTCAAGAAGCATCCGGAATGGAAGATGAAAGACCGTTGTCTTTTTGACCATATCGATTACAGGAAAGGCAAGGTAGAGATTTACGGAAAAGAGTATGACATGACCTCATGCCACTTCCCTACCATTGATCCGGACAATCCAGACAAACTATCTGAAGAAGAGGAAATTCTGATTCAGAAACTGCATCATTCGTTTATGGTCTGCGAGAAGCTGCACAAGCATATCAACGTTATGCTGCAGCATGGTTGCATGTACGCTATCTTCAACAACAACCTGCTTTTCCATGCTTCCTGTCCGCTCAACGAAGATGGTTCATTAAAAGAGGTAGAAATATATCCTGGCAAGAAATTCAGCGGCAGAGCCCTGATGCATCATACGGGCATGCAGATACGCACAGCTTTCCAATCAGATTCTGATCCGAATGAGAAGGAATATGCCATCGATTATTTCATCTACCTATGGTGCGGTCCTGACAGTCCGCTCTTCGACAAGAGTAAAATGGCCACCTTCGAGCGCTATTTCATTACCGATAAGGAGACTCATAAAGAAGAGAAGGGATACTACTTCCTGTTGCGCGATAACGAACAGGTTATCGACCATATTATGGATGAGTTTGGGGTAACCGGTCCTAACCGCCATATCATCAATGGGCACGTGCCCGTTCGCACAACCAAGGGCGAGAACCCTATCAAGGCAAACGGCAAGCTGATGGTTATCGATGGAGGCTTCTCTAAAGCCTACCACAACGAGACTGGCATTGCCGGCTACACCTTAGTATACCACTCCCGCGGATTTCAGCTGGTCCAGCACGAGCCATTTACGAGTATGGAAGATGCCATCAAGCAAGGTACCGACATCAAGAGTACCACACAGATTGTAGAAATGTCGAACCGCCGAATGCTGGTAGCCGACACAGATATAGGTTGCGAACTCCGTAAGCAGATAGAAGACCTGAAGGAGCTTCTCTATGCTTACCGACATGGTTTCATCAAGGAATCAGAAAGGAAGAAGTAAGAAACCGAGCATACTACAAAAAAGCCCCCGGTGCTGCATGCATCGAGGGCTTTTTTTCAGAATTTTCTGAACCGCAATCTCAGGGTTTTACTCTTCAGTTGCATCTTACCTCCGGTCATTACCTCCTTGGCAAAATGCTCATTCAGATGATTGATGCCACAGCTACGCAAAGAATCATTCATCTCTGTTAAAAGTACATCGCCTCCATAATCTTCATGCCATTTATTACGATAAACAGATGTAATCAGCAAACTGTCGGAGGTTTGCTCAAAACGCAGATAAAATCCTCTACCAGCCTCGAAGCGATCATAATCAGCAACCTGAATCAGCTTATACTGGCAGCCCCAGAACACGCGTTTATCTGCAAAGTTACAAGTCCCCCCTGTAGCTAAAGTATCTACCTGCTCCAGATGCCAGAAACCATCCAAATCACCATTCTGGCTTGTTTCTACCTCACATGAGCTTAGAGTGAGCATCATAACAGCAAGGGAAAGCACCCCTATTATCTTTTTCATATTTTCTATCTTATCGATTATTATTTTCTTTTCGTCAGCAAACCTCTTTTGCTGATGGTTATCTGCATACCGGCATTATGCCCCAGCATCTTTTCGCTACCGAAATCCATCGCATAGCCTGCCTTCAACTGCCATTGATGCGGGAAATCGTAATGACCCTCTACCAGAAAACTTACATTATGATGCTTTTTTGTAAACGGGTTGCTATATGTACCCCAACCTTTCTGATAGGTGCCTAATATACGATAGCCCAACCGCTGTGTAGGCTGACCATCAAAACCCAGATGATAAGCTATGAAACGGTTGTTTCTGATATCAATACATCCGTCATTATTATAAATAGGTGAACGGTAGAGTGGATTTCCTATCACCTGGCCCCAATGCTGCCATCCAGGATAGATGCTGTGGTTATAATAATCATCAGTACCCGCTATATGGTCTGCGATACCCGATGTACGGTCATGATTGTACGGACCACTCTGATATTTGGTATAGAGATATTCCAGCACCACATTTTTCAGCCAGCGCGAATACTTCAGATTCAGTTCGAAGCCCAGCATAATGTCCTTCAGCGAATACATGAAGAAACGGCGTTTTACTTTCTTATTCCAGTCTGCGCCCTCACCATATCCATTATAGTCGAGGAGAAACATCTGGCTGTGATCTTCGAAATAATGATCGGCATAGATGGCAGCTTTCCAACTGTCAGTGTCATAATTGATACGCATCAGCCAACTGCCCAACTGGTTGCCGGCAACATTGGCATAAGCCCCTTCACCTGCATCAGAGCCCGTTGCCGACAGCGCATGCCAGAAGCCTTTCAGATTTTTCTCGGTAGGAATCTGTACCATACTGTCACCTATTGGACGATATGCATTGCCACCAAACTGAGCAACCATTTCCAAGCCCATTTCTATGCTGAGCGGACAGAAAGCATTCTCGTTTCCGATACGCAAGAAACCAGCCTTGCTGTGATAGAGCATGTGGTCACAATATTTAGTCTGCCGTTTCGTAAAATCATGCTGCCAGCCATCATCCGTAGTCATACCATAAGCCAGATGACCTTTCAGTTGCAGCCAGCCTCTACCAAACGGAAGCGTCCAATATTCAGGAAGCGCCAGACGAACCTGAGGTATCGGACGGGCATTGATACCCAGACACTGGCTACCACTGGAGAGCGACTGGTTTTTTAGCTCCATCGGATATTCCTTGGCACCTGCAGTCAGCACACCATAAAGCCAGCGGGCCTCCACATAAGCCTGCTGCACCACTACATGGCTGGTATAGTTTACCGGTACTGCCACATCTACTCCATATCCTACAGCCCAGCGGCGGGCAGAATCTGCAGAAAGCGGACGAACCAGACTACCTCTGAGATAGCCGTTATTCTTCTCTAAAGAACTTAATCCATGTTTGTTTGCGTTAAGCCACAATGGGGTTTTACCTTTCGAAAACGACCCTTGCATCTCAACACCATATTGTATATCTTCCCGAAGATCTATCTTCTCCGTGCCATCCTCCTCTTGCCACATATACTGTGCCATAGATGGGGCTGCCAGACTGCAAAGGGCAAAACATACACCTACCTTTATCTTATTCATAATTAAATCTATACTTTCAAGATAAAAACGTAATTATCTCTATTATATTGTATATATTCAGAAAAATAAAAAAAGAGCAACACTTGCCTCTCATTTTTTGAGAACAAGCATTGCTCTTTTGATTGAATTATCGTTTTATCCGAAGTTATCGTACATGATGCTCTCAGGATCTACTCCGAGAGAATCCAGATAATCTGTTACTGTCTTGATCAGCATTGGAGGTCCGCAGAGATAGTACTCGCAATCCTCTGGTGCCTCGTGATCCTTCAAGTAGGTATCACGGATGCAGTTAACAGCAAATCCCTCGTAGTACTTCACGCCCTGAGCATCTGCCACTGGGTCCTTGCGGTCCAATGAAAGATGGAAGTGGAAGTTAGGGAATTCCTTCTCAAGCTCCCAGAAGTCTTCCAGGAAGAATGCCTCACCCAATGCACGCGCTCCGTAGAAGAAGTGAAGCTCACGGTCGGTAGTGTGCAGGGTCTTGGTCATGTGCATAATCTGCGCACGCAATGGAGCCATACCGGCACCACCACCAATCCAGATCATCTCCTTGCCTGATGTGAAGTTAGGATGGAAGTCTCCGTAAGGACCACTCATCATTACCTTGTCGCCTGGCTTCAGAGAGAAGATGTAAGAAGAAGCGATACCTGTTGGTACGTTCTGGAATCCTACCTGTGGACGTGGCAAGAATGGAGTTGTGGCGATACGTACGGTCAGGGTGATGATGTCACCCTCGTCAGGATAGTTCGCCATAGAGTAAGCACGAACGGTAGGCTCTGGATTGTGAGCCTTGAGAGAGAAGATGTTGAACTTCTTCCATGCTCCGATGTACTCCTCGCCAATGAGATCCTTGTCGAAATCCTTGTCGTAATCGATGCAGTCGTATGCAGGAATCTTGATCTGAGCGTAAGAACCCGGAACGAAGTCCATGTGCTCGCCTGGAGGCAGAGCCACCTTGAACTCCTTGATGAATGATGAAACGTTCTTGTTGGAGATAACCTCGCACTCCCACTCTTTCACGCCCATCACACTCTCAGGCACCTTGATCTTCAGGTCGCCCTTCACCTTGCACTGGCATCCCAGGCGCCAGTGGTCCTTAATCTGCTTGCGGGTGAAGTGAGGCTTCTCAGAATCGAGAATCTCACCGCCGCCCTCGAGCACCTGAACCTTACACTGGCCACAGCTTGCCTTACCGCCACAGGCAGAAGGCAGGAAGATGCCGTTCTCATTCAGCGTAGTCATCAAACTGCTGCCCTGAGGCACGTTGATGGTCTTGTCGCCATTGATTACGATATTTACATTTCCGCTAGGGCTCAGATACTTCTTAGCCACGAGCAGGATGATAACCAGCAGGAGAATCACCACGAGGAAAACTCCGATACTAGCCAATATAAATGATGTATTACCCATATCTATAGTCCTCCTATTTTAGATTTTCAAGCCTGAGAAGCAAAGCATAGCCATTGCCATGAGGCCTACTGTGATAAATGTGATGCCGAGTCCCTGCAATGGCTTTGGCACGTCGCAATACTGCATCTTCTCGCGGATGGCTCCCATCAGAACGATGGCGAGAGTCCAACCCAGACCGGAACCTACGGCATAAACGATGCTATCCCATACAGAGGTAATAGCCTGAGTATTGGTAGGCTCCATCAGGATGCGCTGCTGCATGAAGAGCGATGCACCCATGATGGCACAGTTTACGGCAATCAATGGCAAGAAGATACCCAGCGCTGCATAGAGCGATGGTGAGAACTTCTCTACAATCATCTCTACCAGCTGCACGATACCGGCGATGACGGCGATGAAGAGGATGAAGCTCAGGTAAGTGAGGTCAACACCCAGAATGCCATCGGCGCTGAGCACCTTGGTCTGCAACAGGTAATCTACAGGCACGGTGATGAGCAACACGAAGGTTACTGCCAAGCCCAGGCCCAAAGAGGTCTTCACGTTCTTGGATACTGCCAAGTATGAACACATACCCAGGAAGTAGGCGAAGATCATGTTATCGACGAAAATCGAACGGAAAAACAAACTTATTGCGTGCTCCATCTTACTTCTCCTCCTTATAAATATAGGCACGATGTACCCAGATTACACATCCAACGAGAATCAATGCCATGGCTGGCATGGTCATCATACCGTTGTTAACATATCCGAAGTTGTAAGCTCCCTCCGGTATCAGCTGGAAACCGAGCAATGAGCCGCGGCCCAGAAACTCACGAACAGCACCCACAATCACGAGGATGAGGGCGTAACCCAAACCATTACCTACACCATCGAGGAATGAAGGCCAAGGCTTGTTCATCATGGCGAACGCCTCCAAGCGACCCATCAGAATACAGTTGGTGATGATCAGACCCACATACACGGAGAGCTGCACGCTCACGTCGTAGGCGAAAGCCTTCAGCACCTGGCTCACGATGGTAACCAGGGCAGCAACTACCACCAACTGGACGATGATACGGATGCGCTGAGGGATGGTGTTGCGGATGATGGAAATAATCACGTTAGAGAATGCCGTGATGATAGTAACGGCAAGTCCCATCACAATGGCTGGCTTCAGCTGGGAAGTAACAGCCAGGGCACTACAGATACCAAGCACCTGAACGAGGATAGGGTTGTCGCCGTTCAGTGGCTTGATGAATGCCTCCTTATTTTGTTTACTAAATAATGCCATAATTTCGCTTAATTATTTAATGAATTTAGCAAGACCTTCCTTGAGCATTGCATCCACACCATCGGATGTCAATGTAGCACCGGTAACGGCATCTACATTGTTAGGGTCGCCGGCAGGAGCGTCTTTCTCAACGCCCAGAGCGATGCCCTCTACTCCATCCTTGTGAATCTTCTTGCCCTGGAACTTCTGCTGCCACTTCAGGTTGTCCTTGATTTCAGCACCAAGTCCGGCAGTCTCGCCTTCGTGGTTGAAATATACGCCATAGATGGTGTTGTTGTCGGCATCCACGGCGATGAAGCCTGAAATGCCGCCCCAGAGACCCATACCCTTTACAGAGTAAACGGTCTTCTTCTGACCATCAATCTCGCACTCGTAATACTTCATGCCGTCCTTCTCCTTCTCGTCCTTCACCACCTCTTTATATTTGGCAGCCGCAGTAGCGTTGTCAAGGTCGCGCAGGTTCAGCGAGTTGAGAATCTGCTTCTGAGTATCAAGAGCCACGTTGGCATCCTGTGTTGCCTTCAGCGAAGAAGACACGAACGCGAGCAGGAATGCCACGATTACCACGATGATAACCGAATAGATAATAGTATAGCTATTTGAATTTGTCTTCATATCTACATTCCTCCTACATTATTTAATAGCACGTTTAGCACGGCGTGAGATGTTGCCCTGAACTACACAGTAGTCGATGAGTGGAGCAAACATGTTGCCAAAGAAGATAGCGAGCATCATACCCTCTGGATAACCTGGGTTCATCACACGTACGATAACGGCGATGGCCCCGATGAAGAATCCGTAGAAGTACTTACCCTTCTCAGTACGGGCTGAGGTTACAGGGTCGGTAGCCATGAATACGGCACCGAAGCAGAAACCACCGAGAATGATGTGCTCATACCAGGCGATAGGTGTCATGCCGAGAGCCTGGAAGATAAGCGCCATCACGATGCCGCCTGCGAATACGCTGCCCATGGTCTTCCATGATGCGATGCCTGTCCAGAGAAGGATGATGGCACCGATGGCAATGGCGATGACTGAAGTCTCACCGATACAGCCAGGAATGAAACCGATGATAGAATCGCAGAGACTAGCTGAAGGCATGCTGCCCTGAGCCAGCTGTCCGAGAGGAGTAGCAGCAGTGAAGCCATCAGGCAGGGTGTTACCCAGACCGAAGATAGCATCCTTAGCCACCCAGACCTTATCACCACTCATAGCCAATGGATATGAGAAGAAGAGGAACATACGGGCACCCACAGCCACATTGAAGATGTTCATACCGGTACCACCGAAGATTTCCTTGCAGAAGATAACTGCGAAGGCGCACGCCAGGGCGAGCATCCACAGCGGTGTAGAGATAGGAATGATCAATGGGATGATGATACCGCTGACGAGGTAACCCTCCTGGATTTCCTCGTGCTTCCACTGAGCCCAGGCAAACTCGATGCCGAGACCCACGATGTAGCTAACCAGCAACTTAGGGAGGACAGCCAGGAATCCGAAGCCGAAGACCTCGATGAAGCTGGCAGTATCCAGTGTACCTGCAGCCTTGAAATTCTGGTATCCCACATTATACATACCGAAGAGCAAAGCAGGAATCAGGGCGATTACCACAAAGCTCATGATGCGCTTCGAGTCGATGGAATCGTGGATGCTGGCTCCGCTCTTCGCTGTCGTATTAGGCACGTACAGGAAGCTCTCAAAACCGTCAAACACGCTCTCGAAGGCATGCAGCTTACCTCCCTTCTGGAAGTTAGGCTTTATCTTATTGAGATAATTTCTTAATGCACTCATTATTTTAATAATTAACAGTACTAAAAACTAAGCGTTCTCCTTGCGCAGGGTATCCAAGCCCTCGCGTACAATCTTCTGCAATTCGAGCTTAGATGAATCCACGAACTCAGCCACAGCAAAATCTTCAGGACTTACCTCGTAGATACCGAGCTGCTCCTGCTTGTCGATATCGCCGGCGATGATTGCCTTGATGAGATACTCACCATAGATGTCCATCGGGAGCACCTTGTCATACTCGCCGCTCATGATCATGTGGCGCTCGCCACCCTTCACGCGGGCATCGAGATTATACTCCTTCTTCTTGCCGAAGAGCCAGGAGAGATATGAACGCGATGTAGAGAACTGATCGGTACGTGGAAGAATCCAACCCAGCATCTCGTCGTTGTCATCACCCTCTGGGATGGCTGTAATCTCTGATGTATGACCACCTACGAAATCGGCTGTGGTCGTCTTTACACCGGTAAGAGGATTACCATTGATAAGTCTCACATGGTCAGCAGCTTTCAGCTGATTGGCTACAAAACTGCTTAAAGGTGTACCTACCAATACTTCAGCATAGCCAGGAGTCTTGATTTCACTACCAGCCACAGCTACAGTCTTGTGCAAATCAACCTTACCTGTCAGGAAGAGTCTTCCGAAGAAGATAACCGATGCTGGATCTACTGTCCAAACCACCTCGCCCTTGTTTACCGGGTCGATGTTGTTCACCTGTACGCCTACATTACCTGCCGGGCAAGGACCGTCGAATACATTGAGTTCTACGTTCTTAGCCCCGCCGAGCGCATTGCTGTGCTGGTCAACGCCAACACCGAGATAAGTTTTCGCAATCTTGCTCAAGGCTGTCAAACCCGTCTGGAAAGCCTCTTCGTTGCCTTTGAGTTCTACCTCAAAGTCGGCTGCGAGCGGCATGTCGCGGAGGGCAGAAACGAAAATTGCCTTAGGCTTGGTGTCGGGAGTTGTGGACACAGCATAAGGCAACTGGTTGATGTATCCGAAGAGACCAGCCTCAAGCAGCGCCTGCTTGACAGCCTCACCGTCTAACGCATCAACGTTTTTCTTACCAAAATCCGTAGAGGTCTGTACTGCGTCGGCCTTCACCTTCACGCAGAGCACCTTTCGGCGCTCACCTCTCTCAATGGCGGTTACTTCTCCGCTCACTGGCGAGGCAAACTTCACCTCCGGGCAAGCCTTGTTCACAAACAAGGCATCTCCGGCATTGACATGCTCGCCCTCGCGTACCACTACCTTAGGAGTCACACCCACGAAAGCCGCAGGAACCAGCGCATACTCGCCAGCCTGAGCCACCTGGAGCGTTACATCCTTGGAAGCCTTACCCGTAAGGTTAATGTCCAAGCCTTTACGTAACTTAATTACATTTGCCATAACTACATTAAAAAAATATTAAATATAAATTTACTAATCACTTCAAGATATATGCGTCAGCGCCCTCATCAAGACGCTATACTGACCATCTGCCATAAAACATATATTTTATCTTCTTCTATGCTGAAACTTCTAACGTGCTGCAAAAATAGTGAAAAAAAGTGATATAAAAAAGAAAAATTGTGTGAATTATTCGATTTTATGCCGATTTTTCAGTAATTTTGTCGCAAAATTCAAATTAGTAACATTTTTGTAAACTAGAGAAAGCAACTCTGAAACATTTAAAACATATCATCAATAGCATTATATGGACGCTGGCTGCTGTCTATTTCTTGCTTGTCGTACTGTTGCACGTGCCACCAGTACAGGCCTTCATCGGCTCTGAAGTAGCCGGTGCGCTGGCTCAGAAATTCGGCACTCAGGTAAGTATCGGAAAGGTGAATCTGGGCTTCTTCAACCGCATTATCATAGATGACGTGATGATGCTCGACCAGAAGGGCGACAGCATGATCTGTGCTTCGCGCGTATCGGCAAAGCTCGATTTCCTGCCTTTGAAGGATGGCAAGATTTCGGTTTCATCTGCCCAGCTCTTCGGACTCAATGCCAACATCTACAAGCAGGATGCCAAGAGCCCGATGAACATCCAGTTCGTGCTCGATTCGCTGGCTTCGAAAGATACCACCCGCCATACTCCGCTCGACCTGCACATCGGAAGCCTGATTATCCGGCATGGTGCCGTTGCCTACAACCAGCGCGATATTGCGCCTGAGCCGGGCGTCTTTTCGCCGCAGCATCTAGGCATCACCGACCTCTCTGCCCACATTATTCTGGGCCATCTCACAGACAAGGATATCCATTTGGCTGTCAAGAAGATAGCACTGAAAGATAAATCAGGACTTCAACTCAGAAATCTGAGATTCAAACTCGATGCCGACCAGCAGCAAGCCCTGCTCAGAGACTTCAGCATCGAGCTCCCTCATTCGCAATTGCAGTTTGATGACCTGCGCGCTACCTACCGCATCGAGAACAAGCATATCGTAAAGCCTACACTCCAGTTTCAGGGCGGCATCAAGCCATCCGTCATCACGCTTGCCGATATTGCTTGCTTCGTGCCTGAACTCCGCAAGTTCAAGGATGCCCTGCAGCTTCATCTCCAGTTTTCGGGCACCAGTACATCTGCCCGCATCCATAACCTCGAATTCAAGACTCAGAGCGGCAGTCTGATGCTCAGGGCTAACGGCCGTGTGAGCGATTGGGACCGCCTTCTGCGCTGGAAGGCAAATATCTCAGCCCTCAAGATAACAGGCGATGGCATCGGAGAGGTTTCCAGAAATCTGGGCAAACGCATCAGCATTCCGAAAGAAGTGCTGCGCCTGGGCGACATATATTATATAGGTGAAGTATATGGTGCTGGCAAGAAGGCAGGCACCCGCGGCCAGCTGAAGACCGGCGTGGGCGAAGTAGCCATCAAGGCCGAAAAAGCTGGATCCGAGCTCAAGGCTAGCATCAACACCCAGGGCATCAACCTGGGCCGAATCCTCGACAACGGGCAGTTCGGCATCCTGGCAGCATCGCTTTCGGCTCACGGCAACAAGCAGCATTTCTATGCCAAGGGCAGCATTCCGCGCTTCGATTTCAACAAGTACAGCTACCGCAACATTCAGATAGACGGCAGCTATAACCGGGGATTGCTCGAGGGACTCGCATCCATCGCCGACCCTAACGCCAACATCCAGGTAGAAGGCTCCTACTCCATCCCGCGCAAACAGTATGCAGCTACTGCCCATGTACAGCATCTGCTGCCAACCATCCTGGGACTGAAGGTAGCCGACAAGACCTACAGTCTCGATGACATCACCGTAAGCGCCAAGAACCAGGGCAAGGACAGCTATTTCGACCTCGAAGCCCCGTTCGCCAGCATCCATGTTAACGGAGAGTACGATTACGCTACCCTCACCAAGAGCTTCACCAACCTGGTAGCCAGCAAACTGCCTACCCTTCCGGGCATCGGCAAGGTAGACAGGAGTGCGAAGAACCATTTCACCTTCCAGGCAGAAATCACCTCTACCGAGATACTGCAGCGCATGCTGGGCATTCCGCTGAAGATAGAGCAGCCCGTCTTTGCCGATGGATTCATGAACGATGCCGAGAAAACTGTCAACATCTATGCCAGCGTGCCTGACTTCAGCTATGACGCAAAAGACTATCATGGAGCCAAAGTGCGACTGCATACCATCAACGATTCGCTCAAGGTAGATGCGCAGATCAGGCAGGGCAAATGGGGAGATAACGGACCGGGCATCCACGTAAAGGCAGCCGCTGCCGACAACCAGCTCTTCGCCAAGCTCTTCTACAACAACCATTCGGCCAAGCTCCCTATCCAAGGCATCATCGATACGAGGGCGCAGTTCTTCAAGAACGAAGATCATGTTTCTACCGCCCACGTAACCATACACCCGTCTGAAATCAGAATCGACGGCACACCGTGGAAGGTTCATCCTGCCGACATCATCTACAGCAAGAAGCGCCTGCTGGTAGACCATTTCGCCGTGAGCCACGACCAGCAGCACGTCATCGTTTCCGGTCTTGCCACACCCGAGAAGACCGATTCTATCGTAGCCGACCTGAAGGATGTGGATGTGGCATACGTGCTGAACCTCATCAATTTCCATTCGGTAGATTTCACCGGCAAGGCTTCGGGCAAGGCTATCATCAAGAGCCTCTTCAACGACCCTGATGCCTACGCCCAGCTAGACGTGAAGGAGTTTACCTTCGAAAACGGACCGCTCGGTGTACTCCATGCTGGTGTCAACTTCAACAAGGAGCTCGAACAGATTGATATTCATGCAGTTGCCGACGATGGTCCGGAGCATCAGACGCTCATCAACGGATACGTCTCGCCTAAGCGCAACTATATCGACCTGGGTATCGATGCCCATGGCACCAGCATGAAATTCCTCGAGAATTTCTGCGGCAGTTTCATGAACCAGGTAGAAGCCTGGGGCGATGGTCATCTCAATGTGGTGGGCGATTTGAAAAGCGTCAATCTCGTAGGCGATATTACCGCTCATGGCAAGGTGCACCTCAAGCAGCTCAACACCGATTATACCTTCGATGCGCTCCGTGCCCACGCTATCCCAGATGATATCCTCATAGAGAATGATACCATCTTCGACCGCAACCGCAACATAGCCATCCTGAGCGGAGGCATCCACCACAAGCACCTCACAAGGCTGAGCTACGACCTCGATATCAAGGCGCACAACTTCCTGGGCTTCGATACCCGCGAGTTTGGCGACAACACCTTCTATGGCACCATCTATGCCACGGGCGAGGTAGGCATCCACGGCAAGAGCGGCGAAACCGTCATCGATATCAACGCCGAGCCCGAACCGGGCAGCATCTTTGTATATAATGTGGCAAGTCCGGACGCCATCAGCGACAAGAGCTTTATCCACTGGCACGAGATTGTGCCGGATATCATGGAGAGCCTGAACGGGGCTCCAACCACGAAACAGAGAGAGGATGACATCGATTTCGAATCGGATATGCGCATCAACTTCCTCGTAAACACCAACCAGAACCTCACGCTCAAGCTGATTATGGACGAGCAGTCGGGCGATTACATCACCCTGAACGGAGATGGCGTAATTCGCGCCAACTACTTCAACAAGGGCTCGTTCGACATGTTTGGCAACTATGTGGTAGACCACGGCACCTACAAGCTCACCATCCAGAATCTCATCAAGAAGGAGTTCGAGTTTATGCCGGGCGGCACCATCGCCTTCGGTGGCAACCCATACAACGCCCCACTCAACCTGCGGGCTAAATATACCGTAAACGGAGTGCCGCTGAGTGACCTGCGCATAGGCCGTTCGTTCTCGGGCAACAACATCCGCGTAGACTGCCTGATGGACATCACCGGCACGCCTCAATCGCCTAAGGTAGATTTCTCGATGGACCTGCCTACGGTTAACAGCGATGCGAAGCAGATGATCTACTCTATCATCAATTCGCAGGAAGAGATGAACCAGCAGGTGCTCTATCTTCTGGGCATCGGCCGGTTCTACGCCCAGACCAACAACAACCAGGTGAGCGAGGATGGCGAACAGCAGAGTCAGACTTCGCTGGCGATGCAGAGCCTGCTGAGCGGCACCATCTCGCAGCAGCTGAACACCGTACTTTCCAACGTGGTGAAGAGCAACAACTGGAATTTCGGTGCCAACATATCTACGGGCGATGAAGGTTTCAACAATGCCGAATATGAGGGCATTCTGAGCGGCAAGCTGCTCAACAACCGGTTACTCTTCAATGGCCAGTTCGGTTATCGCGACAATCCGAATGCCACGCAGAGTTTCATCGGTGATTTTGACCTCCGCTACCTCATCTTCCCTAACGGCAACCTCGCCATACGCATGTACAATCAGACCAACGACCGCTATTTTACGCGCAACAGTCTGAATACGCAGGGTCTCGGTCTCATCATGAAGAAAGACTTCAACGGCCTCCGCGATTTCTTCGGCATCAAAAAGAAGAAGAAGAAGAAAAAGAAATAAAAAGCCAAAAAGAGGGTGTGTCATAACCAGATGACTCACCCTCTTTTTTATTTTCAGATAACCGTCGCCTAATATGAGTCCAGTTAAGATTGTGTACGAACTCGTACACTTTTCCAAAATCAGGAAACAGAATATAGAAATTCCGATAATGTTAGAGATTGTTGAATGTTGAGTGGTCTATATGCCACGATGAAAAGGTGGCGTATAGACCCTTGATTATATGGTGATATTCGTAATCTACATCTCCGCTTTCTGTTTTTTATGAGTTGTTCTGATTCATGATGATATCTAAAGGCAGCTGGGTAGCCTTGGCAACCTGTTCGGCTGAAAGTCCCATTGCCAGCATATTCTTAGCTATTAAGCAAATTCCCCCATCCTGCTTTTGATGGAAGGATGGGGGAATTCTTATCTGTTACCTCTAAGATAATATCTTATTTCAATTTTTCTATCTGTTCCTGGGTAAGACCGGAATACTTCATAATCAGATTGATGTCAACGCCATCAGCAAGCATGTTCCTGGCAATATCAAGGCTTCGCTGGTTCATACCTTCAGCTCTACCCTTTTCCAAGCCTTCCTTCATTCCCTTTTCCATACCTTCAGCTATACCTTCACGCTTAGCAGTGTCTACGGAATTCTTGATGTCGCGATATGCCATCTTGC